>Ga0187871_10001859_pt1 | contig 17892 bp, 14 predicted proteins | sample June2016WEW_16_1_FD_132988 | JGI IMG/M metagenome (GOLD analysis project Ga0187871, IMG submission 132988) | Peatland microbial communities from SPRUCE experiment site at the Marcell Experimental Forest, Minnesota, USA - June2016WEW_16_10 | ecosystem: Environmental > Terrestrial > Soil >...
CTCCATTAAACAATCCACCGACGAGGCTGATGCCCACTACAACTCACTCCAAGTCGACCTGCACGCCAACGTGCGCAACGACCTGACGTTGCAGTTCGGCTATACCCTCTCGCGCGCCATCGACCCAACCACCGGCACCGGCAGCGGCGCCGACTTGAACAACGTTTCGGATCCGTACGAAGGCTGGAAATACGACATGGGGCCGTCCATCTATGACCGCACCAACGTCGCATTTGTCAACTACGTGTACGACATCCCCTTTCTCCGGAACGCCGAGAACAAAGTGCTCCGCACTGCCCTCGGCGGTTGGGAACTCTCTGGTATCGTCACCATGGAAACCGGTGCGCCTCTCAACATCGGCATCTCCGGCACTAACGTTGCCAGCGTCGTTCAAAACTCCTCCAACCGCCCCGACGTCACTGGGTCCATTTCTTATCCCCATACCGCCGCGGAATGGTTTGACACTTCCGTCTTCTCCATGCCCGCGCCTGGCACTTGGGGCGACCTCGGTCACAACGTCGTTCGTGGCCCGGGACGCGACAACTGGAATATGTCTCTCTTCAAAGCCTTCGCCTTCGGCGAAAAGGGCCGCCGCTTGGAGTTCCGCGCCGACGGCTTCAACGTTTGGAACCATACTCAGTTCAAGGGCGACTACAATAACGGTGGTATTTCCACCAACTTCGGCTCCAGCAACTTTGGCGCCGTCACTGCCGCCTACGATCCGCGTACCTTCCAACTGGGTTTGAAGTTCGTATTCTAAATCCCAGCACCTAACCCTTAACCAAAGGCGGCGCGGCGGGCATTCCCGCCCGCCGCTTTTGTTTTTCAGCAACCGCATCCTCAGCTAAAATAGATCGGCGAGGTTGCCTTCTGCTCTTCGGGAGGTTGCAGTTTCGATTCCCCAGGGGGTCGTAGCCTTAGAAAAATTGTCATTCTGAGGGCATCCGACGAGGATGCCCGAAGGATCTCAACCGCCAGCGCCGCAAAAACCGCCGCCGAGGGCGCTCCTCCCCACGCGGAGTTTTCGCGCTCCCACGCAAAGCGTGCTCTCAATGAACCCACTACCGACAAAGTCCCCTACGCTCCAATGATCAAGCGAAACCTGCTCTTCCTAATTCTCTCTCTCCTCTCTTCCCTGTCCCTCTGCGCGCAGACTCCAACCCCCTCCGATGCCACGGCGTTCGAACAACAGGGCAACCTCGCCGAGGCGGAACGCGCTTGGCGCTTGATTACCCAGAACACCCCGGACGATGCCGCCGCCTTCGCGAGCCTCGGCTTGGTGCTTTCCAAAGAAACCAAATACGATGACGCCATCGTCGCTTATAAAAAGGCGCTGGCGCTGAATCCCCAGCTTCCTGGCATCCAGCTCAATTGGGGCATTGCCGAATTCAAGCAAGGACATTTTCACGAAGCCATCGCCCCGCTAGCGGGAGCCTTGGCCGCCGATCCAGGCAGTACCCAGGCTCGCACCCTACTGGGCCTCAGTTGCTACGGCGCCAAGCAGTTCGCCGAAGCCTCGAAATATTTGGCGGTCGTCGTTAAGACTCAACCTTCCAACACGGAACTCCGCAAGGTCCTGGCGCAAAGCTGTCTTCTCGCCAAAAACTATTCCTGCGCCGAAAGCGAGTTCCGCCAAATTGTCCAGCAAAACCCGGACTCCGCCTCCGCGCACATCCTCATGGGCGAAGCTCTCGATGGTATGAGTAGAACACCGGAAGCCATTGTCGAGTTCCAAGCCGCCGCCAAGGTCGCTCCCCGCGAACCCGACGTCAACTTCGGTCTCGGCTATCTGCAATGGAAGTCTCACCACTACGACGAGGCTAAGGCTTCGTTCCAGAATGAGTTAGCTATAGATCCAAATCACGCTCAAGCGCTGGCCTATCTGGGCGATATCGCGGTGAAGGAAAACAACTTCGACCAAGCCCTTGCCTACCTGGAAAAGGCCGTGCAGCAAAAAACTGACCTGCGCATCGCCTACCTCGACCTGGGTGTCGTCCTGATGGAGCAGAAGCACTACCCAGAGGCAATGGCAGCCCTTCAGACCGCCATCAAGCTCGATCCAACCCGGCCCGACGCCCATTTCCGACTGGGCCGCCTGTACCAAGCCATGGGCCACGCTCCGGAAGCCGAACGCGAATTCGCCAAGGTCCGCGAACTCCACGAAAAAGAAGACGACGTAGCCTCCAAAATGGGAAAGCCCCCCGAGTAGCACAGGCATTCCTGTTCACCCTCAGGCACGAAGGGCTAGCCTGAGCGCCTCGAAGGGCCTGTGCCCACCTTAGCCGCGCCCAGTCCAAGCCAACGACTTCGCGTCGAACCGCTTCCCGTAGTTCAACCTGAGATCGTTCCCACCACCCTAAAACCCAGCCGCGCTCATCCAAAATTTACCTTGACAGATAAATAATCATATGGTATTATAGTGTCATTCAAATCTGCAGCGCGGCTTAGATATGAAGTACCGAGCACCCTCACCTCCCGGAACCCAAAAAAACAGCACTCAACCCGAAGCCAAAATCTGTCGAATTTCGGCCAGTCCTCAGTCGCGTCTAAGTGCTTTATAATGAACACTTGCAAAAGTGTATCAAAACAAAGGACTTTAACTATCTGTAGAATGAACACTTATGAAAAACCAGAGGGGGGTGGGGTTATCTTTTAGTTACCCTAGCGATGTCTGGAAAACGGCCTCAAGCGTAGCTCGCCGTCGTTCCCAGATTCTTCTCTCGTCTCTCCCGTGCAATCCGTTCGGCATAGCCGCTGGCCCGGAAAGCCTCCATAGGGTCCACCGGCAAGCCCTGGGAGGCCCGCCACTCCTTCACGATCGGTCTCACATCCACCCAGAAGGCATTTCGCAAGGCCTCTTCCGCGTCCACCAGCGCGCACTGCTGCTGCAAGGTCGCCAGCCGGCAGTGATCCACCAGAGCCGCCCGCGCGTACAGTTCCTGCGCCACGCAAACGGTCTGGATCATCGCCTCGATCTTCCCCTTCAAGTTGTGGCTCTGGTCCACCATGTACGCGATATCCGCCGTAGCCCCCTTCTCCCACTCAAACGTCCGAATCTCGTGAAAAATTCTAAACACCTGGTACGGATCGATCGAACCCAAAGTGAGATCGTCGTCCGCATACCTCCGGTCGTTAAAATGAAATCCCCCAATCATCTCGTGATGCAGCAGCCAGGCCACGATCTGCTCGATATTCTGCGCCTGGTAGTGATGGCCAGTATCGACAAGCACGAGCGTTTGCGGTCCAGCATGCTTTGCCAATAGATACGCCATGCCCCAGTCCGCAATGTCCGTGTGGTAGAACGCCGGCTCGAATGGTTTGTATTCCACCAGCAATCGCTGCCCCGGCCGCAGCGCGTCGTGAATCTCCTTCAACCCTTCCTCGAAAAATTCAATCCTCTTCCGCATATTCTGCGTCCCAGGGTAATTTGATCCATCCGCAAACCAGGGCGAAACGTCACGCGACTTGAGTGCCTCCGCAACGGCCACGCAGTCCAATATGTGATCAATCGCCATCCGCCGAATCGTCGGATCGGGATTCCCTAACGATCCGTACTTATATTCCTGATTTTGAAAGATGTTAGGGTTGATTGATCCCGCGCGAATCCCATGCTTTTTCGACAGCTTCTCCACCTCGCCGACATCCTTTAGCCCGCGCGGCAAATCCCATTGAACGTGCAGCGCCAAAGTCGGGCAAGCTCCTGTAAACGCATGCACTTGGGCCGCATCGCTGAACTTCTCCGCGATGTTCGTCGCCGCGCCAGCCTGAATGAATTTCCCAAACCGCGTTCCGGTATTCGCAAATCCCCAGGAAGGCAGCTCGATCTTCAATTTGTCCAGCGCCTTCCAGGCAACTTCGGCAAGGCCGTCCTTCATCATCGCGTCACCCTTCAACTATCTCGATTCGCCGAAAACGCCAGCGGCCGCACCGAAATTCTCTCCGCCCACTTGGCCACCGACGCAGCGGGCACGCCGCTTGCCTCATTCCAATCACCTGCCAGCGCCGCCATCTGTATCGCGAAATTGCCAATCGTCGTACTCTCGGTAGCTCCAGCGACAACTTCCAGTCCCGTCCGTTCCGCCGTCAAACGGTTGAGCAGCAAGTTCCGACTCCCGCCTCCAACGATGAACACCCGCCTGAGCTTTTTTCCCGTGATGCGCGCGACCGCGTTGAGAACCTCGGCATAACGCGCTGCCAAGCTGTGCAAGATCAGGTTGGCCACAACCGCTGGATCGAGTTCATCGGAGGACGCTGCACCCCCGCCGTGACGCTGCAACTGCGCATTGATCTTCCCGAGTATATTCCCGGGCACGAGCAAATCCGGATCATCGACGTCGATCAAAGTCGTAGGCGCGGAAAGCGAAGCGCACTCCCGAAGCAGATCATTCACCGTCCAGGAAGAGCCGCGGAATTCCCACTCGTCCAAACATTGGCGCAGCAGCCACATCCCGTTGACGTTCTTCAGGAAGCAGAAAGTGTCCCCAACGCCGCCAAGGTTGGTAAAGTTCATCGCCCGCGCATCTTCGCCCACGCACGGAGCGTTCAGCACCGCGCCTACCAGAGACCACGTTCCCGAGCTGATGAAGGCCCAATCGTCGCCGGAAGCGGGAATCGCCGCGATGGCCGACGCCGTATCGTGGCACGCCGGCACAATCAGCTGCGTCTGCCGAAACGCGGTCAGCTCGCTGAGATCCCCGCGAACACGACCCACAATCGTGCCGGTCGGAACGATTTCAGGCGCAGCCTCCTTGTCTAATCCCCCGGATCTAAATATTTCCTCGCACCATCGCTTGCTCCCCAGATCGACGAGTTGCGTGTGTGTCGCGTTGGTGTATTCCGCGACGGGCCGCCCGCCCAGGCGATAGGTGATGAATTCCGGCAGATTCAACCAGCGCTTCGCTGGCGCGATGCCGGCGATGTTATCGGCGTACAACTGGTACAGCGTGTTTATCCGCAGCAGCTGAATCCCGGTTAGCGAGTACAACCTGGCGGGAGAGAGAATCTGGTGGATTTCCGTTTCGGCGGAAATCGTCCGTTCGTCGCGATAGCAGAACGGATTCGCGATCTGGTTTCCGTCTTCATCCAACCGGACGTAATCGACCGCCCAGCCGTCAACGCCGATCGCGGCAATTCCCTCCGTCGCGATGCCCGCGCACAATCGAAGCCCGGTCTGAACCCCATCCAGAATCGCACCAATATCCCAACGAACTCCTGCCGGCGTGACGATGGGGCCATTTCGAAAACGATGCACGATATCGATGTGAGGATGGCCTTGAGGAAAGCGAAGAAGAGAGACACGGCAACTTTGGGCGCCTAAATCGACCGCAACAAGAGCTTTGTTCTGCGACAATTGCATCGTTTACGCTCTCGCCCGCAAAGAAAACAAACGGCTCGCTAGCTTCGTGCTCTGCGCCTCTTGATCGCGCCGCTGAACCGCTTCGCGCCCGGACGCGAAGCATCTACCGCAGAAACGCTTCGGTCAATCCTCCGTCCACCGGAATCAAATGCCCCGTGGTGCAGCGCGATTGCGGCCCGGCCAGAAAAAGGATCGCGGCCGCGCAGTCTTCCGGGTCGATCGGCTGGCGTGTGAGCGTGCGCTTGGCGTAGAAGTCGGCGAGCTGAGATCTAAGCTGGTCGCCTGACGCGGCTGCATCGTGGGCAATTCCATACTTGCTCAGCGATGCGATCACCCGGTCTCGGGGAAACATCGTGGAACCTTTTACGACCGTTGCCGGACTAATCCCGTTCACGCGAATTTTCGGAGCACAGGAAACGGCGAATTCGCGCACCAAGTGGCTAACGGCGGCTTTGCTCACGTCGTAGGCTTCGCTTCCACGCTTGGGCACAACGGCGTTCGCCGAACTGGTCAGCACGATGCTGGCATCCAAGTCTTGTTCGCGCAGGATTTTCGCGACTCCCTCCATAAGACGGTGGTTCGCCGTGACGTTAATGTCTAAGGTGAGCGCCCACTGTGCGTCGCTAACGCTGCCGTCGGCCGAAGAAGGAAAGATTGCCGCGGTGTTCACAACGATATCGAGCCCGCCGTAAGCCGCCAATGCCTCGCGCAAAGCCGCGCGGATCGAAGCACGGTCGCGGATATCGATCGCGGCCGCCGTTCCCGTCTCTTTGCCGCCAACTTTCAGGACTTCACCTCCGACGGATTTCGCGGCGTCGAAGTCCTTGTCGGCCACGACTACATGCGCTCCGCGTTGCGCCGCGAGTAGAGCGGTCTCGCGCCCAACGCCGTTTCCACCGCCGACGACGAGAATTACCCTTCGGCTCAGCTCCTTTTCCGGGGGTTGCCGGCGAATCTTGGCTTCCTCGAGAGCCCAATACTCGATGCGAAAAGCCTCGGAAGGCGGAAGAGCCACGTAGTTCGCGTGCACGCTGAAGGCTTCGGTTTTCGCCGCGGGCCCAGCTTGCGGCAGCACTGGCGGCGGCGCTCCGGAACCCAGCGACACCGCGCCTTCCATCACGTGAATGGCGTTGGTATAAAACTCTCCGGTGACGCGCGATTCGCTTTTGTTCTTGCCGAAGCTGAACATGCCGATGCCGGGAACCAACACGACGGTCGGATTCGCATCGCGCATCCTGGGAGAATCTGGCTGCGCAAACGATTCGTAATACTGACGATAATCGGCGCGGTATTTCTCCATTGACGAATCGATGCGCTCTCTTAGAGATGAAATATCTTTAGAAGGCTCCCAATCGACGAACAGCGGGCGAATTTTGGTGCGGATGAAGTGATCGGGACAGCTCGTTCCCAAATGCGCCAGCTTCTGGGCGTCGGCGGAGTTAACAAAACGCAGCACCTCGGGTGAATCGCTGAAGCTTCCGATCATCCGTTGCCGCGCGGATACACGCCCTCGCACGAGTGGAAAAATATCCAATGCGAGTTCGCGTCGATTTTCGAGCGCCGTTCGCGCGGCGCCTCCGAACAAACTCGCGCCGCGCCGCTCGACGTGATCGAGCACAAATTGGCCCAACTGATCGATAATCGTCAGGGTGTTGAGGTAGCACTCGCGCTGCGTGCTTCCCCAAGTGAAAAGGCCGTGGCCGCCAAGCACGATGCCGTCGCAACCTGGATTCGCGTCCACGGCTTTTTGCAGCATCATTCCCAGCTCGAAACCGGGCCGTTGCCACGGCAACCAGACCAGACGATGCTCGAACTGGCGATTGAATTCTTCCATCTTCTCGCGACCGTTCGCTGACGCAGCCAGAGCAATGGCCCAATCCGGATGCAAATGGTCGATGTGTTCGAACGGAAGAAAGCCATGCAATGGGGTATCGATGGAGGCTGCGACAGTGTTATTGCCAAACGCGCACAGCGGGTACATCGCAACCATTTCGTCTTCAAATTCGACACCGCGATAGCGCTTGGCGAGGCCTTGCAGCTTGGAGAGATAAAGCACGGCAAAGCCGCTGCGCTGGATGCTGCCGATATCTCCACCGCTCCCTTTGATCCACAAGGTGGTCTGGCGGGAACCGTCGAGAGGATCGAGATCGGTGAGCTTGGAACTGGTGTTGCCGCCACCGAAATTGGTGATGCGCAGATCCGAGCCGAGGATGTTCGAACGGTAGCGCAGAAGTTCCGCGGGATCGAGATTGCCGGCGGTGCGGTCGTCCCAGCGGTCTTCCAGATAACGCAATTTTTCCTGAGTCTTCATCGAAAAAACCCGCATTCCTCGAGGATTGCATTTGCGGCAATTGCCGCGCGTTTCTTGAAAACGACCTCCGACGGAGAGTATATCTCACGAACGGGGCTTCACCGGATAGTGAGTTGAAACGCTTAACTTTTGTTGACCGCGGTGCGTGGCTGAACTAGAGTGCTCGTCGGCCAGAGAGCGCCCTCAGCGGCTAAAGCCGGCACCAAAGCGAAAGCTTAGCGGCACGGCTAAAGCCGTGCCCTGACGAATACCAGGGTCCGACCGCACTGAACCAGAGAGCACAGCCAAGAGTGGCGGTGCTACGAGAGACTTTTGGAACCGAATCCGCTTCTTGGTGTTTTCTTTCATTGGCTGGGCGGATTGGCTTCCGGTAGTTTCTATGTTCCTTACCGCCGCGTACGAGGTTGGGCCTGGGAAACGTACTGGCTCGTCGGCGGTTTCTTCAGTTGGATCATCGTGCCGTGGATTTTGGGTGCGGTGATGACCCGCGATCTGCTTCCCGTTCTTAACGAAGCTCCTCACTATGCGCTTTTCTGGACCTACACGTTTGGCGTTCTGTGGGGACTCGGGGGGCTGACCTTTGGCTTGACGATGCGCTATCTCGGCATGTCGCTGGGCATGGCCGTGGCGCTGGGATACACCGCGGCATTCGGAACGCTGATGCCGCCGATTTTTCGCGGACAGTTTGCTTCCGAGGTGTTGGGCACGCATTCGGGGCGAATCATTCTTGTGGGTGTGGGAATTTGTCTGTTCGGCATCGTGTTCGCCGGGGCCGCCGGAATGTCGAAAGAAAAGGAGATGTCGGAAGAACAGAAGCGCGCTTCGATCAAGGAATTCGACTTGAAGAAGGGGCTTCTGGTGGCCACTTTCTCGGGCGTCATGAGTGCGTGCTTTGCGTATGGCCTTGCTGCGGGTGATCCCATCAAGGCAATAACGATCCGCCACGGAACGCCGCCGCTATGGCAAGGACTTCCGGTGCTGGTGGTGGTGTTGCTTGGTGGATTCACGACCAACTTCATCTGGTGCGTGATTTTGAACGTTCGCAATCACACTGGAAGACAATATTTCGATTCGCGGGCGGCTCAGGCGGAGCAGGACACGCTTGCACTTGAATCGGTTACCGACGCGCCCGCGGAGGAAATGGCCAAGGCGGGGCTTCGATCGGATTCGGCGGCGACCCGGGCGCCGATGCTGTCGAATTATTTGTTCTCGGCGCTTGCTGGGACGACGTGGTACATGCAGTTTTTCTTTTACAGCATGGGCGAGACGCAGATGGGGCGTTACAAATTTTCGAGTTGGACGCTGCACATGGCCAGCATCATGATTTTCAGCACTTTGTGGGGCATTGCGCTGCGGGAGTGGAACGGAACTGGGCGGCGGACGAAATTGCTTGTGGCTCTGAGTTTGCTTGTGCTCATCGCGTCTACCATGGTGGTGGGCTATGGGAATTATTTGGGAGTGGCCGGGGCGGTGACGAAGACGGCTTTTGCGGCTGCGCATCGTGTTTTGCATTGATGCGGAGTTGAGAATGGAGCTTCGTTGCTGAACGCGGGCACAGCGATGCTGTGCCCCTACAAAGTTCCGCGGGCGGTGACGTACAAGGTTCCCCGGTAAATCGCGGCAGAGATTTTTGGCTCGCTTTTCGGTGATTGAGATGGAAGGCGTAGGCGCCGGATCCGGCTTGGTAGACTGGGCCGGCCGGTTCGTCTGCGACAAATTTCACGCCAGGGGTGCTGTCCAGGCTCTTTCCGCTTTCGGTAATCTGCGCGCGATTGGTTCCCGCAGGAAAGTGCAAAATCGCCGTGGTGTTTGGCGGGATGGTCACGCTCCACGTCACCGTGCCTCCGGCCACTTTCCAGTGCGAAGCGATCGGGCCGTAGGCCGACTCGTAGGTCGCATCCACTTCTCCCAGGTCCGCGCTGAATTGCGGATGCAGCACGATGCCGTGGAATCCGGGATCATCGGCGACGTCATCGATTCCGGCGGCGTAACGATAGAGCCACTCCGCGACCGCGCCATACGCATAGTGATTGAATGAATTCATCGAGGGATCGTCCATCTTCTGGTCACCGTTCCATCTCTCCCACATGGTGGTGGCGCCATGGTCGATCATGTAGAACCAAGATGGGTAGGTCGTCTGCAGGAGCAAATGGTAGGCGACATCGCTGTGGCCGGACTTGCTTAGCTCGATCAGAAGATAAGGCGTGCCGAGAAAACCGGTGGTGAGATGAAACTCGTGGGCTTTGATGTCGTCCACGAGTTTTTGTGCGGCGCCGGTTCGCTGGCTCTCGTCGAGCAAATTCATGTGCAAGGCCAGGACGTAACTGGTCTGGCTGCCGGTGCCGACGATGCCGTCGGGCTTGACGTAAGCTTGGTTGAACGCGCTGCGTACCTGCTCGAAGAGCCGGGCATACTTGTCGGCGTCGGAGTTCTTTCCCAAGGCTGTCGCCATGCGCTTCATCAATGTCGCGTCGTAGGCCCAGAAGGCCGTGGCGATCAGATCTTTCGAGGTTTGACTGCCGATGGCGAGCCAGTCGCCATAGTCGTTGCCGCGCTCGTTGAGCCATAGATGGTTCGGATTCGCGCCGGCAAGGTGCTGCATCCACTTTTCCATCGACTCCCAATTTTCCTGCAGGATGGTCTTGTCACCGTATTGCACGTAGGCAGTCCAGGGAATGATCACGCCGGCATCACCCCAGCCCGCGACGCTTTCGCCGGTTGGACCCACGCGCGGAGAGACATCCGCGAATGCGCCGGCGGCGCTTTGGGCGTCGCGAATATCGGTGGTGAACTTATGGGAGAAAGCCGCGAGGTTGGCGTTGAAGGTGGCCGTGCGCCAGAAAACCTCGGCGTCGCCCATCCAGCCCAGGCGCTCGTCGCGCTGGGGGCAGTCCGTCGGGACACTCAAGAAATTTCCACGCTGGCCCCAGAGGATGTTGCTCCAAAGCTGATTGAGCGTGTTGTTTGCCGTGTGGAACTTCATGGTGAAGGGAGCGCTGGTATAGAAAGCGATGCCTTCGACGGCGTCGCGCGCGGGGGTTCCCGGAAATCCGGTCAGCTGAATGTAGCGAAATCCGTGAAAGGTGAAGTGCGGCTCGAATACTTCGTCGCCGTCTCCGCGCAGGATGTAGGTGTCGGTGGCTTCCGCGGTGCGCAGATTTTCGGTGTAAACGTCGCCATCGGGTTTGAGGACTTCGCCGAAACGCAGCCGCACTTTTGTTCCGGCTTTTCCGGAAACGTGCAGGCGCGCCCAGCCGACCATGTTTTGGCCCAGGTCGAAGACGTAAACCCCCGGCGATGGATTTGTCACGCTCTTCGGCGAGAGAGTTTCATGGGGCCGGATGGGTTGATAGTCCTGAGCGACGAGCGGAGCTTGCGGAGAGTTCGCTACAACAACCTTCCCCCAACCGGTTTGTGGCGAAACCGGGGCGGTCCAATTCTGCTTGTCGAGGCGAGCATCGTAAGCTTCTCCGTTGTAAATGTCGGAGCTGAGGATCGCGGACGGGGCGGCGTTCCACGAATCATCCGTGGCGACGGTTTCGCGCGTGCCGTCGGCGTATTCGATTTCGAGCTGGCCGAGAATGCGGACGGGCGGCGGGCCGAAATTGTAGCGAACCTGGAGCCAGCCGAGGCCGTCGGCGTACCATCCGCCGCCGAGAATCGCGCGCAAGGAGTTCGAACCGGGGCGGAGCGCGGAGGTTACGTCGTAGACTTGATAGGGAATGCGTTTGCGGTAGTCGGTCCAGCCCGGGGCCAGAATATCCGCGCTAACGCGCTTGCCATTTAGATAAAGCTGGTACGTGCCGAGAGCCGTGGAGTAAATGCGCGCGGCGCGAACTGCTTTCGTCACCTGGAAATCGCGCGCGAGCCAGGAGACGGGTTCCGCGGGCCATGGCGTGCCTAGAACGCTGGCTCCGATCTGTGCGGCGACGCCGGCGTTGGGCCATGCGCTGTCGTCGAAATCTTTGGCGGTCCAGTTCGAATCAGTTTGTGCTTCGATGGTTTTCCAGTCGGCGCCGGACGTGATTCGCTGGATTGTGCCGTCGGGCATTTCGACGCGGAGCATGGCGATGAAACCTGCGGTGACGGGCGATTTGGATCCCCCCGTTTTGTAGACCGTCACTTCGGCGGAGATGGAGTTTTTCCCGGCGCTCAAATCGCTGATTGTAATTTCGTGAAATGTTCCCCACGGGTCGCGCGGGCGCCCAAACTTGCCCATGGGGGACGCCTCAAGGAGAGGTTTCGCGTTGATCCACGCCGCGATGTTGTCTTTGCCGGTAATCAAGAGGACGGCGTTTTTCGGTTTCTGCGCAAGCGTAAAATCCAGGCGAAACTCGCGTTTTCCGGGGGTCGCCTTGGAGAGCGCATCCTCCGTTGTGGTCCAAATCCACTTCGGGCTGGAGTCGTAGTCGCCGCGCTCGATGGGCAGATCGCGCGTGATCCACTGCGCTTTCCAGTCTTGCGGCGACAACAATCCCATTTCCCACCAGCTTGGCTTGCCGTAATCAGAGGGCTTGCCATTGGTATCCCACACGCGAACTTGCCAGTAATAACGTTGTCGCGAGACGAGAGTTGGTCCCGCGTAAGGGACGTTCACGGACGCGTTCGAATCAACTTTTCCGGTGTCCCATACGTCAGGCTGAGCCTGATTCAATTTTTCGGGCGAAGTGGCGACGCGAATCTCGTAGGCTCGCTGCAGCGCGCCTCTGCGTGCATCGTTCAGTCGCCATGAGAGCCGTGGCTGCGTCGCGCCGATGCCTAGCGGCTCCACCATCGCCTCGCAGGTCAATCCATTGGGGGCGCCGCTCGTGGATTGCTCCGCGGCTGGAGGAGGGGACGCGAGCGATTGCCATAACTGCAAAAACAGGATCGCGACGACTGCGAACGAGAGCAAACGCGAAGCGAGGGCATACTTGGCCATCGACGGTTCTCCTGGAGCGCTAGAGGTGCGCGTATTGTAGACGAAGGAAGACTCGCAGGTGGAGAAGCAATTTATTTCGCATTGGCAGGAACTGCTCCCTCTGGATCACAGGAGCGCGCGTTTCGAGGAATGCAGGCGAGTGTGAATTTAGGGGGCGAGCAAATGATCCACCGCAAGGTGATTGGTAGGGGCGGTGGGGATCGAAATGACAGGCAAACCAATAAGGCTTGCGCTCTCTATGCGTTGCAGCCACCGCCACTCGCCAATTGGAACAAACGGAACAAGCGTCAAGCCCAGCCGTCTCAGGTGCGCCGTGCAGCTGATGCAAGTCACAACAGCGACTGAGCGTCTAGCCTGGACCCAACGTTCAACCACGCGCAGACTAAACAGGCTTGCAGGGGTCGCGCGATTTCGCAGCGGCGGTCTTCTGCTACGAAATTCCGGTTAGTCCGTAGTCCTCCCAGAATTTGCGACAGGGCGCGGTGATCACTCCCCACAAGCTGACTTCCCATTACTAATCGTGGTAAGCGAGCGTAAGATCACTTCCGAGTGATCGACAATCAGTTCGGAAACTCGGTCATCATTTCCCAGAACGCCGTTTATGGTCAGTCTCACGGATGGCCGACCACTCAGGAGTCGACGCGATATTTGTAAACATAGGCGCGCTTGTGTGGTGATCTCTCCTTCCGCCGTTTTCTTACGATTGGCAAAAGTTACATTTGGTATGAGCCTAGGCAGGTTGCTGGAAGGCTCTTGCGGGAACAGTGGCCAGCAACGGGCCTAGGCCTTCGGCGGCGGTCGGATGGGTGAAAATCGCGTCGCGCAGCACGGTGTACGACAGGCCGCCCAGCATCGCCGTCTGAACTGCTGCCATCATCTCGCTTGCTTCCATGCCGAATACAATGAATCCCAATATGTGGTCGCTTTGAACGTCGAGAAGCATTTTCACGAAGCCGCGGGTTTCGCCTATAGCGACGGCTCGGAGAACGGCGGTCATCGGCATTTTCGCCAAGCGATAGGCGATTCCGCGTTTCTTAGCTTCCGATTCGCTCAAACCGACTCGGGCAAGCTCAGGGTCCGTGAACATGCAGAACGGCACAAGCCTGTCGCGCGTGGTGCGGCTACCGCCGTTCAAGTTGTCTCGGACCACGCGGAAATCATCGAACGCAACGTGAGTAAACTGAGGACTGCCCGCGCAATCCCCCATCGCCCACACCCCCGGCGCGGTGGTTTCCAATCGCTCGTTGACTTTGATGTTGCCACGCGAATCCAGCTCGATTCCGGCCGTTTCAAGCCCGATCTCCTGCGTGTTCGGCGTCCGTCCAACCGCGACCAGCAAGTCGCTACCTTCTATCGTCTGTTCTCTATTGTCGGTTTCGGCGTGGACCTGTACGCTTTGACCTGAAAGTCCCTCGACCTTTCTCACTTGTGTCCCGAGCAATACTTCGATCCCCTCGCTCGTGAAATTTTCACGAATCGCTTGCGAGACGTCGGGATCTTCCGCTGTCGCGAGTTGCGAGCCACGCTCGATGATGGTCACCCGAGTGCCGAATCGACGGAGGGCTTGGGCGAGTTCAAGGCCCACGTATCCGCCGCCCAGCACGATCACGTGCGCCGGCAAACGCTGAAGATCGAGTGCTTCGATGTGAGTCATCGGTTTTGCGTCCGCCAGGCCGGGAATGTCCGGCATCATCGCGCGCGATCCCAAGTCCAGAAATAGCCGATCACCGGTGACCGTCCGACGGCCTCCGCCGTTTAGGTGCACTTCCACAGCCTTAGGAGCGATAAAGTGAGCCTCGCCGCGGATCAATTCGGCTCCGGTCGCTTCGAAGCGATCGAGATGAAACTGGACTTCGCTCTCGACCATCTTTCGCTTACGGTTGAAAACCCCTTTCATGTCCGTGGATACTGGACCCGTTTGGATGCCGTACTCGGCGCCGTGCCGCGTGAACCAATTCGCCCTTGCGCTGCGGATCACGTTCTTGCTGGGCAAGCACGCAATGTTAGGGCACGATCCGCCAATATATTTCCGCTCCACAACAGCCGTGCGGTGACCAGCTTGGGCCAAGTTCCATGTCAGATGCTTGCCCGCCTCGCCACTGCCGATAACAAGGATTTCGTAATGCTCTATCTCAGACATTATTCTTCGTCTCCTTAGGCGGGCAAGACTGGCGTCTCGCCTCTGGCGCCAATACCGTGGCAGGCGGACGAACTGGACGGCTGCCTGAAACCTGCGTTGAGACAATCGCGCTGGCGTAGTTTGGGAGATTGGTTATGAGCGCGGCGTGGATGAATTCCTCGGAGTAATCCGCAGTCGCGTCCTTCACCACGATGACGTCGTAAACCGCTGACGGTGTCGCAAGTGCGCTGAAGCCTCGTCGCACGCTAGCGAAACAGCCACGGTTGGCGAATATTTGCATGGAGTTTCGCCGGGCAGGGCTCATTGCTGGACGAGCTGTTGTCCACCGTCGATATCGTAAGTGCCGCCTGTAAGGGCTGTGTTGGTCATAATGTGCACGGCGAGCGCGGCTATGTCGGCCGGGCCAACGACGCGCCCGATCGGCAGCGTAGTGCGGAGTTGCTCGCGGCGGGCATCAAGCTGATTGCCGAGCAGAGATGCCGACAATGGTGTGTCGACAAACCCAGCGGCGATGAGGTTGACGCGAACCGGGGCGATCTCAACTGCCAGGTTTCTCACTAACGCTGGCATTGCGGCCGTCAGAGCGCCGACCAGCGCCATTCCTGGCGCGGTGTGGCGGCCGCCTGTTCCGCCCATGAAGAGAAGCGTTCCTCCCGCACGAACCTTTTTCATTGCCATGCGAGCGACCTGCATCGGCAGGAAAAGATGGGCCTCCACGTCTCGGCGCGCCTTGTCAAAGTCGAACTCGGCCAACTTCGCATAGTAAGGACCGGGACCGGTGAGAAGAACGTGATCAATCCGAGCTGGCAGCTCGTTGAAGAAGCGCTCCAGTTGAGCGAAGTCGGTAGCATCAAAGGCCGCGGTGTGCTGTGCGCCAAGCTCGCTCGCTGCGCGCTGAAGGGCCTCAGGATTGCGGGCGGCGAGGACGAGCTTCGCGCCCCCATCACGAGCCAGTCGAGCGGTTTCGAGGCCGATGCCGGCGCTACCGCCGATCACAACGACGGTTTGGCCGAGAAGTTGCGGTTCGCGTTGCAGGAGAGAGGACCCGGTGGCAGTGCTCATAATTCCTCCGATCGGCTTTCAAAGTGCGTCTGCTTGTCCAACCCTAGACTCGGCCGGGATCGACTCGACCACTCGTCCCCCGAAGCGATCGTTCGAAGTCGCTACTTTGGCAGCTTAGCCCCGCTTGCCTCCGCCAGCATGTGGACCTTGGGCTGAGCCGGGAGTCGCCGCGGTGACGTTCTTGCCGAAGATGATCGAGCAACCCGAACCCGGCGGCGTGAACTGAATCACCCGAAAATCGTTGTTGTTGTCGTGGTCGGCGTCGAGCCGCCACCCAATCCTTGAGTAGAACTCCTTTGCGCGGTCGACATCCGAAACAGGGATGACCACGACTTCGAGCTCATATCGAGATCTGCAAAAACGCTCGTGCTTTTCGCTCCTTCGTCTTTGCTTACGTCTTTCGTACTCATCGCTGACTCCTGTCTCGTGGGGATAGCGACCGTCCTCCTCCGTCTCTAGACCTGGCGATTATTTTTTTGGGTCGGCCGGGACGACGAACTCCGTCGGTGGGTGGCGAAGAGCCTAACACAAAACGAACGTCGGAAAGCATTAATTTGGCTCGCGGAATGCGATGGATTCTCAGACGTCGGATGACGGGCCCACTGGGAAATTGAGCCCTCGCTGAATCACATGGGCTCTAAGTCCCGATGTGGAAAGTCTCACCAGATAGGTAACGAGAAACGCGCTTGTGGTGATTGACGATGCCGACTCCAGAATAGTCGGCAAGCCGGAAGTCACCCAGAGACGAGGTGGTACGAAACCAATATCGACTCTTGGCGCGACTTTGCGGCTCGTCGAAAAACACATCCGCCGGCACCTCGTATGTTCAGTAAGTATTCAGCAAGAATCCCTGTGGTTCCTCGCTTAGTTCCGCTTTAAACCGCTCCTGATCGCCAGAACCACGCGGTAAGTCCCGATCAGATTTCGAACAACACAAGCGCGTTTGTCAGGACCTTGGACGAGGACCTTCGTAATCAGGACCTAACCAATAGTTCCGACTTTCACTTCGACGTACTTCTTTGAGCTTTCAGTCGTTGCCCTGTGCTCTACGGGAAGGCGGCGCGCACCTCGGTATCAGCCCTTCAGAAATGCGCTGGATCGGCCTGATTCTTGGGGTCCCACCCCTTCATGTCATTGAGTTCGTCGGGCGTGATCTGAGGCAAGTGCCGGATGAACAAAACCAGGCGCCAGGTTTGCGGCACAGTGTGCGTTCCGTGGAAGGCGGGCATGCCGCTCAAACGAACGCCATTTTCAATGGTGTAGTAGAGCTCACCATCGCTCTTGTTCTGGGTCTCGGCGGCGCGCAAGTCGGGCGGTTTCGGATAGAGGCCCTTGCCGAATACTGTCTGGCCCGCTCCGTCATTCCCATGGCACTCCGAGCAATGATAGGAGAAATGTTCCATGCCTCCCCGAATGTTCTCCGTGGAAGCCACGATGGGATTGCGAAGTTGACGATACGAAGATGGCACGGCTATTTTGCGTGCCGTGGTGGCCGCGAACACCTCAAGCGCTGATGGTGTCCCAAGTGCGCTGAAGCCCCGTCGCACGAGAATGATTCCGTAAACCGCGGCTGCAGCCACCAGCGCAAACAGAATCAGTGAAACTGCTTTCCAAGGTTTCATGTTTACCTCTCCTTTCCCGAGCCGGCACGACTTACCAGGACTTGGAATTCTGCTCAATATAAGCGACTCGCTGCGACTCAAAAATCCTAATGGGGAGCCGGCGGATGTCGAACATCGGTACCGAGTTCAGAAATCCATGGCAACGATCAGCCGGGCTGCGTATCCGTGTGATCGACGTTCGCCCGCCCGAACGCAGGGAGGTACCGGCCGAAGTTCAATTAGCGGTTCAATCCGCATGAGCTTTTGCCAACTTCGCCTCGCTACCAAGCGGCCTAAATACGTCCTGAAAAATGGGAGCTCCAAACGGGGCACCCGTGAATCCGCCATCCACTATCAGCTCGACCGCGTTGACGTAGGAGGAATCGTCCGACGCAAGGAAGAGCACGGCTTTGGCAATTTCTTCCGGCTCGCCCCAGCGGCCCTGCGGAACCGCAGAAGAAAAGAACTTCGCCAACTTAGCGGAATCCTCTGCGGAAGCAG
>Ga0187871_10001866_pt1 | contig 17866 bp, 18 predicted proteins | sample June2016WEW_16_1_FD_132988 | JGI IMG/M metagenome (GOLD analysis project Ga0187871, IMG submission 132988) | Peatland microbial communities from SPRUCE experiment site at the Marcell Experimental Forest, Minnesota, USA - June2016WEW_16_10 | ecosystem: Environmental > Terrestrial > Soil >...
GATGTGGGGCTCCTGGGCGATGCCACCGTGCTGGACGCGGAGACTGCCGACAGCCCGTCACCAGGGCGCCGGACCGGCCAATCAACCCGCGGCCACGCCAGGCCGAGCTCCCGTTCCAGGCAGACGTAATCAACAGGCAGGGGTCACAGTGCGGGACAAAGACACAGCAGCCACTCCGACGAGCGCGTCTCCCAGAAGCTGAAGCGAAAGGATATCACATGTATCCCAATACCCTTTACCTCGGCAGGGAGTGGAATATCGACCACGACCAGCGGGTGAAGGTCAGCAACGCAGAGCTGCGCTATGCGGTCTTGGGGAGCGGCGAGCCGATTCTCTGTATACATGGCACAAACATTGCTGACAGCCTGATCACCCCGCTGCGTTTCTACCCTCCGCTGCTGGAGGAGTACCAGCTGATCAGTTACTACCGGGCTGGCTACAATGGCAGTACGCTGACGGCGAGCAGCCTGAGTATCGAGGATAGCGCGGAGCACGCGAAGCAACTCCTGGACCACCTGGGCATACCTAAGGCGCACATCATGGCGTTCTCGTTCGGCGGGGTCATCGGGTTCCAATTTCTGCTCTCCTACCCGGAGCGAGCGCATTCGGCCATCCTGCTCGAGCCATACCTGAACCGCGAATCACCGGAAGCCGTGGAGGCGAACGTCAACGCTTACAACCGCGCTATGGAGCTTTACCAGTCCGGAGACAAGTTTGGGGCTGCTAAAAGCTACATGGAAGACGTGGCCGGCCCGAGTTTCCTTAGCGCCGTCGAGATGACTGGTCCGCTCGACGTGTGGCAGCGGGTCGAAGCATGTGTCGATACGGCGTTCACCGTCGATCTTCCTGCGGTTGTTTCCTGGAAGTTCCGGATGTCGGAGGCAAGCAACCTGGTCAACACTAAGCCGAGCATGCCGATCCTGGCGGTCATGGGCCTCGACAGTGAGTCGGTCATGCCGGGCTTCCGAGAGGTCCAGCGGTTCCTCATGACATGGCTTCCGCAAGCTGAGCGGTGCGGCATCCCGAACGCGACGCATGGGCTGCAGAGCATGAACCCGGTCGCGGTTGGTGAGGGCGCCTACGGCTTCCTGAAAAAACACCCTATGAGCTGAGAGCCGATGATCTGGGACTAGGAGGTATTGATGCCCGGCAGATCCGTCGATTATGTGGTGGTGGGAGCCGGAACGGCCGGCTGCGTCATAGCGGCCAGATTGACCGTGGATCCGCAGTGCAGCGTCGCTCTGGTGGAGTTGGGCGGAATGGACGATAACCAGGCCATCTATACCCCGGGCCTGCAGGCAATGTTCAGCTTGTGGGATCCGAAGGGCCCAGAGAACTGGGGTTACTCAACCGTGCCGCAGCCGGGCCTGAATGGCCGCTCGATCGACATCGCGAGAGGTAAAGTCCTCGGGGGCTCAAGTGCGGTCAACGCGATGATATACATCCGCGGAAATCGCAGAGACTTCGATAACTGGGCTCAACTCGGCAACCACGGATGGGCCTACGAAGATGTCCTGCCGTACTTCAAGAAGTCGGAGACCTATCACGGACCAATATCGGACTATCACGGCGACAACGGGCCGATGCCGGTCATTGATCTTCAGAAGCCGTCCGTAGCGTCGCATGCTTTTGTTGAAGCGGCGGCCGAACTGGGTGCGACAGAGACTTACAACGACTTCAACGGCGCCTCGCAGGAAGCTGGCGCGGGCTTTTACCAGTCCACCCGAACTGTCGACGGCATCAGAGCTACGGCGGGATCCGCGTTCATCAAACCGGTCCTGAACCGCAAGAACCTTCAGCTGCTGTCTGGGGTCCGCGCGGCGCGTCTGATTATCGAGCATGACCACGTCCTTGGTGTCGAGTACGCGAGACCTGACGGCGGGGTGGAGACGATCAGGGCGGATCGGGAAGTGGTGCTGTCATGTGGTGCCTTCGAGACACCGAAGTTGATGCTGCTCTCCGGTCTGGGACCTGCGCAGCAGCTGGCAGGACTTGGCATTCCGGTGGTGCGCGACCTGGCTGGTGTTGGTCAGAATCTGGCAGACCACCTCATACTCGGTGTGGCATTCGAATGCCAGGTCCCGCTGGATCCCGCCGAGCTGCTGGCCGAAGCTGGACTCTTTCGCTGGACCGGAATACGGGCCGAACAGATCTCGCCGGACCTGCAGTACTTCTTCGGACCTGTGCAATTCGTGGCGCCGGAGTACCAGACTGACGGCCCAGGCTTCACTTTTGCGCCCGTTCTGTCGCAGGCACACAGCCGGGGAACGGTGACGCTGGCCTCCAGCGACCCGACGGCCCTGGCCCTAATCGATCCCCAATACCTGAGCCAGGAAGACGATCTCGCGGCTCTGGAGGATGGGATCAAGTACGCGCGAGAGCTGGTCCATACGAAGGCGTTCAGTAACCTGCGGGGGCGCGAGCTAGCTCCGGGGGCCACCGTGACCAGCACTTCCGGCCTTCGCGACTACATTCGAAAGGCGTCTTCAACCGTGTGGCATCCGGCCGGTACGTGCCGAATGGGAACTGGCCGCGAGGCGGTGGTCGATGACCAGCTGCGGGTCCATGGAATCGAGGGACTGCGCATCGCCGATGCTTCGGTGATGCCTGAGCTGGTAAACGCCAATCCGAACGCGGCGGTAATGATGATCGCGGAGAAGGCAGCAGATTTGATCCGGGGTAAGAATATGTCGGGTGCAAGCGTCTCTGGTTCTTCTCACGGAACGCCCACCCGGACGGCGGAGGTGCAGGAGGCGCAACGGCTATGATTCATCAGTTCATCTTTGCCTATCCACGCCCAGGAATGACCGAGGCGGAATTCCAACGCTACTGGGTCGAGGTCCACGCGGTGCGGTATGCGAGCAAGATTCCGCAGATCCGCAAGTACCTAGTTGATACTCGCGTCGCTGTGCCCGGTGAGAACGAGGACCCACTGTGGTGCGGCGTCGCCGAGATCTGGCTAGAGAACGAAAAGGAGCAACTCGAGTCGCTGCAGTCCAAGGAGTTCCTGGAGGGCGCACGCCGTGACGAGCCGAACTGGGCGGCCTTCTGGCGCACCGTGGGACTCGATACCAGTGCCCATACAATTCGTAATGGACCTGCGCAGACAGGCGACAGTGACACAGCGAAACTGCTGGTCCTGTCCAAACGCCGAGAAGGCCTGCCGCTGGATCGTTTCCGTTCCTACTGTCTCGATACCCATGCGGCTAAGGTGCTAGAACTGCCGGGGTTGCGTCGCTACCAGCAGGGACATGTCCGGGATGCCGCCTACGCTATCGGAGAAGCGGTGCTCGACTGCGTCGAGCAGCTGTGGTTCGATAGCGTTGATGCTGCGCTCGCTGCGCAGAGCTCAGTGCAGCAGGATATCGTGCGTGCCGACTACCGGATCTTCGCCGAAGACCGGTACATCCACACGATGCTCGTCCAAGAGCACTGGATCATTGGTCCGCAGCCTCGGCCATACGAGGGCGAGTCGGCCTCCCCCCGCGCGACGCCTGGAGCGGCCGATGTCCCAGGATAGTTTTCTTGAATTTCTCATTTCTGCACGCGGGAATGCCACCATGCTAAGCTGTTACAACCTCCGGAATTTCAGTGAACTGCTATTCCAGGCCAAGAACGACGGCTTCGATTTCACTGCGGACGAGGTGGCTGAGGTGATCGGCAAGCTGGAAGCTAATGTCATTCTCAATAAGGACCGGGACCCGTACGATGGAACCAGTCGGCTCTGGCACAGAATGTGGGGAAGACGCCATTTCGAGTATCTGATCAATGATGTCGTAAATAGGCATACTGACCAGGAGCTCCGGTCGATGGCTCAGGACGGAGATCAGGAGATCATTTGACTAAGGCAAACGTAATAAAGTTCCTACGCAAGGTGGCGGGTGAGGTCGACGTCCTCGACCTGCTCAAGGTAAAAAGCAAAGGCGACGTCATCGCTGCAGCCGAGCAGTTCGGATTTCCGTTCGCTGAATCAGAGTTCGACTCGCTGGTCTGGGACCTTGAGGTTTATCTTGCGAGCAAGCGTGGCGAGAGGTTCGATCCCCACTTCGCGCTCTGGCAGACGATGTGGGGAAAGTACTATCTTGAGTACCTGGTCGCCGACCTGCTGCCGAGCTTCGACGAAGCTGATATTGATAGGGTAATGACAGCAGAGCGGAATATCTGATAAGTGGGCAAGCTGCTGACGATCACGACATAAAGTTCCTGGATTGCAGGAAATGGAGGCCAGGAAAGAAGGCTAGACGGCAGCTGGTGACCCAGATACAATGGACTATGTTATCATTCCTAGGGGAAGCGATCCACGGTGGACAACTTCGATTTCATTATCGTCGGCTCGGGAGCGGCCGGCTCGGCTCTTGCCTACCGGCTCGGTGAGCTTCCCGACGCCAGGATCTTGATCCTGGAGGCAGGTGGAAGTGACCTGCCCGAGGCAGTCGAAATCCCGTGGCGCTGGAACGAGCTGCTCCTCACCGAGCTGGACTGGGCTTACAACAGTGTGCCTCAGCCAGGTCTGGGCAACCGGCAGGTCTACTGCGCTGCGGGCCGGGCAACCGGGGGCGGCTCGGCCGTCTATCACATGATGCACGTGCGGGCCCGGCCGGAGGATCTCGACAACTGGGCGTACAACGGTTGCCTGGGATGGTCGTTCCAAGACGTGCTGCCTTTTTACCAGAAGCTGGAAAATCAGCTCGACGACACCAACCCCACCGCTGGAAAAGGCGGACCCATCACGGTCGTGAACGCCAGGGATACCGGAAATCGAATTTCACAGACCTTTATCGACGCCTGCGTGGAGCTCGGGTATCCGTTGGTCGACGACTTCAACGCCTCTCACTTCGGTGTCGGGTGGCACCATGTCGACATCAGGGATGGCAAACGCGGCGGCGTCCTGACCTCCTACCTCCAGCCGGCTCTCAGCCGCGGCAACGTCACGCTGGAGACCGGGGCGCGCGCGACAAAGCTGATGATAGAAGACAACCGCTGTGTTGGTGTCGAATACCTCGCCGACGGGCAACATCGCACAGTCCGCGCCGACCGGGAAGTCATCGTCTGCTGCGGCGCCATCGAATCACCGAAGCTGCTGATGCTGTCAGGGATAGGCAATCCCGAGCAACTGAACCGGCTGGGTATCCCGGTCACGGCAGATCTACCTGGGGTTGGCGAGAACTTCCACGATCATCCGTTGGTGATCGGCCCGGTCGGGAAGATGGCAGAGCCGGGGGAGGACCCGCGAGGCAACATGACCGAAGTCGGCCTATTCTGGGGATCGGCTCCGGCGATGACGGTGCCCGATCTGGAAATCTGCCTCGTGCACCGTGCCCCGTTCGGGGAAGCGTTCTTCACCAATGTCGTCAAGCGGCTGCAGACTGGGCAGCCTATTCAACCGGTTCAGCAGCTGGTGGACCCCACACTCATCCTCAGCCTGCCCGGTTTGGTGGTGCCACGCTCCCGGGGCTGGGTAAGGCTGCGAAGCAGCGATCCGACTGTGCCACCGGACATCAGCGGGAACTACGGTGAGGAGCCGAGCGACATCGACCGAATCGTGACGATGGTAAAGATCGCGCGTGAGATCTACGGCACCAAGGCTTTTGCCGAGCTAGGGCTGCACGAGGTCAGTCCCGGCCCCGAGGTGGGCGACGATGCCCAGCTCCGGCAGTGGGTGGTGAATAACACGGGTTCGTACTACCACTTCGTCGGCTCGTGCAAGATGGGCCTTGATCGGCTGGCGGTGGTCGATCCCCAGCTCAAGGTGCGCGGAGTTGACGGGTTGCGTATCGCGGACGGCTCGGTAATTCCCACTATCCCGTCCGCCAACACGCACACCACCATCGTCATGATCGGCGAAAGAGCGGCCGAGTTCATCAAGGCGGAGATCTAGCCACGTGAACGAGAAAACGGCAACACAGTGATGTGACGATTCAGAAAGAAGGATCTATTTACTATGGAAACCTTCGAGCTGGGCGACTTCCAGACCACAACTGGTTTCACCCTTCCCAATGCCCAGCTGGCGTACGACACCGTCGGCACCCTTAGCAGCGCGAAAGATAATGCGATCATCTTCCTGAACTTCCTGGGCGGCTCACCTGAGGCCCTGAAGATGTGGATAGGGGAGGGCCGCCCGCTCGATCCACGCAAGTACTTCATTATCCTGCCTGGGCTGTTCGGTAGCGGCTTCTCATCCTCGCCCAGCAACACGCCGCCACCGTTTGACGGGGGCGCCTTCCCCCCGCTCAACATCGCCGATGACGTCATCGCTCAGCAGTGCCTGGTCACAGAGGAACTAGGTCTCGAGCAGCTTCAGCTCGCCCTGGGCTGGTCCGTGGGCGCGCTGCAGGCATACGAATGGGCCGTCCGTTACCCCGGCATGATCAAGCGGCTCGCCTCAATCGGAGGGGCGCCCATGCCTTCGGACTGGGCCAAGCTTTGGTTGCGTACCGTTTTCGAGCAGCCGATCACCTCGGATCCGTCGTGGAACGGCGGCTTCTTTACCGACCCGAACGCTATGCAAGCTGCATTCCGTCATAGTGCGCACGAGATGGCGTTGACGTTGGCGCTGCCCGGCCTGCTCAACGGGGACCTCTTGCGTTCTGTCGGCTTCGCTTCCATCGAGCACTTCATCCGTGCGGTCTTCGAAAGCTTTACCAGGTCTCAGCACCCTGGCAACCTAGTCAGTGTGGTGCGGAAGACCCTCCGTGCCGATCCGAGTGCCGGAGGCGACATGGCTGCGGCGCTGAACCGGATCACGGCGAAGACGTTCATATTCGCTTTCACCGGTGACCTGATGTTCCCTGCGGAGGAATGCAAGGTGGACGCGGACAGGATACCGCAGGCAAAATTCCAGGAAATCAGTGCCCTCGCCGGCCATCTGGCAACATTCGCGCTGTTCGACCAGGACAGGCAGGCTGTAGACGACGCCATCCAAGAAGCTCTCGAATCCTGATGAGCTGAAAATGGTTAACATGCCAACGACGCCTCTTTCTTATGTCGGCGAGCGGCCACTTAACGGCCAGGCGGCTGTCGTCACGGGTTCCACTCGAAATCTGGGCCTGGCCATCGCGGCGCGACTTGCGGGCTTGGGCGCCAACATTGTCGTCAACTACCACGACGAAGCGCGCTCAGAAGAGGCGGAAAAGGCAGCAGACGAGCTTCGCGCGTACAATACTCAGGTGCTCGTCGAGCAAGCTGATGTCACCCACGTCGACGATGTCAAGCGGCTATTTGACCGTACAATAAAAAGTCTAGGGCGCCTGGACATTCTTGTTAACAATGCTGGCCTGATCGTCAAGAAGCCCTTCGCTGACACAACTGATGAGGATTTTGACCGTTGCTTCGCCGTGAATACAAAAGGCAAGTTCCTAACCATGCGTGAGGCTGCCCGGCGCATGGAGAACAACGGACGCATCATCAACATCATCACCACGATTACCGCGGTGACAATTCCCTTCTACTCGGTTTATGCCGGAAGCAAGGGTGCAGTCGAGCATTTTACTAGAGGGCTAGCAAAGGAAGTCGGTGGGCGTGGCATCACCGTCAACTGTGTCGCGCCTGGACCGCTCGACACATCATTCTACTACCCGGTGGAAAATGAGGAATCGATTGCCCATGCGAAGAGGCTGTCGATAGCAAACCGGCTGGGCGAGATCGGTGAGGTGGTCCCGCTCGTAGCATTTCTTTGCTGTCCCGACGCTCGCTGGATCACTGCGCAGACGATCCGCGTCAACGGGGGAATGGCCTGAAGCCAGAGCGGAAAGTCTGGGCCTGGCTGGCTAGTGCCAGTCAAGGCTGAAGGGAATCCGAAATGGCTAACTTGATGATCGCCGCCGAGCCGGATGAGATGCAGAGCCTTCGCGCCGTGGCTGCGGTGGAGGCGGCGGCCACCGGCGAAGAGGCCGACCTACCCGGCACCGCGCAAGCGCTGCTGCGCGAGGCGCTGACGTCCAGGCTGGGCGAGCTTGGCCTCCGGTGGAATCCGTCGCCCGAGGCCGTCGAGAGACACGCGTCCCGGGCCGCCAGGCCGGGTGGACCGGTGGCCAGGCTCGTGAAGAATGATCGGGCACGACGGTACGCCATTACGGGCCTGGCCGTCGCACTCCTGATCCTGCTGTGGGGCGGCTACGTGCAGGGCTGGCCCTGGACGGGCTTTAAAAGCAACAACCAGCTCTGGCAATGGCTGCAGCTGCTCCTGCTGCCGGTCGCGATCGGGACTTTGCCCTTGTGGATCCAGCATCCCGAGTACTTGAGCCGGAAGCGGCGTATGGCCCACCTTGCTGTCGGGGCGGCATTCGCGGCGCTGGTAATAGCCGGTTACCTGGTGCCTCTGAACTGGACCGGCTTCCCCGGTAACACCCTGTGGAACTGGCTCGAGCTTACCTTGCTGCCGATCGCCGTGGTCAGCGCGCCATTCCTGCTGTCACTTCTTCGCTCCTTCGGAGAGAACCAGAGGCGGGAAATCATGGTTGCCTTCGTGGCAGCACTCTGGGTGCTCACCATCGTCGGCGGCTACGCATGGCACTGGACTTGGACCGGCTACGAGGGGAACACCCTTTGGGACTGGCTTGGCCTGCTCCTCCTGCCGCTGCTGGTTCCGACGGTCCTGCTGCCGACGGCGAGGCGGTGGGTCTCGGCAAATCCACCGAGCACCAGTGAGGTGATCTTAGCAAGATAGAGCCGGACGGGTCCGCATGAAATAATGTCCTTCTTGTCGGTATCCGGTTCCGGCTACCTATCTTCCTATCTCGAACGACTGTCACGCGAACTGCTCTCATGAGGTGTCATCCGATCTATTATCCCGTCATTTACCACGAAGTGGCAGGCTGATAGTCTGTTGAGCAGTTCATCGTCCTCCCCGCCATGAAAATCATCTTCAGGGTGGTGGCGGCTTGTATTTCTCCGGTCGTCTCGCCAGTTTTTCTCCTCCATCCATCGGGCTAGGCTTATCAGGGAACTGAGGTGGCCGCCGCCCGTCGGTTCTAGCCGTTGGCAAAGCAGGTTCCACCACGCGGCATGATAACCGATCAATGAAGTAAGCAGGTCGTCGTCGAGCGAGGCCTCCCGGTGGCGAGCTTCCTCTATTCGCTCAAAGCACCACAGGACCGCGCGTAGGTCGTTAAGTGGCAGGTGCCTAAAGTCGCCAGGACCAGTCATGTCTGGAGGATAAGCTCCTAGATTCCTTGCCGGGCCTTGCACATTTGGGTCCGCGGGAAGCAGGGATCCCCACGAAGGACGCCAAGCGTACCCAGGACCGAAAGCCTCCTCACCGACTCTGAACATGAGCTCAGAAAAGCGATTTCTCGCGGCGCCCACCTCATCCGCGGTAAGGTCACGATGAAACCCTAGAACTCGATCCACCTGCCGGTCGTGAGCTGCAGTGTCAACTTGCCTCTTAGCATATAGCACCCCCCAAGCCGCAGCACCTGCGGTACCGAGCGCTGCCACCGTAGCAATGCCTGTGGCCAAAAAGGTAGCGTCCATCTCCCCCACCGATATTCAAAGGGTTAACTGCGCCGCAGAGCCTAATCGGTGCGCTGGCGGAGCCGTATATTTATATATAGAGCTTGCCCGCCGCATTCTATTATCTCAAAATTTGTTGATAATTCACTTGCTGGCCACTATCAAAGGATAGCGATTCGCGGGTTTGTCGGACGACGTGTCTCCTGATTCTCTTCCCGTCATCTGTGCAGGCTTCTTGAAGCACTTGACCTCGCTCTTGGCTCGGCACCCGGCCGTGCCGACGTGCTTCTCACGAGCTATACGGTAGCCGATCGCAGGGCTGCGTACCAGAGCGGCCACGGTCACGTTGGGCGGGGTGGCGTATGAGACGGCACAGCTCGCGATCTTCCCGTTTAATGAGAAATTGCCCCTACTGTCAATCCAGTCTCACTAGCGTTATTCTTTCCCTTGATGTTTTCTGAAGCTGAATGTTGAATCTTGAGGGGTTACCGAGCGATGCTCATTGACGTTTTCCCGACAACTTTCACGTGATCATCTTGTGTTCGAATAGCACCAGGACGAGCGCGGCTCGGGCGATGAGTTACTATCGGCCGGCCACGCTGGCCGAGCGGGCGTGGCGAAATGGCATACGCGGCAGGTTTAGGTCCTGTTGGTGGCGACACCGTGGGGGTTCGAATCCCCCCGCCCGCACTCAGGGTTACCGACAGAACTGCCGGTGTCGTAACGACTGATCCCGGGCTGGCCGTGCTCGTGGGTCGCGGCGCTGTAGCCGGGACAACTTCGGTGCGCTCGGCCGACGAGTATTGAGGCATCGGCTTACGGCGTCGCCCGCTGCCCCGGCTCGCCGTGCACCGGCCCGCGAGCCGGTGCGGCGCCGACCAGTAGGTACCCCGGGTGGACGACGCCTGGCCGGGAAGGCGGGCGGCATCCAGTACCGGCTTGCGAGCGCGGGCGCTGCGGGGGGTGCCAGGGGGGTCGTCCCCCGTGGCCAGCACCGGCCCGCGCGAGCGGCCGGTGCCAAAGAAGGGGCAGGGGAGATGGGTGGGGACACTGCGCCGCGGACCGCTGCGAGCAGATGAGCCGGGGGTCTTCCTCAACTGTCCTGCCGGACTTAGGCTGCTGAAGACTGGTGGGGACACTGCGGGGCGGTCGCTGCCAGCAGATGGGTCGGAGGTCTTGTGGAATGAGCGAACACGCGGTCACGGTTCCTGCGCAGGCCCGGCCGGCCGGCGTCGGCGCGGCGTCGACCCGGCGCTGGTGGATCCTCGGCGTGGTGGGGCTGGCGCAGCTGATGGTGGTGCTGGACGCCACGATCGTGAACATCGCGCTGCCCTCGGCCCAGCGTGACCTGGCCTTCTCCAACGCCGACCGGCAGTGGGTGGTGACGGCGTACTCGCTGGCCTTCGGAGGGCTGCTGCTGCTCGGCGGGCGGCTGTCGGACCTGTTCGGCCGGCGGCGGATGCTGATCATCGGCCTGGTCGGCTTCGCCGCGGCCTCGGCGGTGGGCGGCGCGTCGACCGGGTTCGCGATGCTGGTGATCGGGCGCGGCGCGCAGGGAGCGTTCGGCGCGTTGCTGGCCCCGGCCGCGCTGTCGACGCTGACGGTGACGTTTACCGACCCGGCCGAGCGCGGCAGGGCGTTCGGCGTCTACGGCGCCATCGCCGGGGCGGGCGGGGCGGTGGGGCTGCTGCTGGGCGGGGCGCTGACCGAGTACCTGTCCTGGAGGTGGTGCCTGTACGTCAACGTCGTCCTGGCCGTGATCGCGGTCGCGGGCGCGGTGCGGTTGCTGGCCCCCCAGCCCCGTGATCCGAACGTGCACATCGACTGGCCGGGAGCGGTCCTGGTGGGGGCCGGGCTGGTGGCCGTAGTGTACGGGCTGTCCGAGGCCGACACCAAGGGCTGGGGCGCGCCGACGACGGTTGCGCTGCTGGTGGCCGGGGTGGTGCTGCTGGCCGCGTTCGTGCTGGTCGAGCAGCGGGTGGCGCATCCGCTGCTGCCGCTGCCGATCGTGCTGAACCGCTTCCGTGGCGGCGCGTACCTGTCCATCGGGCTGTCCGCCATCGGCGTGTTCGGGATCTTCTTGTTCTTGACCTACTACTTCCAGCTGACCCTGGCCTACTCGCCGGTCAGGTCCGGCCTGGCCTTCCTGCCGATGGTCGCGGCGATCGTAGCGGCGTCCACGACGTGCAGCGGGGCGCTGATGCCGCGGTTCGGACCCCGGCCGCTGATCCCGGTCGGCCTGCTCCTCGCGGCCGTCGGCGAGGGCATCCTGGCCGCGCAACTGGGACTGCGCACCAGCTACCTGGACTGGATCCTGCTGGCCCTGCTCCTGGTCGGGGCCGGCCTGGGCATGGTGTTCGGCTGTGCGCTGAACACCGCAACCTACGGCACCGGCGCTGCGGACGCGGGCGTCGCCTCGGCCCTGGTCAACACCAATCAGCAGGTCGGTGGTTCGATCGGCACCGCGCTGCTGAACACCCTCGCCGCCAGCGCCCTGACCAGCTACGTGCTGACCCACGGCCGCGGCCCGCTGGTCCTAGCCGAAGCGGCGGTGCACAGCTACGTCGTCGCGTTCTGGGTCTCGGCCGCGATCCTGGCCGGCTCTGCGGTCGTGTGCGCGCTGGTGCTGCCCTCCGGCACGCTGGCCCCGGCCGGCGGCCCGGCCGCACCGACCGCCGCGATGACCAGGGAGGAGGTGATCGTCCGTGGTGCCTGAGCCCGCTACCCCGTCCGACACCAATGTGCGGCTGATCACCGTATCGACGTCCTACGGCGCCGGCGGCAGCGTCGTCGCCCCGGCCCTGGCCGACCGGCTCGGCCTGCCCTTCGTGCAGTGGGTGACGACGTCAGAGGGCCGCGTCGCGGCGCCCGGGCCGTGCGATGAGCAGCTGTCCGTGGTGGAGGTCAAGGCCACCCCGGCGCACCGACTGCTGGCTCATCTCACCCAGGCGATGCCGGCCGGGCCCACCCAGTCGCCGCCGTCCACCCACCACCAGGACCAGCACCTGCGCGACTGCGGCGAGGCCGAGATCCATCGCCTGCTCGGCAGCGGTGGCGGCGTGATCCTGGGCGGGGCGGCGGCGGTGGTGCTCGGCAAGGACCGCGGCTACCACGTCCGGCTGGACGGCCCGCCCGCCCGTCGCGTCGTCCAGGGCGCCGCGGTGGAGGGCATCAGCGAGGAGCAGGCCCGCGAGCGTCTGCGCACGGCCGACAAGGCCCGTACCGCCTACGTGCGCCGCCTGTACCGGTGCGACCCGACCGACGCGTCCCTGTACCACCTGGTGATCGACTCCACCGCGATACCGCTGGACACGGTCATCGAGCTCATCCTGGCCGCCGCGCCCGCCCACCGCGCCGCTTCGGAGGGCACTACGGCACGATAATGACCGGCACCGGTGCGTTGCGGGCCAGGATGACCGCGACCGAGCCGACCATGCGGTGCATGGCGCTGGACGAGCTCCCGACCACGATGGCCACCACGTCGTCCGGCCGGGCGGCATGGATCGAGTCGGCCGTCGCGACCAGCTCCTGGGCGATGCGCCCCTGGCGCCACCGGAACTCCCAGGGCACCCTACTGCCGTCCAGCTGCTCGGCGGCCGCCGCGCGAAGCTCCCCGGCGACTTTGTCGAAGTCGGATTCCATGATGGCGATGGCGTCAGCCGACAGCTCCACGGTGCTCGTCAGGTGGGCCACCCAGAGAACCGAAATCCGGCCCGGCCGGACCGACAGGAGCCGGGCCGCGGCGGCCAGCGCCCGCGTGGCCGGAGGAGTGCCGTCGAACCCCACGACTAGGTGCGCTTCGGGGACGGGCGGTGCTTCAGGGCTCATGGGAAGCCAGGATAGACCCCGGCTGATCCGACCGGGCGGGGAACCCTCAGTTGGCGCGTCCGCCCTGGTGCCTGCCACCAGCAGGCACCAGTCGTCCGCTTATGCCGATTCCTGGATTATGCCGACTGGAACGTGAAAGTGCTGGTCAGGCCGCTGGTGCGGGCTGTTGGCGCGGCATAATCCGGGGCGCGCAGGCGGGGGTGACAAGGTGTCAAGGAACGCGAGGAGGCTGTCGGGGCCTGATAGCGGCCGGGCTGGGTGCCTGGGGGCTGGACCCGGGCGAGGGCCTTTTCCTTGATCGTCATGTCGGCGTGCAGGTAGGCCTATGCGGCGAAGTGGCATTTCTCCCGGTGAGCCTCACCGCCGTCTTCGCCGTCTACGCCCTGTTCCTGCTGTGCACGTTGCTTACGCCCGGCTCGGTGTCGGACGCGGTGGGTCGGCGCCCCGCGATCCTGGCCGCCATGGTGATCCAGGCGGCCAGCACGGCCGCCTCCCTGGCGGCCAACGAACTGGCAGCGCTGGTGGCCGCCTGGGCGCTGGGACGGGCCTGCGGACAACAGCCGTCGTGTACGGCCTCGTGCTGGCCCGCTCTGGCCGGCGTCGCGGTACCAGTCACTGCCAGATCCACGGCCGCCCGGCATGGTCAACTGCCAGCACAGGTCAAGGAGAAGCCCTCGAGGACCCCCTATTCGGCCGGACACGAACCGACATGTTCTACTCCTGTGCACAGGCCGACAAGCCCATGCTCGAGCAAGTCATCGAGGCCGTTGACCTGATGCTGGCGGGCTGGCCGGCCGGGCTCGGGGAGCTGGCGGCCGCCGGGCTTGCCTGCGGGCGTTTGAGGCGGATCGGGAATTAGCCGTCCACGTCTGCACCGGGCTCGATCACCTGCCCGGTCACCGGCGTCTCCACCGCGCGCGCATACGCTTGCGCGACCACTGACGCCGGCAATCCGCCTTCCCCCTCCATGCCCAGCCTGCTCAAAGTCTCGGACACCCAGGGCGGGCTGACCGCGTTGACGCGGATGCCGCTCGGAGCTTCCAGCGCTGCGGCGCGCACGAAGCCTTCGAGCCCGGCATTGACCAGGCTGATCGCGCCGCTGCCGGGCAAGGGCCAACGGCTTGCCTGCCCGCTGGTCCGGGAGATCGCCACGGGGATGGCGGGCCAGGCCAGATAGTCGGGCGTCTTGGCTTGGTCGGCCGACAGCTCACCGGAGCAGCTCGGTCGGTAACCCGCTCGGGTCGGCCCTCGAGCATGGCGCAGGCACCACGGCCCACGTCGTCGATGTCGTCGACCTGCCAGGACGTGTGGTACAGGAAGCTCACCGGCGCCCGCCACACGGGCCAGGTCGTCGGCGTCGTCGGCGCCGACCCCCAGCTCGATCAGCCGCCGGGTGGGCGCGGACACCAGCCGCAACTGACGGCCGACGTCGAGGGTGCTGAACCACCCGCCGGCCTCCGGGGCCGAACTCGGCGTAGTAGGCGGCGGTCTGCTCGACGTTCGGCACGCCGATGGTGACCGACCGCAGCCCGTGCAGGCTCATCGGCTCCTCCTGGTGATGCGTTGCCCACACGATAACTTTGTCGCCACGGTCATGTTGGTTGCCGATCCAACTGTGGCGATGTATGGTTACCGATATGGATGTATGGTCACCGATATGAATGCATTTGACCTGATCATGCTCGGTCGCAGCTGACCAAGAGAAGCGCCGGGGGGTCCCGCGGGCTCGGCAGGGCCAGGCGCGGGCGGGCCTGATGAGCGGTCGGCGCCGTTCCGCTTCAGCCGGAATGCACAAGGAGATCTCGAATGGCCAGGATCCTCGCTCTCGCCTCGAACATGGGCCTCTGGGCCGAAGAGCTTCAGGCGCCGTGGGACGTGCTGACCGCGGATGGTCACCAGATCCAGCTGGCGACCTTCAAGGGCATCACCCCGCTGCCGCTCGCCTTCAGCATGAATCCCGCCTCGATCGACCGGAAGCTCGGCACGCCGATCGTGCCGCAGCACGTCTTCGAGCGGACCAAGGCGCTGCTCGAATCCGGCGCCTGGGACAACGTCGTCAAGATCGGGACGGACGCGTCGGGCGCCAGCCAGCTGACCGGCCCCGAGATGGCGGACTACGACGCGATCATGATCGTCGGAGGCCAGGGCGCCGCGGTCGACCTGTGCGGCAACCACAAGGTCAGCAAGCTGCTCGTCGACGCGTGGCAGCAGGACAAGCTCATCGGGGCGCTGTGCTACGGGGTGGGTGCCCTGGCCTGGGCGCGCCAGCCCGACGACTACCGGCACAGCATCGTCCACGGGCGGACGATCGTCGCACATCCCAAGGAATGGGATTACGACATGCAGATCTACTACACGCTCTACAACGCGACGCCCGAGAACCCCTCGCCGGACTTCCAGACCCCCGGCTTCCTCTTCCCGCTCCGCGCGGTCATGGAGGACGCGGTCGGGCCGAACGGAACGGTGATCTCGCCGCCCGAGACGACCCGCGATCACCCCTGCGCGCACTACGACCACCCGTTCGTGACCGCGCTCTCGGTCGAGTCGTCGCAGGCGTTCGGCGAGAAGTTCGCCGAGGTCCTGCGCTCCCGGGTGCCGGCCGGGGCTGCGTGACGCTATTTGCCGCCGCCGGCGCCTGCGCGGCGCCGGCGGCCCGCCTCAAAGGAGGATGACGTGGCCAAGGTCATCATGATAGCTTCCAACCTCGGACTGTGGGGCGAGGAGCTTCAGGCGCCGTGGGATCTCGTCAAGCAGGCGGGGCACGAGGTAACGCTCGCCACGCCGCAGGGCAAGATGCCGCTCCCGCACATGTGGAGCGTGAACCGGGACTTCCGGGATCCGATGCACAACCTCATCAACATCCCGGAAGAGATCGACCGCTGCTTCGAGCTCATGCACAACGGCGAGTGGGACAACCCGATCAAGATCACCGACGCGAAGATGGAGGAGTACGACGCGATCGTGATCGTCGGCGGGTTCGGCGCGCCGCTGGACCTGAACGGCAACCCCCAGGTTATCCGGATGGTCCAGCAGGCCTGGGTCGACAACAAGACGATCGGGGCGCTCTGCTACGCCGTCGGCGCACTGTGCCTGGCGCGGCATCCCGACGACTACAAGAAGAGCGTGCTCAACGGCAAGACCGTCGCGGCGCACCCGCGCGAGTGGGATTTCCGGATTCCGATCACCTATGAGCTCGCCGAAGCGACACCGGACAACCCCGGGACCACGGTCACGACGCCCGGCTTCGTCTATCCGCTCCGGCCGCTCGCGGAGGACGCGGTCGGCGACCAGGGCACGGTGATCTCGCCCCCGACGACGACCCGTGCCAACCCCTGTGTCGTGTACGACGCGCCGTTCGTGACCGGCCTCTCGTTCGAATCGTCCGTCGCCTTCGGCCAGAAACTGGTCGAAGTCCTCGCGACGTAGCCGGCGCTGCGAGGAGGTAGCAAGCATGGCCACCGCATTCGAGGGCCGCGGCACCGTGAGCGTGATCCCAGGCAACGGGCTGACGGTTCACAGCTACCTGTCGCCGGCCGATGGCGACCTCGTCTGTTCCGACATCGTCGAGACGGCGAACCGGGTCATCATCGTCGACGCCCAGCTCCTCCTGCCGTACGCCCGCGAAGTCCGCGACTACGCCACGCGGCTCGGCAAGCCGATCGATCGCGTGCTCGTGACGCACGCCCACCCCGACCACTTCTCCGGGCTCGAAGTGTTCGCGGATCTGCCGATCCACGCCGGACAGGGGACGGTCTACGCTCTCGCGACGTGGGGCAAGGGCATCATGGACTTCAAGCGCCAGACGCTCGGCGAACGCGCCTCGCAGTACGCGTCGTCGCTGCCACTGCCGTCGGTCACCGTCGCACCCGGGAGCGAGACCGTGGACGGCGTGGAGCTCGTGTTCGCGCCCGTCTACAACTCCGAACAGGCGGAGATCATGACGGTGGAGATCCCATCGGAACGGCTGCTGATCGCCGCGGACGTCGTCTACAACGGCGTCCATCCCGTGGTCGGCGACAAGAACCCTCAGCGCGAGCGGATGTTCGACGGGTGGGTGGCGGCATTGCAGAGCCTGCAGTCGCGCGACATCGCCCGGATCGTTCCCGGTCACGGCAAGCCGACCGACCTGGCCAGCATCCCGCCGATGATCGAGTACATCCAGTTCACGAAGCAGCTGTTCGAATCCGGCGTTCCCGAAGGAGAGTTCAGGAACCAGGTGCTCGCGCGGTACCCGGGCCTCGACGGCCAGGAGCTCGTCGAGTACTCGGTGGTCTTCCTGTATCACAGCGACTGGTAGACACGGCCGGGGCACCCGTCGGGCGACGCTCGCCGGGTGCCCCGGCCGATCCGTTGCGACCCAGCCCGCGGGGCCGCGATCGGCCGTCATACAGGCGGCGACCAGTGCGATCGGCCCGATCGGGCTGATGGACCGGCCCGGCGAGGACCCGAAGGGCAACATGACCAAGGTCGGGCTCTTCGCGGCATCGATCGCCTTACCGAGCTCAGCCCCGGCCCGCAGGTCACCGACGACGCCGCGCTCAGGCAGTGGGTCCTGAACAACACCGGCTCCTACTACCACTTTGTCGGC
>Ga0187871_10001868_pt1 | contig 17850 bp, 15 predicted proteins | sample June2016WEW_16_1_FD_132988 | JGI IMG/M metagenome (GOLD analysis project Ga0187871, IMG submission 132988) | Peatland microbial communities from SPRUCE experiment site at the Marcell Experimental Forest, Minnesota, USA - June2016WEW_16_10 | ecosystem: Environmental > Terrestrial > Soil >...
GCCGCGCCGGTGATCATGTTCTTGATGTAGTCGGCGTGGCCGGGACAATCGACGTGCGCGTAGTGCCGGTTGGCCGTCTCGTACTCGACGTGCGCCGTGGCGATGGTGATGCCGCGCTCGCGCTCTTCGGGCGCGTTGTCGATCGAGTCGAAGGAGCGGAACACGATCTTGGGATTGTGCTTCTGCAGAACCTTGGTGATGGCCGCGGTCAGCGTGGTCTTGCCGTGATCGATGTGCCCGATCGTGCCCACGTTCACGTGCGGCTTGCTGCGATCAAATTTCTCTTTCGCCATTGGAGCTCCTAAAAGCTGTGCCGTCCCTAAAGGGACTCAAATCCATTTATTGCGCTACCCAGGACTCCGCTTCGCTCCGTCCTGGGCTATCATGACGCCGCGCCTGCGGCGCTCTAGTCTTCGACTTCAAACTTCGACGTCTCAAACCTAAGGTCACGCAACTGGCACCGAGTTAAGTCAGTTCTGACCAATCGTCGCCAAACGGCGGCCACTTCTCACTTCGTTCCGGCGGGACTTTTCCCCTGCACCTTGGCCACAATCTCTTCGGCTACCGAGCGGGGCGCCTCTTCATAACGCGAGAAGTGCATGCTGAAGGTCGCGCGGCCCTGGGTGTTCGAGCGCATATTCGTCGCATAGCCGAACATCTCGGCCAGCGGCACCATCGCCTTGATCACCTGCGAACCAGCACGATGCTCGATGCCCTCGATGCGCCCACGGCGGCTGTTCAGGTCGCCGATGATCACGCCCATGTACTCTTCCGGCACGACCACTTCGACCGACATCACCGGCTCCAACAGCACCGGACTGGCCTTGCGCGCGGCTTCCTTGAATGCCATCGAACCGGCAATCTTGAAGGCCATTTCATTGGAATCGACTTCGTGATAGCTGCCGTCGTACAGCGTCGCCTTGACGTCAACCATTTCGTAGCCGGCGAGGACCCCGCCTTCCATCGCTTCCTTGATTCCCTGATCGACCGGCTTGATGTATTCCCTCGGAACCGTTCCGCCGACCACTTCGTTCACGAACTCGTAGCCCTTGCCCGGCTCGTTGGGCTCAATGCGGATCTTGACGTGACCGTACTGGCCGCTGCCACCGGTCTGACGAATGTACTTGCCCTCAGCCTGCGACCGTTTGCGAATCGTTTCGCGATAGGCGACCTGCGGCTTACCTACATTGGCTTGCACGTTGAACTCGCGCATCATGCGGTCAACGATGATCTCCAGGTGCAGTTCGCCCATACCGCGGATGATGGTCTGTCCGCTATCGGGATCGGTATTCACCTTGAAGGTGGGGTCTTCCTGCGCCAGCTTGCTTAGCGCAACGCCCATCTTTTCCTGGTCGGTCTTAGTCTTAGGCTCGACCGCGACCGCGATCACCGGCGCCGGGAAATCGATGGACTCGAGAATGATGGGATGGTCCTCGTCGCAAATCGTGTCGCCGGTGGTGATGTGCTTCAATCCGACGCAAGCACAGATGTCGCCGGCGTAGATCTCAGTAATGTCCTCACGCTTGTTGGCGTGCATCTTTAGCAGACGGCCAATACGCTCCGAACGGGAACGCCCGCTGATGTGCACACTGTCACCCTGCTTCAGTTCCCCCGAGTAAATTCGAATGAAGGTCAGTTGACCGACGAACGAGTCGGTCATGATCTTGAATGCCAGGGCGGCGAACGGCGCTTTATCGTCGGCGGGGCGCTCCTCTTCGGCGCCGGTTTCGGGGTTCTTGCCCTTAACTGGAGGAACATCGAGCGGCGAAGGCAGATAATCGATGACCGCGTCGAGCAAGGGCTGCACGCCCTTGTTCTTGAAAGCGGTCCCGCAGATTACCGGGAAAACTTTCATTTTCAAGGTGGCGCGACGCAAAGCCGCTTTCAACTCAGCCTCACCGATAGCCTCGCCTTCGATGTACTTATGCATCAGCTCGTCCTGATCGTCGTTTTCTACGATCGTCTCGACGAGAATCTGATGGTAGGCCTGTGCCTTCTTCTTGAGGTCTTCGGGGATCTCTTCGATGTCGTACTCGGCGCCCATCGACTCGTCGTTCCAGATGATCGCCTTCATCGCCATCAGGTCGATCACGCCTTTGAACTTGTCTTCCTGGCCGATGGGCAACTGGATGGCGACGGGGCGGGCGTTCAGACGCTTGCGTATGGTATCAACGGCGTGCTCGAAGTCGGCGCCCATCTTGTCCATCTTATTGATGAAGCACATGCGCGGCACACCGTACTTATCGGCCTGGCGCCACACGGTTTCCGACTGCGGCTCGACCCCATGCACGGCGTCAAACACGGCGCAGGCGCCATCGAGCACACGCAGCGAGCGCTCGACTTCGGCCGTGAAGTCCACGTGGCCCGGCGTATCGATGATGTTGATCCGGTAATCGTTCCAGACGCAGGTGGTCGCGGCCGACGTAATGGTGATGCCGCGCTCCTGCTCCTGCGCCATCCAGTCCATCGTCGCGGTGCCTTCATGGACCTCACCGATGCGGTGCGTGCGTCCTGTGTAGAACAGGATGCGCTCCGTGGTGGTGGTCTTACCGGCATCGATGTGGGCCATGATGCCGATGTTCCTGCAACGCTCTAGTGGGACCTGTCTTGGCACAATCTTTTCCGTTTCTTGCCCGGTCGCACCGTTTAATGCGCCGTCTTGAAGGGGCACGCTTTCAATCGCGCCGTAGTTCCATTCCTTTTATTTCTTGTCATCCCGACCGAGGGCTTCAGCCCGAGCGGAGGGACCTGCTTTTTCGTCTTACCACCGATAATGCGCGAAGGCCTTGTTGGCCTCGGCCATGCGGTGTACGTCTTCCTTCTTCTTGATCGCCGCGCCGCGGTTGTTCGCCGCATCCAGCAGCTCATTGGTCAACTTATCGATCATTCCCTTTTCGCCGCGGCCACGGCTGTACTGCAAAATCCAGCGGATCGCCAGCGACGTACGGCGGTCGGCATTGACCTCGATCGGCACCTGGTAGTTGGCGCCGCCGACGCGGCGGGTCTTCACTTCCAGCACCGGCTTGGTGTTCTCCACGGCCTTCTTGAACAGCTTGATGGCCTCGTCGCCGCCCTTCTCCTCCAGCTTCTTCATGGCGCTATAGAAGATGGACTGCGCGGTCGACTTCTTGCCGTCCCACATCATGGAGTTCACAAACTTGTTGACCAGCGTGGACTGATACACCGGATCAGCCAACGGCTCGCGCTTCGCGATATGTCCTTTTCTCGGCATAAAACCTCGTTACGCCTTCGGCCGCTTCGCCCCGTACTTCGAGCGGCTCTGCTTGCGATTGGCCACGCCGACCGAATCCAGCGTGCCGCGCACCACGTGATAACGGACGCCCGGCAGGTCTTTCACGCGGCCCCCGCGGATCAGCACAATCGAGTGCTCCTGCAGGTTGTGGCCGACACCGGGAATGTACGTCGTGACTTCGATACCGTTCGTAAGCCGCACGCGCGCAACCTTGCGCAGCGCGGAGTTCGGCTTTTTCGGCGTCTGGGTGTATACACGCGTGCAGACGCCGCGCTTCTGCGGGCAGGACTGCAGCGCCGGGCTGGCCGTCTTGTAATTCGGCGCCGTCCGGCCCTTCCTCACCAGCTGATGAAATGTAGGCACTCTTGAAAGCTCCTTGGCTGCACCGCAGGCAAAAGCCTGCTCACTGAACTCGCGAGACGCCGACCGTTCGGCTCCGCTGAGGGCGGGCCCTGAAGGTCGGCTCTACCGAGCTGCCCCTACGGCCGCGCCATATCGTTCGCCGCAGCTTGCTGCTGCAGCGCAAAACCGCTCCCACGCGTGGGCTGGGCAGAAGCTCATTCACTGCCCATACTTCCCCAGGCGCACGGGCCGGGGATTTTGGTTTCCGTCAGATGGGGCGAACGACGGTGACGCCGTGGTCGTTCCGCACTCAAGCTTGCCGCTGGAGGCGAAGATCGCTAACGAGGGCGTTCCGTTTCGTTGCCTTGGCCTACATACCCACCGGAATGCTCCGGCGGAAGCGCAGGCACGTTTCAGCGAGGATCCTTCACCCCAGCAACTCCAGAAACGGGAGTCGCCGGGGACCCCGGATCTGCAAACTGATCTGCAGGATGAAAGTTACAACAGCTCAGCCAGGCACTACAGGCAGGCTCGACACAACTCGCAGAACCTTCTCAATATATCAACCAGGGTGCTTGGCGTCAACCAATTCTGAGGCGAGCGCACCGCGACCCACCTCCATCGGCCTGTTATGCTCTCGGGCGCGGCATCAATCGTAATGCTTCGATGAGGTGGCATGTGCAGCAGATTCATCCCTGGTTGGCTTTGGGGGTAGTCGTCTCGACAGCGGCTACGGACGCGGTGTACGTGATGTTCAGCGCAGCAGTCGCAGCCAAGCGGCGGGTGCCGGCGGCCACCTGGAGCGGCCTCTGGTATCTGCTGTCCGCGTTTGCGGTCATCAGCTACACGCGAACATGGGTTTACGTCATTTTCGCCGCGCTAGGCTCGTGGATCGGAGCTTTCCTCGCCGTGTCCTATTCCATCCGACGAGAAAAATCGCTGCCGCATGCACGCGCGGAGCGGAGGGGATGAGCGCAGACGTGCATTAATTCCTGCCATCCGCGGCGCCGCTTCGCCGCGTCTTCCGAGCGCAAAAACACAGTCGCGCGGTCCCGCTGGCGCGCTGATCTGCGCTTTCAGCGAATAGCGCGATTGGGCACACACGCCCCGCGTCGCACACATGGTCCAAGCGTCCGCGCGCCCACTGCGATGGTTAAACACATGCGAGGACGGTCGCTGCCATGGACAAACCAACTTGTTTAATGTTCCCGCGCGCTTTTCCGATAACACAACCAAGGCAGCCTCTGCGGCATGCGCAGAGCGCGTTTTTGCCAAGTCGACGAGGAGCGAGCGTTGTGAGCCAACTCTACGACATGAGGATGAAAATTGAAGCCAGGATCAACAATAGCGGCTTGGACGCGATGGAGGTGAAGGGCAAGATCGGACTGCGTTCCGGCAGGCTTCTCGCGCTCATCTCGCCCACCACACCCGATGACCCTGCCACGATCACCAAACTGAAGGCCGCCGCCAAGGACATTCTCAACCTGAACCTGTGAGGAGTGTGGGTATGCAATGGAACTCGATTCGCACCAAGATCTTGGCCGCATTAATCGCCTGCCTGGTGCTGGGCGTGGGCGGCATTCTGGCATTGATGCACTACAGTTTCGAACGCAACTCGCACATTCTGGCCGTGGAGTCGGTGACCGGCGCACAGAAGTTGTTCTCTATCCTGCAAGCCCGAGAGCTCAGCAAAATGACGGCCGTGAGCGACGTGCTGCTCACGAACCCGGAAATTCGCGATGCCTTCGTGCGCCGGGACCGCAAACGGCTACAGGAGCTCACGACGCCGCTTTATGGAGAGCTGAAGCAGCAGGGCGTGACCAATTGGATGTTTCATAGCTCTCCCGATATGACCGTCTTTCTGCGGGTTCACAATCCGAGTAAATTCGGCGACCACCTCAATCGTTACCTGGACAAAGAGGTGGTGCGGACGCAGAGCCTGGTCACCGGCAATGAGCTGGCCAAGGCCGGCTTTGCCGAGCGGATCCTTCGTCCGTTCTACGACGCGCATGGCGGCGTGACCGGCTACGTCGAGCTGGGCGAGGAGTTGGGCCAGTTCATTCGCACCATGAAGATGCAGACCGGGAGCGACTACGGACTTCTGCTCAACAAGAAGTTCCTGGACCGACAGATGTGGGCCGACTCCAGCAGAATGTGGGCCCGCCGTGACAATTGGGATGACAGCCCCAATACCGTGGTCGCCGACACAACCGCCGGCTCCGACAGCATCTTCCGTTTTACGGGCGACCTCGGCAAGATACCGGATGGGGGTCAAGTTCTGGAGCGTTTCCAGCAAGGAGATTCGGTTTTTGTGCGTGGCATCTTTCCCATCTACGATGCTGCCGGCCATACGGTGGGCGCGATGTTCGTGGTGCGCGACATTTCCAGCTTCTATCTTGCGATGCGCCACACGCAAAGCATTCTCATGCTGCTGACCACCGCAGCCCTGATCCTGGGTATTATTTTGGTGCTCTTCCTGCTCAGCAACCTGGTGTTTCGCCGCTTGCAACACATCATTCGCGTCGCTACTCGCGTGGTAGGAGGCGATTATCAGTCCGAAATTCGGGTCGGCTCCAAAGATGAAGTCGGCGAGTTGGAACAACTGCTGGAGCAGTTCCGGCAAGTTTTCGTGGGTCTGCTGACGAGCGTCCCGGAACTCCAGGAGAAAGCCTGAGCCAGCTGTAGTAATCCAGCAGGCGCCAGGCGATTCGCGGAACACCAAGAATGGAACACAGTGGGGCTCGTTGCGCGCGGAACGCAGGTTCGCGTATGCGGTTAAGTCTTACCTGCATGTGATGCGACCTGTAGACCCAAATGTTTACTCCTTGCGCTGTCACTCTGTTTTTCGGCGGCAGAAGTTCTGGACGGCTCTGCCCCGCAGTTTGCCAGACTTCCGACATCCGCCAGGGCTGTAACCGCATCGTAATCTTCGCTGCAACTCTGAACGGTTCGCATAGTTCAAACCATGGCCAAAACCAGCAAACTAAAATCCCCTGACCAAATCGATCCCTTCGCAACCGGCAAGAAAAGCCTGCGAGTTGTCATCGAAACGCCTAAAGGCAGCCGCAACAAGTTCAAGTACGACCCTGACCTCGGCACCTACACGCTGAGCACCGTGTTGGCTGAGGGGATGGTTTTTCCTTATGATTTTGGATTCGTTCCGCAAACCAAAGCCCAGGACGGCGATCCGCTGGACGTGCTGTTGCTAATGGACGAGCCGGCATTCACCGGCTGCGTTCTGGAATGTCGCATTGTGGGCGTGATTGAGGCCGAGCAGAGCGAAGATGGAAAGTCCATTCGCAATGATCGTGTGCTGGCCGTGGCCGTGCATTCCCATGTGCACGCGGACATTAAAGGGCCCGAAGACCTGAACAGCAACATGATCAAGGAATTGGAGAGCTTTTTCGTCGCCTATAACAAAGCGCGGGGAAAGAACTTCAAGATCCTGGGTTGCAAGGATGCGGATGCGGCGATGAAGCTGATCAAGAAGTCGCGAACCGACTGAAAGAGACGCGAATGCGCGCTTCACGGCAACGGATGAGTTGCGCGCGAGATTGCGCATGCTTCAGCGGGCGCAAGCCCAAGTTCTGCCATATGAGGAGTGACCCTCGCCCGTGCTTTGATCGAAGAGAATCAATCAGTTAGAAACGCCATAAAAACCCATTATCGCGGCCATAAAAAGATTGGATTACCCAATCCGACCTCGGAACCTTATCCTGACGTGTGGGCCAAGGACCGTGGCCTTCATCCCACACACAAACAATTCATGCAGTTTGCACCCGGTTTCTTATTCGGAAGGTCGTTTCACTCCGCACACTGGACGTGTGGTCCGATCTTTCATCGATTCACGCAAGACATATCGTTTGCGCGGGCTAGCCGAGACGCAAACATAGGAGGTTTTTGAATGCCTGATACCAAGCCTGGTCCCAAGGCAGTCCTGGAATTCGTGAAAGAGCACAACGTGCAGGTGCTCGATCTGCGCTTCACCGATCTTCCCGGACTGTGGCACCACGTTTCCTATCCGATTAATCAGCTCAGCGAGGCTTCCTTCGAGGAAGGATTTGGCATGGACGGCTCATCTATTCGCGGCTGGGCGGCCATTCACGAAAGCGACATGCTGCTCATCCCCGATCCGGCAAAGTACATACTCGATCCGTTCACCGAAGTGCCGACGCTGGTGATGGTATGCGACGTGATCGATCCGGTCACCAAGCAGCGTTATGACCGCGATCCCCGCTACATTGCCAAGAAGGCCGAGATGTATCTGGCATCGACCGGCTTGGCCGACACCGCCTACTTCGGCGCCGAAGCTGAGTTCTTCATCTTCGACAACGTTCGCTTCGACCAGAACGAACACGAAGGCTTTTACTTCATCGACGCCGAAGAGGGCCGCTGGAATTCCGGGCGCGTCGAAAACAATCTCGGATATCGCCCGCGCTACAAAGAAGGTTATTTCCCGGTCGCGCCCACCGATCACTACCAGGATTTGCGCACCGAAATGGCGATGACCATGCAGGACTGCGGGTTGGTGGTCGAGTGCCATCACCACGAAGTCGCCACCGGCGGGCAGACCGAGATCGATCTGAAGTTCGACTCGCTGATCAAGTCGGCCGACGCAATGATGCTCTACAAATACATCGTGAAGAATGTCGCTAACCAATACGGCAAAACGGTAACGTTCATGCCCAAGCCGCTCTTCCAGGACAACGGCAGCGGCATGCACACTCACCAGTCGTTGTGGAAGGAAGGCAAGCCGCTGTTCGCCGGCGATGGCTATGCGGGCCTGTCGCAGCTTGCGTTGTGGTATATCGGCGGACTGATCAAACACGGCCCGGCACTATCGGCGCTCATCGCACCCACGACTAACTCCTATAAGCGCCTGGTACCCGGCTTTGAGGCTCCGGTCAACCTGGCGTACTCGCGCCGCAACCGCTCCGCCGCATGCCGCATTCCGATGTACTCGGCGTCGCCTAAAGCGAAACGCGTGGAGTTCCGGCCGCCGGACCCAAGCTGCAATCCCTACTTGGCATTCTCCGCGATGCTGATGGCCGGACTGGACGGCATCGAGAACAAGATCGATCCCGGCCAGCCGCTGGACAAGGACATTTACGATCTGGGTCCGGAGGAGCTGGCGAAGGTTCCTTCCATGCCGGGCTCGCTGGAGTCGGCGCTCGACCACCTGGCCGGCGACTACCAGTTCCTGCTGAAGGGAGATGTGTTCACCGAAGAGATGCTGAACATCTACATTGACTACAAGAGGGAGAAGGAAGTGAATGCCATGCGTTTGCGCCCCCATCCCTACGAGTTCCAGATGTATTACGACATCTAGTCGTAAGCTGGCGAACGACCAATTAGAAAGTACCTTGGCTTCGCCGAGTGCAAGCCGTCAGAAATGCTTATTGCTCCTGCCGTTTCAAGCGGTAAACGGCAGGAGTTTTTCTTGGATATCGACCCGGAGATTGTTATTACCCTGCCGGTAAAGGCCGTTACTTGAGATTCTTCAGATTTCTAGTAGCGAAACAGCAAGCTAACTTTGCAATTACGCAACTTGCGTAATAATATACGCATTATGCGTAAGAATGTCCCAGCGCTGGATAGTCTCTTCCCGAGCGTGCGGCAGGGCGTGCTCGCGGCAACTCTGACCCAGCCAGAAAAGTGGTGGTATCTCTCCGAACTGGCCGACTTCCTCGAGACTCGCCCTTCAAGCCTGCAACGTGAACTGAGCTCGCTAGAACAAAGTGGCATATTACAGCAGCGCAAAGACGGGCGGAGGACGTACTTTAAGGCAGAGACGCGGTCTCCCATCTTCCGGGAGTTGCGGAGCATATTCGAAAAAACCGCGGGGCTCATTCCCACTTTAACAGCAACTCTTCGACCTTTTGAGAACAAGATCGTCTGTGCCTTCGTGTACGGCTCGGTAGCACGCCGTGAAGAACACGCCGCGAGCGATGTAGATCTTATGGTCATTGGAAAGGTGGGATTGGGGGATCTAGCGCCGTCTCTGCGAAAAGTCGAAAACCACCTAGGCCGGGAAGTCAATGTGACAAACTACTCAGTGGATGAATTTCGCAAGAAAGTGGCTGCAGGCGATCACTTTTTGACAACCGTGTTGCATGGAGGTCTGCAGTTCGTGAAAGGTGAACAGCGTGACCTGGACGCAGTTGCTGGCAAATAACGAAGTTCAGCGACACAAAACCTCGAAGAAAGAACTGGACAAGCTACGCACTGTCATTGCCCGCGACTTGGCTGATGCATCCCTGCATGGGGTATCGGCGGATAGGCGTTTTGCAACCGCGTACAACGCTGCGCTGCAAACGGCAAAAATGGCGATTGCGTGTGCAGGTTACCGCGTCGTTGCCGCTGGGCACCACAGGATTTCTCTTGAAATTGTTAAGCTTGCGATTGGCAAAGTTGCCGACCCGTACAGCGATTACTTCGACAGATGCCGGCGAAAGCGGAATGTAATTGACTACGACGACGCATGTGTCGCAACCGAGACAGAAGCGCAAGAGATCGTGGCAAAAGCAAAAGAGTTCGTCAATGTAGTCGAGCAGTGGATCGCCAAGAATCATCCGACGCTGAAAACGTAGGCAGGCCTCCTTCGCCGCCAAGAGACCTTTTTCTGCTTACGCCTTTTTTGCAGCGTGATAATCGCGGCGAATGCGTTCGATGTCTACCCTGGGCTTGGGATACTTCATGTTCAACCCCTCCAGGTGTTCCACAATGATCCGCGCGACGGCAAGATCACGAAACCACTTGTGATTGGCGGGGATAATGAACCACGGAGCATGTTCGGTGCTGCAGCGCGATAAGGCATCCTCGTAGGCCGCCATGTAGTCGTCCCAGAACCTGCGCTCCTTGTAGTCGGCCTCGCTGATTTTCCACTGCTTCATCGGATCGTCCAGCCGCTTCTTGAAGCGTGCCAATTGCTCTTGTTGGGAGATATGCAAATAGAACTTGAGAATGTGGGTTTCGTGCTCGGCCAGGCCTTGTTCGAATGCGTTGATCCGGTCGTAACGACGGGACCAAATTTTCTTAGGAACCAGGTTGTGGACGCGTACGACCAGCACATCTTCGTAATGCGAGCGATTGAAGATCACCACTTCACCGCTGGCGGGCGCGGCTCGGTGCACCCGCCAAAGAAAGTCGTGGGCCATCTCCTCGGGAGTGGGCTCTTTGAACGCCACCGCCCTGCAGCTGAGTGGGTTCATTGGAGTCAAGACGTGTTTGATGGTTCCATCCTTGCCGCCGGTATCCATCGCCTGCAAACAAATCAAGAGCGAGCGCCGTTGTTCCGCATAGAGCACGTCCTGCAGTTCGAACAGTTTTTTTCCGTAATGCTCGATTTCCTCCGCGGCCGCTTCACGGTTCTTATGGCGGTCCTTAAATCCGGGGTCGATGTCGTTGAGCTTGACCCTGGTGCCGGGCGGCACTTTGAACCGCTCGAGATAGTTCACTTGTTCCTCCGTCTCTCCACTCGGGGTTGCGCGCGTTAGTCGCGCGCGTCAACGAATAGTATGCATTTCCTCAGGCATTGGCCAACTCTCGCAGATAGCGAATCTTCTTGCGTACATAATCGGCATATATGAGGTTCAGCCGCCAGCACAACTTGCCGTGGAAAATCCCACCGCGCACAATCTGCCGGTAGAAGAATGTCCAGAGCGGACTCAAGACCTCGTTCAGGCGACTACTGCGCCAAGCAGTATTCTCGTGCTCGAAGTAGTGTTGAGCGCTCAGCCGGGCATATTGATCCATGGTCTCAGCAAACTGCTCTACGTCCGCGTACGCATAGTGCAGCATGTCATTCTTGAGTTGACCTACCCGGCCGTCGACCTTCATGGATTCGTGAACTAACCTTGGCTGAAAACGGCCTCGGCCTCGGCGAATGAGGCGCAACTGCGCGTCGGGGTAGAATCCGCCGCCTCTGACCGGCAAATCTCCAATGAACAGCACGCGAGGTATTTTGAACCCGGCGATCTCCGGGGCGACTCCATGCTGAAGTAAATCGCGAATCTCATCCTGCAACGCAGGGCTGAGAACTTCATCCGCGTCGAGGCTAAGAATCCATTCACCCGACGCCAGCTCGATTGCCTTGTTTTTCTGCTCCGCGTAGCCGAGCCACGGCTGATGGAAGAAGCGCACACCGAAACTCTTCGCGATCTCCGGCGTGCGATCGCTGGAGCCGCTGTCGAGCAAGACGGTTTCGTCCGCCAGATCGCTCACCGACCCGAGGACATCCGCAAGCGTGCGCTCTTCGTTCTTGGCTACGATGGTTACCGATAGCAGCGGGGCGCCGATTTTGGTGGGCATGTGGGGGTGAATCGGAGAGAGTTCCATCACCGGTGTCATCCCGAGCGAAGCCGAGGGACCTAGCCCTCGTACGCCGTTTGGCCGCGAAGCCGCTTCAGAAACGAGCTGACGCGATGCCGAATTCGTTCCCGGCGCATGTACCCGGAGCTATTCACCCAATTAAATTGCAAGCTCATGCGCTTGCCTTCAAAGGGCCTGTGGCCGTGCCAGGAGCGGTCGTTACGCCGGAAGATAATGAGACTGCCCATGGTAGGCGCGACCTCGGCAACATAGTCTTGAAGTTTTTTCGAGCGCAACAGCCGCAGACGTCCACCGTCGCCGTTCCACCCGGGATTCAAGTACAGAAGCACCGTGATGAGCTTGCTGGTCGAGTCCGTGTGGATCTGGCCGTCGGAGGCGTCACACCAGCCGCGAACGGTGAGCATCGTGGGATACTGCGCCAGGTCGAGCGAGAACTTCTCGCCCACAACGGCAGCGAATTCTTTGCTGAACAATTCCGAAGCCAACTGGCCGAAAGCGGGACCGTATTTCAAAGTGGCGAGCGGAAAACTACCATGGCGCTCGATTGAGGGAAAATCGGTAACGATCGCGTTTTTATATTCGTCCCGCAGGAAGTCGTCGACCAGAACGTAGTCGAAAGGGTCGCTGTGGAACTCAGCCTTGGCGAGCTTTTCCAGGTTCAGCATGCCTACGGCCGCCGTGGCGCCGGTGCTCTGCGGAATTTCGACTGTGTTGCTGTGCGGCATTAGCTCACCGTTGTGGCGTGGTAGGCCTTGAACTCAATTCCCGCTTCTTTCAAGGCGCTCAGCAATGCCTGATAAACCTCGCCCGGTTGGATTCTGAGCATACATTCGGTCGTGCCGAGAGGGCAAATACGCTTATGGCAAGGCTGGCATGGCAATTCACCCTCGCTGGATAACAGCCGGATATGCGGGCTGCCGATGGGCGGGGTTCGGCGGTAGCCGGTCGGACCGTAGATGCCGATCAGCACCGGTACGCCAACCGCGCCGGCGATGTGCAGGGGTGCGCTATCGGGTCCGATAGCCGCCTGCGTTTTTTCGAAGAGCGCGTACATGTCGCCGATCGGCACTTTGCCGCAAAGATCGACGACGCGTCCTGCCACTAACTCTGGTGGGAGAGCGCCGACGATTCTCTCCGTCAATTTGCCGTCGGCGGGCGCGCCCTGAAACAGCAGGTTCAAATCAGTCTCCGAGAGCAATCGCGATGTGAGTTGAATCCAGTATTCCTCGGGCCAATGTTTGCTCGCCCACTGCGTCGCCGGAGATATCGCCACGATGGGCGCCTGTGACTCGAACGCACCATCCAGTAAAACGCTGATGCGTTCGCTTGCGGCTTTGGGCACCACCGGCGGTTCTACCGTGTACCGCAAATCGGCCGCGCCGATCGCCCGCGCCAGTTGGCCCATGTGCTCCAGATGGAATACCGCGGGATCGAAGTAAGCGTCGCGACGGCCATGCTGTTCGGTGTAGAATATGCTGCTGAATTCGCGTCCGTGCCTATACCCGATCCGCCGCTTTATGCCGGCCAACACCGGAAGCAGCGCCGTCTTGAACAGCCCTTGCGCATCGATGGCCACGTCGTAGCCAACGGCCCGTACTTCGTTCACGAAGGCCCGGAAGTCGCGAATCGCCGCAAGCCACAGCTTAGGCCGGAGGATGGCTTTCGACCAGGTCCTGCGCGAGCAGCGATGAAGGTAGTCCAGCGCGGGATGACCTTCCACCATGGGCGCCAACTCGGTATCAATAGCCCAGCCGATCTTGGCGTCGGGGAAGCTGTCGCGCAGCATGCTCAGAACAGGCAGCGTCTGAATCACATCGCCCAGGGCACTGAACCGGACCAAGAGTATTTTGTTGGGTGTGATCGCTTTCAATAGAAAATCCCGAGTCTCGCGGCCGACGTTGCCTGACCGATTGCCTGGCAACACGTCCACAGGCATCCTTACGATTCTATGGGCCAATTGACCCCACCGCAAAATAGAGCTCAAGACGTTCGGTGTACACAGGAGCCGGAGTTAACGACCCTGCTCACAAAACCCCTTTCGCTGCGTATAATACCTAGCTGGTGCCGCTTTTGAATCCTCGTACTAAACGGGGCAAGATGCTGCGGGCCGCCCTGCCCGTATTGTTCTGCGTTCTAGTGTTCTTCTTCGCCCTGCACGCGAAGACCGCGGTCTACGGCACCGCTGCCCAGACAAAAGTCACGCCCTCAACCTCCAGCAAGATGTGGGTGAGCGGGCAGAAGATGGAGGCTCATGTCCTCCCGCAGTCCGCCGTGCCCTTGTTTTGGGCTGCTTTCGTGAGCCTTCTCGGGCTCGTTTTGCTGAAGCAGCCACGTCTTCAAGCTGCATCGAGAGTTCCTCCCCCAAGCAATCTTCGCCTCCGGCATTTGCATCGATTTCTCCGGCCCCCTCCCTTCCAGAGCTAGGTTCTTTTCGGCCACTTCAGAAGTAGTTACCCCTGGGTTCCGTGTCGTAACGGTGATGCTGCACGATTTGGTGTGGCGAAGCCCGTGTAGCTGGGAGTGAGGAAGGCGCATGCCGATGGCTGCCGATGAAATCTCAGACGAAGTAAAGTCCCCGACGAGCCGCCGCCGCACCGTGCTTGTTGTAGGAGCGGTGTTGTTGTTGCTCGCGCTTGCGGGCATCGTCTGGCATGTTCGGTCCGGCGGGCTGCAACCGAACACCGCGAACGTCAGCGGCGCGGAGGATAGCGGCGCTATGTATGCCGCTGTCGCTCCGGTGAAACGGGAAACGATTTCCAACTCGTTGTCCATTGCGGGCCAGTTCACGCCGTATCAGAATGTGGAGCTCCATGCCAAAGTCGCCGGGTACATCAAGAACATCTACGTCGACATTGGCGACCGCGTCCACACGGGCCAGGTGTTGGCGGTGCTGGAGATCCCCGAACTTGTCGCACAGGTGGATGAGGCCCAGGCGGCCGTGCACCATGCCGAGGAAGAAATCCAGCGGGCGCAGAGCGAGGTGTACCGCGCCCAGGCCGATTACGTCGCGCTGCACGCCAATGCGGTGCGCCTCATCAACACCGACCAAGCGCGGCCTGGGTTAATTGCTCAGCAGGAACTCGACGACGCGACCGCGAAGGACCGTGCCTCGCAGGCCCAGGTGGACGCCGCTAAATCCGCCGTCGCTGCCGCAAAGCAGCAACTCGCAGTCGCACAAGCCAACCAGCAGCACTACGCGGCGCTGAACAACTACGCCAAGATCGTCGCCCCGTACGACGGCGTCGTGACCTGGCGATTTTCCGATACCGGCTCCCTGGTACAGGCCGGGACTTCGAACACCAGCGGGCTGCCCGTGGTCACGGTGGCACAGAGCGACCTGCTGCGGCTGCGTATTCCTGTCCCAGAGTCGCTGGCCGCGAAAGTACGAATCGGTGATTCTGCCGATGTCACGGTGCAGGCAACCGGCGAGCATTTCACCGGCAAGGTGACGCGCTTCACCGACGCGCTCGATCCCTCCACCCGAACCATGCAGGTAGAAATTGACGTTCCCAATCCTAACTACCATCTTCAGCCGGGAATGTACGCAAACGTGACTCTGCTCGCCAACAGTCATGCCGATGCTCTGACCGTCCCGGTCACCGCCATCTTGCGTTCAGGCGACAAAACCAGTGTGCTGGTGGTTGATGCGAACGACCGGGTGCAGGTGCGCCAAGTCGAGCTCGGAGTGGAGAGCTCCAATCGTACCGAGATTCTCAGCGGATTGCAGGAAGGCGAGAGAGTGATCGTGGGCAATCTCGGCAGCTACGAGGCGGGTGAAGTGGTCAAGCCGAAGCGCGCACCCTTCACTACTGGCGAGAACTTCGGGGGCACAGAGTAGGAGTTATGCCGACCTTCGCCATCAAGTATCCGTTTTTCATTCTGATGCTATGCCTCGGCATCATCGTGGTCGGCGTTACGACCGTCTACCGCATGCCGGTGGACCTGTTTCCGCAGATCCAGATTCCGGTCGTCGTAGTCGCTACGTTTTACAGCGGCATGCCGCCGGAGCAGATTGAAGGCGACATCACCGATACCTTCGAGCGCTTCTTCACGCTGGGCAGCAATATCGACCACATTACCTCGCGCTCGCTGACCGGCGTTAGTCTCATCAAGGTTTACTTTCAGCCAGGGACCGACCCCGACGCCGCGGCGAGCGAAATCGCCAACCTCGCCATGGCCGACTTGCGAAGATTGCCGCAAGGCACGCTGCCTCCGGTGGTGCTGAAATTCGACGCCTCGAACATGCCCGTCTGCCTGGTGACATTGAAGGGCCAGGGACTAAGCGAGACCGAGCTCCACGATCAAGGGCAGTTCAATGTTCGTAACCAGATTGCCAATGTGCCCGGCGCATCCGTGCCGCAGCCGTATGGCGGCAAGTACCGGCAAATTCAGTTCTACATCGATCCGGTAAAGCTCGAGGCGGCGCAGCTCAGTCCCATGGACGTGGTGCGCACGGTCAATGACGCGAACTCGATTCTGCCCGCGGGAGACGTGCGCATCGGGCCGCTCGACTACAACATTTACAGCAACAGCCAACTGCCGAACGTCCGGGAGATGAACGATGTGCCACTGAAGGCCATCGGCAATAACGTGCTACGCTTCGGCGACATCGGACACGCGGAAGACTCCTCGGCCTTGCAGTACAACATTGTTCGCGTCGATGGTCAGAAGTCGGTGTATCTGCCCATCCTGAAGCAGGGCGGCAACAGCAACACCATCCAGATCGTCAACGGCGTGCGCGATCGCCTCAAGCACCTGCTGGATGTGCCCCAGCACCTTGTCGCCAATGTGGTTTTCGATCAGTCGGAATACGTGAAGATTGCCATTGCCAACGTCTTGCGCGAAGGCGGCATAGGCCTGGGATTGACCGCGCTCATGATTCTGGTCTTCCTGGGTTCCTTCCGAGGCACGATAGCCGTATTGTTCTCCATCCCCATCTCCTGCCTGGCCGCGTTTCTGCTCCTCAATGCTTTCGGCAGCTCGATCAATACCATGGTGCTGGGCGGTCTGGCCCTGGTGTTGTCCCGCTTGATTGACAACTCGGTCGTCGTGCTGGAGAACATCTTCCGACACCTGGAAGAAGGCGAAGTCCCGATGGCCGCGGCCGAACATGGCGGCAACGAAGTCTCGCTGGCGGTGCTGGCCGCGACCTTAACGACCGCGATTGTCTTCTTCCCCGTGGTCTTCCTCACCGGCGTGAGCAAGTATCTGTTCACCGCGCTGGCGTTGGGCGTGGTGTTGGCGCTGGCGGCCTCGTACATAGTCGCGATGTCGGTGGTACCGCTCTTCTGTTCACGATTTATCAAGTCGGAGCACGGTAGTGAGGCTGAGGGGGAGCACGAGGAAGGATGGCTGGAACGCATTCTTGCTCCCTTCAACCGCGGTTATGACCGGATTCTCGCCAAGTATGACGAGCTCATAGAAAAGGCGCTGGATCACCCCAAGATGACGGTCGGCGTCATCCTGGCCGTTTTCGTTGTCAGCCTGGCCATCACGCCTTTCATGCGAGTCGCGTTTTTCCCCCGCACCGATCCCGGACAGTTTGTCATCAGCGTGAAAGCGCCTAGCGGCACACGCATCGAACTGACCAACCAGTACATTGCTCGCGTGGAAGACGACATTCGCAGCGTCGTTCCTCCCGATGAGCTGAAGATGATTGTCTCCAACATCGGCGTGAATGCCGATCTTTCGGCAATCTATACCACCAACGCGGCCATGAATACAGCGTTCGTGCAGGTACAGTTGGACAAGGAGCACAAGACCAGCAGCTTCACCTACATCGACCGGGTGCGGCGCAAATTGGACAGCGATTTGCCCGACCTCTCGACTTTCTTCCAGACCGGCGGCTTGGTGGATTCAATTGTGAATCAGGGCTTGCCCGCACCCATCGACGTTCAGGTCACAGGTACGAACCAGCATGCCGC
>Ga0187871_10001869_pt1 | contig 17846 bp, 16 predicted proteins | sample June2016WEW_16_1_FD_132988 | JGI IMG/M metagenome (GOLD analysis project Ga0187871, IMG submission 132988) | Peatland microbial communities from SPRUCE experiment site at the Marcell Experimental Forest, Minnesota, USA - June2016WEW_16_10 | ecosystem: Environmental > Terrestrial > Soil >...
CAACGGCGGGAGCTGGAGGAGAGGCCGCCTGCGCCTCCAGCCCAGCAACGCCTCACGTTTGCATAGCTTCACGATACAGTCGGGGCCATTTCGCGCTTCAAGGGACATCTACGGGGTAGCGCGTTAGGCGGGCAAGTGGAGGCATCCTTCCGCGTTGCTGCGCGCCAACGGCGTCACTCCGGCTGAGCGATACCTACAACGCTTGTGTGACCGCTCGTTCTTATCGCTGTTTGAGCTACCCCAACACTTTCGGGACCAGAGGTCGAGCGGTAAAGGAGACGGTAAGGAGCTATGCGATCTCCTGGTAGTGTTCGGCGACGACGTGCCGATCGTTTGCCCGAAGATTGCTCCGGTGATGTCCGCTCCGCCGAGGTTCGCCCAATTGAAGTTCACACCGACGAGGTTCGCCCCGCTGAGCGCAAGTACTTATCAGCGGCTTGGCCTCTCTTCATCGATTCCAGCCGTCCACCCCTTTCTTAAGCCTGGCGAGTTGTTTTGAATCGGGATCTGCTTGCGCGATATTATCCGGTTCGCGGTGAGGATTCCGGCGGTACTTGGCTTTGGGTTAGAACGATCCGTGCGCTGCGCTAGTGCGGATTCGCAAGCCTCGATAGCCTGGACCCGGCGTTTGCGTCATACTTGTCAATTGCAGGCAGATCGTGACTAAGTTCAATCGTGGAGCACCTCGATACAATCGGTTTCTTTCACGCGCGGGCGAACAGTATGAGGGATCGCAGTTCGGCTTTGCGGCCGCAGGCCAACCGGTTCTGGTAACCGGAGCGGGCGGCTATATCGGGTCGGCCCTGGTCGACGCGATCGCCGCCTCCGGTCCCGCTAAAATTGTCCTGCTCGACGCCTCCGAGCACAACCTGTTTCAAGTCCAGCAGCGCCTTGAGGCGAAGCATGGACAGGTCCCTCACGAAGCCATCCTGGGAAGCGTGACGGATACCGAATTGCTGAACAGCATTTTCGCCCGCTATCGCCCGGGCATGGTGTATCATGCGGCGGCCTTAAAGCACGTTTCCCTCCTGGAACACAACCCGCTGGCCGCAGTTCGCGAAAATACGCTGGGCACATACACGCTGGCGCGGGCGGCGGTCCAGCACGGCGCCGCGTCATTGGTTTTGGTATCCACGGACAAGGCGGTGAACCCGCACAGCATCATGGGCGTATCCAAGCGGCTTGCGGAATTAACCATGGCCGCGCTCAGCAGCCCGCAATGCAGGATGAATGTTGTCCGGCTAGGCAACGTCATCGGATCGAGCGGCAGCGTAGTCCCGATTTTTCGGGAGCAGATCTCAAGGCGCGGACCAGTTACCGTCACCCATCCGGACGCGCGCCGGTATTTCATGTCCCGGCATGATGCGGTCGAGGCGATCCTTGCCGGCGGCGCCGCGGAGTGCGCCGGGAGAATCCTGCTGCCGGAGCTTGGGGAGCCCGAGCGAATCGCCGATCTGGCATGCTTCCTGATCGGAGCAATCGCGAATGGTTCCGGAAAGGAAATCGAAATCCGGTTTATCGGTCTGCGGCCGGGAGAGAAAATCGAAGAAGCCTTGCTGTTCCAGACGGAAATCCGCGAAGGGTCCGCTGCCGGCCCGTTGCAAGTCATAAGGACGCCGAGTCCCGACCCGAATGAACTGTACAAGAGGATGGAACAATTCGCCTGGCACATCACTAGCCGCGATGTGATGGGACTGGTGGGAACCATATGCGCCATGGTTCCGGAGTACCGTCCAAGTTCCATCATCCTCGCTGCCACGAACAACTCCGGGAGTGTCTCCGGATGAGGCGCAGGATCGCCGTCGTCACTTCCTCGCGCGCCGACTACTGCCATCTCTACTGGCCTCTGAAAGAATTGGCGGCACACCCGGGCGTGGATCTGAAGCTCATCGCGCTTGGATCCCATCTATCGCCCGAATTCGGCTGCACGGCTGGAGAGATCGAAAACGACGGGTTCCCGATGGAGGCGCGGATCGAATGCCTGCTGAGTTCCGATAGCGATGTCGGCATGGCGAAGACCATCGGTGTTGCCACCCTCGGCCTGGCCGACTGCCTTGGCCGGATGCGTCCCGACCTGCTGTTACTCATTGCGGACCGTTACGAGATGCTGGCTCCGGCGACGGTGGCGACGGCCCTGCGAATCCCAATCGCGCACGTAGAAGGCGGGGAGGTCAGCGAAGGCGCCATTGACGACGCCATCCGCAACGCACTGACCAAACTGAGCCACGTCCACTTCACGTCCACGGAATTGGCACGGCGCCGAGTGGTCGCCATGGGCGAGGAGGAGTGGCGCGTACACCGGGCCGGCGCTCCTTCGCTCGACCACCTCCGTCGCAGCCGGCTGATGAGCCGCGAACAAGTTGAGGATCGCCTCGACATTCATTTCACGCCAGCAACAGCCTTGGTTGCATTCCACCCAACGACCATAGCTCGCGATACCACACGGGAAGCCGACGCCCTGTTCCTGGCGCTTGAATCCGTGCCAGCGCAGCTTTTGTTCTGCTATCCGAACGCCGACGCCGGCAGCCGGGAGCTGATCGAGCGCACGAATAACTGCATCCGCCGGCTTGGAAGCGGCAGGGTCTTCGTCAATCTGGATCCGGCGCTTTATTGGAGCCTGTTGGGATGCGTCGATTTATTGGTGGGAAACTCCAGCAGCGGGATCATGGAGGCGGCCTCGTTCGAGTTGCCGGTGGTCAACGTGGGGATAAGGCAGCGCGGGCGGGAGCGAGCTCGCAATGTACTCGATGCCGAGGCCAGCCCCGCCTCCATTCTGGATCGCGTCGGCGTCGCGACCAGGGAGGGCTTTCGCCGATCGCTTCGCGGAATGGAAAACCCCTATGGCGACGGGCATGCCGCGGAACGAATCGTCTCCGTGCTGGCGTCCGTACCGCTGGGCGAGGAACTCCTGACCAAGCGGGCACCCGTCTTGGACGAGAATGCCTCAGGGCTGTCGAAATGAGGATTCCGCTTTCGGCGCCGGACATCGCCGAGGCCGATATCGAAGCCGTGGTGGCCGTGCTGCGCAGCCCCCGGCTCAGTCTCGGCCCGAAGTTGGAAGAATTCGAGGAATCGCTGGCCCACTATGTCGGTGTGCCGTACGGCGTAGCGCTTTCTTCGGGCACGGCCGGATTGCACCTGGGCCTGGCTGCTCTGGGAATCGGCGAGAACGATGAAGTGATTGTCCCGTCCTTCACTTTCATTGCCGCCGCCCATGCGGTTCTTTATCAACGAGCCAGGCCGGTATTCGCCGATATCGATCCGCGCACGCTCAACCTGACACCCGAGAGCATACTGCGGGCCATCACGCCCAGGACTCGCGCCATCATCGCGGTGCACACGTTCGGGCATCCCGCGGACCTCGATCCAATCCTCGACATTGCCGCCCGGCACGGGCTCAGGGTGATTGAGGACGCTTGCGAGGCGCTGGGCGCCGAGTATGGCGGAAGGAAAGTCGGCGGGCTGGGTGACTTGGGAGTCTTCGGTTTCTACCCCAACAAGCCAATCACCACCGGCGAAGGCGGAATGGTGGTCACGCGCGATCGTCACCTGGCCGAGACGATTCGTGCGCTGCGCAATCAGGGCAGGCAGCCGGCCGACGCCTGGCTGAACCATAGCCTGCTCGGTTACAACTACCGGCTTTCCGACATCAACTGTGCTCTGGGCATCTCGCAAATGAAGCGGATCGACAGCATTCTCTCGCGGCGTGAAAATCGGGCGGCCTGTTACCACGAACATCTGCGGACGGTTCCAGATCTGATCCTCCCAGTACTTCAGGCGGCGGAGGGGCGGGCGTGCTGGTTCGTGTTCGTCGTCCGCCTGCCGACGTGCTGCACGCAGGAGGACCGCGACGGAGTGGTTGGCTTCATGGCGGCGCGGGGTATTGGTTGCGGGCGCTATTTCGCTCCTCTGCACCGGCAACCGCTCTACGCAGCATATGCCAATCGCGCGTGCGATTTGACCGTCACCGAGCAGGTGGCGCCCCGCACGGTGGCGCTGCCGTTTTTCAATCGGGTCACCGACGACGAAATCGCCGAGGTTTGCCTGACCCTGCGCGAGGCGCTGGAGAACGTTCACAGGTTGCGCAGAACATAGAGGAAATTGCCTGCGCAACTCCGCCGCCGGTGCTGTCCCGAAGCATAGTCCACCACAAACCGTTTCTCGATCGTTAGACCGGCGGCCTGGGACAGGGCGATGAACTCCCGATGGGTAAAGACGTGTCCGGTGGTCGAGATGCGCTGGCCTTCTATGTCCCAGGTGACCCTGACATCGCCGTTATGTTCGCCTGGCGATACCCAGTCCCGGAGGTAACGAGCGGCGGTCGGTATGGTTCCGTAGTGACGCGCGTTATAGCGGTGGTTCAGGTCGATGAAGACCCTGCCTCCCGCCGACACCAGCCGCGCGAGCTGGCGCAGCATTTGAACCCGGACAGCGGCGGGTTGAATATGTCCGAGGACGTTCCAGAGACAGGTGACGACGTCGAAGCTACCTTGCTGCGAGTGAAGATTCTCGGCCCGCATGGCCCAGATGGTTGCCCTCGTAGCACAGCGGCTCAGCATGACGCTGCTCGGCTCCAACAGAGTGAGACCCCGCAAGCCGGCGGCCTCGGCGATACGCGCAGCGCGCGCGCCGTCCCCCGCGCCAACATCCAGCAGCGACCGGCTGCCGGGTGGAATTTCGGCCACGATACACCGATCGATGGCGTCGAGATACGCCTGGCGCTGTTTGGCCAGGCGCGCATAGACAGGTGCGATCCGATCATAAGCGGCGACCGGATCCAGCAACCCGCCGCCGGCAAATTCAGTCATTGGAATCAGGCGTGGGTTTTCGCCGGCCGCGAGCTCCGCCAAATCTCCACCAGCATCGCCGCCGGCCCGACAATCGTCAGGGCGAAAAACGGCGCGTTGACGATGTGCGCGAGGCGCAGAATCAGTTCCGCTACCGCCACCAGCCCGGCCACCAGACATTGCGCCCACTTCGGTGTCACCGTGGTCTTCGGATCGGTAATCATGAAAAAAATGAAAAGCTGGTACATCGGACCCGTGATGGGCGCGACTTCAGCCAGGAAAGGGTGCCCGGTGATCAGCGTTCGCAGCAGCGCCAGGGCCACAAACGAAGCTACGTATGTCGCTGTGATATGAAAGCGCTGTACGCGATAAACGATGAAGGCTCCCAGCACCCAAATCACTACCATGGGCCAGACCGTGTTCCCCCATTGAATGCTCAGCGCCGCGACGAACTCCGGCGCGACCAGCAGCATGGCGCAAATCGCGAAGTTGGACGGATTCCAGATATGGCGGCCGCGTACGCGAATCGCATACTTGGAAGTAATCGCAATGGCGCTGCAGAGGCCATAGGGCCAGAATTCCGGCGAGCGCAGCAGAATGCCCACACTGATGCCGGTGATGTAGCCGCTGGCGAGATTCGGAATCTTGCCCCAGAACCAGCGTCCTAATACGATCTCCAGCGACAGCGCCGTGCCGATCGCCAGTAGCGTTCGCGAGAAGCTCTCCAGCAGGCCGAACGACAGATTGCCCACCAGCAGGATCAGGGTGATGAACAGCGGCGAGAGATAGCGATTTTCAGCGCTGAAAAAGCGCCCTAGCGGGGACCTGGGCTTAGGAGCCACGGTGGCGAGTCCGGTGCTCATGAAGGCTCAACTACCTTATGGATACGATTCAGCTCCGGCGCGGCGAGGGTTTGCGTCTGGCCCGACGGCCAGCGAATCTCGACCTTCCCGACACTGCTAGCCTTACCCAATCCGAAGTGCAGCCGCCGCTGGTTTTGTGCGCAAAAGCCGCTTCCACCGGAGACTTCCTGAACCTGCTCCTGGCCATTCCAGAGCACTTTCACTTGGGCGCCGATTGCGCTGCGGTTGCTCGTGCGGCCTTCCAACTCGAACTCGATCCACCGGTTTTCCGGCGACACGGTATTCCGGTACAACAGCAGCGGACCTCTTTCGTTCGCTACCACGGCGTCCAGGGCGCCCCGATTTCCAAAATCCGCCAGCGCGATGGAGCGGCCGTCATAAACATCCGTGACGCCGACGAGCTGAGCGACTTCTTTGAATTGACCCGCGCCGTCGTTGATCCAGACTCGCTTCTGCTGATAACCGGATAGGCTGCGCCCGTCCAACGGGGGCCAGTTGGCGGCGTCGGAGATGATGGCCGAGTTGCCGCCCGCAACTTTGGAGTAGTCGTACCAATAGCTCCGATTGCGGTCGAGCGACACGTTCCCGTTCACCGCGTACAGATCCAGAAAGCCGTCGTTGTTCAAATCGCCGAATTGTGCGCCGAAGCTCCAGCCGCCTAAATCCACGCCCATCGCGGTAGCCATGTTGTCGTACTGGATATTCGCGCCGGATGTGCCCGCCCGCGGCATCCACAGGTTGTTGCCCTGCACCAGCACACCCTCCTCCGAGATGTTCGAAACATAAACGCCGAAGCGGCCCTGATTGAGCACATCGCCAACCGCCGCGTTCATGCCGCTCTTGGGCGCTGCGCCGATGCCCGTTTCCTTGCCGGCTTCGCGAAACCGCTTGCCGCCTTCGTTGAAGTAAACCTCGGATACGCCATAATCATTGGCCACAAACAGATCGGGGTAGCCCGTGCCGCGCAGGTCGGCTGCCACCGCCGCCAGCGCCCATCGGCGCGAGTTGATGCCCATCCGCGCGGAGACCTCTTCGAAACGTCCGCCGCCCAGATTGTGGAAAAGATACTTGCGCCCGCCGTTCCGGGCATATTCGAAACTGTCGGGCATCATCCGGGTGTTGTTCAGATGCCAGAGGTCTATATCCTCCGGATAGTAGCCGCCCAGAAACAAGTCGAGCTTTCCGTCATGATCGTAATCGAACCAGATGGCCGAATTCGCATTCACCCATTTCGGCAGGCCGGCCTGTTCGGTGACACGCGTGAAATGTTTGCCGCCGTCGTTATGGAAGAGCTCCGGTTTGCCCCATTTATAGATGAAGACGTCTTCGTAGCCATCGTTGTCGTAATCGCCCCATACCGCGCCCGTGGACACGCCCGTTCCTGGTAGGTTGACGTCGGCCAACCCCACCTCTGCGGCCACGTCGCGGAAGGTGCCGTCGCCCAGGTTCCGATAGAGGGCGTTGTGGCTGCCCTCGCCGCTATTGGTAACGTAGATATCCGGCCAGCCGTCGCGATCGAAGTCCACAATCGATACCGCCGCCCCCATGGATGCCACTTGCGGCATGATGTGGCTGAGCTTGGGATCGAAGGTCGCCGCAGTGTGCGTGAAATCGATGCCGGCAGCCTTGGCGGACTCTTGGAAGCGAAAGCCGTAGCGGGCCAGGACCGTGGCTGGATCGACAGTCATGGGTTCCTTGGCGCGCGCTTGCAGGCGCTTGTACACCAGCGGGAAAGCCAGTTGGGCTGCGAGGAAGGCGATCAATACGAATTGGCGGAGAGGATTACTTCTCATGCCAGTTATTTCAGCGTGTATTTACTTCTGTAACAGTGCCAGAATGCGCTCCTGGTTCTTCAATATGGCCGCAAGCGCTACCTGGTTCTGTTTTATGGTCTCCTGGTTTGCCAGGATCTTCGCCTGGTTTTCGACAATCAGTTTCTGGTTGGCTATCACGTCCGAGTCTGACATTGGATCTACCCCTCCCCCGCTTAGGTGAGCATATCTACAACAGCCTGCTCCGCACAATAGCATGAATCCACTAGGGAGTCGGGAATCGGGGCACGGATGTGGCTTCTCCATACATAGGCGTTAAAACACGCCGGGTTCAAAGTTCTGTGGCCCTCAAGGCGCGTAGGGGCGAGTCGACCTCTCGTCGGAGTGGCGTGAGAGGGCGACGGATTGCCAGGGACTGACGTCACCGGATCCGGCCCGGTGGCGTGATCCTGCTAGAATGCAATCGATGGCCAAAACTTTAACGGCCGACGACATCCTTCCGCTAGTCGCGTCGTTGACTCCTCAGGAGCGCGTACGTCTGCTTCGGCTGATTGCCTCGCCGCCGGGCGAGGATGCGACCGTTTACCGGTCCGTGCCACCTTCGCGCGACGAGTTTTCGGCGGACGACGAGGCGCTTGCGTGGGACGCGGACGGCTGGGAGGACGTGGGGTGAGGCGTGGTGAGATCCGTTGGTATACGTTTCGGCTTCCCGATAAGCGGCGGCCGGTTTTGATTCTCACACGAGACGAGGTCATCGATCGGCTGAACGAGATCATCGTGGTGCCGGCGACGCGAACGATTCGAGGATTGACGACCGAGGTAGTATTGACCGCCAGCGACGGGATGCCGGCCGCGTGCGCGCTGAATTTCGATCACGTGTCACTGGCGCAGCGGAGTCGAATTGGTCCGGCCCTGTGTTACCTGTCGGAACGCGATGGGCTGAAGTGCGGGATGCGCTGCTCACCGCGTGCGGTTTCGGATCAAGCGGTTAAGGCTGCGAAAACAGGCCCAGGGAAAATCGATCGCCACAGTTCGTTCACCTGGATACCTCGGGAGATCGAGATCGGCGGGGAACCTCGACAGTTCGGCGACTACACGGCCAAATAGACTACTTCGAGTGGGCGACCGGCCGCTCGGGAATCACCAGGGCGAGCGGTCCCGAACAAGGCTGCCATGCCCGCTTACGGTAGCTGATGGCTGACTGTTGATGTCCATCAACCAAGAGGCGCCTTAAAGAAGTTATCGAGTTCAGTTGCAAGCTTCTCCGGCTGCTCTTCTGGAATGTAGTGCCCGCAAGACCCGATTTGACCTCCCCGAATATTCTCGCAGAGAGGCCTCATCAATTCATGGATGTCCGGCGCGCTGCCCACATCGCCTCCCAGCGCTAACACGGGTGTCTTTATTTTGTTAGCGAACAGCTTCTGGTTTTGCCGCAAATCCTCTTCGACAGCCCTGTAGTAGCCGAGCATGCCCCGAAGGCCGCCCAGAGAAGCGTAGCATTTCACGTACTCATCGATATCAGCCGGCTCGAAGGTCGCCATCGGATTAGCGGACTTCTTGTTGAAGAACCACTCAAGCAGTACGCGCTCTTTTCCGGCAAGCAGCAACTCCGGAAGATCAACCAGGGCATTGAACAGGAAGTGCCAGCTTCTCCAATTGGAAGGAGATGCGATCGATACTTCGGACTTCAGGGTTATACCAGGAATGTTCCCGTCTATGAAGACGACGCCATCTAAGTCCGCTGCGTATTGGTGTGCATAGGGGAAGCCAATCCATGACCCGATGTCGTGCCCCACGTAAAAGTGTCGCTGCACTTCCAACGACTTCAGAAGGCAGTTAAGTCGGGATGCCGTAGTTTGCGTGTCGTAGCCGTTCAAGGGCTTGTCCGAGTAGCCTTGGCCGGGAAGATCGATCGCAAGAGTACGGTAAGAGCCAGCCAGCAACGGCTGGATCCGACGCCACGCATATGCGGTCTGTGGAAAGCCTGCAATGAGGACGACCGTCGGCCCGACGCCTCCGTCGACGATGTGGAATCGAATCTCTCCGTTTTGAACGAAGCGCCTGGCAAATCTCGTCCCGCCAAGTTCTATCATGCCGGCCATATTGGTTCTCTTCCTCAGTTGAATCCAATCATTTGCAAATCAAGCCTTCCCCACACTCTGAGTGAAGCACGACGATGAGATCAATTGCTCAACGTCGGGGCTCATCGTGTGAGGATAATCTCCCATAGCCTCCCCAACGTTTGCTGTTGGCTACCGATTTCGTCCGGATCGCGCCACTCGGAATCTGAGCGGCGGGTTAATTTACCGTATCACGCCCAATGGTGATTTGTGGCCGCCCAGGGCAGATTCCCTGCGGGCCTATTTTAACGCCGATGTACGCCTTCTCCTCCGGGCTAGCGCCCGAAACCAGAGAAAGGCCACGGCGGCGAAAGGCGAGGCGAACCACAGCAGGTCCCACCGCCCCAGCCCCGGCGGTGTCACTTCTACAGTCGCGGTCGATTCCCCGTGTCCCGCGGAGCTATCCAGCAGCACGTGGACGCGCCAAAGCTCCTGCGCGTCGAATGGCACCTCGGCGATGTATTGCACCTGAGCGCTGCTGGTATCCAGTCGCGCGGCGTAGCGCTTTTCCTGGAGCCGGCCGCTTACCGGCTGCACGCCGATCGCGATCTTCAGATCCTTCGGGACGGCGGTTCCTCGGGGCGGTTCCATCATCACCCAGAACAATCCCGTTCCGACATCGGGATGGGTCCAAAGCGAAATGACGTACGGCCCGACGTGCCGGTCCACAATAATCGGGAAGGGCGGCCCGTTATGCGCGCCGGCCGGAAAAGCCATGACCAGGAGCAGCCAGAGTCCGATAATGCGATGGCGTCTCCGCACCGGCTATCCCATAAACGTGGCGCGCATCTCCATGGGTTGAAGGATCAGCCATACGGCCGCGACCCACAGCAGCAGGCAGACGGCAGCCCAAGGTATGAATGCGCGCACCGGGCGAGCTCCGGCCTCGGCGTCGTCTTCGGCCAGCCGATGCGTGACCAGCAGCGATCCCGCCAGTCCCAGCACCAGGAATCCCAACTCCAGCGGCTGCACGAAACGGGTGGGAATGCCGGTCAAAGTCCAGAGCGGCTCACCCAGCAAAGGCCGGCCCAGACTGGCTACGGCGTTCTGTGTGACGGGAATCAACGTCAGGAACCCCGTCAGGAAATGAAAACTGGAGTGCGCCAGCCACATACCGAAACCCAGTGGTACGAGCCCATAAGCGTACCGCACGATCAACGGCAGCGTAGCGCGCCGGCTGCCGGCCCAAACTCGCGTAAGCCATGCCGCCAGTCCCAGCAGGAGCACCGGTTCGACCACCAGTGCTACCACGAAGATGAGCCCCAGCACGGGAGCTTCGTGACTGACGTGCAGCACGCGCCCGAGCCAACTCTCCAGGGAATACACCGGACTGACCATGCCGAACGCATTGAGTAACGCGCCGAAAGTGAACACCAGTGCCAGCGCGGCTATGTCCGGGCGGCGGGAGAAGAACCCGATACCGGAGCGTCTGGGATCGGTCATCAACTCGCTGGCGGGCGGACGGCTGAGGATGCCCACGTTATCGTGCGGGCAGGCTTGGATACATTCCAGACAGAATGTACAGTCCATGTTGCCGGACTTGCTGGGTTGAAACAAGGCCAACTCGCAACCGCGCTGAATCACCACCAGATCGGAAGCATCACGCCGGCCGCGAATGCAGTCTTTTGTGGTGCACGGAACGCAGACGCCCTCATCTCGGACCTTCACCTCGAGAGGTGAGAGCGTAGATGCCACGAAGTTAAATTGTCCGATGGGACAAACGAATTTGCAAAACACGGCGTGCTTGAAGAAACCGTCGACTACCAACACCCCGGCGAAGTAGGCCACGATTAGCCACGCGGTCCACCAGGGCGAAGACCAGAGATCGAACAGCTCATAGACAAAAAGGATCAGCGCGAAAAGCGCCGCGGAGAGCCACTTGTTACGCAATTTCCGGGGCCAGGCGAACCGCGGCCGAAAAAGCCGCCGCGCCCACTGGCGCACCAGCATGAACGGACAAGCCAGGCAAAACAGATTACCGGCGCATAGCAATACCAAAACGAGCGCGCCGCGAAAGTGTACCCAGCTTACGGTGGTCGCAAGGTTTTTGGGGGCCAACGTGGGGCCGAGTAATCCGTGGCCAATCATGGCAATCCCTACGATCAACACGGGAATTTGCAGGAAGGTACGAGCGTGCCGCCAGCGAAAGAGCCGGCCGATCAGTGGGACTTTGAGCAGATCGAACGGGGACGATTCAGCGGACACCGTTCACTTCCATTTGCCGTTCCAGTTTCTGTCCGCCCGGCAGCGTGACGCGCATGAGGACGACCCAATCGCCGGCCATGGTGAAAGTCAACCGGCCCCGGTAATTTCCGGCGGCGATTTCGCGCGCCTCACCGAACTCGGGCCGCATGCCCGGATGCGCCATATCCGCTTCGAGCGCGATCCGCGCCTGGCGTACCGGTTGCCCGGCGTCCGACAGACGGAGCGTAACGGTCGCGAGGCCAAGGCGCGCGGGCTTGGGCGCGATTTCGGACTCGATCACAATGGCTGAATCCGTTCCGGCAGGTTTCCGGCAACCCGCCGATTGCCACAATGCAACGCAGCCGAGCGCCGTAGCCGCCCAGTTAATAAGCGTTGGCTTCCGCCGTACGCGGATGCCACGCGCAGGTGCAGTTGGCGCGCTCCCGCTCTCCGACGGGTGGGAACATGTGATAGTACATGCCGATCACCATCGGAATGAATACGATCGTGTTGTAAAACAGGTGCAATTCCACCCGCGGAATCACCAATTGCAACACGCTGAACGGAACCGGCCGCCCCCAGAAGTTATGGTGCATGGTGGCCTGCGCAATCAGCAGCAAGTGCTCGATGTGGTGCCAGAACTGGATCACCAGGGCGACCGTCCACCAGGTGCGGGCCTTTCCTGTGAACCCTTTCCGTAGCACCCAGATTCCCACCAGCATCACCAGCGCGTAGGCGTAGTGCAGCACTTCCGATTTAATGAGCCACGGATACCACAAGCCCACAATGCCGTTCGCCTGCGGACGCGGCCATCCCATCAGATAGATCTGCACGGCCTGCGCCAGGTGTTCGCCCCAGTGCGCCAAAACGATGGCCATGAATATTTGCAGCGCGCGTTCGTGCCACTGGGAATTGAGTTTTTCGTAAAAGCTCGGGCCGGCAACCGATGTGAAATCCATGCTGGAACTCGATGCAGCCATTAACCTTCCTCCCTCTGAGATGCGCAGCCCAGCCCAGGCGCGCGAAATACACCTGACGAATTATCACACACAGGGCTTGGACGGTCAATAAGGAAAAAATACTAGTCGCGCGGGCGGCGCGCCGCGAGGATAGTTGTTTTGAATTATTGTGTTTTGCGGCCTGCCACGGTTAGCTTGAAACAATCTCGCGATGAGTGAAATCTCCGTTCTGCTGGTGGACGATCACACCTTAGTGCGCAAGGGCTTCCGGCGTATCCTGGAAGACGATCCGGAAATCCGCGTAGTGGACGAAGCGGCGAACGGCCAGGAAGCGATCCGGCTGGCACGGCAACTGCACCCGCAGGTGATCGTGATGGACATGGCCATGCCGGGTCTGGATGGCGTACAGGCCACGCGGGAGATCTTGAAGCACGAGCCGGGCACGGCGGTGCTGATCTTGAGCATGTACTCGGAAGAGAATTACGTGCGCAACGCCCTGGATGCTGGTGCGCGTGGCTATCTGTTGAAGGACGCCTTGGACGTGGATCTGGTGAGCGCTATAAAAGCTCTGGCGGCAGGGCGGCAGGTCATAGGCCCCGGCCTGGTGGCCGCGAGCCGCGTGCCCGATCCACAGTATGATCGGCTCACGCCCCGCGAAAAACAGATCCTGGAATTGGCAGCTCAGGGCAAGTCCAATAAGACTATTGCAGCGCTTTTGCATGTGAGCGAGAATACGGTTGCCGTGCACCGCGCCAATATGATGGCGGAACTGGGCATCCACCGCACCACCGACCTGATCATATGGGCGGTAAAGAAGGGCTTGATTCACCTGCCCTAGCCTCAGTGAGCCCTGTTGGCTGAGGTATAATGCACCCATTTGCACTCGGAAATTTGGTGGTGGTCATTTTGCTTTTGTGGGGCGGCCAATCTTGGCCGCAGCCGCCTTTTCAGGCGGCCAGAGCCGGCTGAAAGCCGGCTGCGGGCAGAATTGCCCGCCCCACAAGCCTCGCAACTCCCAAACGTACCCACTACCGGAAATTCTGTGTCCGATCTGGGTATTCCACGAATGAAGCTTAGGCTCGTCATGGCGGTTTCGCTCCCCATTGCACTTCTCTGTTCCGGTTGTAACCGGCACACTGGACTTCCTGAACCAGGCTCGCCGAAATATCGCGAGTTGTGTTCGGCATTTTATCTTGGCGTGGCGGCGCTCCAGTCGGGCGAGGATGTGAACGCCCGTAACGGGCTCACGCATGCCACCCAGATCGCGCCGGCAGAGCCGGCAAGCTGGGTCGATTTGGGCCTTCTGCAAGCCCGCCAGCAAGAATTCGACACGGCTTACCAAACCTTCGAGACAGCGCACGGCCTGGCTCCGGATAATAGCCGGATTGAGGGTCTACTCGGCCTGGTTGAGGCCAAGCGCGGCAGGATTGCGGAAGCGATCGCGCATTACCAGAAGGCTGTCTCTCTCGACAGTTCGAATCTAAGAGCTCTGTATTCCTGGGCAACGGAGACCGGACGCCAGCAAACCGCCACCAGCGACGCGGACGCGGGAAAACTGCTGGAACAGATCTTGAAAATCCGGCCTGACAATGAAGCCATCCTGCTCGACATCGCCCATCTGGCTGCGAAGCGGAAAGACGAATCCCGATTGAAAAGCGCCGTGGCCAGCCTGGGGCGGAACACCGCGAGTTGGCCCGAGCCTGCGCAGCAGCAGCTCACCCGGCTGCGACAAGCCGCTGAGACCGCCGATATGAGGACTGCCGGAATCCAGGTTCAGTTTCTTCGCAATACGCTGATTCGGGTCGCCAGTTATCGCCGGAATTTGGATGAAGTGAGAGCGCCCGCGACTTCGATTGGAGAGCCATTCTTGAAGTTTTTGAAGCTGCCTTCGCCCTCTTCGGAGCCGGCCTCACCCGATATGCAGCTTCACTTCGAAGAGCAGGCCATAAGCGCGGTGTCCGCGGGGAATATCGCCTGGATCGGATCGTTGCCTCTGGATGGAGAAGGCGGTTCGCGGATTGTGTGGGCGGATGCGACGGGCGTCCACGTGGAAGGTGGCGCAACCTTGCCCCTGCCCAGCACGCGCGGCCAGTCTTCACTCACGACCCTCGGGAGGAATGCAATTCTAGGCGCCGACTTGAACTACGATTTCAAGACGGATTTGGTCCTCGCCACGCCGGGCGGAGTCAGAATTTACCTTCAAGATACGCCGCAGCGCTTCATCGATGTGACAGCCAAAACGAAACTGCCCGCGGGAATCGTGAATGGATCATACACGGGCGCATGGGCCTTCGACTTCGATCTGGATGGAGACTTGGACGTTGTCTTGGGAGTGCCGCACGGGGCACCAATCGTTTTGCGGAATAACGGCGATGGCACCTTCGCGCCGGTTCAACCGTTCCAGGGAGTCGATGGGATGACCGGTTTCACTTTCGGCGACCTCCATGGTAATGGCGTGCCCGATGTGGCACTGATCGACGGCCACGGGAACCTGCAAGTCTTCAAGAACGAGCGGCAAGGCTTCTACCGGAGGCGCACCGTCCCGCCGCAACTGGCGGACCACAATCTGGCGGTCGCTGCAGGGGACGTGAATGGAGACGGACTGATCGATTTCGTCCTGCTGCGGAGCGATTTCAGCATTGTTCGGCTGTCGGGCCAGGACTCCAGTACGGAATGGGATTTCGCGAAAATCGCCAACGCCAGGCTGGCCAACGGTCCTGGACCGGCGAGCCTGCTATTGGCGGATTTGGATAACAATGGCAGTCTGGACATAGTCGTAGGCGACCAGATCTTCCTGGGAAATGGAAAAGGCTTCGCGCCGCTGGCCGGCAAACTGAATTCCGACTGCTGGGCGCTGGCGGATCTGAATCAGGATGGCCGACTGGATGGCATCGGGCTGTCGAACAGCCGGACCGCCGTCCAATTCACCAATCGAGGCGCAAAGAACTATAACTGGCAAGTGATTCGCACCAGAGCCGCCACGGCGAACGGAGATCAGCGCATCAATCCATTCGGCATAGGCGGCGAGATCGAGATTCGGTCCGACCTGCTTACGCAGAAACAAATCGTCAGCGCACCGGTTCTGCACTTCGGATTGGGCGAGCACACCGGAGTCGAATTCGCCCGTATCGTATGGCCGAATGGCTTAATTCAAACCGAATTTAACTTGAAATCGGACCAGTCCGTGCTCGCTCAGCAACGTTTGAAAGGTTCCTGTCCATTTCTTTTTGCATGGGACGGACACGCGATGCGGTTCTTAAAAGACGTTGCCCCCATGTCTGCGCCGCTGGGAGCGCACATCAGCACAACAAGATTGGAACCGATTCAACAGACCCAGCAATGGTTCAAAATCGACGGCGACCAGCTTGCCCCGCGGGATGGATACTACGACCTGCGCCTGACGGACGAATACTGGGAGACCTACTACATCGACTATTATTCGTTGCTGGTTGTCGATCATCCGCAACAGTCGCGCGTCTACGTGGACGAGCGCGTGGCCGATCCTCCCGCGCCCCTCAAACTGTATGTGACGGGCGAGCCGAGAAGTTTTGCCGGCGCAAAGGACGATGCCGGGCGAGATGTGAGCGGCGCGATTCAAAAAGTCGACGCTAACTATCTGAATACCTTTGGGGTCGGGCAGTACCAAGGACTAACTCGCGATCACTGGGTAGAGCTCGCATTGCCGGACGATGCGCCGCGCACAGGGCCGCTTTACCTGATCGGCGACGGCTTTCTGCACCCGTGGGACGATACCATCACTATGGCGCGCAGCCAGGGAAGCGGCCCCACGCCGCAAGACTTGAGCATCGAGGTTCCCGACCGGACCGGGCATTGGCTCACCGCGCGAAATCACCTTGGTATACCGGCAGGCCGATTGAAGACCGTCGTCTTCGATTTGACCGGCATCTTCCGGGCAGCCGCGCCCCGCAAGCTCCGTTTGCGTACCAGCATGGAAGTGTATTGGGACAGGCTGGCGTGGGCTGCAGGTCTGCCGAATGAGCTAGTAAAGACACAGCGCCTGAGGCTATCGGAAGCCGAGTTACGCTACCGGGGCTTCTCGTTGGTGACACAGGACGGCCCCTCATCGCCGGAACTGGCGCACTATGACACCATCGCGGGAACTGCTCAGCAGTGGCGCAATCTGGAGGGCTACTATACGCGCTATGGCGGTGTGCGCGAGCTGCTCGAAAAAATCGACGACCGCATCGTGATTGTCAACTCAGGTGATGAGGTGCGGATGCGGTTCGCCGCCGTGCCTCCGCCCGCTGCCGGTTGGACGCGCGACTTCGTTTTCATCGGCGACGGATGGATGAAAGAAGGCGATTATAATTTTCAATTTTCCAGCACGGTGCTGCCCCTGCCCTATCACGCGATGAAGGACTATACGGCTCCGCCCACATCCATCGAGCAGGATAGAGCCTATCGCCTGCATCCTTTGGATTGGCAGGTGTTTCACACCCGCTATATCACCGCGGAACGCTTTGCGAGAGCGTTGTGGTATCAAGACACACGCTGATCGCTCTCCTAGTGTAGTGCGTCGCGCAGATCGACGATTATGTGCACACCGTGGGGCGGGCTATTCAGCCCGCGGACCCGCTCTCTAGCGGGTCCAGCCGCCTGAAAAGGCGTCCCCAGAGGGGACCCCAGGCCAATATTGGCCGCCCCACACGGGCGTCTGAATACTCTCCGGGATTTCGGACGCATTACACTAGCCTTCGGCCCGGCTCAAGGCCGCTTGTGCCCACTGCACCCACAGCCGGCCGCCGTACAGCAGCGCGCTGGCTTCCACGCCGATCCAATCGATGAGCGACAGCGGGGAACGGGCCAGCAGGTGGCGCGCCAGTACCAGGTCCATCCGCAGGCCAGGCGCGGCGATGTCGTGCAAAATGCCGTCCAGGGTGAACAGCATCTTGCGGAACATCATCAATCCGGATGGGAAGCGGATGCCCTCCAGCGCCAGCCGGTCCAACAGGCACATGGCATCCATGCTGCCCGGCAGGCGCGAGAACGGCAACTGGCCGATGAAGCCGTTGACCTGGTCGCGCATGAAGCGGCGATGCGCCGGGCTGAGCCGCCCCAGGGCCAGCGCCTCGATTTCTCCGCAGACCCCCACCGGGTCGCGCAAGCCCAGCATCAGCGCCAGCATGGCCACGTGCCGCCG
>Ga0187871_10001871_pt1 | contig 17839 bp, 13 predicted proteins | sample June2016WEW_16_1_FD_132988 | JGI IMG/M metagenome (GOLD analysis project Ga0187871, IMG submission 132988) | Peatland microbial communities from SPRUCE experiment site at the Marcell Experimental Forest, Minnesota, USA - June2016WEW_16_10 | ecosystem: Environmental > Terrestrial > Soil >...
ACCCATATAACGCGTAGCGGCTTCATAGACTGACGAGGCGACGGTGGAAAGATTGGCGGCCACGTGGTGCTCAAAGCCGCGCTCGCAGATGAAATGAAGTAGACGCTGCAGGTGCGGGATCTCTACCACGCCTGCGCCGCCGAAGGTATTCAGCGGATCGTCGGTGAATCGTCCTTCGCCAACGTATCCGCGCATCTTGCCAGCGGTGTCGTCGGTAGAGAAACGCGCGAAGCTCATTTTCTCAGGCTTGATGAGTCCGATGCAGGTTCCGAATGTGTTTTCTTTTCCTACGGTGCCGGCAATAATCTCCTGAAAATCCATTTTCACCGACCGGAAGAAATGCTTGGGCAAATTCGAGCAGTGGAAGCAGACCGCCTTGTTCGGATCCGATCCATAGTTGTTGTTCCAATCGAGAAGAGCCGAGGGAGTTCCAGAAGCGAGCTGTAGAGCGTGCATCCCGAGCACTCCGCAGATATCCACTTCGCAGGCGCTAGAGAGAAGTTCGTTGCTCATCATGCTCATCACGGTGCAGGGAACCACACCCAGGTTTTCTTCTATCGAAGTCCAACACTGCACCGCGCTGATGGTGACCTCGGTCGCTGCCATCCACTGGTCGACGACCGCTCCGAGTTTCGCCATCTTCATTAAAGCGGGGGCAGGCACGCTGCTCGAGTCCACGTATTTCTTAATCGCGGCTAACTTCGCCTGCGCATGGTCGTCGTTATCTTTCATGCGCTCGATGCGGCCCAGCACTTCGGAAAGATCGAGCGTCTCGATAGAGATCCCTTGCGATTCGAGTATTTTCTCGCTATAGCGCACAGTGTTGAACGCAGCGGGACGCGCGCCAATTGCGCCCACGCGCAAGTTGCGGAAGCCGTCTACTACGCGGCAGACCCCGGCGAACCATTGCAGGTCCGCGGCAAATTCGGTTGAGTCGGGACTTTCCGTGTGCAGCGTTGTGATGGAATAGGGGATGCCGTACTGCCGAAGATTGTTGCAGGCTGACATCTTGCCGCAGAAGCTGTCGCGCCGAAAAGCAATTGTCATCTTTTTCGGATCATCGGGCGTGGCTTGAATCAGAACTGGCACGCGCAGATCGGCAAGACGCAAGGCATCCGCGATCGCACGTTCTTCCCCAAAATTCGGCAGAGTGACGATGATTCCGTCGATGCGGTCTCGATTGCGTTTGAACAGTTCGGCGCAACGCCGCGATTCTTCCCTGGTTTCCACCGCTCCGTACTTGCTCTCTTCCGGCGTCAGTGCCACCACATCAAAGCCGGCTGCGGACAAAACGCGCAGCATCTCTTCCCTGCCACTCTTGGCCAAATGATCGGGGAAGAAACCTCGATTCCCCACGATCAAGCCCATCGTCATCTTTTTCTCGGCCATAACTCCCCGCCTAAATACGAAACTTACGCCCCCCGATGCGGGGCGAATTTAAGACAATAGATGGCGCCGATGATCAGCAATACGGCGCCCCACCACACGTTGGCGTGCAAATTAAACAGGACAACTCCCGGACTTGCCGGTGGATTCACCAACTGATGGAGCCCCGCGGCCAGAATCAGCGCACCATTCACGGCAAGTGAAATGCCGATGAAGAACCAGATTGAAACCATGCCTGCCTCCAAGGTCAGTTACCAGAAGATCCGAGCTACCAGAAAATCCTAGTTACCAGAAAATAATGTTCAGCACGAAGAAGATGACTGTCACCATGCCCGCCCAGAAAAGAGGCTTCTGGTATAGCGGGACATCTCCTATCTCGGGAATTTCCGTCAAGCCATAGACGAGGCCAGTCAACGCCTCATCCGGTACAGGTTTCGTTGCCAAACTCACCACGACCGTCACGACCACGCAAACCACAAAAGACCACAGGGCCTGAAACATATCCTGGGCCAGCGCCTTGGCGTGGGGCGAAAGCGCCACGTAACGCAACGCGGCAGGGTCGATTTTCACCCAAGCCCACATGCTGATTGAAGAAAGGGTCCCGCACAGCAATCCCCAGAATCCGCCTGCGGCAGTCGCCCGCTTCCAAAGCATTCCGAGCACGACCGTGCCGAACAGTGGAGCGATGAAAAAACTGAACAGCGCCTGCACGTAATCCATGATGCTGGCAAATTGCATTACGAGATACGCCGTACCTACGCTGATCAAAACGCCGATGATCGTAGTCCAACGTCCCATGTTTACGTAATGATGGTCAGTGCCCCGGCTGTTGATCAGTGGACGATAAATGTCATAAGTCCAGACGGTGGTGAAGGCACTTACATTTCCCGCCATTCCAGACATGAAGCCTGCGATCAGCGCCGTAACTCCCAAGCCGAGCAACCCGGGACCGCAATAGCGCGCGAGCATGAGCGGGAGAACATCGTTATAGCTGTGGGCTCCGGTCAACGCGGCCACCGACTCGGGAACCAGTTTCTCGGGCAGGACGGCTAGTCCCAGCAGGCCGGGCAGGATGACAATGATCGGGACAAACATTTTGAACCCTGCGCCGATAATGGGTGCCATCTCGGCGCTGCGAATATCTTTTGCGGCCAGAATGCGCTGCACGACCAGGAAATCCGTCGTCCAGTAGCCCATCGAGATGATCGCGCCCAGTCCGAAGACAATGCCAACCCAGTTGATACCCATGGGATTGTTGCTGAATGAGCCCAAGCCCGACCACAGATGGACGTATTGTTCCGACGCCCGGTGCGCAATCTGCACCTTGAGGTTGGTCCACCCGCCGGCTTCGTACAAGCCGAGGATCGGAATTAGCAGCGCACCGGCCCAGATGAGAAAGAACTGCAGCACTTCATTGAAGATGGCCGAGCGCAGACCGCCCAGCGTCACATAAATGCCGACGGTCAGGGATGAGACCCAGATGCTGAAATTAATGTCCCATCCCAGCACGATCTGCATGACCTTGGCCATGGCAAACATGTTCACGCCGCTCATGAGCACGGTCATGAAAGCGAATGAAATGGCCGAAAGAGCACGGCTGGGTTCCCCGAAACGCAGTTTCAAATATCCGGGTACCGAGTGGGTCTTGGAAATGTAGTAGAACGGCATCATGACCAGAGCCAGGAATAACATCGCCGGAATGGCCCCGATCCAATACCAGTGCGTCGCCAGAATCCCATACTGGTAGGCCGATCCTGCCCAGCCCATCAGTTCGAGAGCACCCAGATTGGCCGAAAGAAAACTCAGACCCGCCACCCACGCGGTCATCTCCCGCCCGGCCATGAAGAAATCTTCGCCCGTGTTAGCCCGGCCTTTTAAGTACCAGCCAATCGAGAGCACCAGAGCGAAGTAAAAAACCACAATGACGACATCGACGGGCGAAAGATGTACCAGCCGGGTTGGTACGGTCGCTAAAAGAAGCATCGTGGCTTTTCCTTAGTTGCTGCCTTGTCCGTAGTATGCATTCTTGCCGTGTTTCCTGAGGTAGTGCTTTTCATGCAAGGTCTTGCCAACTGGTTTGGCTTCCGAATTAATGCCCAGCGTGAAGTAGGCCATCCGGGCAATTGCTTCCAGAACAACCGCGTTATGCGCAGCCGCCTCGACGTTCTCCCCCCAGGCGAAAGGTCCGTGATTGGCCACCAGCACGCCCGGAGTCGCCAATGGATTCGTCTGCTGCAAGCTGCGGACAATGGCGTAACCAGTGTTCTTCTCGTAGTCTTCGGCAATCTCCTGATCGGTCATTTCGGCGGTAACCGGCACTGAACCGTGGAAGTAATCCGCATGGGTCGTGCCGAGACAGGGGATAGGCCGGCGGGCCTGGGCCCACGCTGTGGCGTATTCCGAGTGAGTATGAACGACGCCGCCGATTTCCGAAAACTGGTTGTAGAGCACCAGATGGGTCGGCAGATCAGACGAAGGCCTCAGCTTACCTTCCACGATGTTGCCGTCTAGGTCAGTCACCACCATGTGCTCCGGCTTCATCTGGTCGTAAGGGACGCCGCTGGGCTTGATGACCACCAGGCCTTCCTCCCGCGAGATCCCGCTGGCATTGCCAAAGGTGTACAAGACCAAGTTTCTCCGCACCAGCTCCAGGTTGGCCTCCAGGACTTGTTCTCGCAAGTGCTGCAGCATAGCCTCTGTCTTATCACGATGGCGACAAACAGTACAAGAGAGTAATCGTTTACTGAAAACGAGCGGGAACCAGATTATTCTCATGTCGGGCTAAATTGCAACCCTCTTCTGATTCCTCGGAATTTTCCTTCGGAGGGTCGCCGACCGGTGTGGCGCACGACCATTTCAACGAGAACCGCATTTCTAGCTTGGCGCCTGAGTCGGCTTCCTGCCAGATCCGCCGGCACGGTTCCGCTTTGGCGGCATGGATTGGTATGTTCCGGCGTGGGCCAGGGCCGTTGACCGCCTCAGAACCAGGCTGGTCGTCAGCTCGTACTTATGGAGTTCGTGAGAGGCTGGTTCGCATTCGACTTCGTTCAAGAGCGCCTGGAAGGCAATCTTAGCCAATTCGTGTTGCGACATCTGAACTGTCGTCAGCGGAGGAATGGTGAACTCGGCCAGACGAATGTCATCGAACCCGACCACGGAAAGGTCGGCCGGTATGTTGATACTGTGATCGTATGCTTCCCGCATTACTCCGATGGCAGTCATGTCATTGGAACAAAGCACGGCAGTAGGCCGGTCATTCAAACGGTTTAGCTCCAGCAGCGCCTGCATGCCGCCCTCCATCCGGTGGTCGCCAACTACGATTAATTCAGGAGAAAGACCGATCTCCGTCATGGACGATCTGAAGGCGTCTCGCCTTGCCAGCGCAGACTTCAAATGCAACGGGCCGGTAACGAATGCGATGCGGGTATGCCGAAGTGCGGCAAGATGCTGCACAGCTTGGCGAATTCCGTTCTGATAGTTGATCCGGATATTGGCGATCCCTGGGACATTAGGCCCTACATCGACGAACACCAGGGGAACCTTGCGGAAACGAAGATGCTCGATCAGCGCTTCCTCCATGCCGAAGGTCAAGACCGCTACGCCATCCACGCGGCGCTCGATCATGCGCCTGACCGACGATTCCATCCTTTTTGGGTCATGCACGGTCGAGGTGAGCAGGATCTCGTAGTTATTTTCGACAGCGAGATTCTCGAAGGTCTGCACGATCTCCGGGAAAAACGGGTTGGTGATTTCCGATACGATCAAGCCGAAGATGCGACTTCGTCCCGAGACCAACGCACGGGCCTGGGTGTTCGGGTAGTATCCTAGTTCGTCCACCACCTTCCATACCCGTTTGGCAAGCTGAGGATCGACGGTGGGAATACGATTAATCACCCTGGATACGGTGGCGGTAGATACCTTTGCTCTCCGGGCGATCTCACGAATGTCCATCGGTTGCTTAGAAAGGCGCTTCTGTGATAAGCATCTTAGCACAGCCTTCCAGGCAACCCAGGTTTTGCAGCTAAACAGAGAAAACGTTTTCCATTTTGACGGCGGCTTTCTGCCTGTCCTTCTGAGTCTGAAGAATGTTGGAGGGCGGAGCGGCCTCAGGACTCAACTTTCGATTGCCGATATCCGCTCCTGGCAAGGTGTGAACACGTGGTGATACCTAGAAAAGGCCCGAACGCGATTCGTCCGGACGAATCCTCCGCAGGCTGCGTCGATCACCCCAAAGGTGAGTGGTGATGACGTCCCGTCTGTTAAGCACTGCCGGCGATGTGTTGATATCTCGTTTTCAGGAAAAGTTTGGGGCAAGCCCTTGTATCTTCCGCGCCCCCGGCAGGGTGAATGTGATTGGCGAGCACACCGATTACAACGACGGCTTCGTCATGCCCGCCGCCATAGAGTTCTATACCTGGGTTGCCGCGGCAAGACGCGAAGACCGGGCCCTGGAGGTTTACTCCGATCACTACCACGAAATGGTCACCCTGTCTCTCGATGAATTGGCCGGCCCGCCTCGATCACACTGGAGCGATTTCATTCGCGGTGTTGCGGCGGCTTTGCAGAACGCAGGATATACGCTGGCTGGAGCCAACCTGCTCATTCACGGGGAAGTCCCTCTCGGCGCCGGGCTCAGTTCGTCGGCCTCTCTGGAAGTGGCGACCGCTCTTGCCCTAAGCTCACTTTCCGGAGTTGATGTTCCTCGGCTCGATCTAGTGAGGCTGTGCCAGAAGGCGGAGCACGAATATGTAGGTACGCGCTGCGGAATCATGGACCAGTTTATCGCTGTTTTCGGCGTCGCCGGTTACGCCCTCATGCTCGATTGCCGCTCCCTTGAATATCAACTGCTGCCGGTGCCCCGTGATCTCAGGCTTGTGGTATGCAACAGCATGGTCAAACACCAACTGGCGTCGGGAGAATACAACCTCCGCCGGGCCGATTGCGAGGAGGGCGTGAAGCTCCTGCAACCGCATCTGCCTGGAATCCGCGCCCTGCGCGACGTGACAGTCACCGATCTCGAGGCCTGGAAGCATGTGTTGCCAGCTAGGGTTTATCGTCGTTGCCGTCACGTTGTGACGGAAAATCAAAGAGTCCTGGCCGCCGCAAAGGCTCTTCAATCGGGCGATGCTGACCGGTTCGGGCATTTGATGTATCGTTCCCACGCCAGCCTGCGCGACGACTTTCAGGTGAGTTGCAAAGAACTGGATCTGCTGGTCGACCTGGCCTCATCCAGCGCAAGTGTCTATGGCGCTCGCATGACGGGGGGCGGCTTTGGAGGATGCACGGTCAATCTGGTAAAGGCGGAAGCCGCAAATTCGTTCAAGAAACATATTTCGCAGGCATATCGAGAGGTAACCAGTATCATTCCAGAGATTTATGTTTGTGAGCCTGCTCAGGGAGCGCAGGCCTGGCCGCCGAAGGAGACTGCTAGTTGAATTCATGACGGCAATAATATTCACGACGATACAAAGGGAACGCCTAAATGGAAATGGGTGATCTTTATCGAGATCCTCACCGCCGTTTCAGTCCGCTCACGCGCGATTGGGTTCTGGTATCGCCACATCGCAACCAGCGACCCTGGCAGGGTCACGTGGAGGTGGCCGCACCTGCTCCGGCGCTGACGTACGACCCGACCTGCTATCTCTGCCCCGGCAACGAACGGGCAGGCGGAGCACGCAATCCAAACTACAAATCCACTTTTGTTTTCATCAACGATTTCGCGGCGCTGAAGCCAGAATTCAAACCTGCGAGACAGGATGACTCCGGGCGCGGTTTGCTGCTTTCGGAGTCCGAGGCCGGCATATGCAAGGTGGTTTGTTTTTCGCCCCGGCACGATCTGACGCTGTCGCGGATGACGGTCGCGGAAATCACCGGCGTGGTTGAGTCATGGGCTGAACAATACTCTGAAATTGGTTCCGTGCCTTACATCAATTACGTGCAGATCTTTGAAAATCGTGGCGAGATTATGGGGTGCAGCAATCCGCATCCCCACGGCCAAATCTGGGCCAACCAGACGATCCCTAATGAGCCTCGCAAGGAACAGGAATCGCAAAAGGTCTACCTGGAGAACAACCGCGCTTGCCTGCTCTGTGACTATCTGCGATTGGAAATGCAGGCGGGGACGAGAATAGTGGTTGAGAACGCCCATTTCGCGGCCCTCGTACCGTTCTGGGCGGTGTGGCCTTTTGAAGTGCTGGTGCTTTCCAAGCAACATACCGGCAACTTGGGATCTCTTGACCCTGCCGTCCGCACCGGCCTTGCCGACATCATCAAACAACTCACCACGCGTTACGACAATCTCTTCGAGATATCGTTCCCCTACTCGATGGGCTTTCATCAGGCTCCGACCGATGGCGAAGCGCACCCGGAATGGCATCTCCACGCGCACTTCTATCCTCCGCTATTACGCTCAGCTACCATCCGCAAGTTCATGGTCGGCTATGAAATGTTGGCGGGGCCACAGCGAGATATCACCCCGGAAGCGGCCGCGGCCACTCTAAGGAACCTAAGCCCGATCCATTATGCAGAGCGCAAGCGCTAACGAGCGATCCGACATTTCTTAAGCCAAGTGGCCAGTCTTCCGCATCAGAAGAGCTTAGGCTGCTAAGCCAGCGCCTCCCGCAATGCCCGGATTCTAACTACTTGGAGAACATCGATGGCCAGCACAACTGAAGTATCCGCGCCACTCACTCCCGAAGAACTGCGCAAGATCCATGCTTACTGGCAAGCCTGCAATTATCTTTCGGCGGGGATGATCTATCTTCGCGCCAACCCACTTCTGCGCGAACCGCTGAAGCCGGAGCACTTCAAGAATCGGCTGCTTGGTCATTGGGGCTCAGATCCCGGGCAATCTTTGATTTGGGTGCACTTGAACCGGCTCATCAAAAAATATGACTTAGATGTTATATACATCTCTGGCCCCGGCCACGGCGCGCCAGCTACCTTGGCCAACTGCTATCTCGAAGGCCACTACTCCGAGATATATCCGGACAAGAGCCGCGATGAGGCGGGCTTGCTCAAGTTCTTCCGGCAGTTTTCGTTTCCCGGAGGAATTGGTTCGCACTGCACACCGGAGACGCCCGGTTCCATTCACGAAGGCGGCGAGCTGGGTTATTCCATCTCGCATGCTTACGGAGCAGCATTCGACAATCCTGATCTCATCGTCACGGTCGCAGTCGGCGACGGCGAGGCCGAAACCGGTCCGCTTGCGACCTCATGGCATTCAAACAAGTTCCTGAATCCGATTCGTGACGGAGCTGTGCTGCCGGTGTTGCACCTGAACGGCTACAAGATCGCGAATCCAACGATTCTCGCGCGCATTCCGCACGAAGAATTAGAGTCCTTGCTGATCGGATATGGTCACAAACCGTATTTCGTCGAGGGCGACGATCCGGCGGCGATGCATCAGAAGATGGCTTCTACTCTGGAGCAATGCATTCTGGAGATTCGTTCACTCCAGCAGCACGCCCGCTCAACTGGGGATGCAACGCGTCCGAGCTGGCCCATGATCGTACTTCGGTCGCCGAAGGGATGGACGGGTCCGAAAGAAGTTGATGGCCACAAAGTAGAAGGCTCGTGGCGTGCGCACCAGGTTCCCGTTGCTGACCCGGCTACGAATAAGAAGCATCTAAAAATCGTAGAAGACTGGTTGCGCAGCTACAAACCCGAAGAGATCTTCGACACCAACGGAACGCTGATAGCGGAACTGCAGGAACTTGCTCCTACGGGAGAGCGCCGCATTTCTGCCAATCCGCACGCCAACGGCGGATTGTTGCGGAAAGAACTCGAACTGCCGGACTTTCGCGACTATGCCTTTGCAGTGAAGGCACCGGGTGCAGCCTACGCTCCGCCCACCGACATCCTTGCGCACTTTCTAGCCGAGGTGATGCGGCGTAACATGACTTCATTCCGTGTCTTTGGGCCGGACGAGACTGCCTCCAACAGGCTCACGGCGATTTACGCCGCGTCGAAAAAAACATGGCTCGCCGAATACAAACCGGAAGATGCCGACGGCGGCGAGCTCGATGTCGCTGGCCGCGTCATGGAGATGCTTAGCGAACATACGCTTGAAGGCTGGTTCGAAGGTTACGTTCTCACGGGCCGCCACGGGCTTTTTTCAAGTTATGAGGCCTTCATACACATCATCGATTCGATGTTCAACCAGCACGCCAAATGGCTGGAGAAATCGAAAAAAGAAACGTCGTGGCGAGCGCCTGTGCCGTCTATCAACATCCTTATTACCTCTCTAGTTTGGCGGCAGGATCACAACGGCTTCACTCATCAAGACCCAGGGTTTCTTGACGTGGTCACCAACAAGAGTCCGGATATCGTGCGCATTTATTTGCCGCCGGACGCGAACTGCTTGCTCAGCGTGACCGACCATTGCCTGCGCTCCCGCAATTACTTCAACGTAATCGTCGCCGACAAGCAGGAGCATCTTCAGTACCTCACCATGGAAGACGCCATAACACACTGCACCAAGGGCATCGGCATCTGGGACTGGGCATCCACGGACGACGGCGACGACCCCGATGTGGTGATGGCATGCGCCGGCGACATCCCAACCATGGAATCTCTTGCGGCAGTTGCAATTCTCAAGGAACACTTCCACGATTTGAAAATACGATTCGTGAACGTCGTCGATCTCTTCCGGCTTATGCCAGAGACGGAACATCCGCACGGACTCTCGGACCGCGATTTCGATTCCCTCTTCACTACCAACAAACCTGTAATTTTCAACTTCCACTCTTACGCCGCGCTCATCCACAAGCTCACCTATCGCCGAACAAATCATGACAACATTCATGTGCGCGGGTACAAGGAAAAGGGCAATATAAATACCCCACTCGAACTTGCCATTCTCAATCAGATCGACCGCTTCGATTTGGTGATCGATGTCATCGACCGGGTTCCGCGCCTGCGCTCGGTCGGCGCTCACGTTAAAGAATGGCTGAAGGGCCAGATTATTGAGAGTATCAACTACGCTCACGCCGAAGGCATCGACAAGGAAGAAATTCGCAACTGGAAGTGGTCGGGATAGAGCACCAAGATAGGGCGAAGCAAGAAATGGCGGAAGAGTTAGCCAGAAAAGACGGTCTGATCCTCGCGCTCAACAGCGGGTCGTCCTCGCTCAAGTTCGGCATCTACCGGCGCAGAGCGTACGATAACGATGAAGAACCGCTGCTGACAGGAAGCGCCGAAGGCATTGGACGGCGCGACGGAACCTTGAACATTCGCTCGTCCGATGGTACCTCGCTCCTGCAGCGCGGCGATCTCCACGAATCGCAGGACGACGCGCTTCGCGCTCTGGCTGCGGCGATGCGGGAACATGTCGACAGCTTGCCGGCGGCTGTAGGGCACAGAGTGGTGCACGGCGGCCCCAAGCTTCGCAAACATCAAATCATCACAGCACAGGTTCTGGACCAGCTCCACGCTGCAATTCACTTTGCTCCGTTGCACATTCCGCAGGCGCTATCTCTCATTGCTTCCGCACAATCTATTTTTCCCGCAGCCACACAATTCGCTTGTTTCGACGATGCTTTTCACAGCACCATTCCTGAAGTCGCATCGCGCTTCGCCCTTCCGCATCGGTTCTTCGACGAAGGTGTCCGCCGTTATGGTTTTCATGGCATTTCTTATGAATCCCTGGTGCATCGTTTCGGCGCAGATCTGCCTCGACGGGCCATATTCGCGCACCTGGGCAACGGATCGAGTCTCTGCGCGCTGCGTAACGGGCTATCGATCGATACCACGATGGGCTTCACTCCCACTGGCGGCATTCCGATGGGGACGCGCTCCGGCGACCTCGACCCCGGCGTGATCCTCTATCTGTTGCGGAATGCGAAGCTCGATGCCGACAGACTCGAATACCTGCTAAATCATCAGAGCGGCCTTTTTGCTCTCTCATCCGGCGAGAGCGATGTGAAGACGCTCGAAGAGCGCGCCCGCTCCCATGATCCGGGCGCTCGTCTTGCTCTGGATGTCTTTGCGATTTCGGTGCGGAAAACAATTGGCGCGTACATGGCTCTGCTGGGCGGTGTAGATCTTCTCGTCTTCACCGGCGGCATCGGAGAGCACAGCGCCCGCATTCGATCGGGGGCGACGGACGACCTCGAACTTCTTGGCCTGACCTCGGACAAAATTCAGGTTGTACCCGCCCAGGAAGAGCAGCAGATCGCGCGCCACTGTCGCGCGATGATGGCCGCGGGCGAAGCGTGAGAACCTGCGACTCGGGCCTGATTGCCGCGCACAGGCGAACGCGCGGCGTGCCCACCTAGAACTGCTACAATCTACGCCGACCTAACCGGAGACTAAAGAATCATGCTTTCAAACACAGCCAGCCGCTGGTTTGCATTTTTCGCAGCTCTGATTTTTCTTACGGCAAACGCGGCGGCTAAGACTCGCGTCGCCAAGCAAGCTTTTGGTCACGCGCCCGATGGTACCCTCGTCGATCTGTATTCGCTGGTGGATGGCAAAGTAGAAGTGCGCATTATGACCTATGGAGGGATCATTGTTTCCCTGCGCACGCCCGATCGAAATGGAAAGGTCGACGACGTGGTGCTAGGGTGCAACTCGGTCGAGGAGTACGTGGCACAGACCGCACATTTTGGAGGCATCATCGGCCGCTACGCGAACCGCATCGCGCATGGCACCTTCCAGCTCGATGGTCACACATATCACATTCCGAAGAACGATGGCGATAATGCGCTTCATGGAGGAACCCGCGGCTTCGACAAGGTGGTCTGGGACGCGAAACAAATTCCCGATGGAATCGAACTCTCCTATACGAGCAAGGATGGCGATCAAGGCTTCCCTGGCGCGCTCTCGACAACCGTGCGCTACACCTTGAGTGGCGAAGCCTTACGAATCGAGTATTCGGCGATCACCGACCAAGATACGGTGCTGAATCTGACCAATCATTCCTATTTCAATCTAAAGGGGCAAGGCAATGGCGACGTCATGGGGCATGTGCTGAAGATCGACGCCTCCCGAATGACTCCTGTAGACGCGACTCTGATTCCAACCGGGGAGCTGAAGTCAGTGGAAGGCACTCCGTTCGATTTTCGAACGCCGCATCCCGTTGGAGAACGGATCGAGACGGACGATCCTCAGCTTCGCCTCGGTCATGGCTACGACCACAACTTCGTGCTCGATCATGCTCCCGGCCAGCTGGCCGAGGCAGCCGAAGTGTATGAGCCGACCACTGGCCGAATTCTGCGGGTGCTGACCACAGAACCTGGATTGCAGTTCTACACGGGAAATTTTCTCGACGGGTCGATCACGGGAAAACAAGGCCGCGTGTATAAGCGGCGATTCGCCCTGTGCCTGGAAACGCAGCATTTTCCTGACTCTCCGAACCACCCAAGCTTTCCCTCAACGGAGCTGAAGCCGGGGCAGGAATTTCATAGCGTGACGGTTTTCCAGTTCAGCGCCGGCAAGCGCTGACGCGGCAGCGAAGTTCGCGGGGGGTTGGCTTCTGCCTTTCGGATTAGTACTCATTAGTACGTGACTTGGTACTCATTGAACCCGCCTCAGCGCTTCACCAATCATTCTCTCCGGTACCGACTTGTTCCCGAAGTCTGATTCCTCCCATAGATCGCTTTTGAACCTTGTACTTGCACACCGGGCAACCTATGCTCAGCGCTGGGGATCGCTTCGTGAAACGAGTCCGTGTGCTGGTAGCAAATCATCCGCGCCTGATGCGGGAATTGGTGATGGCAACGATTGCCGACCAACCCGACATTGAGGTTGTAGGCGAGGTCCAGAACGACAGCGACCTGGCAGATACCGTGGAACAAGTACTGCCCGACGTTCTGATCATTGCTATGGACGAGCCTGAAAAAAGGCTGGGGCAGTGCGGTTTCCTGCTGGGTCGGCATCCGGGGATGAAGATTCTGGCCCTCGCGCCGGAGCAGAACCGAGGAATTTTCTATTGGGCCGTGGTCGATATTCGGACCAAAGCTCTAGAAAGCTCCGAGGCTGGAATTTTGAATGCGGTGAGGGAACGTCCGGTTTTAGTGGGCGCCGTCCAGAACTGAAGTTGTCCGAGTCGGCCGTTCGATAGCGGTCACGGCCATGAAACGAAGTAAGTTAGCTCATCTGAGCTTCTGTAGCTGAGGGGGCGAAGCTGCACCCCGCGGTCTGATCTAAGGTTTCCCTTATGAGCTTGCAAGCGCCGACCATGGATGAAGATGAGAGTTTGCCGGAGACTCAAGAGGGACTGAACTGGTACGCGCTCTACACTTGCCCGCGCCACGAAAAGTGCGTGGCACATCAGGTCGAACAGCGCTCGATTGCCTGCTTTCTGCCGCTCTACCGTTCGGTGCGCCGATGGCAGGACCGGCGTAAGGAGCTGGAACTCGCTCTTTTTCCCGGCTACGTCTTTGTGCGCCTCGCGCTTCAAGACAGACTCCGAGTTCTGCAATTACCCAGCGCCGTGCGCCTGGTAAGTTTCAATGGCCATCCCGCCGTTCTGCCGGAAGCCGAAATCGAAGGCTTACGGCAGCGGCTGGCTCGCGGCGGCAATCTGCAGCCGCATCCCTATCTGCGCGTTGGCCGCCGGGTGCGGGTGTGCGGCGGCCCGATGCAGGGTCTCGAAGGCATCATCGTGCGCCGTAAAGACCGCTGCCGCGTCGTCTTTTCTCTCGACCTCCTCATGCGTTCGGTGGCGGTGGAAGTGGACGAAAGCGACGTGGAGCCCCTCGCCGAGAAGCACCGGCGAGACTGAGCAATCTTGGTATGCAGGCTATAGTTCCCGCGATCGAGCGACCTTCCGAGATGAACCCCGCCCCGACGGACTGTCCGATTGGACGGGACGCCGGAGTAGAACCCGGACCCGCCTGGCCATGGCTGCTCTGGAAACAACGGCGATTTTTGCTGCGGGCGACGGTCTGGGGTCTCGCGTTGTCGGCCATCCTGGCTCTTGTCATTCCCAAACGATACGACTCGACCACCCGGTTGATGCCCCCCGGCAACCAGTCGTCTTCTGGCATGGCGATGATGGCGGCCATGGCAGGCAAAGGGGGGACAGGGCTGAGTTCACTGGCTGGTGATTTGCTGGGCATGAAGACTTCCGGCGACCTTTTTATTGACATCCTGCGCAGCCGTACTGTGGCCGATCGTCTCATCGGGCGATTTGATCTGCGCCGGGTCTACCGTGACCGTTATTGGCAGGACGCACGCAAGGACTTGGCGAAGAACACCGGCATCGCAGAGGATCGCAAAAGTGGCGTTCTGACCATCACGGTAACGGATCGAGACTCCGAACGCGCGGCCGAAATCGCGCGGGCTTATGTCGAGGAACTGGATCGGCTGGTAGCGCAGGTGACCACTTCGTCGGCGCGCCGCGAGCGCATCTTCATCGAGCAGAGGCTGGTCACTGTCAAGCAGGACCTGGACCGTGCCTCCCGCGAGTTCAGCGAATACGCCAGCCAGAACGCAGCGATCGACATTGACGCCCAGGGCAAAGCAACCGTGGAAGCGGCGGCGAGGCTTGAAGGGGAAACGATCGCGGCGCAGTCCGAACTCGAAGGCCTGGAGCGGATCTACACCAAGGAGAACGTGCGCGCCCGCTCGCTGCAGGCCCGGGTGGATGAGCTTCGCAGCCAGCTCCACAGGATCGGCGGCGACCCTGCGGGCGCCTCCGGCGGCAAGCCCGGCGCAGCCGGAGAGTTTCCTTCCATCCGCCAGTTGCCGCTGCTGGGCGTGAAGTGGGCCGATCTTTACCGCGAAACCAAGATCCAGGAGACGGTCTATGAGCTGCTGACTCAGCAGTACGAAATGGCCAAGATTGAAGAGGCCAAGGAGATCCCTGTGGTGCGAGTACTGGACCCCGCCGACGTCCCGGAGAAGAAATCGTTCCCGCCGCGGATGGTGATTTCGGGATTGGGAATGCTGCTGACATTGGTCGTCACCTGCACCTGCATTCTCGGCAAGCATGAATGGGACTCCACCGGCGAATCTAATCCGCAGAAGGCCTTCTTGCGCGAGGTCGGCGGGGCAATCTGGTCCGATGGGAAACGTCTCTGGCGAGATCGGGGCAGTTTTCCAAAAGATGCAGCGGCCAATGCGCTCGGCTGGCCGCGCTCCTCTTCCTCTGGCGGCCGGAATGGAGATGGCCGGTGAAGGCACTCTTTGCTGGCGTGGCCCAGGCTCTGGAGAGTCCCCTGATCGCGTTGGAGTTGAACCTGCATCGGGTGATGTCACGTATTTTTCTTATCCGCGGCCGCCGACCCTACACCTGTGGATGCGGCTCCTACCGGCGGATCCAGCTGCGGGAACATCTCGCGAAGAAAATGCCGGAAGGTGTTTTTCCCCGAGGTTGGGGCAGATGGCTGGATGAACGGGCGGTCGAGTATCCGTGGTTTTTCTCGCGCCTGCCGTCTGGGCCGGGCAAGCTGCTCGACGCTGGTTCCGTTCTTAACTTTGACTTCGTTCTCTCCCACGAGCGGCTGGGGAACAAAGCGATCTCCATTTTCACGCTCGGTCCGGAATCGGAAAACTACTGCCATCGCGGCATTTCTTACGTTTATGGAGATCTTCGCGAATGTTGTTACCGCGACGATCATTTCGATTGGATCGTCAGCATTTCGACCTTGGAACACGTGGGAATGAACAACACCATTTTTTACAGCAGCGATGACTCAAAGAACGAGTGCGACCCGCAATCGCATCTCCAGGCGTTGGTCGAGCTGCGTCGCATCCTCAAGCCGAACGGTGTCCTTTACCTGACCCTTCCCTTTGGACGTCCTCAACTTCTCGGATGGCTGCAGGTCTTCGACGCTCGCATGGTCCGCAGAGTGGTCGAGGTCTTTCGCCCGGCATCTGTTCGGGAATCGTACTTCCACTACACCAACGCCGGCTGGCAGGCCTCGTCGGCAGAAGGCTGTTCGGATGCCCGTTACTTCGATCCTTCGCAGCGCAGAAACATGGAAACAGAGATTGCCGCCGCCGAAGCCGTGGTTTGCCTGGAGCTGGAGAAGTGACCGGGAGCCCGCCGGAACTCGGCATAGAACCGCCGTGGGAGCAAGCTTCGCGGCGGCCCAGTGTGGCCTTGAACAGCTTGTGGAGTTTCCTCGGCCAGGGTTCCCCGCTCCTGTTGGCCGCCGTGGCCATCCCGATTCTAATCCGCCAGCTGGGTGTGGATCGTTTCGGAGTTCTATCGCTGGCCTGGATACTGGTCGGTTATCTCAGCTTGTTCGATCTTGGCATAGGCCGCGCCACCACGAAGTTGCTCGCGGAAACCATCGCCCATGGCGAATCTGAGAGCGCTCGGAGCCTGATTTGGACGGCAAATCTTTCGATGACAGTCCTCGGACTCTGCGTCGGCGGTGCTCTCTTTATCATGGCGCCCTGGCTCGCGCATTCGGCGCTGAAGATTCCTCAGCCCCTGCAAAGCGAGACCGCTCGCAGTCTTTGCTGGCTAGCCGCCGCGGTTCCCTTCGTGACACTGACTTGCGGGTTGAGAGGCATGCTCGAGGCGCAACAAAATTTTCGGGCGGTGGGCGCCCTGCGGGCCGGGCTGGGGGGCATGATATTCCTTGGGCCGCTGGGAGTATTGCCATTTTCGCGAAGTCTGGTTTCAGTCGTGATCGCTTTAGTCGGGGCACGTATGCTCAGCTGCGGCCTGCATTTCTGGCTCTGCATGCGCTCACTGCCGATGTTTTCCCAGGCGGTTCAGTGGGATCGACGCTCCTTTACCCGGCTGCTGGGCTTTGGAGGCTGGCTCACGTTGAGCAACATCATCAGCCCGGTCCTCGTGTATCTGGATCGTTTTTTTATCGCTTCGCTGGTTTCCATTTCAGCCGTCGCTTACTACACGACGCCCTCCGAGATCGTTACCAAGCTGTGGGTATTGCCCACGGCGGTGGCAGGAGCCCTGTTCCCCGCATTTTCCGAAGCTCTGGCGCTCGACTATCAGGATCGGGCAGCCTCACTCTATGAAAATGGCGTGGGCAGCACTTTCATCATTCTCTTTCCCCCACTCCTTGGCGTAATCCTTTTCGCTCACGAGGGACTTCGGTTCTGGCTCGGCGAAGACTTCGCCCGGGGCAGTGCAGCCATCTTGCGGATTCTCGCCCTCGGAGTGTTCGCCAACAGTCTGGCGTACATTCCCTTCGCGCTCCTGCAGGCTTCGGGCCGGCCCGACCTCACAGCCAAGCTTCATCTCGTCGAACTGCCCTGCTACGTTGGGCTGCTGTACGGCGCTGTTCGGATGCGGGGGATCGAGGGGGCGGCGCTGGCCTGGACTTGCCGCCTTTGCATCGAAGCCGCGATTCTGTTCGGTCTCGCCCGCTGGGCCGCGGGGCGCTCGGTTGCTCCGCGGACGGCGATCACCATTGGAGCGGGCACCGCAGTGCTGCTGATCGCGTGCATGGTCGCCGGAGTCGTGATCAAGATTCTGTTTCTGGTGGCTGCGCTGGCTGCGTTTTTCTGTGTGATTTGGCGCTGGACC
>Ga0187871_10001872_pt1 | contig 17833 bp, 26 predicted proteins | sample June2016WEW_16_1_FD_132988 | JGI IMG/M metagenome (GOLD analysis project Ga0187871, IMG submission 132988) | Peatland microbial communities from SPRUCE experiment site at the Marcell Experimental Forest, Minnesota, USA - June2016WEW_16_10 | ecosystem: Environmental > Terrestrial > Soil >...
TCCTACTCCTGCAAATCCTTCCGGCAATGGATTGAATGCATTGTTGGGGCATTGCACTCCGCATTGCGGAGGCATTGTTCCTGTTGTTGGTGCAGTACCATTGAATGTGTTTATAGGTCCTCCGTTATTCTGATCATTGTTTGGGCAAATTGCTTCAGATACGCCTTGAGGTTCTACTGTTATATTAAAACCTGTAGACAAAACCGTTCCTAAATCACTTTCGTTAGAAGTTGGAAAGGCATGTGTAATTACTTGATATTGTCCAGGAGTAGTTGGACATACGGATGAACTTCCATCACAAAGAGTATAATTAATACGCGAAACCGGGCCGTTAATAATAAGCGCTTGATGTAATGCACCTTTTACTAAAAGGATTTCCATATTTAGAGGATATTCTGTTACCAAAAATGAATTTATTTGATCTGGCTGGTTTTGTAATGTATAACTTTGGGCTGTAGAGCTTAAAACAGAGTATAATCCAGTTTGGTAAGAACCATCGGAGAGGTATGCAGATTCTAAAGCAGTAGTTCCTGCTTCAGATTCATTTTCTACAAATAGAGTAAGAACAGGTTGTGGAGGTGAACGAGCAGAGATAACTACATCATAAACTGGAGGGCCTCCACAATAAATACCATAGCCTACACATTCAGTTTCAGTAGAAACCATCCATGCTGGTGGTGCAGTTTGTGATTGAGTAGTTGGTGTATATGTTACTATCTGTGTTCCAAGTCGATACCATGTTGGTTTTGTAAAATATTGCTCTGACATTAGCCCGGTAAAGAATCCTTTATTATTTGCCGGGCCATTAGGTGTACCGATAATTGAGTGGCACCTTCTGTATTATAAGAATAATGCGCTGTTGCTCCTGTATCTTCATCTGTTGCAGTCATGACCACTTGGCCAGATTCTATTTGCATTGTAAGAAGTATTTCATCGCCTTCATTTACAGATCCACCTGAAAATTCAACATATGATGAGGGAGATTGTAGAGTGCTATTGGGATTAAAAACTTCATATACCATATAGAATTCACCAGTAGGCAAATTGGGATAGTCATCTTCTCCTACTCCCCATTGATACCAGTAGCCAGTATTGGTCAAACCATTAAGAAGATAGGATTGCCCACCTTCAAGAATATCTGATGGTTGTGTTATTGCAGGTACTTGTATGCTGATACTATTACCAAGATTAGGGGTAGCATAAGCAAGACTTTGTTGTTGGTCATAAAATTGGGCTGGTATTATTTTAGAGCTTAGGATAAGTATTAGAATTAAAGATATTACAAAATAGGATAATAATTTTACATAAACTTTTGACATAGTACATATTACAAATATTGTATTTAATAATGTTTTGATTTAGTTGTTGATAGAAACTATTTACATAAGTTTATATTTAGTTATTTTATTGTTGTGGTTGTAATTGAATCCAATAATAGAATTTACAGCACTAATTTTGTTTATTTATTGGACACTTATACAGCCAGCAAAAGTTTATATATTATAAAACCAGTAATCATATGTGTGAAAAAATGCAAAAATTTAATAATAGGAGCAGTGCTCTTTTGAGAATTTCGGTTCTTGGTGCAGCGGTTTTACTGTCAAACGCAAAAACCGGCTTTGCTCAAGAAGCACAATTTGTATGCGATAATGCTCAAATTAGTACAAATAAACCTCTTTCGCCATTAGATAAAGTAACCATATATGGAGATACACCAGGATGGGTGCAGCAACGCTATGTTGTATACAGATGTAGCAATGGTGATGCACCATTCATGGCAATGCAAGGACCCACTGAAAAGGAGAAAAATGCAGAAAATCCTAACAATATACTTATATTTACCTATAAACCAGAAACAAATGGCAAGTACCAAGATGAAAAAGGCAACAGAGTAGATATTGTAACTTTGGAATGGGGAAATTTCGCAAAAGCTAATCCAGGCTTGGCAGAAATTTTAGTGAATAATATCACTAATTTTATAGCACCGCCAAACTCTTTGCTCAGAGCTAAACCTAAATATTAAATCGTTGCTGCAAACATTATTTTTATTTGCTTTATTGGGTTTTGGGTTTAGAAGATTCAGCTGAAATGACTTTTCTTAGTCCTCCCTTTTTTAGAATCTCGGTAACTTGATCTGAATTTAAATCAGTTGTATTGCTTCCTTCCCTCTCTTGAATGCTTGTTGAAGGCTCACCTTCCTGCCTTGCCACACTATCATTAAAAGCAACATAATGTTTACCATCACAGTCAAATGCAACGTATCTCTTTATTGGCATATCCGGTATTATTTTGCCAGGATATACTGTGCAATTATCAACTTTAATTTCAGCGGTTTGCGCATTTGCTTTACTTTCCTGTGCCCTCATCATCGAAACTGCAAGTAATGCAGTTACTGATACAGTTGCTAATCTCATTTTGTTCATTTTCTCACTTTTTCTAAAAAATTCTATAGTTTACAAGATATATTAAGGTTTCGGAGTGCAATAAATTTATATGAAAAGATTAACTTAGCAGATAATTCTTAAACCTGCACTTCGCATATTATGTTGATGTTATGTTAAGTGAAAACACTACAAAAATAATAAAAGAGGGAAGCATAAGGATAAAGGTCAAAAGGACAAGCATGCTTCAATTTCTTGTATTCAAGATCAAGAAAGTTCCGTTCGGGAAAGACGATTACTACACAGAGCTTTTTGTTGACAGAGTACTTGACATGAGTGAACTTCAGAGAGTTGCAAACGAAACAGGATTACCCGTAGAGGCAGAGAACGGCAAGGCGTTTCCTGAAGGAACAGGTGCAAAGGACTTCATGAACTTATGATCAGCTTACGTTGAAGTACCCGTTGGCTATCCTTGTCCTGTTATTGTAGGTATAATTCATTATAAGCATGTAGTTCTTTATCTCGCTTGTCGGTATGTTGAGCGCATTGCAGTGCATTGCAAGAGTGAGCGTCGAATTAGAATTTATCGTATTTCCAACTGTAATATTCTTGAACCCTCCAGCAAGCTCGCAGTTTATCTGGTTTATTCTAATGCTTGAATTGAAAAGATTGGTTATGTTTGCTGTTGCGTTGCCCGTGGTTGCATTGAACGATACGAACTTGCAGGGCAATGAATCATTTTCCAGCGTGCACTCGTTCTTGAACGGGCTTAGCCATTGACCTGATATTGCATTGACGCCCAACGCTTCGATCAGCTTTGCTCCGTTTTCATGAGCAGCCACAAGGCTCGAGCTGTTCACCAATGAGTATAGGTTGAATATGTAGTTAGAAGTAACATAGGTCGTATTCACAAACCCGTAGGGAAGATTTACGGAATAGTTTATTGCAGGTATCAGATACGAGCATATGCTCGTGTTCGTCTTGGTATTATTGTAGATAAGTCCATAGCAAGTGAAGTTTATGCCGTTTATGCTCAATGGCGAATGAAGCTTGTCTATGCTTGAGCTGAAAATGCCGAAATCATTCTGGAAGAGGTTTGTAGCAGTTAGGTTCAGCTTTGAATAGCTGAGAAGCAATCCGGTAGTTGTGCTGTTCGTGTATACGAACCCGTTCTGGTAACGGGCCAGCTTGCTGTCATTTTTCAATATGCCCACAAGTACCTGGCTCATGTTTGATTGGTAGGATTTACGCACTAGGTCGAGACATGTTGCATTGGTGCTTGAAACCTTATTAGTAATTATTACACTGTTTGAATTAATTGCATTGGTGGTGTTTACTATAATTGTTGAGTTGTCATAGGTGTATATCTTTGTCCATCCCTGATCATAGTAGAAGCACATGCTCGTGTTGTTGTCTAATTTCGCATAGGTTACGTTGTTTGATGATTGAGCATTTTTTATCCCGAAGCTATTTATTATTATTTTAACAGCAGCAGGATCTACGGTTCCCTGTAGCCATGAAGTATAGGCAACGCTTTTGTTGTTGTATTGTATGTATGCACCGTTGGCCTTGGCTATGTAGCCGAACAAATCAGCATACATTCTTAACGGAACAGATCCTCCTGGCCCAATGATGTAGCCGAATTGTGCTATGTCGTATTTGCTGCGGATTTCAGCAGCATCTGCTGCACCTGTTCCCGTAACGGTAAAGCTTTGGGTGTTATTTATGTTGTTGACAGGAAGCGCATTGTAGATGTTTGCATTTTCAGGAGCGGATATGTTAATTGTGATCGAGCTTTGCAGACTTGTCCTGTTTTTCACGCTGAGCAAGTGTCCCGGATCCGCAATTGCCTGGAAATAAAAGTTGCCGGGCTCTTGGTAGGTATAATTCCTTATGAGCAATACGCTTTCCTTTGAGGGAAGTGTTATGGTATTGGTGCTTATTTGAACTCCATTGAGATAGAATCCAAAAAGCAGATTGCTTACCGGGCTTGTGCCTTCGTTTGTGACGTTTATTATGAAGTGCGATGTTTGGTAGGGATAGGTTGCGTTGCCGTAATTTGATAATGTTACAGATAAATTAGGAGTGGATGTTATGAATCCGCCCTTGAGTATGAATAGAGCCACAGCAATAACCACAACAGCTATTATTACATAAATTACTATTTCCTTGTAATCAACCATTAGATCATCTTGTCTTCAGTTCTTTTATTGCGGTTTTGAGCTTCTCCTTTATGGGATTCACCTGGGAATCAAGATAGTTGCTTATCCAGGTATCGGCATCGTATCTGTCACCGATGTCAGGACCCACGAGATAGTATTTACCCTTTGAATTATTAACTGTATTTGTTTTCTTCAGTTGGAGCAAATGGTACCTCAGTGTTTTCTCGTTTATTGGGCTCCAGGTCCTGTTTATGTAGTCCATTATTTCCTCAACGCTTGCTTCCTTCTTCTCGTTGAATTGAAAATACAGTATAGCATCGAATACGGAAATGGCGGTAAGCCTTGACTCGCCAGGGCTTATTATGCCAAGGGAAAGCGCAAGCCATCTTACAATGGACCTTCTTGTTTCCAATACTTCCTTGGTTATACGGACATCCCTGAAAGTAAACTCGCTCTCTATTAATTTCGATTCATTTACTTCCACTTAAGCACCAGGCAAAACAGTTCCTAATCTAATTTAGCAAATATGTATTTATTAGTATTCGTGTAATTAACTAAAACAGTGATTTTCATGGCAACCTCAAAATTAGAGACAAAATTTGAACCCGCAGTTTTAAAGGCGAACAAGAGAAACGAGACGACAATGCATCTTTCGCTGGCCTCAGGCGACCAGAAGGTTTACTGGTGCGAATGCGACATATTGGTAAGCCCTCCGCTTTCCCTTGCCCATGACAAGGAGCTCAACATTGGAAGGACAAGGATTGGAATATTAAAACCCAACAAAAAGATAGACAAACAAATAAAATTATACACAATGCCCAACAATTTCCCCGATTTCTACCAGATAAACATAACAGTATACTTGTACGATGAAGATGGGGTAATTGCCGAGCGAGTGGAGCAAAGCGAGAGCATAAAATGCGAATGATGAAATGCCGAAAACCTACAGGATAAGCAAGGGAGACGAGTATCTTATTGTTACAATAGATGATGGAGGAGCATACATCATAAAGGACAGGGCAGGAAGAAAGGTATTCTTCTCAAAGTACCAAGCCGAGCTAATGAAATTCGGAATTGAGAACATTCTAAAGAGCGCGTTCGATGACGTTGATGAAAAGGACATAAAAGTTGAGGAATTGAAAGATAATCAGACGTAGTATTGCCACAACAAATACCGAACAATCCTACTGAACAATAATATCAATTATAATGTCCTGATATAATTTTCCTTAATTTTAGCTAAAGGCGTCCTAGTAGCTGGTCCCTGCTGTCTTCCTTTCCTTAAGACCAACAAATACCTGCAATTCATGTCCCTTAGTATTTTTGTTCTTCGGTGCGGGTTTTTACTCTCGGAAACAATCCTGTTTGGCTGGCCATTTGCATCCTAACTTTAGAATACTTCAAAGCAAAAGCTTAAATCTGTTCCTTTGTTGAGATTTTTAGTGCAATTAAAATCAAAACATTATTTGTATACAAATGTTTATAAATGTTTACATTCATAAATTAATTGGTTATAATATGGAGAGCATAGTAATAAGTTTCAGGATTACGAAAGATATGAAATCTAAACTAGAAAGAGAAGGAATAAATGTAGAAAAAACAGTTAAAGAGTTTCTTGCACAAAAAGCATCGCAGATAGAGCTAAAGAAAACCATAGACAAATTAACGCACATTGTAGAAAAGAGAGTAAAGCCATCAAAGAAAGGATTTGCTGTAAAATCCATTAGAGCTGATAGAGATGTTGCTCATTGATTCATCTGCAGTTGTGAAATTCTTTTCAAAAGAACCAGGATGGGAAAATGTTAGAGAACATATAGCAGAAGCATTAACCATACATTTGGCAATAATAGAATTATCAAGTGCATTATCAAAAAAATTTCTTAAAGGTGAAATAGAAGAGAACACAGCATTAGAAATACTTGAGGAATATTCAGAAAAGGCGATTTTGCTTGATGAAAGATCATACATAAATTCTGCTTTTAAGCTATCAACTAGTAAGAACATTACGATATACGATAGTTTTTTCATTGCTGCAGCATTACAAGAAGGATGTGCTCTAGTATCTTGTGATGAAAAACAGATTAAGGTAGCAAAAGCTCTTGGAATTAAAGTAGTAAATTGTTAAAGCTAATTATTACTTTTTCTTTACCCTATTTTCCTTTGGATTCAGTTTCCTTTTAAGTATTATTGCATTCTTGTAGCATCGGTTCGAGCAGAAATAATTAATCGTGCCTATCTTGAATACGTACATCATTCCCGTTCCTTTCTTTATTTCGTTTGAGCAATAAGTACACTTCATCCAATTACCTTTACTTTACCTTTATTTCCCTTGCTTCCCTGCTTGTGTCCGGCAATCTTATTACATCTCCAATTTTTATAGGACCGAGAACATTCCTTCTTATTATTCTTCCTCTGTCATTGCCTTCGAGTATTTTGCATGAGATTGAATAGATTTCGCCAGATATTCCAGTCTTTGCCTTCCTGTTTACACTGACAATCTCTGCAAGGAAACCCGCGAATTGCGGTTTCTGCTGTTGCACTGGTTGTTCATCTGGCATTCAAATCAACATTATTCTTCGCTTGAATCTTCTTCTTTCTTTTCTTCAATTTTCTTGTCATGCTCTTTTTGAACTTTTGGCTTTGCCTCCTTTGGCTTTTCCTCGTGCTTTGGTGCACTTGATGGTGCTGATGTTCCTGTTATTTTAGAGGTTATGTCCTTTATTGCGTTTGCCGCTGTTCCTGCATTTTCAACTGCGAGTGCAGTGCATGGCACATTCATCCCTATTGACTTTCCAAGATCTGCCTTGCTTGGAACATATGAGTATGGTATTTTCTTCTGCTCGCATAGGCTTGGCAGGTGTATTACTACTTCTTCTGGCTCTACGTCGCCAGCTATTACCACAAACGATGCTAATCCGCGCTCTACGCTTTTCGTGACTTCGTTAGCTCCTTTCCTAACTGTTCCTGTTTGCTTTGCCAGCTGCAATGCTTCGTAGGTCTTAGACACTACATCGTTAGATACCTCAAACTTTACATAAGATTTTGCCATAGATAACACCGTCAGTTTTACTTCATCCAGTATTTTCTTTTCAGAAAAAAGAATACTCTGAAAGTATTGATATTAGATTAATTGTTAATTTATTTAAAGCTTGCTGTTGGGGTGCATTTACGGCACAATTGCACTTTTTGGTGAATTTAGGCATTTTCTGGCAATTACCCTATTCTTTCGCTTACGGTATATCCCAATGGCACTATATGCGAGAAATCATTTACAGTTATTATGTGCCAGCCTGGATGCCTTTGATGAAGCGTGTATCTTATTTGGGTTATTGAACAATTAGCTATTGCAATCTTGTAGGTAAGCGCAGGATCAGATTTCATTATAGCCATTAAAAGGCATTTTGTTGCATAGCCATGTCCAAATACGCCAACATTAATTGATTCTTTCAAATTTTCAAGTTTTGCAAATGTTATTCTTTCAATAAATTCATACATTCTTTTCGAGACATCTTTTTGAGATTCACCATTTGGTGGCCTAAAAGTTAGAGGATTTGCCCTTATTTCGCTGAGCATTTCTGGTGTATGCACTTTTGCACGTTCCTTGCCCTGCCAATCTCCCTCGTCTATTTCCTGTATTTGATCGTTGCTTTCTATTTTTCCTTTAAATCCCGTAATCTGCGCAACTATATTTGCAGTGTGCATTGTCCTTACTGCAGGAGAAGCATATATATAATCAAAGAATATTTCTTCCCTTAGTAGTCTTTCGCCCAATGCATTTGCTTGAAGAACACCCCTTTCAGAAAGTGGTGTTGAATTTGTTCTCCCACCTATGTGAGTGCGGTTTGCGTTTAAAGGTGTTTCACCATGCCTTAGCAAATAAGTATTGACATATTTTGGTTCGTCGGTTTTTGTTGATTCTAATTTTGGTTTTTGCATTTTCTCACGTAATTCTACGCTTACCTCCGTCTGGATATTCTATATAAACTTGATCCTGTATCCCAAAATAGGACTGCCCACCAGATGAACTTGAGGGTTGACTGATTTCCAGTTCTTTTAATCGTTCTTTGGCGGCATCGAAAGCTTCTTTATCAGTAGGGTATGAACCAGATAGTGGGTACCATTCTGATGAAAATGTATCATACCCAACTAATTTGTATTGATTCTTTTCAGTTGTTTGAGGATGTGTTTCGTGCCTCAATTTCAAATCAGTTTTTGTCGCTTTAGGTTTTGTTTTCATCTTATCACCTATTTAGAGGAATTATTCCCTGTGGAGTTACATGGAAATAGCTAATCTGTTCCTGATTGAATTGCTTCATAAAATATTCTATGTTATCTATCTTGTCCTCGTATAATTCTATTTGTGAATAATTTCCTGTTTCAAGAATTTCTTTTATTTTTTCTGCCTTCCATATTTCATCCTCAACTCCAAGAAACTTTTCTTCCCTCATTATCAACTGATCGTAAGGAATATTGTGTCTACCTAGCATTTCTAAAGTATTCTGAAGGACGCTGTCTGCTCTGGCAGTAAGAATTATGACATCTTTTTGATTTATGCCTGCATTTATTGTTCTCAACATCGCTTCATTTGGAGTCATTAGATACGTGTACTTGGTTGCTGCAAGATAGTAGATTGGTCTCTTTATTTTTCGTGCTAACTTGCTTACCTCTGATCTAGGCATAAATTTTCCAGTCAGTTCTTGTGCTGCAGTAGATAACGCAGAATTATTGAACATCACGGTGTCATCCAAATCCAGAAGCAGAAGTTTTGTCTGTTGTTTTGTTTTGAGAGAAATTGTTTTTGTCATAGCATCACAATACTATGACGATTATTCCAGTACATATATCTTAGGGATAAAGTATATATATTTGATATATGTAATATATATTTATGGAAAAACATATTTTTAAGTTTGGAAACAGCAGCTTGGCTTTCATAGTCCCGAAAAAGTGGACCGATAAGAACAAAATTCTGCCATCATCAATTATTCAGGTAAATGAAACAGAGCATGGAGAATTGCTGATTTCTGCAGAGCAAAACAAAAAAGACAGGAAAATTGTTGCGATAAATTCGAAATTAGACCCGGATATTGTTGCAAGATGGGCTGGTTTGCACTACATGTACGGGATAAGTAATGTTGCTTTTAAATCATCAGATACCATAACAAAGAAACAGGTAGAAGCTGTAGAAAATGAAATCCAAATAGAATGCCCTGGATTTGAAATAGTAAATCAGTCAAGCAGCGAGATACAGATTGAAGATTTCACAGACATTAGGGAAGTTGACATAGAGAAAGTTGTAGCAAGATTAAGATCATTGCTGGATCAGGAATTCATAGAATTAAAAAATGGAAATAAGGATACAGTTGAAAGGCTAGAACAGCTTGTTGACCGATTCTATATGCTTGGATTCAGGTACGTGAGCATAAAGCAACCGAAAAACATGCTGAAATATTATAGGATAATACAGCTCATGGAAATGATGAGCGACACTATTTATTTGATAAGTAGGGATACGAATCTTAGCAAAGGAACGGAAGTAATTATTGATATGCTCAAAGAGCAATTCAAGGCCAGTGAAAATGCAGTAAAAGGAGATAGAAAGGCGATAATAAAGATTACCATTTTGCGAAAAGAAATAAGAGAAGCATTTGGAAAAATGAGAATAAGCGACATACAAAAGAAGCTGTTCAGGGAGATGACTTCTTACTCTTGCCAGATTGGAGAATTTGGTTTGCTGGAAAGCGATAATATCTTCATAAACTGAAGAACAAAAAGTTACCAAAATTAACGCAATCATTTAATACTTAACCACAGAAGATGCATTGGGTGGAGAATGGCCGTGAAAGAGCTCGCAGAGTCGAAAAAGAGAAATCCTATTATTGAATTTCCTGAAGGAGTAATGTTATCTCACATCAATGACTCTAGAACTGCAAGATGGGCAGAAAGACAAATTTTCCCAGAAAGGTTGTGGAGTACCGGTAGTATAGAGCCAAGCAGGCACATCGAAAATGGATTGTTGGCCCGACCTCAAATAGAACACCTATTGAGAGATAAGAGCGTAACTGTTTTAAGCGTAAACTCCGGCAAAAGATACTTTGAGACGTTGCTGGTTAAAGGCTATGGGATATCTCCGCACCAGATTACAGTGGCAGGAGACGATCCGTTTGGGAACAAGGAGCCTTCAGTAGTAAGCAGATTCGGAGATGTTGTAAAAATGGATATGTTCCAGAAGAACTGGCCTTTGGAAGGAAGGCATTACGATTATGTGCTGGTTGCAGGGCTTGGAAGCGTACAGGAGAGAATAGTAGAAAATGCTCTTTGCCTGACAGGCGCAAACGGCCAATTAAGATATGATTTCCACGGACTGCACGGGCGTGTAAAGAATGTATTAGGAAGGACATTAGTTTATGAAAAGGAGATAAAGTTCTTTGAAGACCTGAAAAAGAAATTAGAAAAGGAATATAGTCCCATGGCCGTTGATTATGACGAGGACCTTCTGATCATCGAAAGAGGAACATCTTCCAAAGACATTAATCTGCTTCCGGAAAGATCCGTAGCACGCCTGAGAAAAGAAGGCTACTGAATTGCAGCATATGCTAAATAGGTAAGCAATTACGTTTTCAATTGATTTCCTTTATGCCTTCGTTAGTTACGTAAAAGTAATTCACATTTGGGCCAAGGCGCGACATGAAGTAGGCTATGTTGTCTATCTTGTCCTCGTAAATGCTTATTTGTGAATATTTTTTAATAAGCGCCTTTATCTGCGCAACTTTCCATTTCTCATCGGGCGTGTTTCTGCGCTCTGGCTTTCTCATTATCAATTGATCGTAGGGAACCAAATATTTTTTCAGTATTCTTGTCAAACCTTTCCTTACTTCCGGTATGTCCAAATCTGCAGTGAGTATTATTATCTGCATTTTAGCTGTATTGTCCCTCATTACTCTTATTGTGGCTTCGTTGGGCTGCACATAAATGGCGAACTCCGTTGCCACAAGATCATAGATCTGGCCTTTTGTCACTTTTGGCAGATTCCTTACATCTTTGCGGAGCATTTCTCTTCCCACAACTTTTTGAGCTGCCATTCTTGTTGCATCATCAGTAAATAGTATTGTCCCGATCAAATCCATGACAAGCAAGGTTTTCTTGTCTTTGTGGGATTTTGCTGCTGCTGTTGCAGTTGTAGTTGACATTTTATCACTTTGTTAACTGGTTTGCTATTCCATGAACTGCTCCGCCTTTGGAGGCTCTTCCGGCTGTCCTTTCCTTTTTCTTATTTCCCTTACTATTTTGTTCTGCAATTCAGATGGCAGTCTTTCGTATCCTGCAAATTCGTAGTACCAGATCGCCCTTCCCTGCGTTGCGCTTCTCAATCCATTGGAAAATCCTTTGATTACCTCTGAAACTGGCATCTTTGCGGTTATGGACATTTGCTCCCTATCCTGTGCGATGTTCTGCACCTGCCCTCTTCTGCTTTGCAGCATTGTTATTACGTCACTCATGTATTCCTGAGGAACATTAATCGTAAATAATTGCTTCGGTTCTACCAGCGAAACTCCAGAAGTGAGCATTGCTGCGTAGATTCCTCTTCTTATGGCTGGTATTATCTGCGCTGGGCCTCTATGCACTGGATCCTCGTGTATTGTTGCATCAACTATTTTTACTAATACACCAGAGCATTTCTCCCTTGCCAATGGGCCGTCTCTCATAGCTTCTACAAATCCATCCGTTAGCAGTTCCATTACTTCATTCAAATATTGCACCCCGTGGCTTGCATCCACGAGCATTGAATTGTTGGATACATAGACAACGCCCTTTGCTGTTGGCCTGTCCAATCCGGCATCTATCATTGCCTGAACTGCTACCTGTCCTTTCGGCGCACCATCCCTTATGGATCCTTCGTCAAGCGCCTTTAGTATTGATTCCTTTAATGGTTCAACCGTAACATAAAACTTTGAATGTCTGTTTGGAGTTTTTCCTTCTATTGGACCTGCCATCTTGTCTATTACTTCGTGATACACGACAATGGGCTCGCTCGTTGTAATTGGAATCATGAATTCGTCCCTTAATTTTGTCTCTATTATTTCCAAATGTAATTCTCCCATTCCGCTTATCAGATGTTCTCCTGTCTCCTGATTAAGTTCGACTTTTATTGTTGGATCCTGCTTTGACAATACTCTCAATGCCTCGATAAGTTTTGTAGTGTCCCTTGAGTCCTTTGCCTCTACTGCCTTTGTCACTACAGGCTTCGAATAGTGGGTTATCTGCTCGAAGGGCTCTATTCCCTCTTCGCTAAGCGTATCGCCAACTGAAATGTCCTTCAATCCTATTATTGCTGCTATGTTCCCGGCTGGAAGTGCATCAACTATTACTCGGTCCTGGCCCATGTAGATTCCTACCTGCTGTATTTTCTGTGTGTTTGCTCGACCAGATATGTGCAATTCAGTTCCTTTCTTCGCAACACCGGAGAACACTCTTCCTACTGCAATTTCACCGCTGTGCTGATCGTAAATTATATTGAATACAACAATGTTCGTTTTTGCGCTTTTGTCTACGCTTGTCATGGCCTTTCCCTCAATGCTTTCTATGTTGCCGTGCCATATTTGAGGAATTCTGTATTGCTGTGCAATATCAGGGCTTGGCAAATGGTCTATTATCATTGCAAGAACAGCTTCATCTATAGGAGCAACTTCCTGCAGTTTCTTGAGGCCTTCATCACCCTGCATTGTGTATTCGAAAATTTCCTTGAATGTTATTTTGTACTTGTCCATTATGTACTTTGAGATTGCCCATCGGTCATAGGCAGAGCCGAAGCATATGCTTCCGTTTTCAACGCTTACCTTCCATTTGCCCATGAATTCCTCAGGAACGTATTGATCAATTAGCTTGTTTATGTTGTTTATCAATTCGAACAATCGTTCCATTGTCTGCTCTGGAGTAAGCCTTAATTCAGTTAATAGTCTATCGGTCTTGTTTACGAAAAGCACCGGCTTCGCCTTTTCCTTAAGTGCTTGTCTTAATACGGTTTCTGTTTGAGGCATTATTCCCTCTACAGGATCAACAACAAGCACAACTCCGTCAACTGCCCTCATGGATCTCGTTACGTGGCCGCCGAAGTCCACGTGGCCAGGAGTGTCTATCAAATTAATAATATAATCAGCATCCTTGTAGACGAATCCCAAGGATATGTTAGCAGATTTTATTGTCATTCTCCTGTCTTTCTCTATTGCCTCGTAATTGGTATATAGGACATCTCCGGAAACTGCCTTTGATATCAAACCAGCCTTTACAAGCAGAGAATCGGTAAGCGTTGTTTTCCCGTGGTGCACGTGGGCGATTATTGCAATGTTTCGTATGTGCTTCGTGTCTCCAAGTATTTTTGTAATCTCTTCAACTATGTATTCCTTTCTTACCATGAGGACCAGCTACTTTGCACTTCTTGCCATACGCTCTATTTCGTTCTTGCGCTTTATTGCGTAGGAATTAACATCAACATTTGCTGCAAGTATTAGTTCATTTGCAAGAGCTTCAGATATGCTCCTCTTGTTTCCGAATGCACCTATTATTGTAGCCATTGTTATGTTTCTGATTGCGATGTCAAGCCTTCTGCTTGCACTTATGTCTACAGCAACATTGGATTTGATTCCACCGTAAACAACTCGTGTTGTGTCTTCTATGGGAGCGCTGTTCTCCAGTGCGCGTATCAGCACTTGCAGTGGATTCTTCCCTGTTTGCTTGTTTATTATTTGAAATGCGTTCTCTATGATGTGCATTGTCTTGAGCTTCTTGCCTTGTAATCGTCCCTTTGTTCTTATTATGTGGCCGCCTATCTTTCCTCCTGTGCCTCCCCTCATCAGAGAATTGCTGAGCCTTTCAACAATGTTAAGATTAGCTTTCGAGAAGCTTTTCTGGCTCTGCCTTCTATAGGTAGATGGATACGCAAGCGGTTTCAGATTAACGTAATTCTTAAGGCTAAGGTCCTGTATTTCAACATTGTAATCATACTTGTCGAAAAGGAGAGTTGAGCCAGATGACATTGAGTTTGATTCCTCTTTCTGAACTGGCTTTTCAACCTTGACTCGTTTTGGCTTTGCTGCTGTTGCTGGCTTTGGTGCTTCTGCAGTTTTGATTTCAACATTTGGAGTTTTTGCTTCAGCCATTTGATCAGCGTTTTGGTTTGTCCTTCTTACCTGCCCTTACTAATTGTATATTTGCACCGTTCACTTCAACAACTTTGTATTTCATTCCTGGTATGCATCCCATCTGTCCTCTTTGGGATCCACCCAATCCTTCTATCGTTACCTCATCGTGCTCGTCAATGAATCCAACGGATCCGTCTCCGGGAACGAATGCCCCTACAACTTTTCCATTCTTTATTATTTGAACGCGAACACATTTTATCTGACCAGAGTGAGGTTGCTTCTGACCTACTGCAAATTTCTGAAGTACAAGTCCCTTTGCCCTAGGTACTGTCCCCATGGGATCATATTTCTGTTTTAATTTCAAAAGTTTTCTTTTTAGCCATTTCTTAAGTAAGCGCTGATGCTTTCTTTGACGTACTAATTTCCTTGCTGCGAATTCTCCATTTGGCATTTGTATTCACTCTAATTTATTACTTCATAACCTACTCTGTTATCATCTAAATATGATCTTAGCTTAGGCAACGACGCTTCATCTATTAAAAATATTCTTTTTTCCAATAGTGAGGGCGTTGTATTTAATAGCATTGATGATCTGTCAAGAAGGAAAACATCTCTTGCTTGAGTATCACTTTGCCTTAATAATATTCGGGCAATGCGTTCATCAGGTTTTGCTCTAATTTCTTGTTCTGATTTTACTAGGATTGTCATTTATTATCACTTAATTTTCGTTCAGTATTTTTGAGTTTCCTGGATCTATTATCGATAATACAGAAACAGAATAGGGCTTTCCGCAAACTACCCCCAAATCTATGGGAGTTCCTTCAAATATTTCAACTCTTATGTTCGAAAGCTTTGCAAGGTGCAGTATGTCGCTCAGTCTATCTCCCTTGTTCTTCGACGCAACAATTACGAGCTTTGCCTTGCTTGAGAGTATGGACTGTGATGCTTTGTTTACGCCTAGGGCTGCCGTGCCGCTGTCAACTGCTAATCGTATATTATTTGCTAAATCAGCCATAAAGATTCACTAATCAAATGCAAGAACTGAATCTAATAAAATAGACTACAATTATTATACCAGAAAGGTATATAATTATTCACTTTAATCTTAATACCAGACTATTCGTCCTGGAGGTGAATTTATGTTTAAGGCACAAAGCGCTATGGAGTATTTAATCACCTACGGATGGGCAATTCTCATAATAATAGTCGCGCTTTCCGCACTCTATGCTCTTGGGGTATTCAACTCTGATACCTATGCAGGAAAGGCAGCCACAGGAAGCTGCCAGGTGTACAGGCCCTATGGTCCTGGAACAATACAGCTTGTGAATTTGCAGGGTGTATGCAGCAGCATAGAGCCCAAAGAAGTTGCGGTATTCAACGGCGCTGGCCAGATAACGGTGCCGAGCCAATCGCTTTTGCAAGCCAATGCAATAACAGTTTCTGCCTGGGTAAAGATTACAACAAGCACGCAGTACATGATATTCGACAGAGGATTGACTTTTACGTCAGGAAGCTTTTATATGTGGGGAAGCCCAAGTGATCCTGAATTCACAGATTGTGGAATTTCAGGCTGCTATAACACATTATTCAACACCAATGCGCTGCAAACAGGCACATGGTATAATCTTGTATCTACATTCAATCCTTCAACAGGAATAACTACCAGTTATCTAAACGGAGTTCAAGTTGCAACGTCCTCTTCAGGGCTGATCCCCAGCACATCCAACATAGTAATAGGGAGTTACTTAGGAGGAAGCGGCTACGCGCTGAACGGTTTGCTTTCCAATATACAATTATACAACACATCACTTTCGGGCAACGACGTTAAGGCGCTTTATGTAGAGGGAATCGGCGGACCTCCAACGCAATTGCAGAACCTGGTTGGCTGGTGGCCATTGAATGGAGATACGAAAGATTACAGCGGCAACGGAAACAACGGCAATTCGATTGGAGTATATTTCGAAAGCGCATGGACGAGCGGCTATTCGATACCTTAATTATCCAGTACAGTAGAATTGCATCCAGATGGCTCGCTGAAGCTGTTGCTAAGAACTAGTTTTATGTATCCAAGATAGGGAATAGAGAGCAGCTCTTTGCCCTGTATGTATGTAAGATTTACCGGATAATTGCCATACTGCATGTCAAGCCCTGGATTGTTGTCCCCTTTTGTAAGTATGTAGTAAACTCCGCTCACGTTAAGCACAGCATAGACCCTGTGCACTATGTAGCTATCTCCCAATTGGTAGAAATAGTCTTGTGGTATTGTCTGATACACAACAATCGTGTTGTTGCGATCGCCATTCAATGTCGTTCCGTTTATTGTAACACTTGTAGTATAGGCTTCGCTTGCCGTTGTTCCGTTTGAGTATTGAATCTGCTGCGCGCCGCATGCGTATTTTATCAGATTATTCTGCTGATTTTGCTGATTGACTATCTGGCCACCGGTGCTGCTCAGGCTTAAAAGACCGACAGAATATCCTGGCTTTATCAATTGGGACACTTGTATCTCATTGCCTGTTCTGTTGTAGGCAACGCACGAGAGGAACTCGCTTTTTATGTTTTTTTGCATCGTATTGTAATCCGCTTTGCTTATGTTTATGATTGGAGCTTTTACCTCGCTTATGTTTGTAACGCCATGCAGCACTATCAGGTCACCTCTCTTCAGATTAGGGAGCATGCTGCAGCTGGGCACTATGTCTATAGGATTGTTCGTATGCAAAAAGAACCTGAGCCCGAACCACAGGGCCAATACAACAAAAACAGCAATAATTATTTCTATTATGTTTTTTGTGACGCCCTCCTCCTTAACACCATTCAAAAGCTCGATTATTATGACTACAATTATTATCATGAAAAGGGCTATTCCCAATATGGATGAAATGTACCTGCTGCTCTGGAAATATATAAAAAGCACAAATACAACTGCAATCACTATGTAGAAAGGAAGAGTATTCATTCCTTTTTTGCTTTTACTTTTCTCGTTTTTCTTTAGTGGCATTCAATCATTTATTTAAAATTTATGTAACTTTTATAACAGGATATGGAGACAGTTTCCTGACTCTTATCCAGCTTACTACTGTCGACACCAGTGCCCTTGAATTTGTAGGAGCAACCCCATCTTCAAAAGTTATGTTAGTTGTTGACAAATACA
>Ga0187871_10001873_pt1 | contig 17831 bp, 16 predicted proteins | sample June2016WEW_16_1_FD_132988 | JGI IMG/M metagenome (GOLD analysis project Ga0187871, IMG submission 132988) | Peatland microbial communities from SPRUCE experiment site at the Marcell Experimental Forest, Minnesota, USA - June2016WEW_16_10 | ecosystem: Environmental > Terrestrial > Soil >...
CGCTGTAGGAGCCGGCGGTCTTGCCGACGGAGTACGTCGCGCCCGTGGTGTTGTAGGTGTTCGAGCCGCCGTGACCCTTCAGAGTGATCGACGTGGTGGTGAAGGCGGTCACGGTGCCACTGGAGCCGTTCCACTGACCGTGGTCATGAGAGGTGATGGAATGACCGCGTGAATGCGATCCCTGGCCGGCGAACGCTACTCCGGTCGTTCCGAGTGCGAGTGCCACGCACACGGCCGCTGAGGCCGCGACGCGAATGACGCGACTTGACGTAGTTGTAAACATGGTTTTGCCCTTTCGACACAGCCACAGAGTGTGGGTGCGAACAACCCCAAGTATCGCGCGCTACTTTGTGAAAGCCCTGTGAGCCCACTGTGTATTCACACAACTAAGCATGTGAAACCGTCATCGACTCGTAACAAACATCGTTACTAACTCGTAACATTCCTCGAGGAATGTGGTCGTATTTAAAGAGACGTCAGCGTTTCACCAGGGTTCGTACCACTCAGCATCGGCGTAGATGTCCAGCGGCGTCCGGGACACGCGTCGCTCGGTGCTGGCCGAGTGCAACGCGCGCAACAGCGCGAGGAATACCAAGACCAGACCGAGGAGAAACGCGCCCAGCGCGGCGTTGGTGCTGTGGAGGTACACGGCGAAGATCCGAAAGTCGAACATGAAGAATCCCACTGCGCCGATGACGATGATCGGCGGACGCTCGAGCGCCCATCCGACCGCGACCGCGCTCAGGGCCGAGAGCAGCCCTATCAGGACGCCACCCAGATGATTCGGGAACGACAGGGCGAAAGCCCCGACGAAACTGCCGACTACGCCCACGACCAGGGCCGTGGCCGCCGGACGGAGCATCTGCAAGCTCATCAGAGTCACGGCGACCGCGAAGAGCCAGACGAAGAGCGCCACCTCAGTTGACGTTGCGTGAAGCCGTGCGACAGTTCCGAAGCCTCCGATGGCGAGGGCGACACCTAGGAGCGTGCTCAGAAACTGCAGTGGGCGGTCCTGATTACGCCACAGTGACGCACTAAGCGCCAACATCACGGCGCCCACACAAAGTAACTCGAGACCGCGGTGATGCGCAGACGCCGGTCCGACGGCGGCGGCGGTCCCCAACGCGGCACCCATGGTGCCGATGAGACGGAGGAAGCCACCGAGGCGCCGCGCGCCGGCGCCGCCGATTTGGGCGACGAGGTAGCCGCCGAGCAGTCCGGCGACGGTGACCATCAACGCCACGCTCACGTGCCCCGCGTTGCCGAGACCGCTCCAGTAGTGACCGAGGAAGAGCATGCTGGCGACCGCCACGACGACCACGACGACGTAGGACACCAATTCGACGAGCGGCGACAGGAGCGGTCGAGGCGACGCACCCCGCGATACGCGCGACGTTTCGACGGACTCGTTCCCCTCCAAGGCCAGGATCTCTTCGCCTTGCGCAGAACTGACGATGCCCGCGTCGACCCATCGTTGGACCTTGGTCCGCCACTGATCGGCCGGATCCAGCGCGCGTCGCGCGACGCGCCGCAGTTGGTCGGACATCTCCGGTCGTCGTTCTTGGGCCACGTTTAACCCCCGAGAGGAGGGTACTAGTCGGCGACGGCCGTGAAAACCTCGTCCGGCGCGGCGGTCTTCTCCACGTAGACGTACTTGCCGCCGCGCAACCACGAACATCCCGCGGCCAATAGGCACGCCAGCACCGCGGAGTCGCACGCGGCGTGCAATCCGTTGTGGAACGGTTTTGTGATTATTGAGGGAAAGAAGCTCCGCTTCGCGAGGGACAGTTGCGTGTGCGTCGGCAAACTGGCGATCACGTGGGGACTCAGGAGATGTTCGAGTGGGTTGTAGCCGAGGAACGAAGCGAAGAGCGTCGACACTGGTGGCAAGGCGGCGACGCGCCGCGCGTCCACGATCGGAACGCCGACCGACGTGAGTCCGTGCAAGACCGACTCGGGGAGCGAGGAGGACAGACCGACGATCATCAACGTGAAGAAGATCCCGATGGAGAGCACCTGACCCGAGTTCTGGAACGTCGAGTTCATCCCGGAACCGACGCCGCGATGTTCGCGCGGCAGACTGTTCATCACGCCGGCCCGGTTGGGTGCGGCGAACGCTCCCATCGCCAGACCGTTCAGTAACAACAGAGCGCCGAACTCGTAGTAGTTGAAGTCGACCGGCAGGAGCTCGAGCAAGAAGAACGACAGCGCCGCGACCAGCATGCCGACCGTGGCGAACGGTCGAGAACCGAAGCGATCCGAAAGGGCACCCGAGATCGGCCCCGCGATCAAGAATCCGAGCGTGAGGGGCAGCATGGCGACTCCGGCCCACAGGGGCGTTCGCGCGAAGGAGTAGCCGTGGAGCGGCAGCCAGATGCCTTGTAGCCAGATGACGAGCATGAACATCAGTCCTCCGCGACCGACCGACGCGAGGAAACTCGAGACGCTGCCCGCACTGAAGGCGCGAATCCGAAACAACGACAGCCGGAACATCGGATCGGGCGATCGCCGCTCGACCTGGGTGAACGCGAACAACATGGCCACGCCACCGATAAGCGACGACAGGACCAGGGGACTGAACCATCCCATGGTTCGACCGCCGTACGGTTGGATCCCGTAAGTGATGCCCACCATGATCGCGATGAGGCCCAGGGCGAAGGTGATGTTGCCGGGCCAGTCGATGTTCGTGTCAACGCGCCGCGGAATCTCCTTCAACTTCCGATAGGCCCACACGGTGCCGAAGAGGCCGATCGGCACGGACACCACGAAGATGAGACGCCACTGGATCGGCGCGAGGATGCCACCGAGGACCAGCCCGATGAACGAACCGCTGATGCCAGCGATCTGATTGATGCCGAGCGCCATGCCTCGCTGATCCTCGGGGAAGGCGTCAGTGAGGATAGCCGAGGAGTTCGCGATCAAGATGGCGGCGCCGACGCCCTGGAAGATCCGCATCACGACGAGGTACAGCGCCGCCGCCGTGCCCGACATCCACGTGACGCTGAGCAGGAGTGAGAAGAAGGTGTAGACGACGAAGCCCATGTTGTACATGCGCACTCGTCCGAACATGTCGCCCAGACGACCGAAGGTCACCACGAGGACGCTGGTCACGACCATGAACCCGAGGATCATCCAGAGCAGATAGAAGCTGTTCCCGGGTTGCAAAGGGTCGAGATGGATCCCGGTGAAGATGTCGGGCAGCGCGATCAGCATGATCGAGATGTCGATGGTGGCCATCAGCATGCCGAGCGTCGTGTTCGACAGGACGACCCACTTGTAGCGATCGTTCGTCGTCTCTATCGATTCGTCCCTTGTGGAGCGTTCGGTGTCCGACACCGCTAGCTCTCGAGCAGGCCCGCGGGAACGCCGTCGAGTGAGCGCAGGATCGCCATCGCCAGTTCACGCGCTGAGTCGGCGTTCAGTTCGAGCCCGACCCTCGAACTCGCCCCGAGCGAGGGATTGATGACGTCCACCATCAGTGCGTGGCCGGCGCCGAAGTGCACCGGGTGGTCGTAGTAGATCGTGGCGTCGGTCGCCCGGAACCATCCGTTCGCGCCCTTGGCGCTCCCCGTCACCGATATCCGTTCAGCTTCGTACGTGCACATGATGACCTACTTCGCGCTCGAGAGGTACTGACCGTAGAACTTCCAGATCTCGCCCCACGCTTCGGTCGCGACCTCGGGCCGATAGGACGGACGATCGACGGCGAAGAAGGCGTGACCGGCGCCCTCGTACTCGTGGAACGTGAACACCTTGCCGTCCTTCGTCAGCAGTTCTCGGAGCGTCTCGGTCTGATCGGGCGACGGGTACTGATCCTCCCTGCCGAAGAGGCCGAGCAGCGGACACGACAGATTCGGCAGTAGATCCACGATTGACGTCATCGTGCTCTCGGGCCGACTCATGACCACGAAGGCGCCGTAGCAGTCGACGGCGGCGTCGAGATCGAGACTGCAGGCCGCGAGTACCGACTGTCGTCCCCCGGAGCAGTACCCGATGACGCCGACTCTCTCATTCGAGTTCGGCAGCGCGCGTAGGTACGCCGCGGCCGCGCCGACGTCACCGACGAGTTGATCGTCCGGTACGCCGCCGCGGGCGTGAGCGGCGGCAGCGGCGTCGTCGGAGCTCGCGTCAGGTGTCTCGCGGTAGTAGAGGTTCACGCAGATCGAGTTGTAGCCGTTCGCCGCGAACTTGCGCACGATCTCCTTGGTCGCCTCGTCGTATCCCGGGAAGTGGTGGATGACGACAACCCCGCCCACGCTCTCGCCTTCGGTGGTCGCGAGATACGCCTCCACCGAGTGACCGTCGTAGGAGTCAAAGTGAATCGTCTCAGCACGCAAGTTGGAGGTCATGGGGAACCGCTTTCTCTCAATTTTTCATCTCATTGTACTGACGAACGAACCCGTCGGATCAGGGGAGGACGATCTCGAAACCGAACTCGAACACGTCCAACAGATCGGTGAGCGCGCGAAGCCGAGAGACGTCACCGGTGACCTCGAAGTCGTCGCGAGCGATCAACTCGTCGAAGCTCCGCGACCCCGTCGCGAAGATCGCGAACGCGCCGATCGACGTGATGACTCCGACCTGCTCGGAATTGCGAGCGTTGCGACGAGCGTGCAGCACGCCGCTTCGGACGCCGAAGCTCCAGCGCTCATCTCCCCGATCGGCGACCACGAGATCGACCTCGATCTCGAAGCCCGAGGACTTCGGACCGTTCAGGCGGACTCCAATCAGATCGAGGAGCAACGCCGGTGTCATGGAGCTGACGATGCCGGAGGCCAGGGCACCGCCCGCCAGACCCTTCAACACCGTTCCGTTGGAGCGCAGCTCCATCGCGCCACTCAGATAGAAGTCCCGCCACGGCCCGGACTCACTCTGGAAACCGAGTTGTTCGAGCGCGTCGGCTTGCAACAGTCGCGCCGACTCATTCCCCGGTTCGGCGAAGACGACGTGGTTGACGACCTCGACCACCCAGCGGTAGTCACCCTGGGCGAAGGACGCTCGCGCTTGAGCGAGGACCGCGTCCGCCCCACCCATGAAGGCCACGTAGCGTTTCGCCGCCTCCACCGGTGGGTGGGGATTGAGGTGCGCGGGATTGCCGTCGAACCAACCGAGGTAGCGCTGGTAGACCGCCTTGGCGTTGTGCGAGAGCGTTCCGTAGTACCCGCGATTGAAGAACTCGTCCGCCAGTTCCTCCGGCAGCACCAGCTCTTCGGCGATCTCTTCCATCGTCCGACCGTGGTTCGCGAGTCGCAGCGTCTGGTCGTGAACGTATCGGTAGGCGTCACGCTGACTCGCGAGGTACTCCGATAGGTCGCTCTGTCCCCACCGGGGCCAGTGGTGGCTCGCGAAGAGGACGTCGCACTCGTGCGCGTAGAGCTCGAGGGACTCATCGATGTACTTGCTCCACATCAACGCGTCGCGGACCTGCGCGCCGCGAAGGGTGTAGACGTTGTGCTGGTTCGCGGTGCAGTTCTCGGCCATGCACAGTGCGCGCTCGCCGGGAATGAAGATGTTCATCTCGGCCGGCGCCTCCGTGCCGGGCGTGATCTGGAACACGAGTCGCACGCCGTCGATGGTCAACTCCTCACCGGTGGCGCTGATCTCGTGGGTCGGTGCGACGAGCGCGCTCGGCAACCCGGGCATGCCCTTGCCGAGACCCGTGTCGACGTGACCCTGTGCGTCCTTCGGGAGCAGCACGCCGTACATATACATGGCGCGGCGAATCATGACGGTCCCGACGAGGACGTTCTCGCTGATCGCCGCGGCGAGGAGTCCCTGCGGGGCGATGACGGCGACGTGACCACCGGCGACGTCCTCGTCGCTGACGACGCCGTGGACTCCCCCGAAGTGGTCGGCGTGGCTGTGGGTGTAGATCACGGCGCGCACCGGTCGTTCACCGAGGTGCGCGTTCACCATCGTCAGCGCCGCGCGCGCGGTCTCTTCCAAGGTAAGTGGATCGATGACGATCCATCCGGTCTCGCCAGAGATGAACGTCACGTTCGAGATGTCCATCCCGCGCACCTGGAAGATCGACGGCGTCACTTCGAAAAGTCCCGAAACATTGTTCAATCGACCCTGGCGCCAAAGGCTCGGGTTCACGGTGCTCGGCGGATCGATCGTGTCGGGGTCGTCCAAGAAGGCGTAGGCGTCGAGGTCCCAGAGCACCTGACCGAAGCGTCCGGACACCTGTCGTGGCGCCCCGGGCGCGATCATCCCACGGGTCGCGCGTTCGAAGTCCGTGGTCGGGGACGAGGCGATGGACTCGAGCACCCTGCGCTGGAGCTCGGCCGTCGGCGGCGTGGCCGCCTTGCGTTCGGGAGTGACCTCATCCATGGCGTCCTTCTTCAATCGACGTCTCGAGGGCCACCTTATCTATGGACGACCCGGTGGACTTGATGGCCGGGGTCAATTCGATTGTCCGCGAACCGCTCGGACAAATTAGATTTCCTTTCATGACACAACGCGAAGTCCGTTTCCCGGACAGATTCTCATGGGGCACCTCCACATCGGCGTACCAGACCGAAGGGGGCGGGTCCAATACCGATTGGTGGCGCTACGAACGCGCCAAAGGTACCCACTGCGCCGAAGTGTGCGGCGACGCGTGTGACTCGTGGAATCGCTATGAGGAGGACCTCGACCTCATCGTCGAACTGGGACTCAACTCCTATCGGCTCTCCGTCGAGTGGGCGCGCGTCGAGCCCGAACGAGGGGTCATCGACTCCGTCGCCCTCGCGCACTATCGCCGGATGCTCGAGGCCTGTCACGCTCGCTCGATCCTTCCGGTCGTCACGCTCCACCACTTCACGTTGCCCCTGTGGGTCGCCGACCTCGGAGGATTCGAATGCCCGGAGATCGCCTCACTCATGGGCAGCTACGCCCTCGTCGTCGGTGACGCGCTCGGCGACCTCATCGGCATCGCCTGCACCGTGAACGAGCCGAACATCGTAGCGATGATGGGCTATCTCCTTGGTGCCTTCCCGCCCGCGCAGAGTGATTGGAATCGGTTCTCCCAGGTCAACATCGCGATGCGCGCCTGCCACGTCGCGATGCGCGACGCCCTGCGATCCCTGCCCGGTCACTATCCGATAGGCATGCCGCTATCGATGAACGAGTACGAGGCGCTCCCGGGCGGTGAGGATCTCGTGACATTGATTCAACACGAGATGGAAGACGAGTACCTGCGCGCGGTCGGGGACGACGACTACCTCGGCGTGCAGTGCTACACGAAGATCATCATCGGGCCCGACGGACGTATCACCGATCCCGACGGCGAGAAGACCGAGATGGGCTACCTCTTCTGGCCCCAGAGTGTCGAGTACACGATCCGTCGCGCCGCCTCGTTCGTGGACATCCCCATCATCATGACCGAGAACGGGATCGGTACCGACGACGACGAACAGCGGATCCGCTACCTCACGGGCGCCCTCGCCGGGCTGTCGAACGTCATCGCCGACGGCATCGACGTGCGGGGCTACTTCCAGTGGTCACTACTGGACAACTTCGAATGGACCTTCGGCTACCGACCGAAGTTCGGCATCGTCGCCGTCGACCGCACGACATTCGCGAGGACTCCCAAACCGTCGGCGCAGTGGTACGCCGAGGCGACGAGGGAGTTCGCGACCCCCCAGTAGTCGTCACGACCTCGACACGAAGCCGTTACACGCCGTGGGTAGAGTGACCTCGCGGCATCGACACGGGAGAAGGATCACACAATGACTGACGTACGACCCCGATACCAACTCGTCGGACTGGACTGCCCCGATCCCGTGGCGTTGGCCGAGTTCTACGCTCGACTCACCGGTCTCGAGGTCGAACCCCTCGGCGACTTCCAGCGCGACGAGGTCGAGTGGATCGAGTTGGACAATGGCCCCCATCCGACGATCGCGTTTCAAAAGGTCCCGAACTACGTGACGCCAACCTGGCCCAGCGGTCCGGTCCCCCAACAACTCCACCTTGACTTCCTCGTCCCCGACCTTGACGCCGGTGAGGAACACGCCCTGGCGGTCGGTGCGACGAAGCACGAGTATCAGCCCGGTACGACGTTTCGGGTCTATCTCGACCCGGTGGGTCACCCGTTCTGCCTCGTGCTCTCCGACGACTGACGCCGGTCGTCAGTTAACTCATAATCCCGCTGGACGTCGACGCGAGAACGTGGCTGTCCAAGAAGCGCGTCATGAGCGCCGCGCTCAGACGCCCGTACTCCGGTGCGAGGTCGAAGGCGTGTTCGAGTCCGTCGAAGACGTGGAGTTCGCAGCGCGCGCCGGCATGGGTCAACGCCTCGCACATCTTGACGCTCTCGTTCCAGTCGACACGCGCGTCACGATTACCGGTCAGCAACAGCGTCGACGGGAAGTGGGGTCCGACGTGGTTGATCGGACTCATGGCGCGAAGCCGTTCCTCGGTAACGTCGTCACCGAGTAAATACTTCATGCTCTTCGGTGAACCCTTGGACCTCGCATCGTCGCTCAAGAAATCGGTCGGCGCGTAGAACGCGATCGAGGCGACCACCGGCAGTCCACTGGTGCCGGCGAGCAGCAACGAGAGACAGCCACCGGCCGAGTTGCCGGAGACCGCCAACTTCGAGGTCGCGAGGCCGAGCGACTTCGCTTCGTCGTGGAAGAAACCGAACGCGGTGTGCACGTCATCCAGCGCCGCGGGCCAGAGCGCTTCGCCGGCGAGGCGATACTCGCAGGCCAGTGAGGTGTAGCCGGCGCGACCGAGCGCGATGCCGTAGCCGCCGAGCTGTCGACGGTCCCCCTCGACGAACCCGCCGCCGTAGATGAGTAGGACGCCGCAACCGTTCGGGTTCGGTGGTCGATAGAGGTCGGCGAGCAGGTCACGCCCCCCGCCTTGACCCACCTTGAGCGTTTCGACTTCGACCCGATCGGACATGTTGACACCCTCCGCTACGTGTCGCTGAGCCTACCGATGACGCCAACCAGAGACGCACGAGACGACGGTCTCGTCGTCGAATCGCACGAGGGCATCCTACGAGGAGGGGTTGTTTCGCCGGTGACGGAGCCTCGAGAGGCGAGGTCGAGACCATATAGACTTACGATTCGCGTCTCGGGGTCTCGACCTTGGGAACACCGAGGACCTGTGGTGCAGCTCGGAGTGCACGCCGCCCTGTCAAGGCGGAGGTCGCGGGTTCAAATCCCGTCAGGTCCGCTCGACACCCGTAAGGGTGACGAGGAGGTCGAGTAGCTCAGTCGGTAGAGCGCGCGCCTGAAAAGCGTGAGGTCACCGGATCGACGCCGGTCTCGACCACCAGCAGGTCGCCCCACGGACTCCTCACGAGCTCTGTGGGGCGACCTTTTGCGTGATGACGACCTTGGCCGGCACGACGCGCAGCCGCGAATGGCGTCCGCTCGGCGTCTCCTGCCACGTTCCGGCGACCACCAGATTGCGTCGAAGGCGCTGGATCGCCAGCTGTTCGTCACCGATCGACGACGGCACGAGCCCGAGCGGTTCGACGCGCGCCACGACCTTCGAACCGCGCGTTCGCTGCACGAAGTAGGCGCTGACTCGGTTGCGATGACGACTCGACACCGCCGTCGAACGGTAGAAGAACTCTTCGATTGCGGGGACCTTCGACGACATGCGACGAACCTACCGAAGCGGTGTCACAGGACCACCCGTGCAAGGATGCACCAAGGAATCGGAGGGAAATGGAAAACCTGCCGTCAGTGAAACCGCGCTTCGTGGCCCAGCCGGCGGGCGTCGCGTGGCCGACTCACGAGTGGCCGACGGGCGTCTCGGCCCATCAAGACGAGCTGGACGCGGTCGTGGAGGAGATGTTCGTCGCCGAGGACCTCGCGGTCACGAACGCCGTCGTCGTCGTTCAGGGCGGCCGCGTCCTCTGCGAACGCTACGGCGGCGAGCAGTTCTACTTCGACCGGCCGGCCGAAGCGATCACGGCCGAGAGCCAGTTGCTCTCGTGGTCGATGGCGAAGTCGATGCTGCACATGATCGTCGGCACACTGGTCGACACGGGTCGCTTGGATCCCGATCAGCTCGCGCCGGTTCCGGAGTGGAGCGATGAGAACGATCCGCGACACCAGATCCAGGTACGCGACCTCCTGGCGATGCGCGACGGACTCGCCTTCGTCGAGGAGTACGTGATCGGCCAGCCCAGTCACGTTATCGAGATGCTCTGGGGCGACGGGAAGGACGACATGGCCGCCTTTACCGCCGCGTTGCCACTCGCTCACGAACCAGGGACCTTCTTCAACTACTCGAGCGGTACCTCGAACATCCTGAGCCGCGTCGTCGCCGACCTCGTCGGGTACGGCGACGACTATCGCTCGTACCTGGCGCGTCATCTCTTCGAGCCGATCGGGATGACCAGTGCCGTCGCGACCTTCGACACGCGCGGTGTCTTCGTCGCGTCGAGCTTCGTGCACGCCAACGCGCTGGACTTCGCGAAGTTCGGGCTGCTCTACCTGCGCGGCGGCGAGTGGGACGGTCGTCAACTCGTCTCGCGCGAATGGGCGGCCACCGCGCAGGTGCCCTTGAGCGTCGAGGCCTCGAGCGGCCACCTCTACTCCTGGCAGTGGTACGTGACTGGCGATGAGTACGGCACCTACTGGGCGAGCGGCTACGAGGGACAGATGATCTCGGTCGTTCCGGCGCTGGACGCGCTCATCGTGCGCTTCGGTCACACGCCGGAGGAGAACTATCTCCCGCGCCTGGCGTGGCGCGAGCGAGTACTCGAGGTCCTGGCGAAGTAGCTACGACTCCTCGTTGGTGAAGCCAAGGTCTTGTGACGTGAAGAGCGCGTCGAACGCGATGCCCTCATCGGCCGCCATCGCCTCGACCGTGCCACCACGGTCCACGATCGCCAAGAGCATGACGACCTCGGCCCCGTAGTCGCGAACGACGTGCGCGGCTTCGAGCAGACTCGTGCCACGCGTGACCGTGTCTTCGGTGATGACGACGCGATCGCCGGGTTCGAGCACGCCCGCGATGCGCCCGCCCGCACCGTGGTCCTTCACTTCTTTGCGAACACTGAAGGCGTTGAGGTTCCGACCGCGCGTCGCGGCCACGCCGGCGGTGATGAACGTCGCGCCGTCCGCCCCCATCGTCAACCCGCCGATCGCCGTCGCGTCATCGGGGATTCTCTCCAAGATCAACGTGGCGACGTCCACCATGACCTCGGGTGCACAGATCGTCTTCTTGGAGTCGATGAACCACGTCGAATGTCGACCAGACTTCAAGACGAAGTCACCGCGCTTCACCGAGTGATCGAGCAGATGTCGGCGAACCCGTTCGCGCGCGTCGCTCATACCAGCACCACCTCCCCACCGCCGGATCCGATCGACCCGACCGTCATCGCCGAGACGCCCTGGGCGCGTGCGATCGATATCGCGGCCTCGGTGGCGCTCGGATCGAGCGCGACCACCATGCCCACGCCACAGTTGAAGACCCGAACCATCTCGTCCGCGTGGACACGACCGCGGCGCTGGATCTCGAAGAAGATCTCGGGGGTCGCAAAGCTCTCCATCTCGATCACGGCGTTCAGATGAGGATTCAGGATCCGCGCGACGTTGCCGACGATGCCGCCACCGGTGATGTGCGCACAGGCGTGGACCGCGCCACCGAGGTCCTGTCGCAACGCCATGATCGTTGGGGCGTAGATGACCGACGGCACGAGGAGTTCTTCACCGAGGCTGCGGTCCGCGCCGTCCCACGCCGGCGCCACGAGATCGTCGATGTTGCCCACGAGCACGCGACGCGCCAGGGAGTACCCGTTCGAACGAAGTCCGGGCGACGCGAAGCCGACGAGAACGTCACCGTCGCGAACCCGATCCGCTCCGAGTTCGTCGCCCCGTTCGACGACGCCGACGGCGAAGCCCGCGACGTCGAGATCGTCGGGCGCCATCACGCCCGCGTGCTCGGCGGTCTCTCCCCCGAGCAGCGCCGTGTTCGCGCGCCGACAGCCTTCCGCGATGCCCGAGACGAGCACTTCGAGCTGGGCGGGCACCAGTTTGCCGACCGCCACGTAGTCCAGGAGGAAGAGCGGCTCGGCCCCCACACAGGCGAGGTCGTCGACCAACATCGCCACGAGGTCGATGCCGACCGTGTCGTAGCGCCCGACCTGACGAGCGACGTCCAACTTCGTGCCGACGCCGTCGGCCGAGGCGACCAGCACCGGCGAGGAGTACTTCGACGTGTCGAGCGCGAAGAGCCCGCCGAAGCCGCCGATGCCGCCCAGGACCTCCGCTCGCTTGGTGCTCGCGACCACGCCCCGGATTCGCTCGATCGCTTCGTCACCGGCTTTGATCGACACGCCCGCACCGGCGTAGGTCGTGCCGTTGACGGGCTGTTCGAGCAGTCGGCTCACCAGCGGCTGCCTGCGGTTCCCAACACGACCGGTGTTGGTGCGGGGTACGTTCCGGTGAGACAGGCGTCACAGCACTCACCGTCGAGTTGGATGGCGCTGCGCAGGTTCTCCAGCGTGATGAACTCCAGTGAGTCCGAGCCAATGAACTCGTTCATCTCGGGAATCGTGTGGTTCGCCGCCAGCAGGTCGACGCGCGTGGGCGTGTCGATGCCGTAGTAGCAGGGGTTCATGAACGGCGGGGACGAGATCCGCAGGTGCACCTCTTTCGCGCCGGCGTCACGGAGCATCTTGACGATCTCGCGCGTCGTGGTGCCGCGCACGATCGAGTCGTCGACGACGATCAGTCGCTGGCCCTCGATGTTCTCGCGCAGCGGATTGAGCTTGCGTCGAACGGTCGCGGCGCGAAGGTTCTGATCCGGGGAGATGAAGGTCCGTCCGATGTAGCGATTCTTGACGAGCCCGTAGCCGAACGGGATGCCCGACGCCTTGGCGAAACCCTCGGCGGCGGGGACGCCCGAGTCCGGCACACCCATCACGATGTCGGCGTCCACGCTCGACTGCGCGGCGAGCAGTTCGCCCATCCGGCGGCGCGTCGTGTGCACCTGGTGTCCCATGAGATACGTGTCGGGTCGGGCGAAGTACACGAACTCGAAGATGCAGAGCTTCTGCTTGCCTTCGGCCGGGTCGAGCAACTGCACCGAGGAGATCTCGCGGTTCGAGATCGTCACCATCTCCCCGGGCGCGATCTCGCGGACGAACGTAGCGCCGACGACGTCCAACGCCGGTGACTCCGAGGCGACGATCCACCCCTCCGGTTCGGCTTCACTGCCGAAGCGTCCGAGACAGAGCGGTCGAAATCCGTAGGGGTCGCGCACCGCGTGGATCTCGCCCGCTTCGAGGACCACCATCGAGTACGCACCCTCGGTTCGCGCGAGCACCACGCCGAGCGCCTTGGCGAGCGAGATCCCCGCCTCGACCTCGCGAGCGAGGAGTTCCGCGACGAGGTCCGAGTCCGAGAGCATCGACGTGAACTGGATACCGGCCTCTTCGGCGAGCGCGGTCGTGTTGGTCAGGTTCCCGTTGTGCGCGATCGCGAAGCCCGACGATCCGGCCGATCGGTAGACCGGCTGGGCCGCGGTCCAGTTCGCCGAACCGGAGGTCGAGTAGCGCGTGTGGCCGATGACGAGGTCGCCGACCAGTGCGCGCAGCGTCGTCTCGGCGAAGACGTGACTCACGAGTCCGTTGTCCTTCACGACCGTGATCTGGTGGTTGTTGAAGGTGGCCATTCCGGCCGACTCCTGGCCGCGGTGTTGGAGTGCGTAGAGCGCGTCATAACAGAGGTGCGAGGCACCGCGCCCGGGGGCGACGATCCCGACGACGCCGCAGGCTTCTTTCACTCGCCCTCTTCGGTTCGGAATCTCATCTCAGAGGGCACTGAGATATTGTCGCACAGACGAACACCCCCGTTGGACCTCTGTACCATTTCGGGGTGCTCGATCTTCACACTCACTCCACGTTCTCCGACGGGTCGGACACGCCGACGCAGTTGGCCGAAAAGGCTCACGCTCTCGGTATATCGGCGATCTCTCTCACCGACCACGACACGACCCTGAGTCACACCGAAATGTCGAGCGCGTGCGCGGCCCTGGGGCTGGAGCTGGTCACCGGGGTCGAGGTCTCCCTGCGCGACACCGTGTGGCCGAGGGAGCGAGACGGCGTCACGAAGCCGCGGAACGTCCACGTGCTCGCCTACTTCTTGCCGCTCGAAGCGGAGCACCCGCTCCAGCTGAAGCTGGCCTCGTTGCGCCACGACCGCGACAGTCGCAACCACGCCCTGGTGAGCGTGCTCCAGGAGAAGGGCTTCGAGGACCTCACGCTCGACTACCTGACCGAGATGACCGGCAACGTCGACTCCATCGGGCGACCGCATTTCGCGCGGGCCATGATCGACCTGCACCCCGAACTGATCGGCGAGCAGAACGAGGACACCTGGAACCGCGTCTTCGCCGAGTGGCTCGGCACCGAAGGGGCGGCCTACGTCTCGAAGACCAGCATGCCCATCGAGGACTTCGTCGACGCCGCCAAGGGTTCGGGGACCGTGTTCTCCATCGCCCACCCGCTGGTCAACTACGTGGACGAGGTCAACCCGACCTCGATCGAGACGACGATGCCGCGGGTGATGGCCTCGCTGCGCGAACGGGGTTTCGCGGGCGTCGAGTCGTACTACGGCAGCACCAGCGCCGGGATCCGCGCCCTCATGGTCAAGCTCACGAGGGACGCCGGGATGATCCCGACCGGCGGGTCGGACTACCACGGTACCTACAAGCCGGACGTCCTCTTGGGCGTCGGCCGGACCGGTGACCTGCGGGTGCCCGACGAAGTGCTCGCCGAACTGAAGGCGGCGCGCTAGCCGACCGCCGCGAGCGACGCCTCGAGCGCGCCGCGCCGGCGTGAGGTCACGTCGGCGACCGCGAGCTCGACCATCGTTCCGATGCGCAGATGCTCACCGCCGACAGTGCCGAGGCGCAGCGCCGGGACACCGGCCACTTCCGCACGGGCGATGAACGCCTGGACGTCGTCGGTGGCCATGACGAAGCGACCCGGGAACTCGGTGAACAGTTCGGCGTGGCTCTCGAGTTCATCGATCCGCGCGCCCAGTCGGCTGACCGCGACCATCTCGGCGAGCGCCACCGCGAGTCCGCCACCGCCCACGTCGTGCACGGCGGTGACGTCACTCACTTCACCGGCGCAGATCGACGCCACCTCGCCGGCGACGAAGTCGATCGCCGCGGCGAGGGTCTCGGCATCGAAGTGCGGGACGTGGCCGCCGCGTCGACCGCGACCCGTCGCCCAACGAGTGCCCCCGAGCGGAAAGCGGTAGTGCGAGTTCGCGTGTCGGGAGCCGACGAGCACGATGGCGTCACCGTCACGCCATCCCCAGCCGGGCGGCGGTGCGACGAGTGACTCGACGACGCCGAGGAGTCCGACGACCGGCGTGGGATCGATGTCGCGACCACCGCTCTCGTTGTAGAGAGAGACGTTGCCCCCGATGACGGGGAGCCCGAGACCGAGGCAGGCCTCGGTCATACCGTCGATGGCTTCGGAGAGTTGCCACATCACCTCGGGGTGTTCGGGGTTGCCGAAGTTCAGACAGTTCACGACGGCCTTCGCGGTCGCCCCGACGCAGGCCAGATTGGCCACGCTCTCGGCGACGGTCAACGCGGTGCCCGCGCGCGGGTCGAGCGCGCACCAACGAGGGTTGGAGTCCGTCGAGAGCGCGATACCGCGATCCGAGTGCGGGAGGCCCGGACCGGCGAGGCGCAGCAACGCGGCGTCACGACCGGGACCGACGACCGTGTTCAAGAAGAGTTGCGTGTCGTACTGGCGATAGATCCACGCCGGGTCGATGAGCAGGTCCAACAGGTCCTCGTTCGGCGATCCGACCGGTTCGTCGTCACTCGGGTCGTCGGCGTTGATGGCGTCAAGTCCTGGTGGCCGCGCCATGGCGCGGTCGTAGAGCGGCGCTTCGTCGGCCAACGAGCTCGCCGGGACCTCGGCGAGGACCTCACCGTCGAATCCCATTCGGACCCGCAGCATCGCGACGGCCCGACCGCTCGCGTCGAGTGTCGGTTCGACGACGTGACCGACGACGGTCGCTCGGACCTCCCACTTGGCGCACAGCTGCGCCACGGCGTCCCAGTTCTCGGGCGTGATGATCGCCAGCATGCGTTCCTGACTCTCGGACGTCATGATCTCGAACGGCGCCATACCGGCCTCGCGCAGCGGTATCGCCGTCACGTCGACGTCCATGCCGACGCCACCGCGCGCCGCCGTCTCACTGGTCGCACAGACGATGCCGGCCCCGCCGAGGTCCTGGATCCCGACGACCAGTCCGTCGTCCAGCAACGCGAGGCACGCCTCGATCAATCGTTTCTCCTCGTACGGGTCACCGACCTGGACGCTCGGCCGCTTGGCGTCATCCAGGGACTCGGCGCCGTCGGCGCCGTCGAAGCCGGCCGACGCCAAGACCGAGACGCCCCCGATACCGTCACGACCGGTCGAGGATCCGAGCAGGACCGCGAGGTTGCCGACACCGGAGGCCACGCCCAGGACCAGTCGTTCCCTCGGGAGGGCGCCGCAGCAGAGCACGTTCACGAGGGGATTGGACGCGTAACAGTCGTCGAACGTCAACTCGCCGCCGATCGTGGGCACGCCGACCGAGTTGCCGTAGCCCGAGATCCCCGACACGACGCCCTCGACCAACCAACGTTGACGTGCGTCGTTCAACTCCCCGAAGAACAGTGGGTCCATGACCGCCAGCGGGCGTGCGCCCATCGTGAACACGTCGCGCAAGATGCCGCCGACGCCGGTCGCCGCGCCCTGATAGGGCTCGATGGCCGACGGGTGGTTGTGACTCTCGATGCGGATCGCCACGGCGATGCCGTCACCGGCGTCGATGACGCCGGCGTTCTCCCCCGGACCGACGAGCACGTGCGGCGCCTCGGTGGGGAGACGGCGCAGGTGGAGGCGCGACGACTTATAGGAACAGTGTTCGCTCCACATGACGCCGTAGAGGGCCAGTTCGAGTGAATTCGGCTCGCGACCAAGCACCCCGCGAATGACGTCGAGCTCTGAATCGGTGAGTCCGAGCGCGCGGTGGAGGGGCGCGGGGCTACTCACGACACCACACTACGGGGATGGACTCGGGTCTCAACTCGCGCGGACGAACGGCACGACCGTCACGCCGAGGAAACTCTCGAACAGCACCCACCCGTCGGCGCTGCCGGTGAGCTTCGACATCGCGCGCTCCGGATGCGGCATCAGTCCCACCACGTTGCCCGACTCGTTGGCGACGCCGGCGATGTCGTCGCGCGAGCCGTTGGGATTGTCCTTGTAGCGAAGCACGATCTGTCCGTTACGCACGAGTTCTGCGTGCGTCGCGTCGTCACAGGTGTAGGAGCCGGAGAAGTGGTTGATCGGCACGACCAGCTCCTCGCCGATCTTGGCCCCGCGCGTCAGGACCGACGACGTTGAGCTGACGACGACCGTCGTCGGTTGGCACAGGAACGTCAGTCCGCGATTCTTCTGCAGCGCGCCGGGCAGCATGCCGGCCTCGACCAGGACCTGGAATCCGTTGCAGATACCGAGCACGGGTCCACCGGCCGCGGCGAAACGCTCCACCGCTCCCATCACCGGTGAGAATCGCGCGAGCGCGCCCGGGCGCAGGTAGTCGCCGTGGGCGAAACCGCCCGGAAGGATGATGCCGTCGATTCCCTTCAGGTCGGTGCGCGTGTGCCATATGAACTCGGCCTCGTCACCGAGGCGCGTGACGGCCGCGGCGGCGTCGTACTCGCAGTTCGACCCGGGGAACACGACGACGCCGATCCGCCGCTTCGTCATCGTTCGCCGATCCGGGCTACCGCGTCCTCGATCACCGGGTTGGAGAGGAGTCGCTCGGCGAGCGCCGACGCCTTCTCGAGTGCGGCCC
>Ga0187871_10001874_pt1 | contig 17820 bp, 10 predicted proteins | sample June2016WEW_16_1_FD_132988 | JGI IMG/M metagenome (GOLD analysis project Ga0187871, IMG submission 132988) | Peatland microbial communities from SPRUCE experiment site at the Marcell Experimental Forest, Minnesota, USA - June2016WEW_16_10 | ecosystem: Environmental > Terrestrial > Soil >...
ATTGAAGCTCCCGCGCGCGGGCTCTATGCCGTCCAGTTCCATCCTGAAGTAGTGCACACCACGCGCGGCCGCGAGATCCTATCCAACTTTCTTTTCGAGATCTGCAATTGCCGGCGCGATTGGGACCCGCGCCATCGCGTGCCGCAGATCGAAGACGAGATCCGGCGGTGCGTCGGCGATCGTAATGTTTTTTTCTTTGTCAGCGGCGGCGTGGATTCCACGGTGGCCTGCGCGCTTTGCCAGCGGGCTCTCGGGGCTGAGCGGGTGGAAGGAGTTTATGTCGATACGGGCCTGATGCGCGAAGGCGAAACCGACTCCATGCGGCATGTGCCGGGCCTTTCCATCGAGTCCGCCGAGGCCCAGTTCCTGGATGCGCTAGACGGCGTACGCGATCCGGAACGGAAACGCCACATCATCGGTGAAGAATTCGTACGCGTGCAGGAGCGCGTCGTCGAATCGCGTCATCTGCTGGATGGCCATTGGATTCTGGGCCAGGGCACCATTTATCCCGACACCATCGAATCCGGCGGGACCGAGAAGGCCGCCGTGATCAAGACGCACCACAACCGCGTGCCGGGCATCCAACGCCTGATCGACGCCGGGCGCCTGGTGGAACCGCTGCGCGCTTACTATAAGGACGAGGTGCGGGAGATCGGGCGCGAACTCGGGCTTCCCGCGGAGATCCTCGACCGCCACCCGTTTCCCGGACCGGGTTTGGCGATCCGCTGCCTTTGTGCGGAGATCGACGCCGATCTCCAGGCCACCGCAGAGGGCTATATTGTGCCGGTCCACTCGGTGGGAGTGCAAGGCGACAGCCGCAGTTACGCGCCCGTGTTGTGTATCGACGTGCTGGATCACGCCCGCGCTACGGAGCTGATCAATCGGATCTCAGGCGTGAACCGGGTCATCGCGCGGGTGCGGACTGCTACTCCGCTGGCGGAAATGGGAGTGCGAGCCAGCGCCCTCACACCCGAACGCCTCGCCCGCCTGCGACATGCCGATGCGATCGTGCGCCGGCGTTCACGCGAAAGCGGTTTCGATCGCCGCATCTGGCAATTCCCGGTGGTGCTGATCCCGCTAGGTACCGCCGGCGCGCCGGACTCGGTGGTGCTTCGCCCTATCGATTCGGTGGACGGCATGACCGCCCAATCGGTCGAAATGCCCGATGACTTACTCAAGTCTATTTCGATGGAGCTACTTGGGGTTCCCGGCGTGAGCGGGGTGTTCTACGACCTGACTCACAAACCCCCCGCCACGATCGAGTGGGAATAAGACAGGCACAAGCCGCACACTGTCGATCCAGACGGTGCCGTTAATCTGGTTATCGAACTTCATGGAATGCTGCCGGCTGACCTCGATAGCCAGTAAGCTGATGTCTCCTGGAACTACGAGCACGCGCTCGACCTTGGTCCAATCGTGCGTGCCTGCCAGTTCCTCCGTCCTGACATCCAGGCGCCCGTGAGCGTTGCGATCGTAGATATGGATCCCAACGCCCTTGTCGGTAGTAATCCCCTGCGTCCGTATATAAGCCTCGAACCGATAGCGGCCGGGCTTTACAAAAGCCGTTTGTCCCACGTCGCTGTAGTCCAGGTTTTGCTTGCCATCGAACTGGATTCGCAAGGCGTGCGAACCAGTATGCGCCGATTGTGCGTCTATGCCCACCTCTACGCCGTCGCGCGGATTGATCCGCCAATCGAATGGCGAATCCGCGATGGCGCGCTCGAAATCCCCGTTGAAGATATAGTTCGAATGGAGATATACACTTTGCGGTCCCAGGGATTCGGCCCAGGCGCGCGCGGCGGCTTCATAGTCGCGCTGGTCGTACAGGTGCTGCGCATACTCGCGCGCTAACCCGTCGCTGAACAATCCGTGCGCCGTCACAAAGCTCCAGACCTCGTCCGTGCTTGGCCGGTCCAGTTCGATCAGGTTGCGCATGTAGGCTTCGGCCGCGCGCAAGCGGTAGGGTTGGTCCGGCGGCAGGCCATACGCAAGCACCTCGGCCACCGGCACCTTATTCTTCGCGTACCAGGCGAAAACGAAGCCGTCGTAGGTGTCTGTATCCGCCAGTACGCGCGACATCAGAGGCATGGCTCGGCTGGTCTCATGCACTGCTCCGTAGAAATCCGCCGCTTGCATTAAGACGGTGGGGATATGCGGGCCCAACAGCAGCGCGCGATCGTAACAATAGGCCGCGTCCGCGTTTCGCCCCGCCCGCAGCATGGCATCGCCCGCGTCGCACCAGCGGGCCGGGCGATTGGGATCCCGGCGCAGAGCTTTGAATTGCGAAGCGAGCGGCACGGCCGCGGCCTGCCCGCCGTAGGCCAGCGTTTCGGCAGTCATCACGGCATCCGTATCGCAAATGCCGAAGCGGCAAAACAGGCCCTCCGCCCGGGCGTCGCTGCGAAATTGCGAATCGAACACCATCCTGACGGGCGCGTATACGATCGGCAGAAAAGCCAGCCCGATCGCGAATCTGCGGAAGAATGCCGCGTGGCGATCCTCGACGGGCTTTTCGAACGCCAATGGAAGACTGGCGCCAATACCGCAAATCCAGGCCAGCGTCATGGCGTTGGCCGGCACATACATATTGAAGTCAGTCAGACTGTGCAGGCCGATCGCCGCAATGGCGCCCGCGCAGCCTAATCCCAGGAAACGCGTCGTACGTCCCTTCGCTTGCCAAGCCGCGCGAAACGGTCTCGAAACAGCGGGCAGCCACAGCACCGCGGCAATTACAAAACCAACGAGGCCGAGTTCAGCGGCTATTTGGAGATAGTCGTTGTGCGCGTAAGTAAAAACACGGTCGACGCCGCTAGCCTGGTATCTCAAGAAAGCGGTTTCATAGTTACCCAATCCGCAGCCGAACAGGGGATAGGCGGCGATCAAATGCATTGTCTCGCGCCAGATCGGCCAGCGTCCTTCGAGCGCGGCGGTCTGCCCTTTGGAAGCCACCCCACCGTAATTCGCGATAAATGCGTCGGAGGGCAGGAAAATAAAGACAAATAGAACCAGACTTGCCATCCCGGCGATCACCAGCCATTTCTTTCCGCCTCGCACTTTGCCGGCGACGGCCAGCGCGCCCATGACAAACAATCCCGCCAATCCCGCTGCAAAACCCATCTTGGAGAGAGAGCAGACGAGCCCGGCTAAGATTATGAGGGCGATTGATAGCATGCCCAAGGCTTTGGTATAAGAACGGCGGGCAAACAAAGCCGCCGAATACGCGGCGGCGAACGGCAGCATCATCTCCAGGAGGCCGGCAAAATGATTCTTGTTCACATAGGTGCCTTGGACCTCTTCCGCTCTGGCATTCTGTAGGACGCCCAGGGCCGCTTCCGCCGCTGCAATCGCGATTAATGGTATTGCCGCAAGCCAGCGGCTGGGTCCGCTCATGCGGCGGGACACATCGCGCGCCAGCACAAACACGAGCACATACGCGGCGATTTTCGGCAGGTAAGTGACAGTTATGGCGGGAGCGGTAGCCAGAGGCGCGAAGCCGGCGGGCGGCATGAGCCGCGCGAGGCTATCGACAATGGCAGCGCGGGTGGGGGAGAGCAGGCGAAGCAGGAACAGCGGGAGGGGAAGTAACTGAAGAGCTACGAAGCAGGGGAATAAGAGGAGCCACGGCGTGGGGGCCGGGACAGGCTTGGCACGCGCGCGCAGCCAATAAGCCGCTGCCGTAACACCGAGCGCCAGAAGACAGATATTCCAATCGGTGCCGGCGCCGCCGTTTTGATAGACGGCGTAGCCTAAGACGGCCGCGAGGAGGAGGAGGCAGGATCGCTGAAGGATGACACAATTATACGACGAAACGGCGAGCACTACGATGGGGTGCGCGCCGTTTCAAAAAAAGTAGGGCCGCTGCCCGGGCGCTAGGCGGCTTTGGATCCCGAGCAACGATTGTTGACGCAGGTCTGGCCCGGCGCGCAGCACACCCCATGGCAACAGACCGTCTTCGGACCGCATGCCGTGTTGGCGCAGCAGATGTCATTCTTGTTGGCCACGCAGAAGGCTCCCCGGCTCTCGGTGATACAGCACTTCTTGGTGTTCGCGCAGCAAAGTCCGCTCTTACCGCAAGCCGTGTATCCGGCTTTGCACGCCGCCGGCGAGTCTTCGGCAGAAGCCGGCTTCACTCCCAGTGCAGCCAGAACGCCCCCGGCAAACACACCAGCCGCAAGTTTGAGTGCCTGGCGCCGCGGTGCGGGTTTTGCCAGGATCCGAGCAACGTCGTCAAATAGAGATTGCACTTTTGTTATGTCCTTTCCTTCGCGCAAAGGTTTACAAGCTGCACGCGGCACATTTCCGCCGCCTGGTAGTATCAGTTGATCTTACTGTGTCTCACGTTAAGAATCAACCGTTGAAAGATACTAATTTAATAAGTAGTCTGGTCAGACAATTGTTATACCTTGATTACACATTTCGCGCTCAAGGACTAAACGCAGTCTACCACAGCGCGGTTACCAACTCTCGGCTTTTACCGGGAATCCCGCCCAGGCATTCAGCAAGCCGAAATGCACGCGAGAGACAGCTGCGGCGTCACAAATGGCTCCGCAATGAGACCCATCCAAATTTGCCCGTGACGCGCAGCACGTGCAGCGGGTAATACAACGGCGAAAGTATCTCCGGCAGGGGCAGCCAGGCGTAATCTTCGTCGTTCGGCATGAGCACCAGACGCGCACAGCAGCGCAGTTGATCGCGGAAACGCTCGCGTGTGCGGAGGAAGAAACGTAGACCGTTGCCCCCCGCGGAGTCCTGAAATAAGGAGGCGCGCACTTGGCCGGCCAGCGAGACCAGAATACGGTCACCGCGCGTCTGGGCGAGCACTTCGGCGGGCAACGGCGAGTCCAACAGATCGGCAGCCAACGACAGGCCCAGCAGCAGGATGCGGATGGCGCCCATGGCGCGAGCCTCGCCCAGGACGGCCGGCCAATAGATCCGTTCTTCCGCAACTACGAGCAGCCGCGCGATGTCGCATACCGCGCTCAACTCCGCCCAGGAATGCTTGGCGCCATGCGCACAGAGCATCAACAGCAGATCGCCGGCGGGAAGCGCCGGCACTTCGCGGCCACAAAAGGTCTGCCGCTCCAAACGCTGCCACAGCGCTTCGTAATCGAACGGCAGGCAATAGGATGGCGCCAGGAACGCCTGGTGGATTTCTATGGGAACGACGCCATCGGGCGTCGTGAAATGCAATTCGTAACGCGCGCGGAGATAGGCCGCTTCCTGGGCCGCATCGGCGGGCAGGTCGGTAGTGTAGCCGGCCGCCAGCATCACTTTCTTGGCCGATGCCAGATCGTTGGGGTGCACCAGAAGATCCAGATCGCAGGATTCCCGCAGAGCCAGGTCGCCATAGAGCGCTTCCGCCAGCACCGGGCCCTTGAACGGCAGCGCCAATATCGCATTGCGCTCGAACAGATCGAGCAAGCGGAGCAACTCCGCGGTGAGCCGCAGGCCCCACTTGGTGCGCTGGCGTTCCTGGTCCTGAAAGTGGCTCGCGAAGGGCGCCGGAAGCGCGCGCATCACCAGCGGTGCGACGCCATGATCTGAAGCCAACCGCTCCAGCGCGGCCCAATCGTTGTCCGGCGATGCATCGGCCTGCCGCGAATGCACACAAGCGCGCGCACAGGCCAGCAGAGTTTGTTCCGTCAGAGTCACTGCACCAGAAGGCTGGGCGCGGTTTGCGGCGCGTAGGAGGGTTGAGCGATGCCGCGAATCTGGACCAACTTGGCGCGAGCCGCTTTGAGGTGCATGTTCGCCGACGGGATACCGGTGCGCGCGAACGACTTCTCGCAATCCTGCGTAGACGGGCCGCGCATATTCCCTTCCATGTAGGCCAAGCCCGGGCAGCGCGTGCAGGAGCCCACATGCGAGCAGGTCCCGCAGACCGGCAGATCGCGCGGACGGATGGAACGGACGTCGTTCATCTCCGGGGAGTATCGCCAGATATCGATAAACTTCTGCTTGCGCACGTTGCCGGTGGGCAGAGGAAACTGCACGCAGGGATAAACGTCGCCATAGGGCGAGATGTAGCAATAAGTGTGGCTGGCGCTGCACGGCACTTCATCCAGCATGGCGTCGGTCGTCTCGCCGGGGGGCGCGCAGAATTCATCGACATTGCCCACCAGGCCTGGATTCCGCATCACCTCGTAGAGCTCATTGTGGCCGACTCCGAGTCCCAGGATCTCGCGGTCGCCATCCATTTTGGGAGTTACGGTGGGATCGATGGTACTCTCGACACCGAGTTCGTTGGCCAGCGCACGGACGCCCTCGTAATCCCCGAAATTCTGGCGCATGAGGACGTTCGCAATGATCACCTTCAGCCCGCGCTGCTGTAGAAAACGAATCCCGTTCACGGAGCGTTCGAGCGAATTCGGCAGCAGCGTGATGGCGTCGTGCACTTCCGGCCGGTGGGAGTAAATGCTCACCTGCACCGACTGTACGCCGAGTTCGCGGATGCGATCCGCCTCCTTTGCGCCGATCATGAACGCGTTGGTCTTCAGCTTGACGCAGAACGAGAGCTCGCGCGCATATTCGAGAATGCGGAAGAAATCCATGCGCATCAGGACCTCGCCGCCGCTGAGCGTGAGGAAGAGGGTGCCGGCCGCGGCCAACTGGTCGAGCACGTCGAACATCTCGGCGGTGGTCATTTCGCCGTGATCGTCGTGATCGAGATAGCAATGCACGCAGCGTTCGTTGCACCGGTAGGTGACATCCAATTGAGCGCCCAACGGCACCCCTAGCGCAAGGGCGCGGCGGTTCATTTCTTCCATCAAGGCGCTCATTTAGACTCCTGACGTCCGCCTTCGGCGGGCGCTATGGGCTGTTCGTTCAGATGCATTATGCCGTGTGCCGCCATCTCTTCGAGGAAGGCCTCGGCATCGTGCCGCGCCGCTTCCGGTCCGACGTCGAATTCGTCACAAAGCCTGGCGACAATTTCGTCGAGCGAGGTGCGGCCGTCGGCGGCGTTCCAAATCACCGAGCCGACGTCGTTCAGGTTGAAGAGGCTGGCATCGGTTGGCGACATGATCATCATCTCGCCGCCCAGCATACGGGCCGCTACCTGCTTGCTGCGCGCGGGGTAAACGGTATTCATACAATCAACTCCCAGACGCGCGCGTCGGGCGTGAACACGAGCCGTTGGACCGGGACGTGGGCCACGAAATCGAAAACGGATTGAAATACCATACCCACCAATTCTTCGTCGTGGGCAAAGAAGAGGATATTGCGAAGGACGGCGCGGGCTGCATCCACCGGATCGACCGGCTCGATGCGATTTTCAGGACCCTGGACGAGCAGATAAAAGGCGGCCAAGGGCGCGCGCAGATTAGCGCCGATGCGCGCCAACTCGCCGGCGAACGGCGTACCGAAGGCCTCATAGCCGGTGGGGCAGGGGCGCACGTAAGAGATCTCGTCGGTGAGCACTTCGGCATCCGGCGGCGCGAGACGCGAGAGGGTGGTCTTCCCCGCCCCCGAGACCCCCGAAAACAGGAACGCGCGGCCATTGCGAACGGCGCTGGCGGCATGCACCAGGAAGCCGCCTTCGCGCGCCAGCAATAGCGAATGCAGAATGCGCAGCACGCCGTCGATCGAATAGGGATTCGCGCTTTGGCGCACCCAGCCGTGGCCGGTGCGTGGATCCCATTCGGCGCGAAAATCGCCTCGGGTCATGATCCAGCGGCCGGATTCCATGCGGACGCTGACGTCTTCATCGTCCAGAATGGTGCGCGGCGGGATCAGTTCGACGTCCAGCGAAAAGATGCGATCGCCGGAAGCGGCATGGATAAAACTACCGTAGCGATCTTCGAGCAGGGCCGCGAACTCGCGGCTATCCGTACGCACGAGTATGGGCATGCCTCCGATATCGATCGCCAACTCGCGGGTCGCGGTAAGGGTCAAGTTCGTACTATCCTAACAAAGTAAACCGCGGCGCGGGTACCGAATTCAGTCCAGCGGAGTACCGCGGAGGCTATACGGCAGAAAACGGTCAGCCGCGGGGAAATGCGGCGGCCGCCACGTTCGATAGCGGCGACGCAGGCGAGGATGTCGTGGAGCGGTACGGGCGCATCGGGATAGCGTAGGCGGTCGCCGCGGGTGACGTACAAATCGCCCGTTTGGGCGACAACGCGATGGACAACCATCCGGCCATGGCGTTGAAACACCACCACCTCGCCCGCTGTGATGGGACCGGTTGGACGGCGGAGATCGAGCAGGTCGCCGGGCTGCATGCAGGGAAACATGCTGGTGCCGGTAAGCGGAAGACGCGCCTGGCCGAACGAAGTGAGGACTTCGGCGGCCAGGTCGAGTTTGAGGGCTTCGATCAATCGATTACCAATTGGTGTTCATGACCAGGTTATACGCATTCACGCTGCCGATGCCGGTGGCGAAATCCCAACCGGGTGTGGTGCCATACGCAGGTTGATAGGCCGGCGCAAGCGTAGTCGCGGAGATGACCGGGACGCAGGTAGCGCCCGAGCCGCCGCCTCCGGTCAGCGTGCAGCCGCCGCCGTCATGGTAGCCTTGGCCGGCATTGTTCAGGGTGATGGACGTGACAGCGCCGCCCGAGATGTTTGCGGTACAGGTGGCTTGCGTGCCGCCGGCCCAAAGCGTTCCGCTCGCGGGATTCAAGTACGGGTATAAGTTGCTGGGCGCGGCGATTGCGCAGGAGGGCGCGCTGGTGTATCCCGATCCGCCGGTGAGCACTGTCACTCCGGTGAGCGTCTGCGTGCTGGTGACACCGTCCGTGCCGCCGGGATTGTAGCAATTTGCGTGTGTGCCGGTGCAGTTCACGTTGATGTCGCCCTGGGTGATGTCGTAGAAGGCGCATGCGGTGCCGACGCCCCGGCGGTCGGGCTGATTGATGGAGTAGCAGGCGCTGTTGCCGGCGGCGCCGAACTCGGCGCTAGCGATTTTGTAATAAGTGGGATTCGGATTGCCGGCGCGGATGTTCCATTTCTGATTGACGAGCGCCTGGATGCCCGCCATCATGGGCGAGGAAGCGGAGGTGCCGCCCAAACCGGTCCAGGAGCTGGGAGCGCCGCTACAGGAAGCGCCGCCGTTTCCGGTGTCGGAATCGCAAATGATGATGTAGTGGTTCCAGATGCCATTCGAGGCGAAGAGGGAGACGTCCGGGATGTCGCGTACGCCGTCGGCGGGGTTGCCGAAGATGCCTTGCTGCCAGGAAGGCTTGGGCCATCCGGCGCACGTTCCGCTGACAATTTTGGAAGTAGATGGCGCGCCGGTGGCGCAGCCGCTAGGGCCGCCGCTGCCGGAGCCGGTGGTGCGATCGCCGGTGCCTCCGGAATTGCAGTATCCGGTAGTTCCGTAGGGCGCACTGGCGCCCGCATAGTTGTAAAGCAGATAACCTGCGCAGGAATCGTTCCAGGGGATCTCGGGGATGTAGGATTTCGCGGAACCGTCGGTAGCCAGGTTGGTGGTGCTCCAATAGGTGCTGACCGGAATGGCGGGCGAACCTTTGCTGGCGTTGTAGGTATCCTGGAAGTCTGTCCCTCCAACTGAGACATTGTAAGGAGTTGAAGTCCAGCCACTGACGCCGATTCCGGTGGTGGAACTTTTGGCGTTGGCGGAACAACTGGTGGAACTCTCGTCACCGGACGAGGCGAATACCGAGACACCCGCGGCGGCGGCGGACTGAAAAGCGTTATAGAATGCCGCGTTGCCGGCAGAGCCGTTTTCGGCTTCACATTGGCCGTAACTCATGCTGACGATCGAAGGCGGGTTGCCGGCGCTGACCAGATTCTCAAGGGCGATCAGACCGCCGAAGGTGGCGACGGTCGCGCCGTCGGTACAGGAGGCGACGTTTACGGTAGCCATAGGGGCCGTGGCCGAGACGATTTCCGCGTCCAGATCGACTTCTATGTCGTCGCCGTTGACGCCGGGGTTGCTGCAAGTGCCGCCCGTGCCCGTGGGATGCGACTGCACCAGAGCTGGGGTTGCCCACTTGCTCAGGAACGTGCTGCGGTATTTACTGATGTCGGTAGTGGAGGAGATGTTGGAATCCTCGATCACGACGACCGTTTGGCCGGTGCCGTTGATCCCCTGCCGCAGGAGAGGATTGACATTATAGATGGTCTGGAAATCCGCCGGCACAAGGGCATAAAGTGAACCGGATGTGTAGGCTGGACGGGCAAACTTCACGTTATGGTGCGGCCGGAAATCGTGCATGGAAACGATACCCACAATGGCCGGCGCGAGCGCTGCGGGGATCTGCGGATCGCGCATATTGGCCCAGTGCGGTTTGCCATCGACTTCGAGCGCGTGGATTTCCGTGTGGAAAGCCTCGCGGATGGCACCGGCGGTACCGGAGAAATCCATGAGCATGCGGGTGGGATAGACATAGTGGACCGTAAATCCCTTGGACTGGAGCCACCTCTTAATGGTGTCCAGGTCGGACTGGTCCAAGCCGAAGCGATCGCCGATTTCCTGGGGAGCGAGCCAGTGCCGGAAATTGGGTGAGGTTTTGTCATGCATCTCATTGATGAGATGGACAAATTCACCTTCGAGAACGGGCGGGCGGCGCAACTGCAGGAACATGTGCTCGACAGGCGTGGAATCGGGGATGACGCCACGATCGTTTGCGCTCGTTTTGGCTTCCGGACGGGTGTTGCCGGCAAGCGTGACGAGCTTCGACTCGTCAATAGCCTCGGTGATCAGCACACGCTGGAATTGGCCGAAGACGGGGCCAATGAAGCCCACGCGCAGGACGGCGAGCGCGGCGAGCGCGAGGGCGACTATGGAAAGCTTACGGGTAATGGGATTCTTTAGGGTCATGGTTGGTTTGAACAATAGGTTGGGTTCTGGGCGCAAGCGGCTTCGAGGTTGGCGCGCGCCTGCGGGTAATTCGGATTGATGCGCAAGGCAGCTTGGTATTCGGCGATGGCTTCCCGCAGACGGCCGGGCATTTGGGATAGGGCGCGCCCGAGGTTGTTATGCGCTTCGGCGAATTTGGGTTCGGTTCGGAGCGCGGCCTGGAATTCGGCGATGGCGTCGGGAAGGCGGCCGGGCATTTGGGCCAGCGCGATCGCCAGGCTGTTATGGGCCTGGGGATTGTTCGGTTCGCTTCGTAAAATTGTCTGGATCTGAGCCACGGCCTCGGAGCGGCGCGCGGGAATCCGGGATAGAGCGTTGCCCAGATTGGTGCGAATTTGGGTATCGGCGGGATTGAGCCGAAGGCCATCTTGAAACTGAATAATGGCGTCTGACAGATGGTCTGGCGCCTGCAGCATGGTGACACCTAAGTCATTGCGAATCTGTGGATCATCAGGCTTTAATTGAAGTGCTATTTCAAACTGGTGAATACTATCCTGCAAATGCTTGGGATCGCGCGCCAGGGCGTTGCCCAAATTCTGATGAGCCTGCGCCAGACGAGGCTCCAGATGGATGGCGATTTCAAATTCGCGGATGGCCTCGGGCAGGCGTCCAGGCGTGCGGGCTAAGGCGTTGCCCAGGTTGTTATGGGCCTCGGCGTCATCCGGGTTCAGCTCCAGGGCGGCCCGATATTCGGTCTTGGCCTCCGCCAGGTGGCCGGGCTTGTCGAGCAGCGCGACTCCCAGGTTGTTGTGGGCCAGCCAGCTCGCGGGATTGCGGACGAGCGTGGCGCGATAGAGGGTCTCGGTGTCGCGATAGATCCCGCTCTGACGCCAGGTGAGGATGCCAAGGATGGCCAGGAGCACGGTTGGCAGGACGATGTCCGCAGGCCTGCCGAGACGGGTGAGCAACGACACGAGAATCGAGGAGAGCGGAACGATCAGGGCCAGGGTGGCCAAGTATTGGAAGTGGTCGGCCACGTAGGAGAACAGAAAAGGATAGATATTGAAGAAGCCGAGGACGGGGAATAAGGTTCCGATGTAAAGGAGGAACGCAGCGAGCGGCCCACGCTGCCTGGAGAACCGCACAACAAGGACGAGGAGGACGGCCACCGCCAGGACTCCGAGCGGATACAGGTATTCGATGGGGGCGACGGGGTCCATCTTCCAGCGCGGATAGCTGAAAATGAGGTTCGCGGGCCACAGCAGCTTGGCGGCGTAAAAACAAATAGCACGGCCGGCCAGCAGGAAGCGCTGGGTGACGGTGAGGGCGTAAGCGGCGCCTTGCGCGCCGACCAGCGTCCGTTCGACCCAGGCGGTAAAGAGTCCGGCGACCGCTCCGAGCGCGATCCAGGGAAGCAACGGGCGGACGTCGCCACGCCAGCGGAGCCGGCCGCGCTTCCACCAAAATATGACGAGCAAAGCCGCGGGGAGGGTAGCGGTGACGGTTTTGGTGAGGAGGGCCAGGGCGAAGAGGGCGAAGGCCCACCCGTAGGATGAGCGCCGACGTGAACGATCAAAGCCTAAGTATATGAAAACAGAGGACAAATAGAAGACTGCCGACAACGTGCTCTTCTGCTCGGAGATCCAGGCTACGGATTCGACGCAGACCGGGTGCAGGGCGAAAACCAGCCCGGCGAGCCAGGCCCCGGGCAGTTCCAGGCGGCGGACGATGAGCACGACCAGACAAGCGGCTAGGGCGTGCTGGGCGAGATTGACAAGATGGTAGCCCAGAACTGCATCACCCCAGAGGCGGTGTTCGATCCAGAAGGCGCTATGCAGAAGGGGGTAGTATTGCTGTGTCGCGCCGAGCGAAAACCAGATGCGCCAGAGTCCGTGAAGAGACTGGAGGGCGGGAGCGGTGATGTGGGCGGGATCGTCCCAGACCAGCGTGCCACGGAGGGCCGGCCAATAAGCCAGCAGGGCGGCGGCGAAGATGGCGGGCCAGGTGAACGACGATGCGGCGATGCGGCGGGTTTGCGGCACGACGGCACGGCGGGGCGGCGACATGGTGGCGGTCTTCATGGCTGCGAAATCGCCCTTTGGAGGGTGCTTTGCGCCAGAGGATCGTTGGGATTGATGGCCAGCGCGGCACGAAACTCGGCGACGGCGTCGGCGCGGCGCTGGGGAACGTATAACAGGACGACGCCCAGGTCGTTGTGCGCTTGCGCGTAGTTGGGCGCCAAGCGCAGGGCCGTCTCAAACTCGGCGATGGCATCGGGCAGGCGGCCGGGCATTTGGGACAGCGATCTGCCGAGGAAGTCGTGCGCTTGCGGGTCACCGGGGGCGATTTGGAGCGCAGCCTGGACCTCGGCAATGGCGTCCGGAAGGCGGCCGGGCACGCGGGCGAGGGCGCCGGCGAGGTTATCGTGCATTTGCGCGTTGTCCGGTTCCAATTGGACGGCGGTTTCGAGTTCGGCAATGGCGTCCGCGAGGCGACCGGGCATCTCCATGAAGGCCAGGCCCAGATTGTTGTGGGCTTCGGCGTGACTGGGCTTGACCCGCAGGACGGCCCGATACTCGGCGATGGCGTCGGGCAAGCGGCCCGGCATGGCGGCGAGGAAGCTGGCGAGATTCACCTGGGCTTCGGGATAGTCGGGCTGGATGCGAAGGGCTTCGCGCACTTCGGCCATGGCCTCCGGCATACGTCCCTGGCGTGAATAGAGGGTAGCCAGATTATTGTGCGGCTCAGCGTAATCGGGTTTCAGGCGTAGGGCCGCGCGGTATTCGTCGATGGCTTCGGAGGAACGGCCGTCGATTTTCGAGAGAGCCACGCCGAGGTTGTTGTGGGCCATCCAGCTTGCGGGATTGCGGGCCAAGGTTTCGCGGTAGAGCGTTTCGGTGTCGCCGTACATGGCGGCCTGGCGGAAGGTGAGGACGGCGAGGACGAAGAGGAGCGCTAAGCGGGCCGCGCGTGCCCGGGATGGCGAAGCGGATTGACTCAGTTGGTAAATGACGGCGGCTACGGGGACGACGATGCCGAGGCTGGCGAGGTACTGAAAGTGGTCGGCCACCCAGGAAAAGCGGAAGGGATAGACATTCAGGAAGCCGAGAACGGGGAAAAGCGTTCCGATAAAGAAGAGGAGGGATGCCAGCCAGGCACGGCGGCGAAGGGCGATGGCGAGCGCGGCCAGCACACCGGCCGGGAAGAGCCATTGCCACCAGGCGGCGGGATCGATGGTCCAGCGCGGGTAGGTGAAGATGAGGCTGGAGGGCCAGAAGAGCTTGGCGGCGTAGAACCAGATGGCGCGGCCGGCGACGAGAACGCGCTGCAGCGGCGCGATGGCGAACTCCGCGCCTTGCGCGCCTATATAAGTGCGCTCGACCCATGCGGTGAACAGGCCCGCGGCGATGCCTACGGCGAACCAAGGCAAGAGCGGGTGCACGTCGCGACGGAGATGGAGGCGGCCGCGCTGCCACCAGAAGATGACGAGCAAAGCCGCGGGGAGGGACGCGGTTACGGTCTTCGAGAGGAGCGCGCAGACGAACAAGGCGGTGGCCCAGAGATAATGCGAGCGGCGGCGGGATTCATCGAAGCGGAGATAGACCAGGGCGGCGGACAGGTAGAAGACCGCGGAGAGAGTGGTCTTCTGTTCCGATATCCAGGCGACGGATTCAACGCAGACCGGGTGGAGGGCGAAGATGAGGCCGGCGAGCCATGCGCCGGGGATCGCCAGGCGGCGTACGATGAGGACGACCAGGCAGGCGGCGGCGGCATGGAGGAGGACGTTCACCAAGTGGTAGCCCAGGACGGCGTCGCCCCAGAGGCGGTGTTCAAGCCAGAAGGCGCTATGGAGGAGCGGGTAATACTGCTGGGTCGCGCCGAGATCGAACCAGATACGCCAGAGGCCGTGGAAGGAGCGCATGGCGGCGGCGGTGACGTGCGCGTTATCGTCCCAGACGAAGCCGCCTTGGAGGGCGGGCCAGTAGGCGGCGAGGGTAGCGGCCAGGATGGCGGGGGCCATCAAAAACGAGGCGGGAAGGTGGAATGGCGGCCGGTGACTTGGGCGCGCAGACACGGAGACGGCGGACTTATGCCGTTTGGTGCGCGATGGTGCGGCGGCAGGCATGCCAGGAAGGGGCGACGGGAGGAGGACGAGAGACTTTTTGGGGGCAGACTGGGAAGCCTGCCCCCTGATTGCAGGGCTACTTACGGTGCGGACTGGATGACCTGGACTGCACAACCGCCGGTGCCGTTGGTGGTGCAGGAGGAGTTCAGAGTAGTGGAGTAATAGATGTTCTGCGCGGTAGCCAGCGAGTTATCGACGACGATTCCGCTGGGTCCGCCCTGGGCCAGGATGGTCCCGGTGGCCGAGGTGCTGGGGCTGATGGTGCCGCTGGTGACATCGAAGCCGGAAACCAATCCAATGGTTGGACTGGTGAGGGCCATGAGGGCGCCGGCGAAGATGTAGTCGTTGGTCCCGGTGTAGAATTCGGTGACCTGGAGGCCTCCGGCATAGTAGCCGTTGGTGTAGTTGGCGGCGATGGGGGGCCCGGCGGTGACAGTGCCGGAGATGGAACCGCTAACGATGCCTACTCCATATAGAGTGTTATTCTGCGGGCCGGTCCCGCCGACGACATAGAGGTTGCCGGTGCCAGTGGTGAAGTAGTTATTGTCGAAAGAACCGGAGAGCAGGAATTCGTACCCTGCGCCGACCTGGGCTTCGGTACCGGCGGCGGCGGCGGCGAACGTCTCGGCGAATTGGAAGACGCCGGCGCACGGGCCGCTGGAGCAAGCTGTGGTGTTATCCGCACCGACGAAGGTGAAGACCTGGCCTGTGGTGGGGTCGACGATGGGGCTATCGACCGTGCCGTATTGGTAATCGAGCTGCGCCGATTTGACGACCGTGGGCCCGGCAACCGCGACCGAGTAGAGGTATCCGCAAGAGCCGGCCGCGTTGGTGGCGGAGGGTTCGCAGGTGGAGGCGTAGTTCAGGAGATAGTCCCCGACGAAGACCATGCCGGTGTTGGCATCGTAGACGGGGCTGCCGAGGGCGCCGCCAACGGTGGCGGAGCTGACCTGGACGGGCCAGCCACCGGTAGTGACTTCCGCGGGCGTGCCGAGGAAGACGCCGGTGAACTTGTGGAGCACGCCGCCGTCATCGCCGACATAGAGAGTATCGGAGGAGTAATCGTAGAACGGCGAAGAGTAGGTGTCGCTGTGGCCGTTGGCGAAGGCCACGGTGGTCTGGGTTGGAGTCGTCGGTGTGCTCACCGTTCCGCCCGTATTCGCTACCGGGACGACGACCAGACTGGCAGCCGATCCCGAGTTGCCTTGGATGAAGGCGATGTGGGAGCCGTCCGCCGAGAGGTCCACCGAAGTCGCGATAGTGGCGGTCCCGGTGTTGTAGCCGAAATAAACGGTGGGCACGCCACCGTTGCAGGCGGCGTAGATATTGTTATACGCGACCACGGTGGCCTGGGAGCTGGAGCCGCCGAGACCGGTGTTGTAGATGGCGATGTCGGTGGCACAGGGTGTGGCCGTCTGGGTGAAGGTGGCGGGGAATTGGCCGACGCCGCTGGTCCCATTCGACCCTATGCCGACGCTCCAATCCTTGTGGATGCGGCGGTGGTTCTTATCGGGGGTGGGGGGAATCGGCTCGCGGCCGGTGGCCGGGATGAGCGCCTTGGCAAGCCCGCGTGGCAGCGGACCACTAACCGGGACGTTGGAGATGTCGGGCTCGGGGCCATTCTTCTCGGCGACGAGCGGGGCCGGGAGCGATGGCGGAGCCTTCATGGCGGCGCGGAGTTCCTGCTGGAGGATGTAGCGCGGGTCCTTGAGCAGCTTCTGCAGCCGGGCGGCGGAGACGGTCCCGGTGGGTTTGGAGAAGACCACATGGTGCGTGGACCAGTCTTTGGGGACGCCGCGTCTCTTGACGTCCTGCCCCGACAGCATGAGGGCGGAGCCGAGTACGAGGGCCAGGGCGACCGCCGTGGTCCATAGCTTGGAATGGGTAATGGGTTTCGTCATCTAATTGCTCCTCGTGATTCGATTCGTTAAGAAATGTTTCCTCATGTGGGTTACCAGGCTGTGTTCATCGCCAGGTTGTAGGCGTTGACTGAGCCTAGGCCAGTGGCGAAGTCCCAGCCCGGAGTGGCAAAGTGGGCTGGGGCGTAACCGGGCGCGGGAGTGAAGAAGGTCAGGTTTACCCCACAGGTGGCGGCGGTGGTGAAGCCCCCTCCTGTCAGGGTGCAAGTGACCGGAAGTCCGGGTGCGTACCCTCCGAGGCCGCTGACGCTCACATTGGCGACTCCGGTGGTCGTGGTGGTGGCGGCGGTGATACCCGTCGAAGTGCTGGAGACTGCGAAGGTTCCGCCGTTTGTTAGCGCGCCCAGGGTGAGCTTGTTCGTCGCCAGCCCGCTGCCAGTTGTGGAGACGATATAGGCCGAGGCGTTGGGATTGGCGGTCTGGCCGGTGAAGACGCAAGTGAGATCGGCGCATTGCTGCGGGTTGGCGTTTATGACAGCCATCAGATTTTGCATAGTGGCCGATTCCTCCCCCGTCGTGCCGCCAACGGCGCTGGCGCAGCCGGTGACCGCACATCCCTCGAACTGGTTGACGGCGGTGGGCGCGACGTCGAACACGCATGTGTAGGTTACGGATCCTACGGTGACGGTTTTGCCCGTACACGTGCTGGAGGTTAGCTTGGTGCCGTTCGTCAGGGTGCTGACCTGGCCCCAGATGGTGGAACAGGTCGCGGCCTGTCCTCCCGCGTAGATGGTTCCTCCGGTTGGGCTGAGATACGGCGTGGTGTAGGGCGACGCGCTGCCGCCGACGGCGCACAAGGGCGCGCTGGAGTAGCCAGAGCCGGGCGCGCTAATGGTGAGCTGCGGGGGTTGGGTGCTTTCAGTGCCGTAGGTGCCCGAGGGCGCGTAGCAGCCGCTCTGCGCGTTGCCGTTAGGTTTGCAGACAACGTCGATATCGCCGGTGGTGACATCGTTGAACACGCACGAGGATTGCAATCCCCGGCGCCCCGGCTGGTTGACGGAATAGCAGTTG
>Ga0187871_10001875_pt1 | contig 17816 bp, 7 predicted proteins | sample June2016WEW_16_1_FD_132988 | JGI IMG/M metagenome (GOLD analysis project Ga0187871, IMG submission 132988) | Peatland microbial communities from SPRUCE experiment site at the Marcell Experimental Forest, Minnesota, USA - June2016WEW_16_10 | ecosystem: Environmental > Terrestrial > Soil >...
CAAAACCACATCCGGGCGGTCTTGCGGCAGGTGTTTCAAGGCCGATTCACCGCTGTGGTAGACACTGACACAGCGAAACCCCGTCGAGCCATTGATGAAAGTCGCCATAGACTGGCACAGCTCTTTCTCGTCGTCCACTATCGAGACCGTTATCATGGCTGTTCCTCTTGCTCCACGTCCTCCAAGGGAAGGATAAATTGAATGGTCACCCCCTGTCCCGGTCTGGAATTTATAACACATTGCCCGCCAATGTCGGCCAGGCGTTGTTTCATGTTGCGCAAGCCGTCGCCCGTGGCAGCCTTGGAATTTGTCGCCGGCGAGACGATCGCGGACGAATTAAAGCCGTTGCCATTGTCAGAAACAACGATTTCAAATGTCGGGGTGTTATGGACAATCGACACGTTAACCTCTTCCGCCCGGGAGTGTTTAAGCACGTTCGTAAACGCTTCATGGACGGCCAGCAACAAGTGATGACGCGCCTGCGAAGAAAGCGGATATTGCGGCAACTGCCCTGAAATGTTTGTCTTGGATTCGATGCCGGTTTCCAGAAAAAACTCCTGGGCGTAGTGTCCAATATAGGACGCCAGATGTTCTAACGTGTCATTTTGTGGATTGACCGCCCAGACGATCTCATCCAACGAGTGCAGCACCTCCCGGGAAGCATCCGAAATGGAAACGATCTGATGCTGTAGGTCGGATGACATGTTGTCGTAATTTCTCCGAACATGTTCGCTCAAAAAGGAAATCCGGCACAATTTTGCGCCCATTTCATCATGCAAATCTTGGGCGATGCGGGTGCGTTCCCGTTCCAAGGCGCGTTCCTGCTCAAGGTATTTCAAGCGGCGCTGGAGTTTCCTCTTCACAATGAAACGCACGCAACTTCCCACCAGGACCAGGAGTGCCAGGGAAGACGACCCGAAAAACCACCACGTTTGCCAGAAGTACTTCGAAACCGTCATGGCCAAGGTTGCTCCAGATTCATTCCAAAGTCCGTCGGCATTGCAGGCAATGACTTGAAATTGGTAGCTGCCTGGCGGTACATAACTGTAAAAGGCAACCCGCCGGTTTCCCGCTTCCACCCAGTCTGAATCCAGACCTTTGAGTTGGTAACGGAAGCGAATTCGTTCCGGCGCGTCGAACCCAAGGGCGGTATATTGAAACTCAATTCGATGCCTGCCCGGACCCAGCCTCAAGACGCCGGCCTTTAACTCCTCGGATTTGGGTTTTTCACTTTGGACCGCCGCCGGCGGGTGGTTAACGGGAAAAACTGGATTCGGCACGCCATCGACCAAAATCTCTTCAATTAACACCGTGGGTGCAGGCAACTTGGATAAATGCACACGCGGATCAACGATCACAACCCCTTTCAAAGTTGGAAACCAGAGCCGGCCTAAAATGGTTTTCAAACCAGCCGGACAAAATCCTCCGGTACATTCTTCGGACAACATGCCTTCCGCCCGGCCAAAAACTTGCGGATAAACGGCAGAGATTTTGCCATCAGCCAGTTCCTCAAGTTCTTGTTTGCTCACACAAGCAATCCCACGGTTGCTCCCCAGCCAAAGTCGCCGTTTGTCATCCTCCAAAATTTCCGAGATGGTATTGTCCGGCAAACCCTCGCGAGCAGTGAACGTGGTCATGCGATCCTGTCGCCACCAGCTCAGGCCACCACCTGCCGTGCCGATCCAAAGCGTGCCCTCAGAGTCGAGATAGAGGCTGCGAACCAGGTCGCTTAATAGCCCATTGCCAGTGTCCCAATGAATGTGCGCATTGTCATTGAACTCGTACACGCCATCGCCTTCGGTGCCCATCCACACCGTGCCATTGGTATTGGCCACAATGGTGGTGATCGGATGAACCAGGTTGGTCTGTGCCTGCCACGTTACACTGTTTTCCAGCCGCCATAACTCCCCTTCATGTGTTCCCACCCATAAGCCACCATTGTGATCCTCGCAGAGAGAGATGATGTTGAAACCGGGCAGGGTAAATAACTCCGCCTTGTTTGCCGTTCTCATTGGAGTTTTGAAGTGCAACAGGCCATATTTGCCCGCCACCCAGCAACTCCCATCGTCGGCCACGAGCAAGGCATTGATTTGCTGGCCAATGATGGATAAATCGGCGGACATGAGGCGGCTGAAACTCTGTCCATCCCACTGATATAAGCCGTCGCTCGGCTTGCCCACCCAGACCACTCCGGGCGCAATTTCCGCCAGGCCACCCACCGCGCCGTAACCCAGCCCCTGTCTTTGGTCAAAAGCGAAAAGATCCTTTTGTCTCAATAAATTCAATCCTGCATCGGTGCCCACCCATAAACTGCCATCCCTATCCACCAATAATGACTCGACGGAATTATCTGAAAGTCCGCTGCTCGCATTAATCGATACCAGTTTGCTGTCCTTGAATTCAAACAACCCTTCGCTGGCTGAACCCGCCCATACGGCTCCATCCGGGTCCTCGGCCAGGGAACTGATATAAGATCGGGCCAGGTGCCGCGGAATCTGATAGGGACGCCATTGATTGCCATCGCGACACAATACAAAATCATCCCCCGCCCCAATCCAAATTCGACCGGCCTTGTCCACCAGCAAACAATGGGGGTCCTGAAGCAGCTCCTTCGTGGCTGCGTCTTCCAACGGGGTGAACTTGCCACCCTGAAATTTAAAGACCCCAACGCCGGAAACTCCCACCCACATGTTCCCCCAGCGATCCTTAAACAAGGCGGTAATGGCCTTGCCCTTGAATCCCTCATCCGCCTTCAATGTTGTCAAATATCCGTTCTGCCAAATCGCCAGCCCTCCGTCGGTCCCGATCCAAAGCCTGCCTTCATTGTCTTCGGCAAGAGCGCTGATTGAATCGGACGGCAATCCATCCGCCATCGTGAAAGTTGCCAAATGCCCTGTCTGCCAGCGGATCAATCCCTCACCAACGCTGCCAATCCAAAGGGTCCCCCGACTGTCCCCAAACAGGGTGCGGACAGGACCGCTCGGCAATCCTTCCGGCAAGCCGAACGATACAAACCTCATACCGTCAAAGCGGGCCACGCCATCATCCGTTCCCACCCAAAGGTAGCCTTCTTTGGTTTGCGCCAGCGCGCGTACGCGATCCTGTGGCAGGCCCTGGTCACTTTGCCAGCCACGAAAGGTAAACAGCGGTTCGGTGCTGCCCAATCCGCGATTCCCCAACCCGGATTCGTTGCCGTTTACAGCGACAAAATCGTTGAACGAAGTGGCAATGGCCATGTCACTGAAGATCCATCCATCGCCGCCCCCTCCGTGGCGCAGATGAATTTCGTTAAAGGTGGCGTTGGCCTTAAATCGGGTAATCAAACTCTCCGGTTGGGCCGCCTCGGTCGCACCGGGGCCCAAATCCGGATTTAACCATACAGTCACCAGGTCATCGCCTCCAGGGACATACTGCACCTTGAAGACGATGGTGCATTCAATTCCTCGATGGGGATTCTCATAAATAATGGAAATGCCTGACGTGGAGGGTTCCGGCCGGGAGGAATGCAAATCCGTGTAGTCGGAACCTTCCTGGGATTCTCCGGTCGCGTCAGCGCGAAAGGCGCTGTAGGCCCAGGCTTTCAAGGCGTTGCCGACGCCGAGACGTTCCTTATCCCCTTCGTATAATTCGAAAGCGGCAAAGTATTCTTCGGTGCTGGCGTCGGAAAGCGGATCAACGCGAAATTTGAAATAGAGCGTGTTGGTGGATGAGTCGTCTTCCTTTACGGCACCGTCCAAAATGTCATAACCTTCACCGGTATTGTGGACCAGCGTGGTGCCCAAATCACTCCACAATACATTAGCCTGCGCCGCGTGTGCGCAGGCTAACACCCACAACATCAACGGCCATTCTAGGTAACGGCGGATCATCTCGACATGGCATGGCGCCATTATTTGCTTTGGTGACTCAATAAATCATGGGATAAACTGCACGCCCATGACGTGATTAATCGGCGCAGCATACTTTTATTTTAGGTTGAAAACAGTTGTGCAGCCAATAAATAAATCGGGGAATCAAATTTGCTGTGAAGGGGATGGCTATCCGATGGCCTTTCGCTGCCGGGCTTAAGGCGGGCTCGGAAACCGGGTTCTTCAGCGCAGCGGCTGATACTCAACTGTGAAGCGCATGGGTGCAAAGTGATCCGCCTCTTTTATGGTCAAAAGGCCGTCGGCCAATGACCAGCCGGAGGGTGAATTTGTTATTGTGTCCGCGGTCAGTTGGGGCAGTTGGATTTTTCCGGAGGGATTATCGCTGATTTCGAGCGAGACAGTTTTCGGTTCATTGGCGCTCCACAGTTTCAGAACCAAATTGCGCGGCGCCGGGCGATACAAACCTTCCGGCGCGGAAATCTCAATCGTTGTCTGCCGGGCATCGTGAACCTGCCGAAAATGACGTTTCATGAAGTTTCCATTCCGATAGGCGAGCGTTTCGCCGTCGTCCTCGTAAAGTGTGGAGGCGGATTCGGCGGCAGGCGCGATCAGGACTTGGAGCGCATTTCCCGGCATTTGGTCCGTGGATTGGACTACCGGCTGGAGAAAGATGAAACCGCCGCTGCGCACGAACATCGGAATCGAATCGAGCGTCACCGGCAAATGAACGGTCTGGCTACCTGCAAACGGATGGCCTGTCCAGTAGTCAAACCAGTCGCCGGCCGGCAAATAAACGTCGCGCTCATTCACACCTTCATGCAACACCGGTGCCACCAGCAGATCGGCGCCAAAAAGAAATTCATCATCAATTCCAGTGACGTGTTTATCCTCCGGAAATTCAAGAAACAACGGGCGCAACGCCGGCACCCCGGTTTCACTGGCCTGTTCCATTGCATTGTAAATATAAGGCAGCAATTCGTATCGCAGTTCGATCGCGCGTTTATTGATCGCTTCATCGCGATAACCGAACGCCCACGGTTCCTTGCCCGGCGAATTCAAATCACTGTGCGAACGCATAAACGGGCAAAAAACGCCGAATTGCAGCCAGCGGGTATAGAGTTCGCCCGAGGGCGCCCCGACAAAACCACCAATGTCCGACCCAACAAAAGGAAAACCTGACAGCCCCAATCCCAGCAGCGTGGAAAGTGATTGCCGCAATGACGACCAATCGGACGTGCTATCACCGGTCCAAACGGCCGCATAGCGTTGCCCGCCAGCGAAACTCGCCCGCGTCAACACGAACGGCCGCTGGTTTGGACGAAGCCGGGAAAGTCCATCAAACGTCGCATGGCTCATCAACTGGCCGTAAACGTTGTGAATCTCATCGTGGTTTGTCGGTTGGCCTTCATTGTCAAAAACCGCGTCCGAAGGCATGGTTCCGTACGGTGTGTCGAAGACAGATGGTTCGTCCATGTCGTTCCAAATGCCGGCAATGCCGGCGTCCAGCAGCCCTTGGTAGAGTGAGCCCCACCACGTTCGAGCCGCCGGGTTGCTGAAATCCGGGAAGACACTCGGTCCGGGATTTTTTTCCGCGAGGGATGGCCAGACCGGGGCCTCGTAGACGGAACCGTCAGGGTTTTTCACAAAATAATTTCCGGCCATGCCCTCGTCGTAGGGCGCATAGCCTTTTTCCGCCTTGGGGTGTGGATCCAGGATGGAGACCACATGAAAATGTTGTGCGCGTAATTCCGAAATCATTTTTTTGGGGTCGGGAAAACGTTCGTGGTTCCACGTGAACGGCTTGTAATTGTCCAGGTAATGAATATCCAGCCAGATGACATCGGCGGGAATTTCTTTTTCCCGGAACGTGCTGGCGACCAGTCGCACCATGGACTCTGGATAGTAGCTGTAACGACATTGGTTGTAGCCCAGCGACCAAAGTGGCGGCAATGGCATCCGTCCGGTCAATGTGGTGTAGCGCTCGATGACTTGTTTTGGGTCCGGACCGTTGATGAAATAATAATCCAGGTCGCCACCCACCGCACCGAAGGTCAGCAATCCTTGAAAATCATGGCCGATGTCGAAAAAGCCGTGCCAGGTGTTGTCGAGGAAGACTCCGTGTGCCTGACCATTGCGTAAGACCATGAAAAACGGCACGGATACATACATGGGATCGGTGCTTGAATCGTGAGCGTACGTGTCCGAATTCCACATGACATAATTGTATCCCCCGAGGGCCCAACCACGCTTGTCCAGTCGGCCGCTTTTTTCACCGAGGCCGTAGACATGTTCGTCGTCGCGAAGACGTTTGGTGACCCTGAATCCACCATAACCAAAGGCCATGCCCTGGTCGGAGTCGTCCGCATCCAAAGTTTTGCCGGAAACGTCCGCGAAGGAAATTCGCAGCGGATTTTGTTGGATCAAAACCTGCAGTGCAGGCGTTTGTAAAACCGTCGAATCCAATCCGATCCTGGCGTTTGCGCTGGCTTCACCCCCATGACGATTGATTACGGCATAAGACAGGTTGCGTCCGAATGATTTTGCCGTCGTAAAATGAACCCGGACGACATTATCTGACAACGCAGTAATGGCCAATGTGCCTTGTGCACTCTTAAAAAGAAGCGTTTGGCCATCCCAAGCCGGAGGTGGCATCGCCCCCAGCGATGACCAGCCTGCGATCACGCTTTCTCCAGGTGTTGCAGCAGGCGGCCCATCTGCTTGCAGGGCGGTTTCGGCTGCGCCCCAAAGCAATGCTGCTGACGTCAACACGGATATTAGACCACGGTGGCGCCCGCTACGGAGCCCTCGCCGGATCGCAATCCCGTAATCATACTGGAGTTTCAGTCGTTTCGTCACCGTAGTGGTTGGGGGCAATTCAACAGAATGCCTGTCCAAATTGGTCAACATATGAAAATTTCAACGGAACGCAAAAATAAAAACCCAGGAATTAAAGTGAAATGCTTTATCATGAAGAATCGCGCGCCTTTTTAAATTAGGCGACCAGGACTTCCCACTGGTAGTCGCATAAAATGACCACAAGACAAATTGCCGGACGTGGCCGGTCTTCCGTCTGTTCAGTGATCGCTCGTCCGGTTTTAGCCTGTCCAAGGTCGTGGTAGGCAAACCGACGAGCGTCCAGTGGAGTCGAAAACAGCCACGTCATCTTGATAACCTAATACTGGAAAATAAACTCTTTTCCGACTTTCAAGGTCGAGCAGGAGGTAATCGCGAGGATGTCAGTCAATGCCTGGCATCACGTCGGAATAAGGGTCGGGAAATCGTTCTCCATTGAAATGAATCACATGCTCCAGGAACGTCAAGGCTGCCGGGAAACTACCAAAGGTACACCATGAATTGTGGGCCAAGACCTGTCGTACGTCAGTCACATTTGACGAAAATGATCCAGGATTTGGCAAAGACGTAAAACAACAATTGACACAATTATGCTGTTGTGATACAAAATATGACATTAGATTCGAAAACGACCCAGAAACAAAATACAGTAACCGGATCCAGCCACAGAACGAAAAGCCTGATTATGAGAATCACAGTAAAAACCATCGCCGCTTTGACGGGTCTCGTGGGACTCTTAATCGGGAACACGGTATTCGCGCAAAACTTGATTCAGAATCCCGGCTTCGGAACCGGAGATTTGACGGGTTGGACGCCATTGAACGCGGCTACAGGGGCCATCATCAGCGTCCTTCCCACTGGCGGAAACCCCACGGACTATGTCTGGTTAAACAATTCGTTGGAAGCCTATAATCTGGCTTTGTCACAGTCGACTCCCAATGGCAGTGTTGTTGGTGCTGGAGTTGTCGTGAACTATTCATTCGATCTGTTGGGCGGTAATCAGGCTGCTGGTGGAGTTGACTTTATTCATATCTTCGATGAAGCGGCCAACGGTGCAGTACTTAGTCAAGGCCCCGGGCTTCTTGGGCCTTACTTCCCTCCCACCACCTCGTGGACGACCTACAGCGGATCATTTACAACTATGGCGGGAAGCGATCATCTGTATATCGAATTTGATGCGACCACTGGAGCCAACAGCGGGTCCATGGATCAAATGGGTATTGACAATGTTATACTCACTGCCGCACCGGAACCGACGACGCTTTGTCTGGCCGCAGTGGGACTGCTGGGGGTCTGGACACTTCGTCGCGGCCGCAAGGCCTGAATCCCTTTTAGACCAGGTTTGGATCAGGACAAAGAGCCTGTGAAATCAGGCTCTGTATTTTTTACCTGGCGCGAATCGGGTGCAGTAGCGCCAGCGGGAGCAGACAATGGCCATGTTGTTCCCCAACCAAGGCATTTACTGTACAATTTAATTGGCAACACGCCCTAATGGATCACTTATGATGAACGTCACCTCGAAGCAAGCACTCCCCATCCATCTGGCGGCGATCGCTCTGGTGTTTGTTATCGGCACGGGTGTGAACAGAGCGCAAGTGCAGCTCAACGTACAATCCGGTGTTCAATTGAGCTGGCTTGAAAACACCAGCGATACCTATCACCTCCAATGGTCCTCCAACCCAGCCATGACCTGGACCGATCTCGCCGTGGCGGCGGGCAATGGCCTGACCAACACGTATTTTGATCTTTTCCCGAGCGGTGCGCGCAGCTACCAGGTTTTGGACATTGTTCCGGGTATGCCCGCGGTTTCCGGTAATCTCGTCGCCAATGGAGGGTTCGAAAACGGAAGCGGAGCCACCGCCGCCGGTTGGACGGTGGATACGGCTGCCGGCGGCCCGGTATATGCGGTGCGCACCAACGACAACCCGCACAGCGGCTCGTATAACTTCGAAGTCTATCTGGCGAGCACCGGTGCTGGGCCGGTGGTTCAGTTCAATCAGTCCGGTATTCCCGTGACGGGAGGAACCACCTATCCGTTCACTTTCTACTCCAGCGCACTGACGGGCAGTCAGGGTGACAGCGCACAGTGGCGAATTCTGTGGAACGCCGGAGGGGACACGGGTTACCAAGCATTTACTCCCGGAAACAACGCTTATGCCTTGATCACCAACTCCGTTGCCGCTCCTGCCAGTGCAACGTCGGCGACCATCTATTTCCACTTTGCAGGCGCGGCGATCCCGGCCCAGTCGGCCACGATTGACATTGATGATGTCACACTCGGGAACGGCAGTTCCAGCCCCGGCAGCCCGCCCGTAACCAATATCCTTGCGGTGGCCAGCCTGCCAATGGCCCAAATTAGTTGGCCCAGCACCTCCGGTATTGAATATCAACCCGAATCAACCACCAACCTTGGAGCAGGGTCCTGGAGCACGAATTTTCCCTTGGTCGTGGGCGATGGCGGCACCAACTCGTTCCTGACCCCGATGACCAACAGCGCGACGTTCTTGCGCTTGCTAATTCCGCCTGTCGTTGTCCTGCCCCCGTCAAACCTTCAACAGGTTCCGCCGGGAACTACCAATGCCATCGGTTTGACATGGAACGCCAGCACTTCGCCGGGCGTGACCGGTTACGAAGTCCTCTACGTTGATACCAACAGTATGACGACCAATTCAATCAGCCTCGGCCTTGTGACCAGCACCGTCATTCCGGGATTGACGTCTGGCCAGACCTATTTCGTATCGATCGTCACGCTCAGTTCCAACGGTCAGAGCAATCCATCCGCCACCCTCCAGGCTCAAGTGACGAACAATCCAAGTGGTATTGTGTGGTCCACTGACTTCAGCACCGGCGTGATCGATCCCGGCACGTGGACGTATGGCGTCGGCGGTGGGGGGTGGGGCAATGGCCAATTGGAATATGACACCGCCCAACACGGGAATACCTACATTACGGACGGAAATCTTGTGATTGAGGCCGACCGCACGAATTATTGGGGAAATTCTTTCACGTCCGCACGCATGCTCACAGAGGGGCGATTCGCGTTCAAGTACGGCAATATCGAAGCCCGGATCAAAGTTCCCAATACTGCCAACGGGTTGTGGCCCGCCTTTTGGATGATGGGCAATAACGCCGGTGCCATCACCTGGCCAAACTGTGGGGAGTTGGATATTATGGAGTTGGGCGCCGCCGCCGGGATCGCCTCAAACATTCAGCAGGAACTGATCGACAGTGCGATACACTATGCGGATACCAACAACAACGCTGTCAACGCCGCGGCCTGGCTCACGGCGCCGGAGGATCTCACCCAGGATTACCATCTCTACCAGATGTCCTGGACCCCGACGAACCTCACGTTTTCCCTCGACAATGTCCCCTTCGGCTCCTGGGATATCGCCAACATCCCCATGTTTCAGCAGCCGATGTTTCTGATTCTGAACATTGCCATCGGCGGCTATGATCCTTCCTACACGGGGGTGTACAGTCCTGGCGCAGTCACAGCCCCGTTCCCAGCAAGGATGGATGTTGATTATATCCGGATTACTGACAATGGTTATACGCAATTGTATTTTGGCGATAATTATGCAGAAAACGGGAACTTCGGGGTTTTTGCCGGAACCACGCCAGTCAACGACTCCCTGACCTACGGTACGGGCTTGGAACCAAATTTCGCCTACGGAACCAATGCTGCACTGTACCTCTGGAACAACATGACGCCGAGCGCCAACCCGCCGGCCCCTTCCGAGGGAACCAACTGCTGGTCATTCGATATTGCCGGCGGTAATTGGTTTGGAATGGGAGTCTTTCTGCCGAATTTCCGCAACATGAAGAACTACTCCGACGGGTATCTTCACTTCGACATTCGCACCACTGCGGGGGACGCCACGCCCATGCAAGTGGGAATCCAGAGTTGCGTGAGCGGCCAGTTGGCCGGTGATACCGGCAACTTTTGGCTTCCGTTGGGGGTCGACCAGACATCGGAGTTCTGGTTTCCTCGTGATGGCCAATGGCATTCTCTGAAAATCCCCTTGAACCGATTCGCCAATGTCGATTTCCGCACCGTTAATCAGCTGTTCCAGATTTCGAGTGTCGTGAACCCGGCTTCCGCGCTGAACCTGTCCATTGACAATGTTTGGTGGGAACCCAGCGCCACCCGGGTGACCCCTCAAAATGGAGATTTCGGTGTCTATACCGAGACACCGTCCCACCAGAGCGCCGGAGCATTTGCCCTGGGTGTGCAGGGTAATTTTTTCGTCTGGGCGAATACGATGGTGCCCGCCACGCAACACCCATATAATGGTGACACCAACGATATCAGTCTGGCCGCTGCGCCTGGCATGACGTGGTCAGGGATGGCGTTCACACCGGACAATAAATACAACCTGACGGCGTACCAATACACGAATTGCGATTTGGAGTTCGCCATGAAGACCACCTCCACCACCTCGTTCATGATTGGCATGAAGAGCGGCAACCTCGATGGCGTGGGCCAGAAATGGATCAACTTCGGGGGACCGGGCAGCGACCCCTACGGATTTGTTCGCGACGGTGCCTGGCATGTGGTGGACATCCCGATGTCCGACTTCGGTCCGGAAGTGGATCTGTCCGCGGTCAGCCAGTTCTTCGAGATTTTAAGTCAGTCGGCGCCAATCTCTGATATCGAGTTGGACGATATCCACTTCACGAACGGCGGCGTGGCTTCACCGCCCGACCAATAAAATGGCGTTGTCCCCGCAGGGCGATGACCGTCCGCATTGTGCCCAAGGTGAGACATCAACCTCTCCTTCTCACGTATGTTTTACGAACCACCGGATCCTTTTTGCAAACATCGCGGATGATCGATAATTATCCGTTGTCATGGCAGAACAGGTGATGCACTCTTGGAATATTTTACGTCAAGGTGCCGAGCAGGAAGTCCCTGATGAATATGATATTTTCGTGGGCCAAGCGCCTTTCTGCGTTTCCGCAAACCACCGGTCACGATGGACTCGATGACTCCCTGGACCTTTGGCGACAGGTCGGCGCAAGCGGCCTCCGGTCGAAGAGCAAGATGCGTTCGGGTTAAAAGCGGATTATTCCTCGTTGAACGGCTACGGCAACGGCTTGAGTTCGATCAGCAACGCGAAGTTTTGCTAAAATACTCTTTAGAAACCACTTGGTAGTGTTTTCAGTGATGTTTAAAACATCGGCAATTTGCTTGTTGGCCAACCCCTTGGCAAGCTCATTGAGGACCTGCAGCTCGCGGGGAGTCAGTTCTTCAAACATGCGCCGCGATGCAAGACGCTTGGCTACTTCTTCCGGAATCCAATACTGTCCAGCCGCCACGGCGCGAATAGCCGGAATTAGTTTGTCTTCCGTGGAGTTTTTCAACACATAGCCCGCGGCTCCGGCTTCCAAGGCTGTATGAATGTCCTCATCTCCATCCAGGGCCGTCAGCATCAAAATGCGCGCACCATCGTTTTGTTTACGGATTTCAACAGTGGCTTCGACGCCACTTTTGATCGGCATGCGCAGGTCCATCAAGGCAACGTCAGGGGTTGATTTTTTGAACAGAGCAACGGCCTGGGCGCCATCGGTGGCCTCGGCGACAATTTGCATGTCAGGTTCCGTATTGATCATGGCGATCAACCCCATCCGAACCAGGTAATGGTCGTCAGCAATCAAAATCCTAATCGGCGGCGATTTCTTCATGATTTGCTTGTTCATCGGCTGATTTTGGCGTGATTGTCTGCTCTATCGGCAGCTCGACATGGACGATGGTTCCCCTGCCATGGGCGCTCGTAACTGCGATGTTTCCTCCCAACCGTTTTGTTCTTTCCGACATGCCGAGCAAACCAAAATGACCGTCATTGGGGCCGGCGCAATGGTCGGGGGTGAAACCTTTTCCATCATCCTTGATCTGCAAGGTTACCTTTTCGGCGTAAAACTCCAATTCGATCTGCACCCAATGTGCACCGGCATGTTTGACTGTGTTCGTAATGGCCTCTTGACAGATTCGAAGTATGTTCTCTTCAACGATCTCAGGCAAAGGGCGAATGTCACCTTTCGTATTAATTTCGACACGGATACCTGCACTGTCTGCAATTCGATTGCTGCTGATCAATAGTGCGCTGGATAGATCAAACGCTTCGAGTTCTCTGCTTCGCAGATCCCAGATGGATCTGCGTAAATCGACTTGGCTGATCCGCACCATGCTCCGAACCAGGCCCAGGTGGTGGCAGGCTTTGTCAGGTTCCGGCTTAAACAACTTTGCGACAGTGTTTAGCTGCAGGGTGATGCCGGTCAGCGTTTGTTCCAGAGTATCGTGCAGCTCTTTTGCCAGTCGAGTACGTTCAGCTAAAATGGCCTTGGATCGCACCTCAACCTCTTTTCTCGCCGTTATTTGGAATTCCAACTGTCGCGTTCTCTCCTCGACTCGCATCTCAAGTGTATCGTGAGCTTTTTGCAACTCCCTTTGGTCCTGCTCTCGTTCACGCATCAATTGTCTCAAAGCCAGGTTTCTCTTCGATACCATGATAATCCAACTGGCGGCAAAAATGATTGTGACCAATGCTATGACAAGAATGATCAACAAGTGTTGCGCGCTCAGCCAGCTCGGTTTGGTGATGATGCTGGCGTCATTTGAATCCGGTATGAGGATGTGAAAAGATTGAATTTTTCCGTTCTTGTCACTTTGAAGAAAGCACACACCGCAAATTCTGACAGTGCTGCCAATGGGAATTGATTGTAAGAGGGAATCCGATTTGGCCGTATCTGCTTCGGCCGTAAAAAGCAGGTTGCTGTTTTGGAGCACCAAGGTCGTTTTTAGAATGTTAGACCCTCCGGTTGACGCTGGGATTTCTTCCGTTAACCGATCAAGCAACGTGCCCGAGAGGGTGATGAAGTCGGCGTGGTGTAACCCTTTGAATAATTCTGCCGTCGGCACTTTCGTCGGCAACACACTGGTACGAGGTTCGTCTGTCTTCCGTAGAACCGCATCTGCTAAAAACGGGAAAAAGCTTTTTACGTCTGGAAATCCCACGGCTTCAATCACATCACCCGGAGAGAGGGAAATAATTTGGCTGCTTGTAACTTCCAATCCGCCAGTGGCATCCTGGATAAATACATCCTCGCCATTTCTTTGACAGGTTACAGCCCCTTTGACATGAACTCGGTAGCCGAGTGGAAGGCCACTGCGGTATTGGCCAATGTTGCTAATGGGAGTCACAGGTTTATTAAACGGGTTTGAAGCAGGAAATTGTTCGACAATAAAATCCCCGGCGAGGGGAACATAAACATTGACTGTTACGAGGTGTCTCAATGGTGCGTTATAGGAAGTCGCGGCAGTGCCTTTTACCTTGATCTTGGCGCCAATCAGCGACTGGGGATCAATGCCCGCTGGAATTGGCCCAAACACATCGACAGAGAATCCACCCGCAGCCAATTCAATTTGAAATGTCGTATTGAGACCACCTTGCACGTTTCTTACAATGCCTGAGATTTCAATCCGTTGACTATCTTCAGCACCTGACATCAACTGCTCGATGAGAACAGGTTTGGGTTCTGGTAATGCTGCTGTTCCCACCTTTTCCCAACTCGGTGCGGTGATAATGGGGGCATATCCTCCCGGAGCACTTACCCCCGAAACGGCAACCACATCGCCGGGGCGGGGCTGGGTGCTGCCGATGTTCTCGACAAAAACACCACCACTGGCATCCTGAACGAAAAATCTTCCATCCCAGTCAGACTCGGCGGCAGTGACAACACCTGTGACTGAAATCCCGATTCCACGTGATGCCTGTTCACTTGAAAGAGCCAGAACTTCACACGCACTGGTTAAACGTTTGCCTGGGAGCGGCTGCGAGACAACTTGCCCTGCGCTTGATAGCGTAAATACGACGAAAAACAGCAGTACTAAAGACTTTTTCACAGGTAGCTAACGGGTTATCGAAAACACGACCCTTCAAAAGGTTGGCCTCCGAACCATCGGGCGTTATGCACAATAATTGCTCGAAAATGCGTTATCAACACCGTGCCAGCACTCCAAAATACGACGAAAATATTGAAACTCCAGAAAAAAGTGTGGACGACTCCTGTCATTAGAACGGAGCCATGGAGTCATTTAAAAAACAGCGTCGCAAATGGAAATACAATGCGAACGATAAAAATAAGATTTCTTTTACAATTCCGTCTCGGTCCTTCCCAGGATTCAACCAGTCAACGATCGTGCGCTTCACTACAAACCAGGAAATACCTTCAACGCGGCCGGTGTGATTAGTCAGTTGAATGAGCAACATCCCCGGTTGTCTGACAAAGCCTGAATGCGGTGCCCACCCGAAAGAGGGGTGTTCAAGCCGTGAGGGTTATGCCATTGTAGTTTCACCGCCAGATACCAGTGTTGGCGGTCTTGTTTGTTGCGTATCAACCGGAACCAAACCTTATGAAAAAAACCATCTTGATTCTAATTTGTATAATCGGCGCTGTAAGCTTGGCATCTGCGTCCAACTATTTCTCTTACACCGCAACGGCGGGTCCGGGCAGCACGCCGGATGGAGTAGATCAAAATGCGGACCCGGTTAATGTTTGGACAAATGTTCTTTACGCCGGTGGAACCAATGGCTTGGGCGATGCTGGTGCTGATGGCTCGGGAGTCTATTTCGGTAATCCAGATGGAGCCGGCGGGATTGGAGGTAGTTCCGTAAATTCATGGCAAGCGTATAGTTACCAAAACGATGGGACCGCTCTGGGCGGAAGTGTTGACTCCTACAACACATTTGCCGGCGGAGCTTTAACAGTTGGGCAGACCGTTTCAATCAACTTTGTAATGCGGGCTACCGATCCTGCAGCCAATGGATTCCCGGCCGGCCAGGTCGGCGTCAGTTTGTTGAATGGTACTAACACTGCCATAAGATTTTACATTTATGGAGGCGGGCCCGGTTGGTATTTTTATACCGACGCAGGGACTAATGCGGCGAAAGCCGGACCCATGACTTATCAATATCAAGCGGCATTTAATATTGCCTTCACCATCACCGGAACCAATACCTATCTGGCGGTTGCAGGTTCCGACACTTGGACCGGTACATTCAATGGATCGCTTACGGGAATAGACGTATTCAATCACGCGGGCGGCAATGCCAGTGATGTGGGATTCAATAATTTAACAGTCGCGCCCGAGTTGACCATCAACAACATCTCGCCCGATGATGGCAAATCGCTATTCAATGCGACCAACACGATGAGTTTTGGCATCACTTCACCGTCTGCCGCCGTCAATACCAGCGGCATTCAGTTGATCTTAAACGGCGTGAATGTTTCCAGTAATCTGGTGGTTAGCGGCGGCGGCAGCGGAAATGTCACGGCCCGTTATACCAATCTTTTGTTGGATACCATTTATGTTGGTCAAATCAATGTCACCAACGCTGGCGGCGAAGGTGTGAGCGCGCCGGTCCGGTTCGACACCTTTAGTTCAAACTATTTTACCTGGGAAGCGGAAGATTTTGATTTCAGTAGTGGCCAGTTCATCGACAACCCGGTGATTTCAACCAACAGTGCCAGCAGTTACTACAATCAGGTGGGCGTATCGAACGTGGACGAATATGTGTCGAATTTTAGCACGAATCAACCTCACGGCTGGCGCCCCAATGATCAGGCTTCGACCGATCTTGCAAATGATACACCCCGCTCTCAATTTATCACCGCCGGTATTCCCGACTATCTTGTTGGGTATTTTAATCCGTCGAATTGGGTGAATTACACCAAAACTTTCCCGGCCGGCACTTATAATATCTATGGACGCTTGGCCAACGGGAACGGCGGTTTGGCCAGTTGCTCTCTGGCTCAAATCACCAGCGGTCAGGGCACCACCAATCAGACGACTACGCAACTGGGCATCTTTCAATTCAACGCGCGCGGATGGAACAGTTTTGATTTCATACCTCTATCGGATGCCTGGGGAAATCCGCTGGCGGTGACGTTAAATGGACAAACCACACTGCGGGTAACTTCCGGGCCTTTGGGCGGAGGGGTCAACCTGAACTTTTTCATGCTGGCACCCGGAACCAACACGCCGCCGGCGATTGCAAACATTTATCCTGATGGCTCGCAGCCTTTTCAAGCCACCAACCTGCTGACCTTCACCGTCAGTTCCGCTGTCAGCACCGTCAGCACCAACAATATTCAATTAACCCTGAATGGCGCCAACGTTTCGCCGCTGTTGAGGTTCACCGGCTCGGCGACCAATTGGCAGGTTGGTTTCCCGCTGTCCCAACAGGGAAGCTACGCAATCACCATTACGGCAACGGATGCCGCTGGACATTCGCATAGTTATAGCGAAACTTTTGACACGTTCAGTCAAAACAACTTCATGATTGAGGCCGATGAATTCGACTTCAACAGCGGGCAGTGGTTTGACAATTCCATTCAGACAGCCACCAACAATACGGCCACCAACAGCTATTATTATTATCCGGGCGGCAATTTCGCCAATAGCGCGGTGTACGGCGTGGATTATAGCACGACCAACGTAACAGGTGAAGCGTACATTTACCGGCAAGATGGCAACTCCCCTGGGGTGTACGCCCAGGCCGTCGGCACGGAAGTGACGTCGGACTTTCTCCGCAGCAAGTTTATTAACATGGGGCCGAGCGCAGTACCACCGTTTGAGTACGTTCCAAGTGAAGCTGTGCCAACGACCAACACCGACTGTGACGTGGGCTGGTATCCGCCGGGGACATGGATTAATTATACCCGGACGTTCCCGTCCAACACATATCAGATCTATGGCCGGCTCGCCAGCGGGGCGGCATATACCAATGCGACAATGGCTTTGGTGACCGTCGGGGGCGTTACACAGACGACCCAGATGCTGGGTACGTTCTCTGATGCCAATGCCAATGGATTTCAGTCCTGGCACTGGGTGCTTTTGATGAGCAATGGCCAGCCAGCCGTGGTCACGCTCAGCGGAGCAAAAACGCTGAAGGTGACGGCGCCGGTGGGCAGCGCGACGGGGAGCCTGAATGCGCACTTCTACATGTTTGTGCCGTTCAGTGCGGTTACGCCGTTTTCGATCAGCGCCTCGGTGAGCGCGGGCACCGTTTCGATCAAGTTTCCGACCCA
>Ga0187871_10001877_pt1 | contig 17814 bp, 11 predicted proteins | sample June2016WEW_16_1_FD_132988 | JGI IMG/M metagenome (GOLD analysis project Ga0187871, IMG submission 132988) | Peatland microbial communities from SPRUCE experiment site at the Marcell Experimental Forest, Minnesota, USA - June2016WEW_16_10 | ecosystem: Environmental > Terrestrial > Soil >...
GGCGCTGCGGGCCATGCACTCCCTGCGCCTGCTCACCTTGTTATTGCCGGAGCTGAAGCCCATTGATTCGCTGGTAGTGCGCGATTTTTATCATCGCTTCACTGTGGATGAGCACTCGATTCTCGCGATTGAAAGTCTGCACCGGTTGAACGAATCAAAGTCCGAATGGGACAAGCGGTATGCGGAGCTGCTGGGTGAGCTGGAAGATCCGGAATTGCTTTATCTTGCTCTGTTGTTGCACGACACGGGAAAGGGAGTTCCGGGTGGGAATCACGTGGAAGCTAGCGTGGAGATTGCCGGTCGTTGTCTGGACCGATTGGATGTTGATCCGGAGGAACGAGCGGCGGTGTTGTTCTTGATCGCGAACCACTTGGAAATGTCGGCACAACTGCGGAGGGATATTTTCAATCCGGAGACGGTGGCGGCTTTCGCGGAGAAAATGGGCACGCCGGAGCGGCTGAAAATGTTGTGCCTGCTGACCTATGCGGACATCAAGGCGGTGAATCCGGAGGCACTGACGCCGTGGAAGGCGGAGAATGTTTGGCAGCTCTACATCGGTGCCGCGAACTACTTGAATCGCAGCGCAGACCAGCGCGTGCATGACGCAAACGGAGAAAAACTGGCGCGGCTGAGGAGTTTGGCTCCGGTGACGGGCACAAAGTTCAAGGACTTTGTGGAGGGATTTCCGCAGAGATATTTGCAAGTGCACTCTGCCGAAGAAGTAATGCGGCATATGACGATGGCTGAGGAATTCGGCGACAATGCCGTGCAAGTCGACCTGAAGCGGGGCCGACATTGGTATGAGCTGACGCTTGTCACCAAGGACCGGGCGTCGTTGTTTGCGACTTTGACGGGTGTGTTGGCAGCATGGGGAATGAATATCGTGAAGGCACATGCGTTTTCGAACCAAGCCGGAACTGTGGTAGACACGCTTTACTTTACCGATCGCTTTCGCACTCTGGAGTTGAACTTGTCAGAATGGGACCGGTTCAAGCAGAGTATTGCCGCGGTTTTGGCCGGTGAAGCCGACCTCGACAAGATGTTGCGTGACCGCCAGCGCGGGGAGAAAAGCGTCCGGGTCAAAGTTGTGGTGGAGACGAGGATTGATTTTGATGACGTATGCTCGTCGACGAGCACGCTGTTGCAGGTGATTGCGCAGGACCGGCCGCGGCTGTTGCATCGGATCAGTTCGTGCCTTTCCGCGCAGAAGTGCAATATTGAGATTGCTCTGATTGATACTGAGGGTCAGATGGCGATCGATGCGTTTTATTTGACTTCGGGAGGAAAGAAACTGACGGCGGAGCACCAGAAGAGGGTGCAGAAGGCGTTGGTGGATGAGCTGAAGAGTTTGGAGTTGGGGGGGTAAGCCTGCCAAGATCTTAGGCACCTCGGGGGCTGAAGCCCGCCTGCACCCACTTTTCTTTCATCGAGATTCAGCTCCGCTTCGCTCGACGGCCGATGCGCCCGTCCCTACATGAACGCTGAAGTGGTACCATTCCCTGCTGACAACATGCACAAGGCACGGTTATTTCTCGCATTCTCCTTATTAGTTCTCCTGCACGGGTTCTCTGCGGGTCGGGTTCCATCTCAGACAGCGCCGCGTGCGATTGTTCTGCATGCGGCTCGTCTGTTGGACATTAAGGGTGGGCGGGTGGTGAAACCGGGCGAAGTGTTGGTTGAAGGCGAGCGCATCGTTGAAGTGGGTGCGTCGGTAAAGCGACCCGAGGGAGCAGAAGTAATCGATCTCGGTGACCGCACGCTTTTGCCTGGATTGATCGACGCGCATGTTCATTTGTTTTTGCATCCTGGGGCGGAGGACTTGCAGACGGTAGAGGAGTCGGTGCCGCAACGCACAATTATGGCGCTGCTTGCGGCGCGCGACGATTTAATGGCGGGCTTCACTGCGGAACGCGACATGGGAACCGAGGGCGCGGGGTCTGCCGACACAGCGGTCCGGAATGCGATTGATGAGGGATTGGTTCCGGGGCCGCGGTTGCGCATCAGCGGGAACGCCATCAACATTCTGGGCGGGCACGAAGATGCTATTGGCTTCAATCCGGCGCAGCACGTGCTGTCCAATGCCGACTATGCGAACAATGCCGCCGAACTGGTGGCGGTCATGCGGCAGCAGTTTAAGGAAGGCGCGGACTTCATCAAGATTTACGAGACTGGCCCGGACAAAGTGCGGGACGGCAAGTTTTCAACGATCTATCAATATAGCGAGGCTGAACTGAAGGCAGCGGTCGACGAGGCGGCGCGTGTGGGCAAGCGCGTGGCAGTGCATGCCACCGGCGAACCGGGCACGCTGTTCGCCGCCCAGGCCGGAGTAGCTTCTATCGATCATGCCAATCAGCTCGGCGACGAGACGATGCGGCTGATGCGGGAGAAACAGATATTCGCAGTGCCGACGTTCACTATCTTCGAATATTTTGCTGACCATGCGGCTGCGCCGGCACAGGCCGCGCGCGAACGCGAGATGCTCGATTTGAAGGTGCAGGATTTTCGCAAGCAAGTCGCAGCAGGAGTTCCGATGGCGGTGGGCTCTGACGTGGGACCGTTTCCTCATGGGACGCAGGCGCGGGAATTTGTGCTGATGGTGAAGCACGGCATGTCTCCGCTAGCCGTGTTGCAGGCTGGCCTGCTCAATGGAGCGAAGCTGCTGGAATGGGATGGACAGATTGGGGTGCTCGAAGCCGGCTACTTCGCCGACATCGTTGCGGTTTCCGGCGATCCGCTGCTGGACATCAGCACGCTCGAGAAGGTTTCATTCGTGATGAAGAACGGAGTGATTTATAAGAAGTAAAGGTAGGAGCCGAAAGAAGGATCGACGCTGAGATTTAGTGCTTCGGAGCCAGCCTGCCGGCAAGTGTTGACTGATCCTGCCTACTGGATGGCGCTGCCGACGTTCGAGAAGACATTGCTGGCGTTCGACCCGATCAGCCGGACCGTGCTTACGACAATGACGAGAATGACCGCCAGCATCACCGCGTACTCGGCGACGTCCTGTCCTTCTTCATCTGACCAAAGCGGGCTTGACCGAAGTTTATTTAGAAAATCGTTCATGGGTTCTCCTTGTTTCAGGCTGCTCCAGATATGGCTGAGGCTCTGCTTAGGGGCAGGGCACTGGAATTGAAAAGACTCATTCCCGAAGGCTCCTTCTCCTGCGAAAAAGCCTGTAAGCCAACCTGATATTCGCCTCTTCCATCAAGCAACCTGGTCCAGACCACGGTAAATTCCATTCGGCGCTGGTGATAAAAAATGGTCAAGGTGTCGAGTACCTTGAGTTGGTGGCGAATCGCGCCCAGCCGAACTCCAGTCGGCGTGAGATCGAGAGTATGCGCCAGTCCCTCGAACGATGCGCCGGAGGCGTCTGTTCCTCGAACTCGCACGGGCAACACAGCTTGCATACGATCCTGCCGTCGCCGATTGGTTGTGACACTGGTTCCTTGCATGTATGGCCTGGAGACAGTGTGCGACAAACTTGAAAGAAGCAGAATAGCTCCGACGAGGGAGGCACAAAAGTAACCAACCGGATTCTCCTGCAAGGTGTTGAGGATGCGATGGTCAGGATGTTGTGGTCTGTGAAGGTTTCCGCGCAATTCCAAGGCGGGAAAGAAAATCAAAACGCAACCGTGCGCTCCTTCGGAACCCTCCTAATCTCATTTAGACTGGAACAGCGGGTTCGGCATCGAAGGTAGACATGCAGTACACACGAATCGTAAATCAGGTTGTGGCCGGTCTGTTGCTGCTGGGCTGGAATCTGCCGGGGGGCTGCCAGCCGCTCTCTCAAGCGCGGGATGCAGGGAGCTCGTCGCATGCCACTCAGCAGGGTCAACTGCCGGTCGAGCAAGTCGCGAGGAGGCTTCAGGAAAATAATGCGCAGCGAGCCACCGCGCTGCGCCAGTTCAATGGAACCCGGATTTATACCATGCAGTATCGGGGTTTCCCGAGCGATCGTGACGCGGAGATGGTGGTCAGCGTAAAGTACCGCGCTCCCGATTCGAAAGAGTTCACGGTACTTTCCCAGACCGGTTCCAAGTTCATTATCGATCACGTCCTCAAGAAACTTCTGGAGGGCGAGCAAGAAGCAGCGAACGAAGAAAATCGCCGGAATACGGCGCTCAGCAGCGAAAACTACGACTTCACGTTGGCGGGGTATGAAAACACGCCGCAGGGAGCGCAGTACGTGCTCAACCTGCTGCCGAAGACGAAGAACAAATATCTTTATCGCGGAAAAATCTGGGTTGACGCGAAAGATTTCGCGGTGGTGCGAATTGAAGCAGAGCCGGCCAAGAATCCGTCTTTCTGGATCAAGAAAACGGAGGTTAAGCACCGATACGTCAAGGTGAATGACTTCTGGCTTCCCGCCGAAAACCGTACCGAAAGCGTGATTCGGCTAGGAGGCACGGCCACACTTTCCATTGAATACAAAGATTACAAAATTACGAGCGCGGCGCCGCTGCGCGACCCAGAGAACGCACGCAGCGCCTCGAAGTGATCGCCCTAACTGAGCTTACGTCGATACCCTACGGAAATGTATAGTGTGAGTTGCTGTCCTGACTGTGAAGGCCGGCGTTACGGCCGCGCGGACAATACAAATTGATTGGGATGATCCTTTATTTCGTTTTAGGTGTAGCGCTGGTCGGCACATTGTCTTCGGCCGTGTTTCTAGGGCTGGCGCTGCTGGGAGTGGTGCGGTTTCGAGCGGAGGCGGGCAGGCAGTTCAGCTGCGCCCCGGACGATGCGGGCCTACCTCCGGTCTCGGTGCTCAAGCCGGTGCACGGTCTGGAAGCGCGGTTGAAGGAGAACATCGAAAGCTTCTTCCGGCAAGACTATCCCAACTATGAAATTCTGTTTGCCGCGGACGACGCGGACGATCCTGCCCTGGAAGTGGTGCGGGAAGTGTGCGCCCGCTATCCGCACATCCCAAGCCGCGTGCTGGTGACCGGCACCCCCTGGCCGAACCCTGTGGTTTATTCGTTTCATTGCCTCGCAGAGGCAGCGGAGCACGACATTCTGGTTACAACCGACAGCGACGTGGAAGTTGATCCGCAATATCTGCGAGAAATCGTGCCGCCATTGCTGGACCCGAACGTGGGCATGGTGACGTGCGTCTATCGCGGCAAGAATGCGGCCGGATTTTTCTCCGGGCTCACGGCCATCGGCATGTCCGTGGAAATGACGGCGGGAGTTCTGGTGGCAAATCTGCTCGAAGGCATGAAGTTCGGGTTAGGGCCGACCACCGTGGTGCGCAAGGATTCGCTAGCCAGCATCGGTGGCTACAGCGCGCTGCGAGATTACATTGCCTATGACTTTGCAATCGGCAATTTGATGGCGAAGGCAGGTTATCGTGTGGTGCTCTCGGGCCACATCATCGATCACGTAGTGAATCAGAAATCATTTCTGCGTATGTGGCAAAACCAATTGCGCTGGGCGCAAACGACGCGCTATTCGCGCCCCGTTGGCCACCTTGGAAGCGGATTGATCTTCGCCATGCCATACGGAATTCTCGGACTTGTTTCAGCTGGATTATTGGGACATTGGGGGATTGGAGTGCTTCTGCTGAGTGCGGCCGTGCTGAACCGGTTGGCCGAAGCGTGGCTGGTGGGCTGGATGGTGGTTCGTGATCCGCAGGTACGGCGCACGCCCTGGCTCTATCCCCTACGAGATTTGCTCGGCTTTCTGGTGTGGTTCGCGAGCTATTTGAATTTGCGCTATGTCTGGCGCGACAGCCGCTTTGAATTAAAAGGAACGCGAATCGCTTTGCGGCAGACCTCTTCGGATAGTCGATAACGGCGGAAGAAAAAGCTTTTCACCGCAAAGATCGCGAAGAGTTCGCCAAGGCCGCAAAGAAAGGCCGGCCGATCGGTTCGATCTCAGGTTTCGATCCAGTTTTCGATTCCATACGGAGGTGTTGTGCGCGTTTTCGTTACCGGCGCGGCGGGTTTTATCGGCAGTCATATGGTCGACCGGCTGCTCTCCGCAGGCCACAGCGTGACTGGGTTCGATAACATGTCGACCGGGCAGCGGCGTTTTCTGGAAAGTGCTCTGGTCCATCCTCGCTTCACTTTTCATCAAGCCGACTTGCTCGACCGCAAGAGTCTGGCGCAGGCGATGGAAGGTGCGGAGCTGGTCGCTCACTTCGCCGCGAACGCCGATGTGCGCTTCGGTATCGAACATCCGCGCAAGGATCTGGATCAAAACACGATCGCGACCTGGAATGTGCTGGAGGCAATGCGTGAGCGAGGCTGTAAACGGATTATCTTTTCTTCGACCGGATCCGTCTATGGAGAGCCGGAAATTTTTCCCACGCCTGAGACGTGTCCCTTCCCCATTCAGACCTCGCTTTACGGCGCCTCCAAACTGGCTGCGGAGGGCCTGATTCAAGCCTACTGCGAAGGCTTTGGATTGCAAGGCTACATTTTTCGATTCGTATCCATCCTGGGTGAGCGTTACTCGCATGGGCATGTGTTTGATTTCTACCAGCAGCTATCTCAACACCCGGAACATCTCCATGTGCTGGGCGACGGCCACCAGCGGAAGTCTTATTTGTATGTGCAGGATTGCATCGACGCGATTCTGGCCGCCGTCGACCGGGCAAATGAAAAAGTGAATATATTCAATCTCGGGACTGACGAGTATTGCGAGGTCAACGACTCCATCGGTTGGATCTGTGAGTACCTCGGGCTGCATCCCAAGCTGACCTACTCGGGTGGGGAGCGCGGCTGGGTCGGCGACAGCCCGTTCATTCTGCTCGATTGCTCCCGGATTCGCGCCCTGGGCTGGCGGCCGCAGTTAACTATCAAGCAAGCGGTTTTGGCGACGATCCAATACGTGAGCGCAAGCGGCGCGCCGGTGAAGAAAGAATAGGCACGCTTATGGCAGCGGCCTCGGCGCCGTGGTTCCAGCCAACAGCTCCAGCCTACTGCAGCTTCGCATACTCCGTTTTAGCCTGCTTCAGGATTGGGATATCAGAATCGGCGTCATTCCAGAGCGCAAAGAAATCCTGGTAAGCGGTGCGCGCGCGCGCTTTGTCGCCAGAGAGCGCGCACGCTCGTCCCAGGCCGAGGTGGGATAGAGCACTCAGGGGAAAGTTCACGATTACGCCGGGATGCTCGAGGATCTTCTGAAACTCCGCAGCCGCGAGTTCACCATTTCCTTGACCGTTTCCGGAACTCAGGTAGGCCTGGCCACGTAGGTAAACCGGGTACATTGTGCCCGCCGAAAACGGCGGCGGATCGGCTAATTCATAAGGCACTGATTCGTGCAGGACAGCGATAGCCCGGGCCGAATCGTGCCTTTGCAACGCAACCGCCGCCTGCACCGTCGGAAGCCAATAATTTTGCATGAGCGTATCCAACGGGAACTCCTGATTGAGGGCGTCCGCCAGTTTCTCGGCCGCAGGGACGTCACCGCCGCGCGCCAATGCCAACGCAGCCTCCACTTTTACGTCTCGTCCCGGTGCCAGTTCCAGGGCCTCGTGTGCTTGCTTTAGACCCTCGGCGAAATTGCCGAACTCAACCTCGCGCAGCGCCTCATTTCCCTGCCAGAACGCCGCCGTTTCTTTGGAGTCGTTACGCTTGGCCGATTCCTCCGCCTGAGCCGAGAGCTGCCGGGACTTCTGCAGGTGGCCGTGATCAGCTTGCGTGTCAGATTCCGCCGACAGCATGATGTCCTCAGCGCCCGGCTTGCCCATCGACCACGCAAACTGCTCCTGCATCCCCGGCCCATCTTTGCGCAGGAAGTCGAGATAATAAATGGATTGCCGCAGGTAGGGGCCATCCAGCTTGCGAGTTAGCGCTTCATCAAATGTGGACTTCGCCTCATCCAGCCGATTCATGGAAAAGTAGGCCACGCCAAGATTGTTATATCCCAGGATATTGGCAGCCTCGAGAATCAGCGCTTCACGGGTTACGGCGGCCGCCCGCTCGAACTGTCCCATGGTGAAGTAATTCACTCCGAGATTGGTTTGAGCAACGTAATCCCTGGGATAATCCCGAATCCACAATTCATATTGCTGAATCGCCTTTTCCAACTCGCCAGTGACCAGCGTGAAATAAGTACAGGAGATGTAATACATCTCGCGCTCGCTGACGCGGTCGCGCAACTCGTACGCTTTGCGGACGTTCTCAATTGCCAGAGTGGCCTGACCGAGATTGTTGTAACGAATGCCCAGAGAGGCGTAAGCGCGAGCGAAATTTGGATCGAGTTGAACCGCCCGCTTGAGTAAGGGAAGAGCGTCCGTGTCGCCCTTTTCGCGGGCCAGTCGATCGCCCTCTGTATATGCCTGGAGCGCCTCGAGAGACGGAGTGGTGGCTTCGTCGAGCGGCTTGTCAAACTTCTGCACCGACGCCAGGGATTCGCCCAGCTTGCCACGCAACGTGGCTGCCGCTTCGCCCAGCGTCTGTAGTATTTTCTCGCGGCTGTCTGCTTCCGCCTGCGCCGCTCCCAGCAGATCGCCAGTTTTGCAGCTAATCGCTTTCAGAACGATGGCATAGTGGCTGCCCAGACTCGCGATGGATCCCGCCAGCAAAGCCTTGCTTCCTGTACGCATGCAAACTTCGCGGCCCACATCACGAGTGATACGCTGGTCCGAAGTCTTGCCCATCAGCTTCAAGGTCTCGGTCATCCTTCGATCCGAGAGCACGTTGAGAAACGGCGACTGCTCCAGATCGACTGCCAGAGCCTCTTTTAGCGTACTGTCAAATACGGGATCGCCAGTGGTGTTGGCAAAGTCCGCGATCACGATTACGTCTTTGTCGGTGAGTTGCGGCGGCTTGCGGAAATGGAAATAAAGAAAAATGACGAGAGCGACAAGTGCAAGGGCTCCAGCCGGTGCCAGGGTTTTCAAGCCCAACCGAGATGGGGCCAGCTTAACTCGGCCCGGATGGCTGGGCGCCTGCCCGAAACTCGCCGGGGTAGTCGCTTCCACCGGAGGACCGCCAGCCGCCTGACTGCCGCTTTGGGCGGCTGCCCTCACGCGACCTGAGCTACCGCGTTGCTCTTCGACTCGGGCTGCGATCTCCTCCGGTTCTGCACTCAAAGCCACGCGTTTCGACTCGCTATCTCGTTTCAGCCGTTGCAAATCGGTGCGGATGTCGGCGGCGTGCTGATAGCGCATGTTCCGGTCTTTTTCCAGCGCCTTGTTAATGATGCGTTCGAGTTCCGCGGGAACGTCGGGACTGAGGCGGACTGGCGCGACCGGAGCGCTATGCAAAATGGAGTCAAAGACCGCCGCCGTGGTATCGCCCCTGAAAGGCTGCGAGCCCGTCACCATTTCATAAAGCACTGCGCCAAAGGAAAACAGGTCAGTGCGCGCGTCCAACTCTTTTCCCAGGGCCTGCTCGGGTGACATGAAGGCGATCGTCCCCAGGGCAGAACCCGGACCGGTCAGGTTTTCCTGCGTGGCAGTGAGCCCCGAAGTTACCGATGAGCCCGAGCCGGCGGCAAAACCGGCCGCGACTTTTGCCACCCCGAAATCTAAGATCTTCGCCTGCCCCCGCTCCGCAACGAAAATATTCCCCGGCTTGATGTCGCGATGAATAATGCCCTTGGCGTGCGCGGCGTCGAGGGCGTCGGCGAGCTGGATGCCAAGTTCGACCACCACCTCAGGGTCCAGCGCTCGGCCGGCGATGCGATGGGCTAGGGTCACGCCTTCCAGATACTGCATGGCAATGAAGGGACGCCCCTCGTGCTCTCCAATTTCATAGGTGGTGCAAATATTAGGATGGTCTAAAGCCGAGGCCGTGCGAGCCTCGCGCTGAAAACGCTCAAGCCTCATCGGATCGTTGGCGAATTCGTCTGGCAGGAACTTCAGCGCGACAAAGCGGCCGAGCTTCAGGTCTTCGGCCTTGTACACCACGCCCATGCCGCCGCTCCCGAGTTTCTCGATGACCCGGTAATGCGAGATGGTCTGGTCGATCATAGCGGCGCAAAAACTCTGGGATGCCATGGTAGGAGTCGGGCGAAGTCGAAGTCAATCAGAAGAGTACGTGCAGATCTGGGAAACGATCGCAAACCGCCGGGGCGAGGTTGGATCCACTGACGAAACTATCGCAGCTCGATCAAGTCCCGGTGCTGACCTGCCGTGCCCACTGCATGGCTTGCCAGTAAGCCTCGGAAACATCGCTCTCGTTCAGATGAAGTTGGCTGGTGAGATCACTCGCGGTTTTCCACTCCCCGGATTCTTGCGCCAGCATCAGTTGATAGAAGGGCCGCAATCGGCTGGCTCCGCCAAGCAGCACGGCTTTGCTTTCCTGATCGATGGGGACGTTATCGAGCACCTGGCTCATGGGAATCTCAAGAATGTTATCCATCAGGGAAAGCATGCCCATCAGGAACAGGTCGGAATCTCCGTGCTGAATCTTGGGGGAAAGCTGTTCACAGAAACGGGCGCGAACCAGTGAGGCGAGCACCAGGTCGCTGGACTTGCCTTGTCCGGCGCCGAGAGTGGCCACCAGGCGAATCCAGCGGCGGACTTCGCGTTCCCCCAGAATGGAAAGAGCGTGGCGCACGGAATGAATCTCGGCTCCGAATCCGAACGCGGCCGAGTTCAGGTAGCGCAGCAGGCGGTAGCACAACGACGTTTCGCCCTTGACCAGATTCTCGATCCCGCGCAGGTCCAGGTCGGGCTGTGAAACCGCCGTCAGCATGCGCAGATAATTGAGCCGGTTACCGGGGATTTCATGGGCAGTCAGAGTTTCCGGGCGGCGAAAGAAATAGCCCTGGAAGTAGCGAAACCCAGCTTTGCTGGTAGCGACAAACTCTTCTCGGGTTTCCACTTTTTCGGCCAGCATGCGGCACCGCCAGGGCCCGTAACGCTTCACCATGGCAGCGGCGTCCTCAGCGGAAGTGGCTCTGAGGTCCACTTTGATGATGTCGGCCAGGTCGGTGAGAGCTTCGCGCGGGTCGTTCACCGCAAAGTCATCGAGCGCGATCATGTAGCCGGCATCTTTCAATCGCCGGCAAGCTGCTACCACCAGATCGTCGGCGGGGACCGTTTCCAGAACCTCGACCACGGTCTGCCCCGAAGGCAGCAAGGTGATGTACTCCTTGAGCAGGATGTCACGCGTGCAGTTCACGAAAGCCCGTCGCCCATCACAAAGGACATCGAGGCCAAGCAGCAGGGAAGTGTTCACCGTGCTGCGGGAAGCCGCGTCCGCTTCAACACCCGAGCCACTGAAGAAATCTTCGACGCCATCGCGAAACAGGAGTTCGTAACCAAAAACTTTCTCGTCAGCGGTGAGAATGGGCTGGCGCGCGACAAAATTTGTTCCTGGCCTCGGTAACGGTTTGCCTTCGCCGGGGCTTAGAGCAGAGGCAGGAATAGTCACTCTCTGTCTATCGGCGCGACGCCTCGGGAGCTTAGCAGGTGTTTGTACAAGCGGCTGTCCACCCGTGTCTTGACTTCAGTCTGCACTCTAATCCCAATCTGAAACCGTCCCCATTCTGGAACTCCTTCTCGCTCTCAATGATTGTCCGCGTTCTCCCAACGCGACGGCATAAACGAAACTCTCCGATGTGAAAAGAGTAGGCCAAGGATCCTTTGTCAACCGCGGCGCCCCAACCCGAGCCTCACCTTTTGCGCGTCCTGCTGGTCGGAAGCCAGGAGGAGGACTTCTTCCTTATCCGGGAAATTCTGGACCGGAACCTTGGCGCTTTGGCGGCAGAACTCGATCATGCGGGCTCACTGGAAGAAGCCAAGACGATGTTGGAGCGGGGTGACTATGGATTGGTCTTGTTCGAACATGAAACCGAGAATGCGGCAGCCACCAAACTTCTTTCCGAGTTTTTGCACACAAGAGGGGCCATCCCCTTCATCTTGCTGACGGAGCACGCCGATGAGAGGGCAGTTGCGGGCATCATCCAGGCGGGCGCCTATGATTGCGTGGAGCGGTCGCCACTCAACGGGGTCAATCTGGTGCGCACCATCCGTTGCGCCCTCAGCCTGCATGCAACTCAACAGCACCGGCAAACAGCGGAGCAATCCCTGCGTAAACTCTCCTGCGCCGTCGAGCAATCGGCTGACCCAATCTTTATTACGAATAGCGAAGGCATCATCGAATATGTGAACCCCGCTTTTGAAGCCCTGAGCGGTTATTCGCAGCAGGAAATCATCGGCAAGACCCAGGCCATGCTGAAGTCCGGGCAGCAAGCGCCGGTCCTCTATCGCGAGGTGTGGGAAACGATTCATTCCGGCACTGTCTACCGCAGCGTCCTGGTAAACCGCAAAAAGAATGGCGAAGTGTATTACGTGGACGAGACCATCAGCCCCATACAGGATGCCGAAGGGCGCGTCACGCACTTCGTCTCCAACGGCCGCGATTACACCGAACGCCTTCGTCTCGAAGCCCAGCTGATTCAGGCCCAGAAAATGGACGCCATCGGACGCCTGGCTGGCGGCATTGCCCATGACTTCAACAATCTGCTCACCATCATTACCAGCTACTCCGAACTGGCGCTCGACTCAGTGATTCCTGGAAGCGCCGCCCAGTCGCGGATGCAGGAGATTCTTTCCGCCGCCCGTCGGGCCGCTGAACTGACTCGCCAGTTGCTCGCTTACAGCCGCCAGCAACCGCAAGCCTTGCGCGTCGCCGAACTTAATCCCGTGGTGAGCGGAATCGTAAAGACCCTCCCCCGCCTTATCGGAGAAGATATCGAACTTATCTTCATCCCCGGCGAGGCCCTGGGCCGAGTTCGCTTGGATCCCGTGCAGATCGAGCAGATTCTCATGAACCTCGCGGCCAACTCCCGCGACGCCATGCCGCAAGGGGGACGATGCACAATTGAAACCTCCAATGCGCAACTCGACGATCAATATATCGACCGTAAACGTGCCATGATTCCCGCCGGGCGCTATGCCGTCCTCAGCGTCACCGACACCGGCGCCGGTATCCATGCGGACCATCTGTCGCACGTTTTTGAACCCTTCTACACCACAAAACCCTCCGGCAAGGGCACTGGGCTCGGCTTAGCCACGGTGTACGGCATCGTGAAACAGAATCATGGATTCGTGTGGGCCTACAGCGAACCCGGGATCGGCACGATTTTCAAGATCTACCTGCCCTGCGTGCAAGATCAGCCCAGCGCGCTGGAGCCGCCTGACCAGGGAACGGAAGCTGTGCTCCGCGGCACGGAGACGATATTGCTCGTCGAAGATGAAGAGGCTTTGCGCAAGGCAGCAGCCGAACTTCTCAGCCTTCGCGGATACAGAGTGCTTCAGGCGAAGGACGGCTTGGACGCTTTGTCAGTTGCGAACAGTTATGGATCGAAGATCCACCTCACCGTCACCGACGTCGTCATGCCTCACATGAGTGGAGGCGAACTGGCAAGGGCGCTCGAAACGCTCCGTCCCGAGACGAAAATATTATTCGTCTCGGGCTACGCTGGCCAAACCGTGCTGGACCACGATGTCGTCAATGTCGAAAACAACTTTCTACAGAAGCCGTTCACGCTGAAACAACTCTCCGGCAAAATCCGGATGGTTCTCGACCACAGTCCTGTTGCCGCTCCCGCCAGCGTGACAGATGCTGAGGAGCGCGCTCAGGGCGCTACGGCGGGATCCGGCTAAGCTTGCCATCCTTCAATCCGAAGCGGTCGCCGCGCCAGGTCACGGTATGACCGCCAAGGCTCACAACCCACACTACGACTGCGAGCAAATCCCGGAGCGGAATCAGCCACGCATTTTTAACTACCCGGCGATCCTTCAGAACGCCCCGGCCCACAACCAAAGCGACGGCAAAGCGAAGAAGAAGGACGATTGCCAGCGTGATGCAAGCCCAGAACGCTCCTCCACTCGCCAGCAGGGCGAGCAAGGCCCACAGCAGACCAAACGTGAAGACCAGACCTAGGTAACCACCAGCGCGAGCGTCTCGAACGCCCCGTGCCCAGCGCAGTTGATGGGCGAAGAATTCCCCCGGGCGATAAGACGGAAGATAGGTTTCGACCACAACATCTGACAGTTTCACAATCAGCCCAAGGCCGGCAATTCGTTTTCCCAACTCGTAGTCGTCGGCAAGATAGTCGACGAACGAAGTGAACCCGCCGATCTTATCTAACTCGGCGCGGCGGAATGCCAGCGTCGAACCCAGTCCAAATCGAATGCCGCCCTCCAGCTGACGTGCGACCAGAACGCTCGGGCAAAAATCCGTGCTGATGCCGAGCGCCTCCAGTCGCGAACCCAGCGTCGCGCCGGCCACCCCGCGGTAAAGGCAAGTAACCATTCCCACTCGCGCATCGGCCAGGGGAGCAGTCACGCGGCGCAGGTAATCGGGCTCCACTCGAATGTCACTGTCATTGATAATCAGGAGTTCGTAACGCGCCTCCGCCAGCATCTGCGCCAGGTTGCTGACCTTCACATTCGCGCCCAGAATCTTCTCGCTTACCACCAGCTGAATTCTGCGGTCCGGAAACTCCTGCTGCAATTCCCGAACACTCTCAATCGCAGGATCGTCCGCATCGTTCACTCCGAAGATGATTTCGTATTCCGAATGCTCCTGCAGGCAGTGGCTTCGAAAACTTTCATAGATTTCCGGGTCGGTCCCTTTGAGCGGCTTAAGAATCGAGATGGGCGGCAGGTCTCGTGTCGGGCGGGCGCCCTCGCCCGTCTCTCGCGTGCGTATGAATGTCGACGCGCTCCAAAGACAAATCAGGTAATAGATCGAACTCGAAACGATGCCGAAGACCGCGATAATCTGAACTATTCTTAGGATGAAATGAATCATGTGCGGACGGTGGCGCTGTTATTCGTAACGCAGCGCTTCAATCGGATCAAGGTTCGCTGCCTTCCATGCGGGATAAATGCCAAAGACGAGCCCAGTCCCAGCAGCCGAAGTAAACCCGAAAATTGTCCAGAACATCGACATGCGAGCGGGCAGCGAGGGCCACAGCGCGGGAATAATCCAAACGATGGCCGCCCCCAAAAGAATCCCAATCACGCCGCCAATTGCGGTGAGAATGATCGCTTCCAAAGTGAATTGCAACAGGATGTCCCGTTTGCGGGCGCCGATAGCTTTTCGAACGCCAATCTCCCGCGTCCTTTCGGTAACGCTCACCAGCATAATGTTCATCACACCAACGCCCCCGACGACGAGCCCCACGCTGGAGATTGCGAACATCCCGATGAACAATGCGCCCGTGAGTTGGTTCCAGAAATCGGAAATCGAGTCCGAGGTCATCACCGCAAAGTTATCCGGCTTATCGAACGCAACTTTCCGCCGCCGCCGCAGCAATTCCCGAATTTCGTCCATTGCCTTTGGCATATCGTCGTGCGAGGTGGCCTTGACGCTGATTACGTGCTGTTTCATTTCCGGGTGCAGGGTTTTGAAAGTCTTCAGCGGCAGGATGACGCGATTGTCGTTCGGATCTTTGCCCCCGCCAAACACAGATTTGATCTTGCTCACGGTGCCGATAACTTCAAACAGCTGGCCTTCGATGTTGATCTCTTTGCCGAGCGGATCCTGATCACCAAACAACTCATGTTGCGTCTCGTAGCAGACCACAACCACTGGCGAGTGGTGCTCGTCGTCAAAGTCGCTGAACCAGCGGCCACTGGCCATCGGCAAGTCGAAGACGTCCTTAGCCTCGGCCATGTCCCCCTCGAGAATGGTGTTCTTCACTTTTTTGTCCTGATACTTGACCGCGTAGCTGCCGACTCCAAGTTCGGGACGGAAGAGGCGCAAACCTGCCGACACAGCTTTGACGTGTGGCAGATCACGCATTGCCAGCGCATCGTCATAGGTAAGCTCCTTCCGCATGCGCATTTCCTCGGTCAGGCGGCCAAAAGTGAAAAAGTCCAGGTGGAACGCGAAAATGACATTCGATCCGATGCTCGCGACGAGGTCACGGACGTTATCGTCAAGTCCGCGCCCAATGGAGGAAACGCCGATGACCATGGCGACGCCAATCACGATTCCCAGCACGGTCAACGACGAACGCATTTTGTTGCCGCGGATGGTGTCGGTCGCCATCTGCACAATCTCGCCGAATTCGTCTTTGCGAATCATGAAAGATTGAGTAAATTTCTTTTACGTCTCGAACCGCAGCGCCACGATTGGATCGAGCTTTGCCGCTTTCTGCGCCGGATAGACCCCAAAAAACACTCCTACGCTTGCCGACACAAAAAGTCCAGCCATCACGGCCCAGAGCTTGATCGCCGAGGGCATCCCAATCAAAAGAGTAACGCACAGGGCGATCACCACTCCCAGCAACACGCCCAGAGCGCCGCCCGTCACCGCCAGAGTAACGGACTCGATCAGGAACTGCAGCAACACATCCTCGCGCCGCGCTCCCAGCGCCTTCCGAATGCCGATCTCGCGCGTGCGCTCGGTCACCGAGACCAGCATGATGTTCATGATCACAATGCCGCCAACCACTAACGAGACGCCGGCGATTCCGATCGTAGCCATGAAAAAAGTGTTGCTCAAACCGGACCAGATACCGAGCAGGCTGGCATTGGTTTCAATTTCGAAACTGTCGTCTCCGCCGGGGCGGTCGTGACGGTCCGAACGCAATGCAACGCGGGCTTCATCCATCGCCTCATTCAGCGGGACTCCAGTCGCCTGCGCCTTGCCCCAGATCCTGATGCTGCTGTTGTGCGCTCCATACTGCTTCAGGTACACGGTGATGGGAATCATCACATAGTTGTCGGCACTCTGCCCTAGAGTCGTGCCCTTCTTTTTGCCCACTCCAATCACCTGATAAGTCCAGCCATCGACGCGAATCTCTCTGCCCAGCGGGTCAGAGCCGGCCATCAGGTGATCGACGATGTCAGTGCCCACCACCGCTACGGCGGTCCGGCTGTTCAAATCCGTTTCGTTGAGCATGCGGCCGGAGGCCAGGTCCGTATTCAGGATCACCGCCATCGATGGCGTAATTCCCTGGATGGTCGTATCGCTGATCGATTGCTCTCCACTCTTCACCTTGCCGCTGCCGCTCAGTATCGCGCCCACTTGTTCGCAGTGCCGGCAGGCTTCATGCACTGCCTCATAATCCTCCATGATCAGGTTCTTGCGCTTCTCCGATGCCAGAAAGTGTTCCACATTGGTTTCGACCGGCGACATCTTCGAAATGATGAAAACATCCGCCCCCAGGTTGAAGACCTTCTGCGCCACGTAGTCGTTGATGCCGGAAACGAACGTGACCACGGCGATCACCGCAGCGACTCCGATTACGACGCCGAGCAGCGTCAGCACAGACCGCAGTTTGTTCGCCCACAACGACTGGAGCGCGATGCGAATGGCTTCGGCGATGTTCATGGGTCGGGCTTCGGCTTTCGGGCTGCGTGCTTCGGCCAAAACGAGCTTTCAACGCGGCCCGCTTGCCGACAAGTCTACCAGCAACTGAGTCCTCCAGCGCCCAAAGCGATGTCCTGGAGCACAGATGCCGAAGCCCGAAGCCCGCCGTATATAATGATCCTGTTGGCAGCTGGACCGGACGGTCGCTTTCCGCGTCTTCGGACGCGGGGAGAGGAAAGTCCGAACTCCATAGAGCGGTGTGCCGGATAACGTCCGGGAGGCCGGGTTCAAGCCCGTCCGACGGAAAGTGCCACAGAAAACATACCGCCCTCATCTTCACCGATGGGGGTAAGGGTGAAAAGGTGCGGTAAGAGCGCACCGCCGCCGCAGCAATGCAGCGGGCAGGGCAAACCACACACGGAGCAAGACCAAATAGGAAGGGAGTTCGCAGCTTCGGCCGCGAACACGTGCCGGCTCGGTGCGTCAAACCTTCGGGTAGGTCGCTAGAGCCTCGCAGCGATGCGTGGCCCAGAGGAATGACCGTCCCACCGGAGCAATCCGGCGGACAGAATTCGGCTTA
>Ga0187871_10001878_pt1 | contig 17797 bp, 26 predicted proteins | sample June2016WEW_16_1_FD_132988 | JGI IMG/M metagenome (GOLD analysis project Ga0187871, IMG submission 132988) | Peatland microbial communities from SPRUCE experiment site at the Marcell Experimental Forest, Minnesota, USA - June2016WEW_16_10 | ecosystem: Environmental > Terrestrial > Soil >...
CCCGCCAACTCCTGCCCCAATTTCCCTCCGTCACCGCCGACGACGCCACCGCCGCCCGCATCCGCAGCGGCCGCCCCGTCAACCTCCCCGAACTCTCCCGCGCCCGCCAGGTCAAAGTCTTCCACGGACAGCGCGACCTCATTGCCATCGCCACTCGAGTGGCCGGCACGTTGTTTCACCCCAAAATCGTCTTCCCGAATGGGTAGCCCCCGCCGAGGAGCAGACAGCAGGTCAAGCAAAACTTTGTCATTCCGACCGAAGCTTCGCTTTCCCGCAGGGAAAGGGAAGCGCAGTGGAGGAACCTGCTGTCGTTGACAGTGCCCCTGAAAATCGAGAATCCACCACCGACGCCTCCCGACGCCTTTGCTGTTGCTGTTGGGTTTAGCACCTTCTCTTTGTCCTAGATCAACAAGACGAAGATTTTGCAGCTCAACTAAACTCTGTCATCCCCACCGAAGCTTCGCTTTCCCGCAGGGAAAGGGAAGCGCAGTGGAGGAACCTGCTGTCCTCGACCGTGCCCCCGAGGATCAAGAATCCACCGTCCGCACTCGCGGAGGCTGGTGAAACCAATGTTTGAGCATTACCGGGAAGCGTGGTGCCTTCTCGATTGCCCACGGGAAAAGCGCGGGAGGAACGATATTCCGAAGACTTGCCGCAGCGAGGAAGTGGGGGTGCGGTGCGCGGTGTGCCCCAAGAAGGAGCGATCGCCGTAGACCTGGTGGGAGGAGAAAATTCGACGGAGCGCTGGTTGGGGTTGGGAGGGTTTCGGCGAAAAGCCCCATGCATGAAAAAACTGTATGCCCCAATTGCGAGGTCATAGGTGTGACGGATGAACGTGGAGCTAACCTCGGGCTTATCGTGGGCTGTAAGTCAAAAGCCCCACTTCTCGCAAAGAACGCGAGAAATGGGGCACCCTGACTACGAGGGATGCGTGGCGAATGGGAGATGTGGGCCACCCGCCCGTAGACCTGGTGGGGGGAGAAAATTCGACAGAGTGCTCTGGTTGGGGTTGGGAGGGTTTCGGCGAAAGTGGGGCTTTTCGCCGACACCCTCCCGACCCTCAACCAGCGCTCCGCCGAATTTTCTCTTCCCACCAATTCCAATCGTTGATCCGAACCAGTCCCGCCTCTCCATTTGCATAGGAGCGGTAGCTACTCCACCGCCAATCCTCCGGACTCGCCACCAGCCCGCGCACTACCGGATTGCGATGCATGTACTTTAGCTTCTCAACCTCTTTCTGCTGGCCCCACAGATTGAAATCGTAGAAACGACTCTGCCAGAAGCGGCCGGAGAATTCGCCCGCAATGGCCAGCCGGCGCGAGACGCTCAGCTTCACGGCCTGAATTATCTTCGAGGGATCGCCAATTAAAGGTTCGGAAATCAGCAGATGTACATGTTCGGGCATGGCCACGTATCCGATCACGGCAAAACGATAGCGAACTCGCATCAGTTCGAGGACAGTAAGTACCAGATCGCGGCGCGCGGGATTACCGAGCAGCGGCTTGCGTCGATAGCAGCTCCAGGTGATGAAATGGAGGCTTCCCGTGCCGTAATAACGCTTTAGGCCCCAGGGCATGAGGAAGAGCTATTGACAATTGCGGGGTCTTGTCTGTGACGGATGAACATTGGCTGGGCTTATCGTTAGCTCAAGCCAAAAGCCCCACTTCTCGCAAAGAACGCGAGAAATGGGGCACCCAGCCAGGGTTGCAATGTCCGATAACAGGTATTATGTAAAGTCGTCGCAATCGATCACGAAATCACTTCCACCGATCCCGCCGGTGCTAGCTGCGCAATCCCCCGGTCTAGCGTAGCCAGCTTCCCCCGGTTATGAATCGCCAAGGCGATCAGGTACGCGTCCGTAATCTGTTGATGGCCGGTCAGTGGCGTGATCATCCCGCGAACCGCGTCAGCCACCGGAAGATCTGCTGGCCAAAACCGGTGGGCTGGATGTGCAATATTGTCTTGCAGCAGGCGCACGACGTTCGCCGGTGCCAGCGCATCGCGTGAAAAGGAGGGATTGGAAACAATCCGGACGAACGCAGATTCAGTGAACGGGCAGGTAGCCCAGCCCCGCTCTCCACGCCTCGCAAACCATTCTTCTACAGCCGCATGCGAGCCGTGGGTAGGCCAGCACAGCGCGATCAAAACGTTAGCGTCAAGCAGAAACAATCCGCTAGAGTTCGTCCTCAAGCAGTCGCTTTACCTTCTCCGAGCTGATCTTCGGCGAATCCGGCGGTAGAACGACGACGTGAATCCCGTTCACCAGCCGCGTCTCCACCTTTGCGTTCAACCCTCTCCGCATCAAATCGGACGCAGCTTTTCCCAATGCCATCGACCGGCTTTCGGCAAATGCCTTTAACTGGCCAACAACATCATCATCGAGGTTCAAAGTGGTGCGCATAGCAACAACATGATGTCACGAGGGATAAGATGATGTCAAGAATTGACATTCAGCATCACAAAGGAAGGAGAGATGCCGTTCTTCTGGAAATCGCCGAGCCCAAATTACTAAATTACCCAAATTGCAAAATTACCCGATCCGCCCTACATCTTGTACTTGCCCAAATCCTCGTCGTTCAGCCCTTCCAGATACTTCCTCAGCTCCTCGGCGGTCACCCGGTCCGACATGTTCGCCGCCTGCTTGGAATTCTTCAGCACCACTTCGTCCACATAGATGGGACAATCCACCCGCAACGCCAGCGCCAGCGCATCCGACGGCCGCGAGTCGATGCTCACCACCTCGCCGCCGCGCTCCAGCCAGATCACCGCATAAAACGTATCCTCGCGCAGCTCCGTCACCACCACCTTATGCACCTGCGTCTCCAGCCCGGTCAGCACGTTCTTGATCAAATCATGCGTCATCGGCCGCGGCGTGTTCACCTTCTCCATCTCCAGCGCAATCGCATTCGCCTCGTAAACCCCCACCCAGATCGGCAGCACCGATTCCCCCGCCACATCCTTAAGGATCACAATCGGCGTGTTCGTCACCGGATCCATCAAAAGTCCACGGATTGTCATCTCTACTTCCACGTGACCTCCTCCAACCGCTGCCACCTCGACCGAGCCAACGTTCTCCGCTTCTTATACCACCATTTCGCCTAGAAGGCTGTTGGGAAAGCTGATCGTTGCCATCACCGGCACGTAGGTTCCCACCTTGGGAGTAGCGGCCTCCGGCGAGGTGAAATTCAAGGTCTTATTGTGCGACGTCCGCCCCATCCACTGCGCCCGGGCTTCGTTTCTTCCTTCAACCATTACTTCGCAGATTGTCCCGATATATCTCTTGTAGCGTGCGATCTGGATCTCTCTTTGCCGCGCCATCAGGACTTCCAGGCGCCGTGCTTTCTCCTCATCCGGAATCGCATCTTCCAGCGCCAACGACGGCGTGTTCGGCCGCGGAGAGTACTTGAAGGCAAACACCGCATCGTATCCGACCTCGTCCAGCAGAGATAAGGTCTCCGCGAAGTCTTCTTCCGTCTCTCCCGGAAAGCCCACGATCACATCGCTGGTGATGCTGATCTCGCGCTTTGCCGCCTTCATCCAAGCAATGCGTTCCAGGTACTGTTCGCGAGTGTAGAGCCGCTGCATGGCGCCCAGCACCCGATCCGATCCGCTCTGCACGGGAAGATGCACGTGGTCGCAAAGGGTGGGGACGGCGTCGATGGCGTGGACGATATCGCGACCGAAATCGCGGGGGTGCGAGGTGGTGAAGCGCACGCGGCGAATCCCGGGCACCTCGCCCACGGCCACCAGCAACTCCGCGAAAGTCTTCCTTTTCCCGGAAAGTCCGTCGGTAGGATCCTTGTACGAATTGACGTTCTGGCCCAGCAGTTGAATTTCTGTGTAGCCGAGATCGGCCATCTGGCGGGCTTCCGCGAGCACCGACTCCGAAGTCCGGCTGCGCTCCTTGCCGCGGGTAAACGGCACCACGCAGTAGGCGCAGAACTTGTCGCAGCCTTCGATGATGGTGATGTATCCGCGATGGGGATTAGTGCGCGCCGTAAACTCGGTCTCAAAGCAGGCGTCGGTTTCGCGATCGTCGAGTCCGGTGATGCGAACCAGGGGGGCGGGCTCCGGGCTTCGGGCTTCGGGCTTCGGCGCTGCCAGTTGCGCCAGCATTTGGGGCAGATTGCGGTAGCTGGCCGATCCGCAGACCAGGGACACCCAGGGGGCGCGCTCGAAAATCTTTTCGCCTTCCTGCTGCGCCACGCAGCCCAGCACGCCAAACTTCTTGCCTTGTTTCTGGTATTTCTTGTAATCGTTGAGCCGGTTAAAGACTTTCTGCTCCGCCTTATCTCGGATGGAACAGGTGTTGTAGAGCACCAACCCGGCCTCTTCCACCGTCTCCACCTGCCGGTAGCCTTCGTTGACCAGCGTGCCAATGACTTTTTCGGAGTCATGCACGTTCATCTGGCAGCCGAAGGTTTCGAGGTAGAAGGTTTTGTGTGAATCCCCAGACATAGATGAAGGTAGTATAAGCGATGCTCCTATGGGTCGGACACTCTATATCGGTGTAGCTCAACGAATGCTTGACGGAGTATACGTATAGACGTATACGGCAGCGTTTGGCGGAAGCGGAGCGACTGCATCGAGAGAGGCAGAATTGACATCCCAATGAGAACAAACAAGCGCACGGAGTCTAAGAGAATCCGGACCGAAAAAAGCAGCGGGAACGTTTTTGCCGATCTCGGGCTTCCTCATCCTGAGCAGGAGCTTCTGAAATCGCAGCTTACGCTGCAGATCTACCGGCTCATTAAGGCGAGGGGCCTCAAGCAGGCCGAGGCGGGAAAGATCCTAGGCATCAAGCAGCCACATGTCTCGGCGCTCATGCGCAACCGCTCAGGCACCTTTTCGGTGGAGCGCCTGATGGAGTTTCTCACTGCGCTGGGACAGGATGTGGAGATCATCGTGAGGCCCACGCGCAAGGGGCATGGGGAAATGTCGGTGGTGGCGTGAGATTGGTTCGATCTCTCGGATCACTCGCCGAAGACGAAGCGCCCTAGCTGGTTGCCCAACTGCTTGACCTGCTCCGGATCGTCGGCGGCGCGGAAGCGTTCGGCTAACTGGAAGAAGGCTTTTTCCTTCTGCTTGCGGGCTTCGATTCCCTGCTCGATGAGTTCCACCAGAACCCGGTTGTCGCTGAGATCGCGTTCCCTGGCCAAGGTTTCGACTTGCCTGGCAATCTTGGGCGGCAGCGTTACGCTTCGCCGGACATGCTTTATGCGGACTGATTTTGCGCGGGATCGCTTCGTCAGTGCCATTGTGGCACCAGTATACACCATTCTGGTGCAGACGCTCCAGCAGTCGGGCAACTGCGACCTCGTGGCGTCGGCGTTGGGGAATCGCGCTTCAGCTCGTTTATCGCCTAAGGCGCATCGGGCAGCGTGTACTCGAAGTCGTAGGAATGTTTTCCGTCCGCGATGTTGATGGTCATCTTGCCGGTTAGACCGACGAGTTGACCGGTTCCGCTATCCGGCACGACGGTGACATTCAGTTGCGGGGCGCCGCGGGTTAGAGTGCCGAAGTGCTGCAGGGCGAAGCTGCCGCTGCGCACGCCACCGGGAGTGTGCAGGGTTCCGGTGACGCGCTCGATGGCGACATACCCGGCCGAACCTTTGGTCTCGGTCATGGCAGTCAGCATCTGGCCTTTGCTGGTGGCTTCGAGATCTCCGTGAAACTGCTTGTCGATGGACATGCGGCCGACGGTGGGATCGCCGACTTTATCGTCGGTCTGAGGAGCGAGTTTGACGTCGAACGGTCCGGTGGCATGAATCGGCATCGCGGTTCCCTTCTGAACTGGAGCGGAAGTAGTTTGTGCGTGCGCGGAGGAAGGCAAGCCCAGGCAGAGGATGGCGACCGCCGGTATCGTTATCGATGTCGCCGTTGTTATCGACAACATCGTCACATTTGCGAGGACTGCGGCAACGACGGTCGCGATGATTCGGGCTGGCGCGGCACAAGCAGGCGGCTTCATGCCTGCATTGTCGTCTGGAGTAAGGCAACGCGTCAATTTGAGGGGCGCGTGGGTAGTGTCCTGATTTGAACTGCTAGGACACTACCGGCGCGTGCCGGCGGTTTCTCCTTTTTCCAGATAACCCAGCAGCCATCCCAGAACCAGCTTCCAGCCTTCGGTGTGGCTGGCCGCGGCGACAGGATTGCCGGCGAAACCTTCCTGGCGGACTCTTACCAGTGTGCCAGTGCCCGCGCGCGCCGGGCCGGTCGGGTACAGATTATTCACACTTTGAGGCTCAAGCTCCCAACGGACGATGGTCTTGAGGGGGCCGGCATAACTTGCAACCCAGGTATGGACCAGCAGTCGCGGCGGATCGACTTCCAGATATTCGCCGTCGACGCGAAAAGACGTGCCGTCGGCACCCACGCCTACGCTCGCCCACTTGCCGCCGACGCGCAGATCGGCTTTCCATTCCGTTATGCGGTAGAGTCCATCCTGCCCCCACCAGCGGGGCATTTGGCTGGGATCGGTCAGGGCTTCGAAAACGCGGGCTGGAGGCGCGGCAATGAAAATCTCGCCAACGACGGTGTTCTGATCGGGAGTGATTGCGACGGTTGCCATAGTTCTCCTTACAAGTGAAAGCTCTAGATCAAAGTCAAAATCAAGATCAAAGGTGACGGACAAAAGTGTCCGTCCCATATGGTACGTTCCCACGCATTACTTTTCGGCGAACTGCTTGAGCATCTCGAGCACACCGGGCCAGCCGCCGCTGTAGTCCTGGCGAGCGACATTCTCCTGCGCGAGGCCGCTGTGAGTTACCTTGACGTTTGTGCCGGCGGCGTCTGAAGTGAGTTCCCAGCGGACGACGGTGCGGAGCGACTTGTCGTCGTGCCAGTTCGCAATCCAGCTGTAAACCAGAAGATGCGGGGGATCGATCTCGAGAATTTCGCCGTGACACTCGAACTCGCTCACGCCGTTGACGACTACAGTTCCCTTCTCGGTGACGTAGCGATAGCGGCCACCGAGGCGGGCGTCGATTTCCCAGAGATGGTCCGGGCAGCTGGGATTCTTAAACCAGCGTACGAGTTCCCGTGGCTGGGTCAACGCCTTGAAAACTCGCTCGGCAGGCGCGGCGATGTGGATTTCGGTGATGATCGAGTCGTTGTTCGCAGCGACCAATGCGGTAGGCATGAGCCAACTCCTTTTATTTCTCAAGAACGTTCTTGAGCGTTTGCAACAGGCCGGGCCAACCTTGACTGTATCCCTGGCAAGCGCCCGGCAGTGGCAGCAGCCCGCTGTGGACGACTTTCAGGTGCGTGCCTAATTTGGTGGGCGTCAGCTCCCATCGAACTACCGTGCGCACCGCGGGGTTTTGATGCCAACTGGCGTACCAGGAATAGGCCAGCAGGCGCGGTGGATCGATCTCCAGAATTTCGCCGTGGTGGTCGAGATCCGGGGCGGCAGTATCCCCCGTGCGTGGCTTTGAAATGAAGCGCCACTTGCCGCCGGGGCGCGCATCCATTTCCCAGAGTGTCATTTCGAAGGCCTCGCTCTTGCCCCACTGCAGCGCCTGCTCGCGGTCGATCAGGGCATGAAAGACGCGCTCGGGTGGCGCGGCGATTTCGATTTCGGTTACCACGGAATCGTTGTCGGGACTAATTGCGGATTCAATTTTCGTCATGGTCGGTACCGCCCTCGGTTGTAAAGGTTCGGGGTGCCCCACCCTGCAACTTCGCTCAGGGCAGGCTTTCTCGCAAAACACGCGGGAAGTGGGGCACCCAGTTTCGTGCGTGGCAACTACTTTTGAGCTATTTCATTTCGGCGCAGATCGAACAACTCTTTCATCTGCTTGTCGTGATCGACAAACGTCCAATCTTCGGTGTGATGATTGGCGTCGACAATGGTAAAGACCACGCGCTGCATGTGGCCGGCATCGGGGCTTTTGAGATTGGTGGCGTCGAAATAGTCGAAGGTGAAGGTCTTGCCGTCAGGCGAAACCGTGGCCGCCATGCGAGGCTGATTGCCGACGCTGCAGTAATGGGTGAGGACGATGCGGTTGGGGCCATCCAGAGTGAACATAGAAATCATGTTTTCGGGGCCATGGCCCAGAATCTCGCTCATCAGGGCAGAACCGCCGGCGGTGTCGCGGAAGGAGACCTGTACGGGCTTGCCGTCTGAACTCTTGCCTTCCCATGATCCGGTCAGGGTCTTGAGCTGGTCGAATGACTTTTGCGTTGCGGTTTGCGCCAGAGCGGCGGTTGCGGCGAACAGCAATGAGAGTGAAAGGGCGAGCCGGATTGATTTCATGTTAGAGATCTCCTCTTGAAGTTTTGGGTTTTGCGATGTGGTGGTGACTGGTTTCCTTGGCGTGTTCGGCTTCGACAAAGGTTTTCAGGCTGTTGAGATTCATTTTCCAGAAGTTGCGGTATTGATCGAGCCAGGAGTCTACGGCGCGCAGCGGCTCGGGATTAAGTTGATAGACGCGGTTGCGGCCTTCGCGATGCTCCCGCACCAGGTGGGCGCGGCGCAGCAGGCGGAGGTGTTTGGAGATGGCCGGGCGGGATACGGGGAAGGCTCCGGCAATTTCTCCGGCGGGCTGGCTGCCCCGGCGCAGCAAATCCAGAACGGCGCGGCGCGTGGGATCGGCGAGCGCCTGGAAAGTGGCTTCCGATGAATATGTAACCGAACGGTTCCGCATAATGCGTAACCGTACAGTTACGCGATCGGCTTGTCAAGAGAAAACTTTCAGATCGAAATGTTCTTACATTGCGGTAAAATGTAAGTATGAACCGACAGATCACGACAGTAAGCACCAAAGGTCAGTTCGTCATCCCTTCCGAGATGCGAGCTTCTCTGGGGATCCGGCCCGGCACTCGTATTTGCGTGACCCAGGAGGGGTCGAAAATTGTGCTGGAACCGGTTACGGAGGAACTAGTCGATAGGACACGCGGAATGCTCGCCGGCGGGCCCTCGCTCTCGGACGAACTCATACGCGAGCGGCGTCGCGTGAAAGATCGATGGTAACGTACGTGCTGGATTCGAGCGCCATCCTTCGTTATTTGGACGGCGAGGCGGGATGCGACCGAGTCGCTGAAATCCTTAAGGATCACGTGGCTGGAAGATGTGAAGCGGTCATCTGTTCCCTGCACTGGGGTGAGATCGCGGGTCAGACGTGCAAGCGGCGCGGCGTGAAAGCCATGGACCTGGTTCTTTCGCGACTGGCTGCATTCGGAATTCGGGTGGTTGGAGTGGATGGCGATCGTGCCGTGCGCGCGGCGCTGGTGAAGCTTAAAAGAAATGTACCTTACGTCGACGCTTTTGGAGTGGAGCTGACGGCGGATTCGGGAGACCGCGTCTTCCTGACTGCGGACTTTGATTTCAAGGCTGCGAACCGCGATGTGACGATTGAGTTTCTGCCGGCGAAGTAACCTCAAGGTCAAAATCAAATTAAAGCTCAAACCAGGAATCGAACTTAAACCAAGATCAAAGTCAAACGCGTCGGACAGAGCCTGCCCTGAGCTTGCCGAAGGGAGTGTCCGACCCACACAGTTCGAGGAACGCCTGATGCACGCGGGTGTCGTCGGAGAGCTCGGGGTGGAAGGTTGCGGCCATCGCGCTTCCCTGCCGGACTGCAACCGTGTCGGCGCCTTCGGTAGCGATTACTTCGACGCCGGCGCCGACTTGCTCGATCTTGGGGGCGCGGATGAAGACCATCTCCAGCGCTGAACCGGGACTGTGGTTGAGCGAGCTGTGCAGTAGCTGGCCTTCGCGGATGGAGCTGTCGAGCTGGCGTCCGTAGGCGTTGCGGCGGATGCGGATGTCGATGGCGCCCAGGCCCGCCTGCTTGGGATTTTCCACTTCGCTGGCTAACAGAATTGCTCCAGCGCACGTGCCGAAGGTTGGTTTCCGGCGCACGAACTGCTTTAGCTTTTCGAAACCTTCTTCTCCCAGCAACTTCAGGAATGTGCCAGACTCGCCGCCGGGGATGACGAGGCCGTCGATGGTGTCGAGTTGTTCGGGCTTTTTGACCAGCACAACTTCGGCGCCCAGCTCTTCGAGCCGGCGGCGGTGGGCGTCGAAATCGCCCTGCAGGGCTAGGACACCGATGATCATCCAGGTCGTTGGTCGTTCGTCGTTGGTTGTTGGTCAAACAGCGTGCTGTTCGAATTCTAACGGAAGGTCGCCATCGGATTCCTACGCGAGGCATCTATTTGCGGCTGGAGGCTGCGCGAGCTGTTAGCCGCTTACGACCTTCGCGTTTCATCTCAGAAACACTCAGGATAGAGCACCCGCAAGAATCCAGTTGACAAGAAAGCCCGTCTGCACTATATTACCACTCGGTTATGGAACCTAACGGTTATGCACGCTCTTCGGTACGCCTGGATGCGACGTTCGCGGCGCTGGCCGATCCCACGCGCCGGGCCATCCTGGCAAGACTAGCCAAGGGCGAGGCTTCGGTAATGGACCTGGCGGAGCCGTTCGCGATGAGCCAGCCGGCAATTTCCAAACACCTGAAAGTACTCGAACGTGCGGGGTTGATTTCGCGCGGGCAGGATGCGCAACGGCGTCCGCGCCGACTGGAAGCGCGACCGCTCCGCGATGCAACGGAGTGGCTCGAGAAATATCGCAGGTTTTGGGAGGCGCGGTTCCAGCGCCTGGACGCCCTTCTGCAAGAGCTGCAAGCCGGCGACGTGGGATCAAGACAAAGATCAAGAAAAAAAAGAGCCGCAGGTTAAAAGGGAGATCCAGATGAAAAATAGCGGAACTTTCACAATTACAGCGCGTGGGCATCGCGAGATCGTGGTGACCAGGGTTTTCGATGCCCCGCGGCGGTTGGTATTCGACGCGTACACCAAGCCGGAACTAATTAAGCGGTGGTTGCTTGGACCGGACGGCTGGTCGATGCCGGTCTGCGAGATTGATCTGCGGGAGGGCGGCAAATATCGCTATGTCTGGAAAAACGATAGCGACGGACGAGAGATGGGAATGGGCGGAGTGTATCGCGAGGTGGCCGCACCGGAGCGGATTGTTGCCACCGAGAAGTTCGATGAGGCATGGTATCCGGGCGAGGCGGTCGGCACGATCGTCCTGGTTGAGCAGGATGGAAGGACGACGCTGACCCAGACGATTCTTTATGACTCGCCGGAAACGCGCGATGCTGTGCTTAAGTCGCCAATGCAATATGGCTTGACCGCAAGCTACGACCGGCTGGAAAAGCTCTCGACTTCGCTTGGGAGCGAGACATTAAGCGCGTAATTAAGACATCAAGGAGGAACATTGTATGCAAAAAATTACCCCGTTCTTGTGGTTCGACGGCAATGCGGAAGAGGCAATGAATTTCTATACCTCCGTTTTCAAGAACTCGAAAATTGGAACGGTCCGACGATATGGAGACGCGGGGCCCGGTCCGAAGGGATCGGTGATGACCGCGACCTTTCAGATCGAAGGACAGGAGTTTATGGCGCTGAATGGCGGTCCACACTACAAGTTCACGCCGGCGATTTCGTTCTTCGTGAATTGTGAAACGCAGGCGGAAGTGGACGAATTGTGGGAGAAGCTTTCCGCGGGTGGAGAAACCGTGCAGTGCGGTTGGCTGAGAGACAAGTTTGGAGTGTCGTGGCAGATCATTCCCAAGGCTCTGGGCGAGTTGCTGGGGGACAAAGATCCGCAGAAGTCGCAACGAGTGATGAAGGCCATGATGAAGATGATCAAGATCGACGTGGAGGAGCTGAAGCGGGCCTACGAGGGGAAAGAGTAGCCGAGGTTCTCACTCTTACGCGCCGAGCGTGGGCCAGGTTGTAGGCCACTTCGATTGCGCTCCGCCCCTGTATATAATTTTCCCGTGTCCCTTGCTAAGCAAGCGCTGCTCGCCGATGTCCGCCACTCCGCGTGGGCCAATCGGAATTTACTCGAGGGCTGCTCCGCCCTCACCGCCGAGGAACTCAGTCGCGACTTCCGCATCTCACACGCCAACATTCTCGCCACTCTGCAGCATACTTGCGACGGAGAAAGAGTCTGGCTGCTGTGTTTGCGCACCGCAGAGCCGGGAACCTGGCGGCTGCCGATGGAGCCGGGGCCGGCGCTCCCGCTGAACGCGCTCAGACAAACCTGGCCTGACATCTGGAACGGCTTCGATCGATGGCTCGGAGAGCAAACCGAGAGCAGCCTAGCGGCCGAGCTGAATCTACAGCTTCCGGGCGGAGTTGAGCAGCGATTTCCGCGCTGGAAAATCCTGCGCCATGTGCTCGACCATTCCACGCTGCATCGTGGCCAGGTCGTAGGCATGATTCGCATGCTCGGCCACCAACCGCCCAGCGTTAGCCCGATGGACTACTATCTGGCAGGCGAGCCCGCCGCGGTGTGAGAATTTGAGTCGCGGCGCGTGATCGCCGGCCTCACCGCGGTTCCCAACTCGGCCTCAGTTTCCCCGGCTGGCGGGCGGCACAATTCCGTTCATCCGCAAGTACTCAACCATCTGTCCGTAATGGTCAAAGGCATGAGCTACGGCAAAAGTGGCTAGGTGCAGGCGTGGCGACTTGCTGTGCTCGGCCGTTTGCAACATGTTCTCGGTCGTCAACGTGGCCGCCGCCTTGTGACCCAAAGCAAAAGAATCCTTCAGGAACTGAATGATCTCAGCCTTGCTTTTCAATCCGGCAGGACCGTTTCCGCCCTTCAAGTCTTCCGGAATCTGATCGCCGGTAATCGACGAAAACAGGAAATAGTTCGAGGCGGCGACATGCTTCACCTGCAACGCAAAAGTGCGCACCCCCTTGTAGTCGCTGCCCGGAATGTGCAAGGCCTCAGGAGAGAAGTTGAATCTATCTTCCGGCATGGCTTCGGCAGCTTCCACAATTTCCTTTTCAATGGTGCTGATCTCGCGGTCCACGGCCGAAGCTATAGATGGCGCAGGCTGCGGCGGTTGCGCCTCGTGTCCGCCCTTTGAAGCCTGTCCCAAGACGGTCTCGGCAAAACTGACGACGAGAAACGCCAACAAAAACAAGAAAAAGACTCGCATCGATTTCATTCGAGTGACCTCCCTTCCACCGATTGAACAATCATGCCCCGCATGTTTGAAACCTCTCAGCGCCCATTATCGCCGCGAGTCCGGCGGTACCAGGTTGTTCGCGCGATAGTAAACCACAAGCTGGCCGTAGTGCTCCGCGCTGTGCTCGATGGCGAACACCCAGATATCGGAATTGTGCAGCATTCTCTTCCCAAGTCTCGTCGTTTTGTCCAGCCCCGCGTCGCCCTGCTGACGAATCACGCTCGCTCCATCCGCCACGGCCTGCTGAACGAACTTCACCACATCGGCTTTCGTCTTGAAAGCGTCTCGCGACGGGTTATCGCCCTCGCCAAAGTCGGGTCCAATATTCGATCCCGCAACCGCGCGCATCAGGACGTAATCCAGTCCGGCGGCGTGCAGAAGGTTTAGCGCGAAGGTGCGCTCATCTTTCTGCAGCTTGTAATCGTACTTGTCCTCGGGAAAATCCTGCGCCATGGCGACGAGCTTGTTCCCAATGTAGTTCCATCGATCCAGCATCTCGTCGGCTCGAGAACGTGCCGGAAGCGGAATTTGATCTTGCGCTTGGGCGTGGCTGTAAACAGTGGTTCCTATGCTGGCAAGCAGAGTGACTGTAACTAGCGCGAGCGAAAAACGCTTCATCGGAGTTCTCCTTGGAACTATCGCTTAGACGCAGCGCTGTTCCCGAAGTTAGGGAAAAATCTTCAACCACAACTCGAAAATGGATGTTTGAATCGCACCAGCGGCCCTCCGCGTCTCACTTCTTTGGACAAACCACGCAGCGCACCGGCATCTCCTCGCATCGGCACCGCTTGGGGATATCGCCTCTGCCCCTCGCCCGCTCCGAACAAGCGAGCAGGCACCACGTCTCCCGGTAGATTTCAAACATCCCCTGGCTCCGCGGACCATAATTAAAGTGCACCGTCGCCCGCGGCACAAACGCATCCGCCGGAACGATATACCACAAGTCTTTCTTGATCACATACGCCGCCAGAAAGTCGATGTCGTCCAGCGTATAGAGTTCCCCGCTGCCGCTCGCCCTCGCGTCGCATCGCGTGCCTCGAAAGCTGGTCGCGCATTTCACCTGCACCCGCCACAGCCGCCGCCCACCGTCCACCCCAAAGTCATAAGGACGGCTATCTCCCCACGGCTTCAGCACAGGAAATCCCAGCATCGTCGCCTTCGCCAGGAACGCAGCCTCCACCGCCTCGCCCAACTTCTTGCCCTCCGGTACCCCCACCGCCTGTATCTCAATCAGTTCTTCCGTAGGCTGCTCTTCATCCGAATTGTCGTTTGTCTCTTTCATAAATAGAAAAAGCGCAGCCCATTAAGCCGCGCTCGAAAAACTCTCCTTTGTGATTTTGGGTGGCGCAGCGCTTCAGCGCTGCGGTAAGTCGCTTATTGGCCGGACCGGCTTTAGCCGCCGAAGTCCACCCACGCCCCCCGCTGTAAACACAAACGGCGCAGACCGGAAGGCCTGCGCCGCTGTTTCAACTCTATATTTACATTATATCATACCGCATAGGGTAAATGGGTCACATTAGCCAAATTTATTTCTCCCAGCGAATCAGCAAGTTGACTCAAGAACCCAGCCTTCAGGGCCTTGACAACATTTTCCCAAAACGGGAAAAAAGCCGCATTTCCCCGAGGCGAGTTTTCGGCCAAGCCCCGTTAGGGGCGTCCGATAATCGCCCGGCGCCTTCAGCGCCGGGTAGCTGTGCAAGAGAGTGAACAAGTCCCGTCAGGGACGGCACGAGGCGTGTGGCCCACCTCTCGTGATTTCTGCTTGTACCGTTTGACCGAGGGTGCCCCATCCTTGCGTTCTTTGCAAGGGTGGGTGGCGATGCTGCGTGCGCGATTTGATTTGTTGTAGCGGCGTGATCAAACCCACGGTGGCGCATGCATTTCGGACTCCCGCCCTTGCAAGGAACGCAAGAGCGGGGCACCCACTCCGTTGGTGACGGCGAGGTTAAAAGCCTGGGCCACCCGCCTGCAAAAATGGGGAACGTCCCGTCTGTCCCCGGTTTTATCCGGTTTTATCCCACAATTGTGGAACTCGAAGAATTATCGGGGTTGATCTGCATCAGATACAGCGTGTCAGACGTGACCACATCGTTCACCGTGTCGCGAACCTCACAATATTTCACATAGGCCCTGCCATTCGTGTTCACCTTCGGCGCCTCAACGCCCTCCATCACGGGACGGGGGTTTGGTCCTGATGTAGGTAGAAATACCCTTGCGCGTAGTTTCGCCCATCCTTCTGCACCGTGCCCATGCCTATCCCGGCCCTATCGGGAAGGAAGTCGAGACCCCAGTCTCGGTCGTTTGCGCTGGGCGTATCACTTCGGCGGACTCCCAGGACAGCTCTGCAAGAACTCTCGTCGTAGAGCGAAAAAACTGGCTGGCCAAACTCGCTTACCCAAAGTTGGACTCGCGGCTTCTTGTCATCTCCTTGGAATAATAGGAGAGGCCTGCCATCCCCGGAGAGCCCAATCAAAACCCGCTGCGTATTCCTGTTATCCAACGAGAGCGGCGTAGGGGTGGAGCTCGGCGTGAAAGCCAGCATTGGGTTGCCGTACTGGTCGACGCCCCAGCGCGAAACTACGTTCCGGCTCCCGTCAACCAGTTCGAAGCTCCGTGCACGAAGGACGGAAGCGACGGCCCCCTGGTGATGAAGAACCCAGAGCGCCGAACCAACACCCCCAGCGCAACCCAGCACGATAGATACAATGAATGTCACAATTGTTCTTGCCATGAGTGCCTCACCAATTCGCAGAGTTCATGTTGCAGGTTCCCGTGCTGATACCCGGGGTGCATTTGCAGTCCGTGCTTACCCAGTTACTGATATTCGTTGAACTCGATTGACTGCTATTGAGCAGGCCGTTCTGCTGAAAAACGGAGTCGGCAAAGACGGCAGAGTCCGAGAGGGCGGCATATGCGTGGAGGAAAACCTCGTGCACAAGCGTGTATTTCGGCTTTGCGCTTGGGAACTTGGGGAACTTGGGGACAGGGAACTTGGGGACAGACGGGACGTTCCCCAGTTTACGGGAAACCGGGCAAATCTGTGACGGTCGAAAAACGGGGAACGTCCCGTCTGTCCCCGCATTTCGTCCCCGCATTTCCCCAGACCGCAGTCAACCATTTCGCGTCCGACCGTCGCCCCGGTATGTCAGTAGGAGAGCCCCCACGATCAGAGCGAGCGCTCCTAGGCTCGGTACCACTGCTTGCCTCCAAAACGCGAGGTTTTCAGCTACTTCAGGCGTTACATAGCGGAGGTAGCCATGGTTTACGCTTACAGGCGAGACCTGCCGTGTGGCCGTGATCGGAGCAATCGGGGCTGAGGCATAAATCTCGGCCTCTTTGGAGAAGCTGGAGTATCCGATCCAAAAGAACAATCCGACTGCGAACGCGATACTAACCTTGCGCCACAGTGGCAACTCAGAAAGCATGAACCGCGCTGGTACCCCCACCATGCCCAGTCTCCTTGTCGGGAACTTGGGGACAGACGGGACGTTCCCCAGTTTACGGGAAACCGGGCAAATCTGTGACGGTCGAAAAACGGGGAACGTCCCGTCTGTCCCCGCATTTCCCGTTCGGAACACGTCGTATTGTTCCACAAGGTCGTACTACCGTTCTGACTGGCCGCCAACACTTACCATCCCCGCGTCTGCAACATGTGCGCTTCGTCCAGACCCGCCACGGCCAGCCCCTTCATCGCTCCGGTCAAATCCTCGCTGACTTCAAGTAATACTTTAGGGTCATTGAAGTGGGTGGCGGCTTTGACGATGGCGCGGGCGCGCTTTTCGGCTTCGGCGGGGTCGGCGAAGGTGGTGGAATCCTGCATGAAGATGCCGCTGCCGACGAAGACGGCTTCGGCGCCGAGTTGCATGACGAGCGAGGCGTCGGCGGGCGTGGCAATGCCTCCGGCGGAGAAATTCGGGACGGGGAGCTTCCCTGTTTTCGCTACCATCTTGATGAGTTCGTAGGGCGCGCCGTGTTCTTTGGCTTTGGCGTAGAGTTCTTCCTCGCCGAGGACGGTGAGGATTTTCATCTCCTGCACGATTTGGCGGATGTGCTTGACGGCGTGGACGACGTCGCCGGTGCCGGCCTCGCCTTTGGTGCGGATCATGGCCGCGCCTTCGGCGATGCGGCGCAGAGCTTCTCCCAGATTCCGCGCGCCGCAGACGAATGGGACGGTGAAGGCGTGCTTATCGACGTGATGCGCTTCATCGGCAGGCGTGAGCACTTCCGACTCGTCGATGTAGTCGACACCGAGTTCCTGCAGAATCTGAGCCTCCGCAAAATGTCCGATGCGGCACTTGGCCATGACCGGGATCGAGACTTCGGCCATGATCTCGCGAATCTTCTTCGGCGACGCCATCCGCGCCACCCCGCCTTCGGCGCGGATCTGCGCGGGGACGCGCTCGAGGGCCATCACCGCAACAGCCCCCGCCTTCTCGGCAATGGAAGCCTGCTCCGCATTCGTCACATCCATAATCACGCCGCCTTTGAGCATTTCGGCGAGGCCGGTTTTCAGGCGGAGACTGGTGGAGCTGCCGTTGTTCTTGGACATGGGTGGATACCGTGGGTACCTTTTCGCAAGCGCGAAGGATGAGCCGAGGGCGAGGGCCGACGGCCTCTCTTATTTTACAGGGCATTCACAATTCGCGGTACCCCTATGGGGCTGGGGCAACGAATCTTAAACACAGGGGACACAGGGGAGCACGGGGTAACGCATTTAGCGTTCCACGTACTTGGCGAACATTTTTTCGGGATCGATGGCGATGAAGATGCCGCGGCTGCGGGCGAGGACCTCGTCTTTGTCG
>Ga0187871_10001879_pt1 | contig 17795 bp, 14 predicted proteins | sample June2016WEW_16_1_FD_132988 | JGI IMG/M metagenome (GOLD analysis project Ga0187871, IMG submission 132988) | Peatland microbial communities from SPRUCE experiment site at the Marcell Experimental Forest, Minnesota, USA - June2016WEW_16_10 | ecosystem: Environmental > Terrestrial > Soil >...
GCGCCCAGCCGCGGATTGGCCTGCGCGCCCTTCAGCCATTCGCGCATCGGCGCCGACTCCGCCGATTCCCACATCTGGCGGTTGAGGTCGGTGACGATAAAACCCGGCGCGATGCAATTCACCTGGATATTATGGCGCCCCCACTCGGCAGCCAGCGCCTTGGTCAGTTGGCCGATGGCGCCCTTCGTCATCGCGTAAATCGAAAGGTACGGCAGGCCCAGCAGCGACATCAGGCTGCCGATCATAATGATCTTGCCGCCCGCGCCGCGCGCGATCATGCGCGCGCCGATCTTCTGCGTCAGTTCCACGATGCCGTGCAGGTTGGTACGCATGACGTGCTCATATTCCGCCTGCGTGTATGAAGAAAAACTCTTGCGAATATTCGTGCCGGCCACGTTCACCAGGATGTCCGGCGTGCCGACAGCGTTAAGGGCGGCGCGAATGGATTCGGAATCGGCCAGATCCAGGCGCTGCGCGACGGCCTCGAAACCCGCGGCTGTCAGATCCTCCACGTGCGCCTGCAGTCGATCGACGGATCGCGCCGCCAGGATCGTGCGTGCGCCGGCCTCCGCCAGGTGCTGCGCGATGGCGAGGCCGATGCCGCGGCTGGCGCCCGCGACCAGGGCAGTTTTACCGGAAAGCGGGAAGGAGTCCATAAGTTCACCGGAACAGGCCAAAGATGTGTTCCGAACCTGCATAGCTCCACGCCGACATCCAGCGCCCCAGGTCCGAAACCGAGACGGCCACAATCAGCAGCAGGAATCCGGCGCGCGCCAGTTCGTTATAGACCGCCATCGGAATGCGCGCGGCCAGTAGCAGCTTGGAACCGTCCAGCGGCGGCACGGGTAGCATGTTGAAGATGGCGAGATACAGGCTCAGAGTCACACCGTGCGCCGCAAACTGCCCGAGCGCGGGAGCCGAGCCGGCGGTGGCGCGGGCTACCGCGGCCAGGATCACAGCGAACACCACATTGCTGGCGGGTCCGGCCAGCGCCACCAGCGCCAGCCCGTTCAATCCACCGCGCAGCTTCGCCGGGTTGCTGTAGACCGGCTTGCCCCAGCCCAACAATCCGCCGCCGAACAGCGAAGTAAGCGCCGGCAGGATCGTAGTGCCCAACCAATCCACATGCGCCAGAGGATTCAGGGTGAGCCGGCCCTGCAGGCGCGGCGTATCGTCGCCCAGCCGCGTGGCTACCCAGGCGTGCGCGAATTCGTGCGGCGTGGTCAGCAGCCACAGCAGGGCTACGTTGAGAAACGCGGTGACAAAATCCAGGTGCATGGGGCTTTAGCGGCGCCGTACGATCAAGGCCCACAGAATGAGCAGAACTACGACCGCCAGGACCGCAATGACAATAGACAAGCCGATACCTTCTATTGTATGCGCATCGCGGGGATGGAAACGGTCCACCCGGGGCGCGGCATCACGGCGCATGCCGGTCCTATCCGGTGGCAGTGGGAGAAAGCCGTAGTACACCGTACGTTCGCGCCTGTGCCGGCGCGAAGCATCTCGGAGGCGAAGACAATCGCGGCCATGGCGGAGACCCACTATCTGCCGGCGGCGCCGCATAACTGCGGAGGCCCGGTGTTGCACGCGGCGTCGCCGCACCTGGCCGCCAATGTGACCAATCTCCGTACCCTCGAGAGATGCGGAAAGGAGGGTCGCGAGCGAAGGGAAAGAGATAAGAACGCCTTCTCTCCGATGACTTCTATCTCGGCCATTCAGCCTTTACCTGTAACCGCAAGACCCTTCCATTCGCCAAGACAGTGTGGTTTCCAAATTCCTCGTCTACACGCTCGCCTTACTCAGTCTGACCGCCGTGTCCTCCTACGCGCAGGCGCCCAAGCCGGCCCGGCCTTCGCCGAACGGCGGCACCGTTACCGGTACCGTAAAGGATGCTACAGGGGCCGTAATCCCGGGCGCTACAGTGACGCTCACGGGTGAAGATGGCACGACGCTGCAATCCCAGACCGGGCAGGATGGTGTCTATACTTTCCGCGCGGTGGCTCCCGGCACTTATTCTGTGGCGGCGACCTTTAAAGGGCTGGACCAGACCGGCGGCGTAGCGGTCCTGGTGAGTACAGGGCAAGTGGCGCGCGGCGACGTTGCCATGAAGATCGCGGAAGTGAAACAGACCGTCACGGTGAGTGAGGAGAATAACACCCAGTTGAGCGTCCAATCTTCGCAGAACGCGGACGCCCTGGTCATTAAAGGCGCCGATCTACAGGCGCTGCCGGACGATCCCGACGATCTCCAGCAGGATTTGCAGGCGCTGGCGGGACCTTCCGCCGGACCCAACGGCGGTGAGATTTTTATCGATGGATTTTCGAGCGGCCGGCTGCCGCCGAAAGAATCGATCCGCGAGATTCGCATCAACCAGAATCCCTTCTCCGGCGAATTCGACAAGCTGGGGTTCGGCCGCATCGAGATCTTTACCAAGCCGGGTTCCGACAAGTTTCACGGCACGGCCTCTTACGATATCAGCGACGGCGTCTGGAACGGCCGCAATCCTTTCCTGACTACGACGCCCATTCCCGGATTCATGGCGCAGACTTATGGCGGTAACGTGAGCGGCCCGATCAACAAGCACGCCAGTTTCTTCCTGGATGTCGAAAGACGTCAGATCGACGACAACGGCATTCTCAACGCCACCATTCTCGATCCCACTACGCTTTCGCCGGTGATCGACAGAGGCTTCACTCCCACGCCGCAGCAACGCACCACCTTCAGCCCCCGCATCGACTGGGCCTTGAGCGGCAATAATACACTGAGCGTGCGCTATTCCTATCTGGACCTGCACCGGGATCTGTGGGGTATCGGCCAATTCAATCTTCCCGAGAACGGTTATAGCTACGTGCAATTGCAGCAGCTCGGGCAAGTCACCGATACCGCCGTGCTGTCCACGAGTGTAGTCAATGAAACCCGATTTCAGTTCAATCATTATCTGACGGGCCAGACCGCGGTATCCGACGCGCCCGAGATCATCGTGCCGGGTGACTTCGACATAGGCGGAGCGGGCATCAACCGTACAGTACAAACCGACAGCAACTACGAGTTTCAAAACTATACGACGGTGACGCACGGTAAGCACACTATTAAATTCGGCGCGCGTACCCGGAACGATCTGCTGAACTACAACACGCCGACCAACTTTAACGGTACATTTACCTTCGCCTCCTTCGCCGCTTACCAGGCCATGGTCGCCTCCGTCGGGACTTGCGCCAACGGATGTCCGCCGGGAACGTTTCCGGGCGGCGCGGGTCCCACGCAGTTCACCCTCAGTCAGGGGCAGCCGCTGGTCAGTTCGAGCATGTTCGATGTGGGCGCCTTTGTGCAGGACGACTGGCGCGTGGCGCAGGGCCTGACAATCAGCGCCGGCTTGCGCTGGGAAGGCCAGACCAACATACACGATTGGAAGGATGCCGCACCCCGCCTGGCGTTTGCCTGGGCCCCCGGCCGCTCCTCGGCCAAAGGCGGACCATCCACTGTGATCCGGGGCGGGTTCGGTATGTTCTACATTCGCTATCCCAACGTGGATAACCTCTATACCGAGCAATACAACGGAAGGAATCAGCAGGCGTTTGTGGCGAACAATCCCGATTTCTTCTGCCCGACCGCCCTGGCCGGCTGCATTCCTTCCGATCTGACATCCAGCACGCCCGTCGTATTCGCACCCGCCAACAACCTGCGCGCGCCTTACCTGATCCAGTCGGCGATCGGCGTGGAGCGGCAACTCAATCGCCGTACGACGCTGGCCGTGAATGTGACCGACACCCGCGGCGTGCATCAATTCGTCACCAGCGATGTCAGTCCGCCGGGACCGGCGGAGCTCTTTCAATTTCAATCGGATGGTCTGCTGAAGCAGTTGCAAGTGATTACCCGCGTCAATACCCAACTGGGAAACCGTGTGTCCGTCTCCGGCGCTTACATTTGGGGTACCGCGCACAGCAACACGGACGGCACCTTATGCCCTTCCTCGGTCGGCTGCGGCACGTCCACGCCGGTCGTTCCGTACGATCTCTCGGGAGAATGGAGCCGGTCTTCACTCGATGTTCAGAACAGGATGTTCATATTCGGCACGGTCAGCGCGCCGTTGAAGATTCAATTGGCCCCGTTTGTGGTGGCATCCACCGGCGCGCCCTTCAACATCACCACGGGCGGATTCTACGATTACGATGGCTTGCCCGATGGAATTCTGAACGCGCGGCCGGCCTTTGCCGGCGGCCCCGGTCCGGGAATCGTGCCTACGCCTTACGGTTATTTGAACCCCAACCCGTTGCCCGGTCAACCGCTCATCCCGCGGAACCTGGGAACCGGCCCGGGCCAGTTCAGTTTGAATCTGCGGTTGAGCCGTACCTGGGGATTCGGCACCACCAAATTCGCGGGATCGAGCGGCGGCGCGCGCGCCAGCGGCGGCGGAGGTCCCGGGGGGCGCGGCGGCTTTGGCGGCTTCGGAGGCGGTGGCCGTGGCGGACCCTTCGGCGGCGGCACCACCGAACATCGCTACAATTTGACGCTCTCGATCAGCGCCCGCAATCTATTGAATCACGTGAATTATGCGGCGCCCGTGGGCAGCATGGGATCTACCGAATTCCTGCAGTACACGGCCATCAACGGTGGATACGGCGCGGAACAAACCCCCACCGACAACCGCCGCATCGATTTGCAATTGCGCTTTCAGTTCTGACGGCCCGCGGGTTTAGCGCAAGGCTTAATGCCTGAAGTGCCGCACTCCGGTGAACACCATCGCGAGGCCTAATCGGTCCGCGGCCGCGATGACTTCCGCGTCGCGCACCGATCCGCCGGGCTGGATCGCCGCGGTCGCGCCGTGGCGGGCGGCTTCCTCCAAACCATCGGCAAACGGGAAGAAAGCGTCCGAGCCGACCACCGTGCCGGCCAGCGGTAGCACGGCTTTCATGGCCGCCAGCTTCACGGAATCCACGCGGCTCATCTGGCCGGCGCCCACCCCTACAGTCTGTCCGGCCCGCGCAAATACGATGGCGTTCGACTTCACGTGTTTCGCCACCTTCCAGGCGAATTCGAGCGCGATCCACTCTTCGCCGCTCGGGGCGCGGCTGGTTTTCACGACGGCAGCAGTGCGGGCGAGGCGCGCCGTATCCGGCGTTTGCGCCAGGAATCCGCCCGAAATTGATTTCACTACCAGGCCGTCGCCGCCCGACGCCACTTTCATCAGCCGTAGACTCTTCTTGCCGCCCAGCAGCGCCAGCGCGCCCGCGGTGTAGTCCGGCGCGGCAATCGCCTCCATAAATGTTTTGGCGCATTCCCGGGCGGTCTCCTCATCCACCGTGCGATTGAACCCGATCACGCTGCCGTACGCCGAAACCGGATCGCATTCGAATGCCCGCCGGTAGCTTTCGGCCAGCGTTTCCTGTTCCGCGCAGCCGCAAGGGTTGGTGTGTTTGATGATGGCGGCCGCCGGCCCATCGAATTCATTCGCCAGTTGCCAGGCCGCATCCAGATCCACCAGGTTGTTATAGGAGAGCTCTTTTCCATGTAGCTGCGCCGCGCCCGCGATGCCGGCTCCCGGCGTGCCATAGAGCGCCGCGGACTGGTGCGGATTCTCGCCGTAGCGCAGATCCATGATCTTGCCCGCGCGCACATCGAGCGTAGCGGGCAGCGGTCCCGCGCTGGTCGGCCCCAGGCGGGCGCTAATGGCGCGATCGTAATCGGCGGTTGTGCGAAACGCCTTCTGTGCGAGCCCCCACCTGGTTTCAAGCGAGAGTTCCCCGCCCTGCGCCTTCATCTCCGCCAGGATGCCCGCGTAATCGCCCGGCGATACCACCACCGCCACGTCCTGATAATTCTTGGCGGCCGAGCGGATCATGGTCGGCCCGCCGATGTCGATGTTCTCAATCAACTCGGCCAGGCTGGCATCGGCCTTGGCGGCGACTTCCTCGAACCGGTAGAGATTCACCACCACCATATCGATCGGCCGGATGCCGTGCGCCGCCAGCGCCTGCATGTGTTCCGGCTTGCCGCGCATCGCCAGAATCCCGCCGGTCACATTCGGGTGCATGGTCTTCACCCGCCCATCCAGCATTTCGGGGAAGCCGGTTACTTCCGCGACGTCGCGCACGGGAATGCCGGATTCGCGCAGCAGCCGCGCCGTACCTCCGGTGGAGATCAGTTCCGCGCCCAGATCGTGCAGCTCGCGGGCAAACTCCGCGACGCCGGTTTTGTCGGTGACGCTGATCAGGACGCGTTGAATTTTGGCCATCAATCGAAAGGTAACACGCCTGGGCTGCCGATCCCCTGCGGGGAAGAACCGGCTGGCCACAATGGTGGCCACCTGATGTCTGAGGCGCTGTCGCCACTCGGCACGACGCAGAGCTTTACTGGTCTCAGAATTACAAGTACGACGTGAACGGCAATCCCAATGCCCGTTTGGGCAACGGCTACGTCAGTCACCGGGCCCAAGTGGGTTGTTTGTGCTGTTTGTCGATCCCAAGCACCCCAGCCGCGGGCTGCCCGAAAGCCGGGCTGAAGTGCCGCATCGAGCGATTGTCCTCACGCAGCATCGCGGACTTCGACGGTCATCTGCTTGCCGAGGGCAGGAGGGCGGCCTGGATTTTCTCGGCCTTGGTCGCATGTTCGGGATCAAGCATGCGGCGGATCACCCGCTCGTGGACTCCCAGACGGCGAGCCAACTCGGAGTTGCCGACACCCCGATCGCGCATCGCCAGGTGGCCTCTTCCATGGCCTCGCGGTCGTCCTTGCCGTCGCTGGCAACGCGGGCCAGATCGACAAACTCGACCATGACGCGGCCATCGCCGCCGGCCGTGACCTTCGCGGGATAGCTAACGGGGACATGCGTTTACCTCCTACAGGTCATGCGGATCGATCTTCAGATCCGGGCACATCTTGGCCGGCAGGTCGCGGCCAATCTCCTTCTTGCGGTCTTTCAGGGTGGTAAACGCCAGTGTCGGACAGTTGTGTCCGAGTGTCAATGGCCGTCTCGCTCGTCTCGCTTGCGGGTGTCCAAAGTGCGATCCGCTGCCTGTGCCGGCCTGATACGCTCAGAACGTGAAGCCCACCAGGAACTCGGCCTGGTTCAGATTCGACCGCAGCAGGGTGGTGGAGTCGAGCGTCGAGCCGATCTGCGCCGAGTTCCAGCGCGTATAGCGAATCTCCGGTGAAATGTGCAGGACAATCGCGTGGATATCCACGCCCGCTCCCATCGCGAACCCCATGGTGGTGTTCTTCTGTGCCTCCGCGCCGGGTGAAGGCGGCCCCGAGATCCCCGTCACGCCCACTTCACTGAACGTCTCATGCAGGCCGGCGATCGTATCCCACGCCACGCCCGCATCCACGTAGGGCCGCACGACTGGAAAATGGAAGCGATATTTCAGCAGGAGAGGGAACTCCCAGTTGCTGCCGGTCGCGCTCACCGTGCCGAACGTGGGCAATCCCCCGTATCCGGAACCGCTGAATCCCAAGCGCCGGTATAGCGCATCGAACTCCACCCCGAATCCCAGCGGAAGCCGCACCTCCGCCACACCGCCGACGATATATCGCTGGGTGGGCGCATTATACTGGAAAAGGCCATTTTCCGTGGCGTTCAGAAAATCGGTGAGCGGGATGCCGGCCTTGATCCCCGCCGAAAAAGGCTGCGCCAAAACAGACATGGATGCCAACAGGAAGAGCAGCACGGGTCGCATGTTTCTTCCTACGGATCGCCCTCGCCATGGGTTACATCCGCTCCGCGCTTTGGTATGATTTCTAGTCGCTTCTCTACGCGCGGCACCCAGGAGCAAAACTATGAGCCATTACTATGAAGACTTCACGGCCGGCGGCGTTCATGAATCGCGCGGGCGCACGGTAACGGAAGCCGATATCGTAAATTTCGCCGGCATATCGGGCGATTTCGTAGAGTTGCACACCAACGAGGAGTTCGCCCGGAAGTCCCAGTTCGGGCGGCGCATCGCGCACGGCGCGCTCGTGTTCAGTATCTCTACAGGGTTAATGACCCAGATGAATCTGATCAACGACACCGTGTTGGCCTTTTATGGCATCGATAAGTTACGATTCACCGGCCCAGTATTTATCGGGGACACCGTGCGCGTCAACAAGCGTGTGGTGGAACTGAAAGAGAAGGACGCGGCGCGCGGCATCGTCACTTTCGAAACGCAGGTGTTGAATCAGAATAATGAGCCCGTAATCGTTTACACCGACAAGCTCCTGGTGATGAGGAGGAAATGAGACCTCTCGACGGCCTGGTGGTGCTGGACCTGACGCGTCTGCTGCCGGGCGCCGCCGCCACCATGCAGCTTGCCAACTTCGGCGCGGAGGTCATCAAGATCGAAGAGCCGGAACGGGGCGACTACGGCAGGTGGATTCCGCCGTTTCTGGATGGCGCGGGCGCCGTATTCCAGATGGTGAATCGCGGCAAGAAGAGCGTCGCGCTGGATTTGAAAACCGCCGGCGGGCGCGAGAGTTTTCTGAAGCTGGCCCGTGGCGCGGATGTCGTAGTGGAGAGCTTCCGTCCCGGAACCATGCAACGCCTGGGCCTGGGATATGAGACGCTCCGCGCCGCGAACGAACGGATCGTTTATGTGTCCATCACCGGCTATGGCCAGGAGGGGGCATGGGCGCCGATGGCGGGGCACGACATCAACTACCTGGCTCTGGGCGGGGCGCTGGAAGGGAACGGCGCACCCGGCGGTCCGCCCGCGATCCCGGGGATTCAAATTGCGGACCTGGCGGGCGGCGCCATGCAAGCGGTCACCGGCATCCTGCTGGCTTTAGCGGCACGCGCCCGGACCGGCCGGGGCCAATCCGTCGACGTTTCCATGGTGGAAGGCGTAGCTTGCCTCCTGCCGGTCGCGCTGGGCCTGCATGCGGCGACCGGTGAATTGCCCATGCGCGGCGATGGCGTCCTGACCGGCCGCTACGCCTGTTATCGTATCTACGAAACGGCGGACGGCCGCTCGATTGCCGTCGGCGCGCTGGAGCCGAAATTCTGGCAGGTCTTGTGCCACGCGCTGGGATCCGAGCAATTCATCGCCGACCAGTTCGCCGAAGATCCGCGGCGCTCGGAAATCGTCGCGGAGTTGTCCCGTATCTTCCGCACGCAGACCGCCAGGGAATGGTTCGCGCGCCTGCGGCCGGCCGATGCTTGCGTCACGCCGGTGTTGAACGTGGCGGAAGCCGCGGAGCATTTTGGGCTGCGCCGCGGCGATTCGCTGGTGGCGCCCCGGCTTAGCGAGACACCCGGCCGGCTGGGAGGCGCGCCGCCGGCACTAGGGGCCCACACGCGCGAGATTTTGGGACGATCGCAGGAGGAACGTCCATGATCGGAATCAAGGATTACTCGGTATACGTCCCGCGCCGCCGGATGCGCCGCGAAGTCATTGCCGCCGCTTGGGGATCGCCAAAGCTGCCCGGCTGCAAAGCGGTCATGAACTTCGATGAAGACTCGCTGACCATGGCCCTTTCCGTGGCCTGGCCGCTGGTGCAAGCGGGCGGCGCCGGCGCGCTCTCGTTCGCTTCCACCACTTCGCCGTATTGGCAGCGCTCGCCCGCCAGCCTGATCGCCGCCGCCTGCGATCTACCGGCCGAAACGGCGACCGCGGATTTCGGCGCATCGCTGCGGGCGGGCACGACGGCGCTACGTGCCGCCTTCGATGCGGTAGCCGCCGGCAGCGTCCGCACCGCGCTGGTGGCCGCCGCCGATTGCCGCGACGGCGCGCCCGAATCGGCCGAAGAGCTGTTCTTCGGCGATGCAGCCGCCGCTGTGTCCGTGGGTTCCGAAGACCTGGCCGCGGAACTGGTGGCTTCGGTCTCCCGCAGCGACGATTTTCCGGACGAATGGCGCCGCGACACCGATGCGCAGGTGCATTCATTCGCTTCGAAGTTCTCGCTGGCGCGCGGCTATACCGAAAACGTGGTGGCCGTGGGCCGCGCGCTGTTTGAGAAAGCGGCCGTGCAGCCGGACCAGATCGCACGCATCGCGCTCGCATCCGGCGATGGCCGCGCACACCTCGCGGCCGCCAAGGCCCTGGGCATTCCTCCGGCGCGTGTGGAGGATGCGCGCGCGGCCGACATCGGAATCACGGGCGCAGCCATGCCGCTATTCCTGCTGGCGCAGGCGCTCGACCGCGCGCAACCCGGCGATTTGATTCTGGCGATCGCTTATGGCGACGGCGCGGATGGCTTTCTGTTCCGTACGCTGGGAGACGGCGGGCGCCTCCGGCCGGACACCTCCACGATGGAATATCCCACCTACCCGGTCTACCGGAAGCTGCGCGAATATTTGCGCGCCGGCGGCGGAAGCACCGAGATCTCCAACGTGCTGCTGCGGCGCGAAGAGACCCAGAACGTGCGGCTGCATGGGTCGCTCTGTCCCCAATGTGGCGCGCTGCAGTTCCCTACCGCGAAAGTCTGCGCGGCGTGTCATTATCATGGCGAACTCACCGAAAAGCCGCTGGCCCGCCGCGGCCGACTGTTTACGTTCACCAAGGATTTTCTGTACACCGCGCCGGTCGAGCCTACCGTAATGGCGGTGGTAGATCTCGAAGGCGGTGGCCGCTTTCTGTGCCAGATGACCGACGTGGACCCGGCGGTAGAGATCGGGATGGAAGTGGAGCTGGTGCTGCGCCGCATGCGCGAGGGCGCCGGCGATCATTATTACTATTGGAAATGCCGTCCGGTATAGGAGGATGCCATGGGGGGATCGATCAAAGATCAAGTCGCCATCGTGGGTGTAGGCTGCACCAAGTTCGGCGATAACTTCGACCAGGGCTTCGAAGATCTGCTGGTGGAGGCCGGGTTCGCGGCATTCGCCGACGCGCGCATCGAGCCGGAGCGCGTGGAAGCCGCGTGGCTGGGGACCTTCTCGCCCTATGCGGGGAACGGCAAGGCCTCCGTGTCGCTGGCCGACGCGCTGCGGCTCTACGGCAAGCCCATCACCCGCGTGGAGAACTACTGCGCCACCGGCACGGATGCGTTTCGCAATGCGGCCATGGCCGTGGCATCCGGCATGTACGATGTGGCGCTGGTGGCGGGCGTGGAGAAGCTCAAGGATCGCCCCATGCGCGGCCTGGGCTGGGAAAACGGGCATCCCTATCAACACGACGGACTGACCGCGCCGGGCGTCTTCGCCATGGCCGCCAACCGCTACTTCCATCGCTTCAGTCCGCACGAGGGCGCGGGCCGCGAAGCGCTGGCCAAAGTCTCCGTGAAGAACCACCACAACGGCGCCATGAATCCCAAGGCGCACTTCCAGATGGAAGTGAGCGAGGAGCAGGTGTTGAAGGCTCCCATCGTGGCATGGCCTTTCGGCTTGTTCGATTGCTGCCCCACTACCGATGGCGCCGCCGCCGCAGTGATCTGCCGCGCGGATATGGCGCGCCAGTTCCGCGACGATTACGTGCTTGTGAAAGGCCTGGGACTGGCCGTTACCAGCGGCCGGCCCTGGTACGATTCCGCCAACGAGTACATCGGTTTCGCCGCCACGCGCGCGGCTTCCGATGAGGCTTACCGCATGGCCGGTATCGGAAATCCGGTAGCCGAGATCGACTTCGCCGAAGTGCACGACTGCTTCACCTGGACCGAGATCAGCAACTACGAGGACTTGGGATTTTGCCGCAAAGGCGAGGGGATGCACTTCATCGGCGAGGGCCGCAGCGCGCTTTCGGGCGATTTGCCGGTGAATCCCAGCGGCGGGTTGAAATCCTTCGGGCATCCCATCGGCGCCAGCGGCGTGCGCATGATTTATGAGGTGGTGACGCAGTTGCGCGGGCAGGCCGGCGCGCGCCAGGTGCGCGACGCGGAACTCGGATTGGTGCACAATCTGGGCGGCCCGGGTTCGGTGGCTTGCGTGATCGTGCTGGGGAGGCAATAAATATGGACGTGGGATATGCGCTGCGGCGCGCCCGGCAACTTCATCCGGAAGCAATTGCGGTTTCCGATGGCGCGAACTCGATCACCTTCGCGCAATTCACCGATCGCGTGGCGCGGGTGGCCGGCGCGCTGCGCGATATGGGCGTGCAGCCGGGCGACCGCGTCGCCGTGCTGATGCTGAATTCATTGCGCTATTTCGAGCTGTACCATGCGCTGCCACTGGCGGGCGCGGTGATCGTACCCATCAACATCCGCTGGAATGCCGCCGAGATCGGCTTCGGGCTGGCGGATGCCGGCGCGCGCCTGGTGGTGGTTGACGATTATTTTGCGCGAATTGCGCCGGCCTTGAGCGCCAGCCTGCCGGCTCTCGAATATCTATTCGCCGGCAGTGGCCCTGGCCCCGCCGGCATGCCGGATTACGAGGCGCTGCTGTCCGCGGCCACGCCCGTCCCGCTCGATGGACCGCTCCCCGATGAAGACGAAGTGGTGGCGCTCTTTTACACCAGCGGGTCCACCGGCGGCCCCAAAGGCGTGATGCTGACCCACAAGAATCTCTATGCGAACGCCATTCACGGGATGGTGTCGCTGGCGATGACCAAAGATTGGGTATGGCTGCACGCCGCTCCCATGTTCCACGTGGCGGATGCGACCGTGGTGTACTCGCTGGTGATGCAGGGCGGCCGGAGCTGCTTCATTCCGGCTTTCGATCCCGAAGCCTGCCTGAAAGCCATCGCACATTACAAGGTGACGCATCTATTCGTAGTGCCAGCCATGCTGAACGCCATGGTGAACCATCCGGCGTTCGACCGCTATGACACGTCCAGCTTGCGCACCATGATTTACGGCGCGTCGCCCATGCCGCTCGACCTGCTGCGGCGCGCGCAGGAGAAACTGCGCTGCCCGTTCGCGCAGGGTTATGGGCTGAGCGAGGCCAGCCCCACCCTGACCTACCTGGGGCCCGAGGACCACATGCTCGAAAACGCACACGAGCAGTTCACACCCGTGAAATCCGCGGGCCGGCCGCTGATGGGCGTCGAGGTGCGCATCGTGGACCTGATCGATCGCGAGCTCCCGCCGGGCCAGGTGGGAGAAGTGGTGGCGCGCGGCGATAACATCATGAAGGGCTACTGGAACCAGCCCGCCATCACCGCCGATACGCTGCGCGGCGGTTGGCTGCACACCGGCGACATAGGTACCTTCGATACGCGGGGCTATCTGTATATCCTCGACCGCAAGAAAGACATGATCAAGCCCGGCGGCGAGAACGTCTATTCGCCGGAGGTGGAATCCACGATCGCCTCGCATCCGGAAGTGCTGGAAGTGGCTGTCATCGGTCTGCCCGACGAGAAGTGGGGCGAGGCCATCAAGGCCGCGGTGGTGCGGCGTCAGGGGAGCGCGCTCAGCGAAACGGAGCTGATCGAATACTGCCGCGAGCGCATGGCGCACTTCAAATGTCCGACATCGGTGGATTTTATGGAGACGCTGCCGAAGGGCGGCACGGGGAAGGTGCAGAAGACCGTGCTGCGGGCGCGGTACCGGGACGTTTGAAGTCGAACCGATCCAGAGGGGCACAATACCGCAAGCCTGCGACTGTCGAGCCCCTGCGGTAGTATTGTATGACGCACGCGATCCACGAAGTCCACTCGTTTGAGATGGTCGGCCCATACACTCTTTGCGTTCACTTTGAGGATGGCACAGAGCAGACTATCGACTTTCATCCTATCCTTGCAGGCGAGATCTACGGCCCATTGCAGGACATCGATCTGTTTAACCGTGTTCAGCTCGACCCTGAGGTGCACACGCTGGTCTGGCCCAACGGAGCCGACTTCGACCCGGCCAGGCTGCACGATTGGCCGGACTTCGAGCACGAAATGCGTGAATTGGCCCGGCGCTGGAACACCGTGAAAGCTTGAATAGCCAACGCCGAAGTGACGCCATAGAATGCTGGAGGAGGAATTACCTGCGGCGCAGGCGAGTACGGAAAGCGTTCGGCTAATCTTCGCCACGACTCTACCTCCTTAAGGGGGTGCCATAATCACGGTAGCACCAACCTCACATGGCCACCGCCAGTCGCGTGTACTCTATTCCTTCGGCCCAATCCCCAGCGTCTTCATCTTCCGGTACAAGTTACTCCGCTCCAGCCCGAGTAACTCCGCCGTCCGCGTCACATTGCCGTTCGTTTCTTCCAGCTTCTTCAGAATATATTCGCGCTCCACGGCCTCCCGCACTTCCGCCAGGCTGCCGAAACGGTCCATGGGCCGTTCCGCCGGCCGGCGCGTCACATTCAGCGGGATGTGCCGCGCATCCACCCGCACCTGCGGATTCAATATCACGATGCGTTCGATCAGGTTGCGCAGCTCGCGCACGTTGCCGGGCCAATGATACTCCTGCAGAATGCGATACGCTTCGGGAGTCAGTTCCTTGGGCTTACGGCCATAGGCGGTGGTGAACTCGCGCAGGAAATAGTCCGCCAGTAGCGGGATATCCTGCCGCCGGTCCCGCAGCGGCGGCACGTGAAAGGGAATCACGTTCAGCCGGTAGAACAGGTCTTCGCGGAAATTGCCGCGCTCGATCTCTTCTTCCAGGTTCTTATTGGTGGCGGCCACCACCCGCACGTCCACCTGAACCGAGGCGCCCGCGCCCACCGGCTCGAAGCGCTGCTCCTCAAGCGCGCGCAGGACCTTGGCTTGCGTGCGCAGGCTCATATCGCCGACTTCATCCAGAAAAATCGTCCCGCCGTCGGCCTTCTGGAATTTGCCGACCTTGGTCTCGTGCGCGCTGGTGAAGCTGCCCTTGATGTGCCCGAACAGCTCGCTTTCGATCAGCTCTTCCGGAATGGCCGCGCAATTCACTTCCACAAACAGCTCGGCGGCGCGCGGGCTCATGGCGTGCAGCGCATGCGCCACCAGTTCCTTGCCGGTGCCGCTTTCGCCGTAGATCAGTACGCGCCCGTTGGTCCCGGCCATCAGCGCCAGTTCGTGGCGTAGCGCCTTCATCGGCACGCTCTCCCCGATGATGCGATAGCGCGACTCCGTGCCCTCCCGCAGCCGGCTGTTCTCGATCTGCAGGCGGCGATGCTCCAGCGCGTTCTTGGCCACTACCGAGATCTTCTGAATGGTCAGCGGCTTCTCCAGAAAATCGAAGGCCCCCAGCTTGGTGGCTTTCACGGCCGTTTCGATGTTGCCGTGGCCCGAGATCATGACCACCACCGGCCTTTCGGGCAGCGGCATCTCCTGGATACGCGTCAACGCCTCCATGCCATCCATGCCCGGCAGCCAGATGTCCAGCAGCACCAGTTCACAGGGCTGCCGGCCCAATTCGTCCAGGCACGCCTCGCCGCTTTCCACGGCGGACGCGGTGTAGCCTTCGTCTTCCAACACGCCGCTTAACGACCGGCGGATGTCGGGCTCATCGTCCACGATCAGGATGTGGACTGGTTTCATGCGTTGACCACTGCCGGCCGCGGCGCAGGTTCGCCGTTTTCAGCATCCACCAGGGCTGGGATCTCGATAGTAAAGCGCGCGCCGGTAGGCTGGTTGTCCTCCACCCGGATCTGCGCGCCGTGATCCGCCAGGATGTGATTGACAATCGCCAGGCCCAGCCCGGTGCCGCGCCCCTTGGTGGAGAAATAAGGTAGGAACAGCTTCTCTTTCTCTTCCGCCGAAACACCGCAGCCCGTATCGGAGATCGTCAGTTCCACGGTTTCGGCCGCGCCCGCGTGCGTGGTGATCAGCAGCCGTTTCAGCAGCGAATCCTGCATGGCCTCGGCCGCGTTATCCACCAGGTTCACCACCACGCGCTGGAACTGATCTTTGTCGATGTTCACCGGCGGCAGGTCGCCCGCCAGTTGCACCCGCATGTCGATGCCGTCGAGGCGCCCGTGGAATACAGCGAGCGCGCTTTCCACCACTTCGTTCAGATCGCTGCGCACGGGCTGCGCCGCCGGGAAACGGGCGAATTGCGAAAACTCGTCCACCAGCGTTTTCACCGATTCCACCGATCGCGAAATCGTGCTGGCGCATTCGTTCAGGATGCGGCTGTTTTCGGGCGGAAGCTGCAGACGCTCCAACTGGCGGGTCATGCGTTCGGCGGAAAGCGCCATGGGAGTCAGCGGATTCTTAATTTCGTGCGCCACGCGCCGCGCCACTTCGTGCCATGCGGCGGCCTTTTGCGCGCGCAGTAACTCGCTGGTATCTTCCAGCACGACCACGAATCCGGAGGTCAGTTTTTCTTCCAGGGCCGAGACGGTGACGGCCAGGTGCATGGTCTGGCGTTCCGTTTGCATTTCCAGTTGGCGCGAGGCCAGGCCCGTGCGCCGCGCGCGCTTCATCAGGTATTTGATTTCGGCGGTGTCTTCGCGCGAGAACAGATCCTCCAGGCGGGTGGCGGTGGCCACCTGCACGTCCGGGAACATGCGGCCCAGCGCGCGATTGACGCGCCGGATGTGGCCGTCGGCGCCGATCGAGATGACCCCCGTGGGAATGCTTTCCAGAATGGCTTCGGTGAACCGGCGGCGCGCGTCCAACTCGCGGCTGTTGGCCTCCAGTTCCTTGGTCATTTCGTTGAAGCCGCGCACCAGGCTGGCCAATTCGTCGATCGCGCGCACCTGCACGCGATGCTTCAGATTGCCCTGGCTCACTTCGCCCGCGGCGTGCAGCAAGGCCGTAATCGGCACGCTGATCTGTTTCGAAAGAAACAGCGCGATCCAGGTAGCCACGAAGAGCACGAAAAGCGTGATCATGGCCATGAACAGCAGGTAGAAGGTGCGCACGTTGCGGCGGGAGCCGGCCAGTTCCTTGAACTCATGGTCCGACTTGTCGATCTCGCGCTGCTTCTCCGCGATGTCGATCGGCACGCGCGCGGCCAGTTCCACGGTGCCCTTCAAGGCGCCGTCGATTTCCACGGCATGCTGGGCGATCACCGTCTGTTTGTCGCGCGAGGGCACAATAGGGAACGGGCCGATCCGATCGAGCGGCACTTCTCCGGTGACTGGAATGATGGCCGCCGATGCCAGGTCCTGGTCCTTCGCGAAACGCTGCAGAAAGCCGGGCGTCTGCACTCCCTCCACCAGCAGCCGGCGGGTTTCGGGCTGCGCCGCCAGCAAAGCGGCTTGCAGCTCGGTTTCGTCGCGCAATTCGTTTTCGAGGGTTTCCGAGATTTGGACAAACGTCTGATGCGAGGCTTCCGCCGGCTGGCTGAACCATTTGTCCAGGTTGCGGTTCAGTACTTCGTAGCTGAACAGCACCAGGAACAGGGCCGGCGTAATGCTCAGGGCCAGAGCGCCCAGAACCAGCTTGGTCTGGATGCGCGAACCTTCCCGGCCGCTGCGCCGGTCGATGTATAGCTTCACGATGGTGCGCACCAGCATGAAGCCCAGCGTGACCATCAGCACGAAAATCAGGCTGGAAATGGCCCAAAAAATAAAGGTTTGTTGCGGATCGGCCGGTCCGTATTTACCGAAATTGAAGGAACCCTGCCAGACGACAAGCGCCACCAGAATCGCCAGCAAGACGATGCCGCCGCCGTAGAGGATTCGCTTTCGCACCTCTTTGAATTATAGGCTGTTGCCCGCTCTTGTTGTTCTTGTCGCTCTTGGCGCTCTGGAGTTTGGTGGCGCACGCTTCAGCGTGCCGGCGGGACTTTTAAGTCCCGCCACGGCGAACTAAAGTTCGCCGCAAGCCGGCTGAAAGCCGGCTGCGGGGCTGAATAGCCCGCCCTCCAAAACCGAAAAGCCGGATCGTTATTCATCCTCGTTGGAAGATTGCGCCATTGTAGGGACTTCTGGGTTCTTCCGAAAATTCCCCCCGCGCCGGCCAGTTTCGCTTGCGGGACAACCTGCGCGCCATTACCCAGATCGACCGTCCTCACCGGCCCGCTTCCATGGTAAGACAGGTTTACTGCCGTGGTGCCCATTTTCATCTCCATGGGCGGTCGGA
>Ga0187871_10001880_pt1 | contig 17784 bp, 17 predicted proteins | sample June2016WEW_16_1_FD_132988 | JGI IMG/M metagenome (GOLD analysis project Ga0187871, IMG submission 132988) | Peatland microbial communities from SPRUCE experiment site at the Marcell Experimental Forest, Minnesota, USA - June2016WEW_16_10 | ecosystem: Environmental > Terrestrial > Soil >...
AGGGCTCCTGGCCTACGAACCATTCCTACGAGTAACGCTCGGAGGCGACCGGCCTCAGCCACTTTTCGGCCAGCTCGCTTCTTGCAATTACTTCGATGTATTGAACGAGCCACCTATGCTCGGGAGAGCGTTCGCCGCATCGGATTGCGCGCACGAAGGCGCTGGCGCGGTAGTGGTACTGAGCCACGACTTCTGGCGGGATCATTTCGGGGGCGATTCCGCCGTTCTTGGACGGACAGTAGTTCTGAATCGGCTGCCTTTTACGGTGATCGGAGTAGCTTCCCCAGGTTTTCGAGGTACTGAGCTGCTTCCTGCGTTCTTCTGGGCGCCTCTAACCGTGCAGCCCGCTCTGCAACGGGATTCCAACTATCTCCCGAGCGCGAACACGCTCTGGTTGGCGCTGCTGGGACGCACCAAGCCCGGGATCTCGTCGAATCAGGCGAGGGCCGATCTGGAAGTAATCGCAGCGCGGATCGATCAACTGGCTCCGCCGCGCAAGACCTCGATTCAGATCCGTCCTGCCACCGTCCTCTCTATGCCGGACGAGCTCAACTTCGTGGCTACAGTCGGTGCCGTCTTGTTAGCCGCCGTCGGTATGGTGTTGTTGATCGCATGCGCCAATGTTGCCAATCTCCTTCTGGCGCGGGCCGCTGGGCGCCGCAAGGAAATTGCGATTCGTCTGTCGGTAGGCGCAAGCCGCGGCCGTTTGATTTGCCAGTTGCTGACCGAGAGCCTGCTGATCGCCCTGCTGGGGGGCACGCTCGGATCGCTGCTAGCGATGTGGTCGTTCCAAGGGATCATCCGGTTCGTAATCGCGCATCTGCCAGGCGAAATGTCGCTACTCACTTTGAACGTAGGCCCCGACCTGCATGTTCTCGGATACGCGCTGGCGCTGACGTTCCTTACTGGCCTGATTTTCGGACTGGCGCCGGCTCTCCAGGCGTCGCGTCCAGACTTGAATACCGCTCTTAAGGATGCCGTTCGGAGCTCCATGGAAACTCATTCGGGCGGGTTCCTGCGTCAGACCCTGATTGGCGTGCAAGTTGCGGTCTCGATGCTGCTGTTGATCGCCGCGGGGTTGCTGCTGCGGGGTCTAGTGGCGGCCCAAACCATAGATCCGGGCTTTGAAATGCAGAATATCGCGTCGGTCTCCTTCGAACTACGAGATGCTGGTTACAATGATCAGCGCGCGGCAACGCTGCAACGCGATCTCCTCAATCGTGTGTCAGCGCTGCCCGGCGTGGATTCCGTGGTGCAAGCCGCCGAAATTCCACTTGAGAATGACCATAGCGGCGCGTCCTTCTCAGTTCCCGGTCAACCCGGCAATTTTGGCGTCGAATACAACTTAGTCTCACCGGGATTCTTTCCTCTGTTAAAGATGCCCATCGTGCTCGGGCGAAATTTCACCGAGGGTGAGAATCGAATAGGCGCTCCCGTCGCGATTCTCACCGAAACAACTGCGCACAGAGTGTGGCCGGATCAAAATCCCATCGGTAGAGTGATTCGGTGGGAGGGCGGCGGCAACGTGGAAGTGATCGGTGTTGTGAAAGACGCGAGGGCATCTCATCTCGGTAGAACAGACGAAACATATGCTTATCTGCCCGCCGGTCCGAACGAACAATTGCGTTTGAAAATGTTATTGCACACCACGGCTGGCTTTGGGTCCGTCGCGAAAGCAATTCGCGAAACAGTCCATGCCGTTGACCCGGATCTGGCGGTAAACGTGGCGAGTCTCAGTGGCAATCTGGACCGGTGGCGGATCCCATCACGCATCGTCGCGATTCTGGCCGGATCGTTAGGCGCTTTGGGAATGCTGCTGGCGTGTATCGGAGTGTACGGCGTGGTCTCCTATGCGGTCAGCCGCCGCGTCCGCGAGATCGGCATTCGCATGACGCTGGGCGCAGACTCGCGCGAAGTAAAGAGTCTGATCCTGCGGCAAGCCATGGGGCCTGTGGTAATCGGCGCAGTGGTCGGGATTGCAGGCTGCGCAGCCGTGTCGCAAATCCTGAAGAGCATGCTCTTCGGCGTCAGCGCGCACGACCCTGTGGCCTTCGTGATTGTACCGATCGTCTTGATGTCAGTGGCACTTGTGGCGAGCTACATTCCCGCGCGACGCGCCACCCAGGTGGACCCGATGGTGGCCTTACGCTACGAGTGAGCCGGCTCTATCGGACTGCCGACGTCCCAGCGGTGACCGAAAGGATCCTCCAATTGTCCCGAGCGGCGTCCGTAAGGCTGGTCCACCACAGGTTTGATTGCTTTGGCCCCGGCAGAAACAGCTCGTGTGAAGAACGCGTCGGCATCGGGCACGGTAAGCACCAGCAGCACCGGCGTGCCACCCAACGTCTGCGGGCTCAAGAAGCCAATCTCCGGATGCTCGTCGGCCAGCATGATGCCCGCTTCGCCGATCTTGAACTCGGCATGCGAGATTCTGCCGGTCGCGTCCGGCCAGCGCAGTGTCTCAATCGCTTCGAAAGCTCTCTTGTAGAAGTCCAGAGCGCTGGGTGCGTCCTTGCAACATAGATAGGGGGCCACGGTGTTTGCCATGGCTCCATTCTGGCCTACTGCGGGCCTTCCGTATTGTAAAAAAGCGAAGCTCAGTCGAGAATTGGAACGTGATTCAGATGCTCGGTGCGATGCGCGGCGTAGGCCGTTGGACTGAGTCCGGAAAAAGCTCTGAAATCGTGGATGAAATGGGCTTGATCGAAATAGCCGCAATCCAACGCGACCCTGGTCCAATTGAGCTCGCGGCCCATCCCGATGCGGCGCAGCACCTTCTGGAAGCGCCGGACGCGGCAGAACAGTTTGGGCGTGAGGCCAACCTGATCGTTGAAAACGTCGATAAAACGGCGGGAGCTGAGGCCGATCTGGTCCGTAACGTGTGCGATGGAGGGCGCGCGGCGCACGTCTCCAAATTCATTCAATGCAAAACTAACCGCCGGATGGCGCAACAGAGGTTTACTCGCGTGAGCGAGCAGGCATTCTTCGAAGATCTGAAACTTACCTTCAGGAGTGGCAGCTTCGAGTAAGCGATCCCGCAGATCGCGGGCGTCCGTTCCCCAAACGAGATCCAGCGACAAATGTTGATTGTGAAATTCTCCGGCGGGTAATTTGAAAAACGGAAAAGCGCCGCCGGGCTTGAAGTGCGCGCCGATCACGGACGCTTGTTCCGCGGTGTCGATCACGAAAAACTCCGACTGTACGCCCACCAGCAGCGCTCCCCGCGTGGTTTGAAAACGGCTGGGATCGCGCCGGTCGTACACTCGCGCCTCATCTTCATTAAGGTTGACCACCAACGTCATGGAGCCATCCGGAAGCAGGCGCTCTTTATCGTGAGGCTGGCTGTAGCCTTGGTAGAGCCAAAGCAGTTCGACGAAATTGGAAAGAGGCGGCCGCGGAATATAATGACGAACCAGCACTACATATATGACATCAGAACCGCGGCCGGTTCACAAGGGCTTTCACCCGACGGCGTTGATCAGGGTTTTGTCCATTTCGTCGACCGTCTTGAACACTTTGTTGTTAGCTTCGAAGCTGTTTTTGGCTTGCGCCATGGAAACTGCGGCGGTGCTTAATTCCACTGTGTCCTGGCCGCTTGAAGTAGGAAGGGTTGCTCGCGTGATGTTGCTGGCTGCTTGATTAAATTGCGCCGCCGAGTGCAGCAACCCGTTCAGGGGTTGTATGAGTCCTATCATGGAAAACCTCCACGTAGACGACCTTGTCTGCGATGTTTATGAGTTAGTCTGTTGCTTGACTATCTCTTCGGTAGGCTTGGCGATTTCTTGAGCCATGGCGCGCTTGAGGGTGTCAATTCCCTCGCCGGTCACGCTGGATATCTCAAAGAAGGGCAGTTTTTCACTCGCGGCGAGCTCCCGCAGGCTCTCGATTCGCTGCGGATTCTGCGCTACGTCGATCTTGGACGCCACCACAAACATCGGCTTTTTGGGCAGACTCTCGCTGAAGCCGGCCAATTCCTGCATCACCACGCGGAAATCCTCGACCGGCTCGCGCCCCGTGTTTTCAGAGACATCCACCAGATGTACCAGCAGGCGGGTGCGCTCGATATGCCGCAGGAATTGAACGCCCAGACCGTGACCCAGATGCGCTCCTTCGATCAACCCAGGAATATCGGCCACTACGAAAGTACTATCATCCACGCTGACAACACCTAGATTAGGCTCGATCGTTGTGAATGGATAATCGGCGATCTTGGGGCGCGCGGCCGAGATGCGAGATATCAACGTGGACTTTCCGGCGTTCGGAAATCCAACTAATCCGACGTCGGCCAGCAGCTTAAGTTCCAAGCGCAGGTGTTTCGCTTCGCCCGGATGTCCCGGCTCATGTTCGGTAGGCGCCTGATGAGTGGAAGTGGCGAAGTGCTGGTTGCCGCGTCCACCACGGCCGCCTTTGGCTACCAGGAAGCGGTCGCCCGCGCGGGTAAAATCGTGCAGCAGCTCGCCCGAATCGGCATCGTAAACAATGGTTCCGACAGGTACCGCGAGCTCAATGGATTCGCCCTCGCGCCCGGTCCGGTTGCTGCCTTCTCCATGCCGGCCACGTTGGGCGGTGTGCTCGGGATTGAAACGGAAGTGGAGCAGCGTGTTGTAATGCACGCTCGCCACCATGGTGATATCGCCGCCGCGCCCGCCATCGCCGCCGCTGGGCCCTCCACGAGGCACGTATTTCTCGCGCCGGAACGCGAGGCACCCATTGCCCCCATCCCCAGCTTTTACGCGGATTCTGACTTCATCAATGAACATGGCGGAGGGGCTGGGGGCTAGGGACTGAGGGCTGCGAGACGGTAGCTAACGGCCAAAGATTCTGATGAGTCCCCAGCCCCAAGCCCCTAGTCCCCGGCTTTGATGCTGATGAACTTGCCGTTGCGTCCGCGGTCGCGGAACACTACGATGCCTTCCACCTTGGCAAACAGGGTGTCGTCCTTGCCGCGTCCCACGTTATCGCCGGCCTTGAAGCGCGAACCGCGCTGCCGCACCAGGATGGAGCCGCCCGTCACCAGTTCGCCGCCGAAGGCCTTTACGCCCAGGCGTTGCGCGTTGGAATCGCGCCCGTTCTTTGAACTTCCCAGACCTTTTTTATGCGCCATATTGCACCTATGCCAGAATCTCGCTCACCTTCACCTGCGTGTAGTTCTGCCGGTGGCCGATGGTCCGCTTGTACTGTTTCTTGCGCTTGAATTTGAACACAATCACTTTGTTGCCGCGGCCCTGACCTGCGATAGTGCACTTCACTTTGGCGTCGGAGAGCGCGGAGCCGGTAACCAGCTCGTTCGAATCGTTCATCACAGCAAGGACTCGACCGAGCTCGATCTCTGAGCCGACCTCGCCCGGAACTGTTTCCACTTCGATGACGTCGCCCGGAGCGACGCGGTATTGTTTTCCACCGGTTTCAATCACTGCGTACATAACTATCCTTCGTTGAGCTTTAAAATGTGGGCTAAGCTGGCAGATACTAGAGCCGCAAAGCTTTATGGTACATCAAACGGCCGGGTACGCGCAAATGCGCTACCACTCCGAATAGGGAGCACCGTCCAAGCTTTTGGCTCCGGAGCCGCTGTGAATCTCAAGGGATCCGGGATCATCCGATCCACGGGCAGGCCTTGCGGTCTGTCGCCAGGTTCGGTTGCTACCGGTGATCGGGTCAATCGGCACCTCGCGAAGATAGCCTTCTTGCACCAAGTCATCCAAGCTTTTCGGGGCTTTTTTCTTATCGAAAGCGTATTCATCGATTGTGACGCGGAAGGCGTATAAGCAATTCTTGAGCAAGGCCTCGCTGGAACGGACTAACGTCCTCCGCAACAGGGGGACGGCAACCGCCGCCAGAATTATCAACAGGATTAGCGCAGAGCGCCCAATAGACGAAGCCTGCCTCCGCGTCATATAAGCGTGACGCGATTCGAACGGATGCCGTTGACTTATGGGTTGTGCTATAGCATCAGCATGCCGGCTTTCTTAGAGCGCTATCGGAGCGACGAGTACGTTGAGGTTTGGGACCAGCTTGTTGCGCTAGGCGAGGATGTCCGCCGGGGGCCCTATTACTCCGATGCAGTCGCTGTGGCCGCGGAAACCATGCGCCGCGCTCGGCACAATGTGGAGCTGTTAATCCCCCGCCTGGAAGAAGCAGACTACTGCTTCATCCCGCCTACTAAACAGTACGAACTGGAGGCGCTCAAGAAACAGGCGAATCCATCAGATCCCGAGATGCTCGCGGCTGTACGCAAGAATCTGGAGCGGTTCGTCCGGAAGGGCTGGCAATCTGCCAGCAAGCTCGATCCCGAAGTGATTGCGGCGCGAAGAGCCGCGAGCGCAGCGAAATTCGCAGAGCGAAAGGCTGCGCTCGAAGCGGAGTTGGAAATATTCCGGAGCAAACCGCCGCTCCAGAATCCTGAGGTGTTCGATCCACCCGGCAAAGAGACAGCAAAATGGCTCAAGAAACTAGAAAAGTCGGCTGGAGGGCCGATGCCGATCTCCCTTCGCGCCTGGTTTGAACAGGTGGGGGGCGTAGCGCTATTAGGTTCGCACGATTTGCTGAATCCCAAGGAAAATGCAACCGCGGACCCGCTGGTAGTGACTTCTCCCCGTCACCTTCTCGAAATGGTCGACGCCGAAGAGGCCGCCGACGGGATGGCATTGTGGATCGCTCCCGACGATCTGCACAAGGCCAATATCAGCGGTGGCGATCCTTACAGCATTACCATTCCAAATGCCTGCGCGGACGCAGAGTTTGAGTTCGAATGGCACCAGACCACTTTCGTGAAGTATCTCCGAAAAGCTTTCGAGTGGGGCGGGTTTCCCGGTTGGGAACGCGATAAGAATCCGCCGACGGAGGCCATCGTGAAGCTTACCGAGGGGTTTCTGCCCCTCTGACGATTCCGTCGGCAAAGCTACAGTCGTGTTAAAATTTGAAAGCCTTCCACGTCGAAGAGGGGGAACCCTATGGGAACGCCCGGATTCGAAATCCCGCCGCTGCTTAAGACGCGTTTTCAGAATTACTGGCTCAACGGCTCGTATGACGAGATGTTCGAGGCGGAGGGCGTCCCGCGCCCGCATTATCGAGGGTTGTACGAAATGCTGCTTAGCCTGCCGGTGGAGGAGATGCGGCGCAGGAAGCAGGCCGCGGACATATCATTTCTCCACCAGGGCATCACTTTCACCGTATACGGGCGGGAGGAAGGCACCGAACGGATTTTCCCGAACGATCTGCTGCCGCGCATCATTACCAGCGCCGAGTGGGAGACCATCGAGCGAGGCCTCACCCAGCGCATCACGGCTCTGAACCTTTTTCTGCGCGACATTTACCATGAGGGCCGGTCGCTCAAGGCCGGCGTGGTACCCAGCGAACTGGTCTATTCGTGCCGGCACTTTCGCAGGCAGATGCGGGAATTTACGGTACCGAAAAATATCTACATTTCCGTGGTGGGTTCGGACCTGGTGCGTTTGCCCGATGGATCTTTCGCGGTGCTGGAGGACAACCTGCGCGTCCCGAGCGGCGTGTCTTACATGTTAACGTCGCGCACTGTAATGAAACGGGTCTTCCCCGAACTGTTCCGCATGGCGGGAGTGCGCGCCATCGATCATTACAGCGAGACGCTGCTCTCCACCCTGCGCGCGCTCGCGCCGGAGGATCGGCCGGAGCCGAATATCGTGCTGCTTACGCCGGGCGTTTTCAACTCGGCTTATTTCGAGCACGCCTTCCTGGCGCGGCAGATGGGCATCGAGTTGGTGGAAGGCCGTGACCTCGCGGTCCACGACAATATCGTCTACATGCGGACCACTGCCGGACTGCGGCGCGTGGATGTGATCTACCGGCGCGTGGACGACGACTTCATCGACCCGCTTGCGTTCCGGCCGGATTCCTCATTGGGCGTCGCAGGGTTGTTCAATGCCTACCGCTCCGGCAATGTTTCGTTAGGCAATGCCTTGGGGACCGGCGTGGCCGACGACAAGGCGGTGTACGCTTACGTTCCGGCCATTATCCGCTATTTTCTGGACGAGGAACCCATTTTGAATAACGTCCAAACTTTCGTGTGCAGCGACTCCGCGCAGCGCCAGCATGTGCTGAGCCGGCTGGATCAATACGTGGTGAAAGCGGTGGGCGAATCGGGCGGATACGGCATGCTGATCGGTCCTTACAGCACGGCCGAGGAGCGCGAGGACTTCCGCGGGCGAATCCTGGCGGATCCCCGGAACTATATCGCTCAACCGACGCTGGCCCTCTCGCGCGCTCCCTGCTTTCTGGATGGCCGGGTTGAGCCGCGCCATGTGGATCTGCGCCCCTACATTCTTTATGGCGACCAGGTGCGGATCGTGCCGGGTGGATTGACGCGCGTTGCTTTGAAAAAAGGATCACTGGTGGTGAACTCATCCCAGGGTGGAGGGAGCAAGGATACGTGGGTATTATATGAATGAATTTGGGCGCCGCTGATGCTGTCACGCGTAGCAGACAACCTGTATTGGATGAGCCGCTATCTCGAGCGCGCTGAACACTGCGCGCGTATCGCGGGCGTGCACTTGAACCTCATGTTGGAGCACGAACCGGCTTCGCAGGACCGGCGTTGGTGGCGCGTCCTGGCTGCTTTAGGCAACTCGGAGCCGGTGGAAGGCGATGCTTTCGCGGCTGCCCAGTCCTATGCACTGGATCAAATTGTCGATTCTATTGCAGCGGCGCGCGACAATGCGCGCCAGGTCCGCGAGCAGATCAGCTCCGAGATGTGGGAACAATTAAACCGGCTCTATCACGAATCCAGACGCATGGGTACGCCCGAGTTTTGGGGAGCGCAACCGCACGATTTGTTGATCAGCGTCACTCAGAGCGCGCATCTGTTTCAGGGCATCACGGACTCCACCATGATCCACGGTGAGGGTTGGCAATTCATCCAGATGGGGCGCTTTATGGAGCGCGTGCGGGCCACCGCGCGGCTGATCGATCTACATTTCGCGGAATTCTTCCGCCCGTCGGCGGACGCCATGAACGCCTCAGAACACATGGAGTGGATCGGGCTGCTGCGGAGTTGTACGGCGTTCGAATCTTATTGCAAGGTCTACACGGCCGACCTGCGTCCTGAACGCGTGGCCGAATTTCTGCTGCTGAACCCGGAGTTCCCGCATTCGGTTCGATTCGCGGTAGACCAACTGAGAAAATCCCTGGGCGCCGTCCATGAGGCGAGCGCCCGGAAGCCCGATCGTCTGGACAAACTCGCCGGGCGGCTTACATCGGCGCTGAGTTACACGCCGCTCGAGGAAATCATGAGCAATCTGCACGAGTTCTCGTTGAACATCCGGCGGCTGTGCGGCAATATTGATGCCGGGATTTACCAGGTTTACATTTCGTATCCCGTCGAGGCGGCTTTAGAGATCTGATGTTAGTGCTCCTGTACCACAAAACTGATCGAAGCTATCGTGGCGCAGACTCTCAGTCTGCCGCGCCGGCACTCTTGCCGGCGGGTGGTGGGCAGTCGAAGGCGCGGGTCGAGAAGAGTCTCGCCCCAGCAGGCAGGAGTGCCTGCGCCACACGGGTAGTATTGGAAAACTGATGTTCTATTCCATCCGGCATCTCACGCGGTTTCGTTATTCGTCTCCAGTTAGCGAAAGCACCATGGAGCTGCGGATGCAACCGCGCTCGGAGGGATTACAGCGCTGCTTGACTTTTCAGGTGACGGTAACGCCGCGGACGCGCGTGCAACATTATCGCGATTACCTGGGGAACGCGGTGCATCACTTCGATGTTCCTAGCGCGCATCAGCATTTGACGATCATCGCTGAGGCCACCGTGGACGTGGCGCCCGGCGAAATCATACCGCCGCGTCTTGAGAACGACGCCTGGCGGCAATTGGACGCCCAACTCGCGAGCGGCGATTTCTGGGAGATGCTCACGCCCAGCCAATTCGCGCATTGGACCGAATCGATGGAGAGCTTCGCGGCGGAGCTCAGTGCCCCGGACGCACGGCAAGCCCGGCTGCGCGATCCGTTGGAGCTGGTGCTGGAATTGAACTCCGCGGTGTTTGATGCCATTGCGTATGTGCCGAAGAGTACACACGTGGATTCGCCGGTAGATGATGCCCTGCGCAAGCGGCAGGGTGTCTGCCAGGACTTTTCACATATTATGCTGGCGCTGGTGCGGCGAGTGGGAATCCCTTGCCGCTACGTGAGCGGATATCTGTTTCACAAAGCCGGGGACCATGTGCGTTCCACGGAGGGAGCCACGCACGCGTGGGTGGAAGCGTATTTGCCGGGAACCGGTTGGGTGGGATTAGATCCCACCAACGACATTCTGGCGGGCGAGCACCATGTTCGCACCGCCGTGGGACGCGATTATGCCGATGTTCCACCCACGCGCGGCGTGTTCAAGGGCGAGGCTTCGAGTGAGTTGACCGTGGCGGTTCGAGTAGCCCCTTCCGACAAACCGCCGCCGCCCGAGACCGAGATGGAGTCCGAGGATTGGTCGGCCGTATTGCAGGAGGGTCCGTCCGAAGCAGATCGGGAAGCGGCGGAACAACAACAGCAATAGTGGAGCAGGGCCGTGCGTTGCACCAATCGGAGGCACGTCCATCGAAGCGCATGGCGTCAGCGCATGGCGCTGCCCCACGGCGGTGGTAGAATCTGGGTGCATTCATGAACCTCGAAGGAATCCACGTCCTGCTGGTCGAGGATAATCCTGGCGACGCGCGGCTTTTTCTGGAACTGGTGCGCGATACCGGCGCCGGCCGCGTGAAGCTGGAACATGTGAATCGGCTGTCTCTTGCGCTGGACCGGCTGAACAACGGAAACATTGATGTCGTGTTGCTGGATCTGTCGCTTCCCGACGAGCAAGGTCTGGCCACGCTCACGCGTACGCATGCGCACGCGCCCAATGTTCCCATCGTGGTTCTCACTGGCCTGGATGACGAAGCGCTAGCGGTCAAAGCGGTGCGCGCGGGGGCGCAGGATTATCTGGTGAAAGGCCGCGTGGATGGCGACCTGCTGGTGCGCTCAATGCGCTACGCCACCGAACGGGCGCGCGCGGTGCAGGCTCTGGAGCGCCGCGAGGAGCACTACCGCTCCTTGATCGAAAATTCGCTCGACCTGGTAAGTATTCTGAATCTCGATGGCACCATCCGCTACGCCAGCCCCTCGCACGAGCGTATCCTGGGCTATCCGCTCGAAGAGCTCGTCGGCCAGAATGCGTTTTCGTTCATCCATACGGATGATCTCCCCGCGGCTCGGGCGGCTTTTTCACGGTTGAACCAATCGGCATCCATCGAGTGCCGCTTTCGCCATAAAGACGAAACCTGGCGCGTGCTGGAGTCATCTGGCCGCAATTTATCCCACTTGCCCGGAGTGTGCGGCCTGGTGATTAATTCGCGCGATATCACAGACCGCAAGCGCTTGGAAGAACAGCTGCATCATTCCCAGCGCCTGGAAGCAGTTGGACGGCTGGCGGGCGGTGTGGCGCACGATTTCAATAATCTTCTGATGGTGATCACCGGATATTCGGAGATGCTTTTGGACAGCATGCATCCCGGCGACCCGGCGCGGGACGATCTGGAGCAAGTGGCCAAAGCCGCCAGGCGCGCAACTGATCTTACGCATCAGTTACTGGCGTTCAGCCGGCGCCAGGCGGCGCGTCCTCAAGTCATCAATCTCAATGTGCTGATCCAGGATATGGATCGCATGCTGCGGCGTGTCCTCGGCGAGGAGATCGAACTGTTCAACGATCTCGCGCCAGTCTTAAAGACGGTCCGCGTGGATCCGGGCCAGATGGAACAGGTCATCCTCAACATCGCAGTGAATGCCCGCGATGCCATGCCGAACGGAGGGAAGCTCACCATTGAAACCGCCGGCTTGGTGGTGACCGAGGAATTCGAGCGGCAGGGCCGATCGCCGGCTGCCGGTGAATACGTTATGCTCTCGATGGCCGATACGGGAGTGGGCATGGACGCTAGGGTGCTGGCGCGGGTATTTGAACCGTTCTTTACCACCAAAGAGCATGGCACCGGGCTCGGACTTTCGACGAGCTACGGGATCATCAAGCAGAGCGGCGGCGAGATTTGGGCAGATTCCAAGCCTGGCGCCGGGACCACCTTTCGAATTTATTTGCCTATGGCGCATCAGGCGGCCGATGAGTTGGATGTGCCTCAAGCGAGCGCGTTGCTTCAAGGCACTGAAACTATTCTGCTGGTGGAGGATGAGGATGGCGTCCGGCATGTGGTGGAAACCATGTTGAAGCGGCACGGGTATCACGTGCTGTCTTCAGGCTCGCCGTCCGACGCCTTGGGCGTGGCGGAGCGCCTGGATGGCGCCATTGATCTCCTGGTTACCGATGTCGTGATGCCGGGCATGAGTGGACGGAAACTGGCGGAGTGCATGCTACAGTACTGCCCACGCATGAAAGTGCTGTACGTTTCCGGCTACGGCGATTCCATTGACTCTGAGGCTGCGTTCCTTCAGAAGCCGTTTACCACCGATGAGTTGGCGCTGAAGATCCGCGAGATTTTGCGCGACCGGGAGTAATTCGAGCCGCGGCTGGCATGACTTTCGATTTCTATTCCTTCCGGTTCGTTTTCTCTGCGCTGGATACGATTGTCTTTCCGCAAGGACAACCCGGCAACATCCTGCGCGGGGCTTTCGGAAACGCGTTCCGTGGAATTGTTTGCTCCCCCAGCTGTCCGGGAGTGCGTGTGTGCCCAACGCGCGCGTCCTGCGATTATGCGCGTGTCTTTGAACCCACTTGCGAACCCACCGGCGAGCCGGCTTCCCCCGGCAGCGGACCGAGCGGCCTTCGGGATCGGCCCCGGCCGTTTGTTTTTCGCGCGGCTTATCTGGACGGAAAGACCATTCAGCCTCAGGAACGGTTCTGGTTTGACGTAAATCTTTTTGAGACTAGAAACCCTCCGCTGGACTCGTTTGCACAAGCATTCGGCCGATTGGCCAAGCAAGGGATCGGCCCCCAGCGTGGCCGCGCCGAGCTGGTGTCGGTGGAGCAGCGTCCGATCTCGATTTCGCTGGCGCCGAATGCTGAGGAAGCGCGTATGCTGCGTGTGGAGTTCGTCACCCCCACGGAGTTGAAGAGCGGCGATCATTTGGTGGCGAGGCCGGATTTCGATGTATTGTTCGCCCGATCGCGGGATCGAGTGAGCACACTCAGAGCCTTGTTTGGCGCCGGACCTCTCGAAATTGACTTTCGAGCGATGGGCGAACGTGCCGGCGCGATCCGGACAACCCGCTGCGAACTGCAGCAGGTGGAGGCGACGCGGCGTAGCAGCCGGACCGGCCAGGTGCATGGGATTGGCGGCTTTGTGGGTATGGCGGAGTACGAGGGCGATGTGAGCGAGTTTATCCCATACCTCGAAGTCGCCCAGTGGACCGGCATTGGCCGTCAATGCGTGTGGGGGAAGGGGGAGCTTCGATTGACTAAGTTTGCCATCGCACTTGGTCCAAATGTGTAAGTCTATGAATCAGCATGGTTTTTTATCGTATCCTCAGTGCGCTTGGAGGAATCTAAGGTGTAGAAGGTCTGGATTAAGAAAAAGTAGGGATTGTGTTTTACAGATGTAATTGCTAGATTAGATGGATAAGCAACGTTCGGAGGTTGAGGTGTATCTCTTCCCATCCAGGGAAAGGAGTAGTTTGAAGCGATCTCTCATAGCGGTACTGGCTGGTGTTGTGTCTGTTGGGCTTGGTTTTGCAGAGCCTTCCAAGCCACCGGTTCCTGAGGACGAAATGGTAAGCCGGTACCTTGACGCCACCCAGCAGCAGCAGGGCGCCTTGCGAGGCGGAACAATGGAGGTCGATATCGACGCGAACGTCCCCAACATGAAGACCAAAGGCAAATTGCACGCGCTGAAGAGCATATCGAAGTCGGGCAAAATTATTTACCACGCCTTGGGATTCAGCGGCGACAACAGCGTGAAGACGGAAGTGATCGCGCGCTACCTCAAAGCTGAAGTAGATGCCGCGCAGGATGGCCAGAATTTTTCGGTCACGCCCGAGAACTACAAGTTCAAGTACAAGGGTGAGGAAGAGCGCGACGGACGCGAAGTGTACATTCTTCACGTTACCCCGCGGCACAAAAAGGTCGGACTGTTCAAGGGTGAATTGTGGGTAGACGCCCAAACTTATCTTCCCGTTCGTGAGGCGGGTTCGTTTGTGAAATCACCCTCTATCTTCCTGAAGAAAATGCAGTTTGTTCGGGTGTACGAGATACAGAATGGCGTCGCGGTCCCGCAGCGGATGGAAAGCAAAGCGGACGTGCGGTTTATTGGACCCGTCGAACTGAACGTCAACTACTTCAAATTTTCCAAAGAAGAACCGGATGCGGTCGCAGGGGCCAGCGACCCGCAGCCGTGATGTTATTGGCTTCCGAGCCGCGACCGCGAGGGAGCGGTACCAACAAGGCTCTAGCGTTTCGATGTCCCGACGCTTCCTTCCGGTCGCGGCTCGGTTACGCGGTAGCGGGTGTTATCGTTAAAGGAAAGGCATTCTAGCTCAAGAGTATCCATGCGAACCTTATTCCTGAATCCACCTTCCTTTGAAGGATTCGACGGCGGCGCCGGCTCACGCTGGCCGGCTTCCCGCGAAATTGAATCGTATTGGTACCCGGTATGGTTGTGCTATCCGGCCGGGATGCTGGAAGACAGCAAGGTGGTGGATGCACCTCCGCACAAAATCAGCATTGAGCAGACTGTCGCCATGGCCAACGATTTTGAATTGATGGTTCTGTTCACATCCAGCCCCGGTTTCCACGTCGATGTGCGGATCGCGGAAATGATGAAGGACACGAACCCCAAGATGAAAGTGGCGTTCGTCGGACCACCCGTTACTATTGAACCGGAAAAATCGCTCATGGCGTCCAAAGCGATCGACTTCGTGGTGCGGCGCGAGTTCGATCATCAAATCGCCAACTATGCCAAGGGAACTCCCCTTTCCGAAATACCCGGCGTCAGTTACTGGAAGGATGGGGCCGTCGTCAACAATCCGGAAGGCGGCGTCATCGAAAATTTGGACGAACTTCCCTGGGTTACCAAAGTCTATAAGCGCGATCTGGATTACCGCCGCTACAATGTTCCCTTCCTGTTGAATCCGTTCATTTCGTTTTACACCACGCGCGGATGTCCGGCCATGTGTACTTTCTGCTTGTGGCCGCAAACGCACTCGGGACATCGCTGGCGCTTGCGGTCGTCCGACGATGTGGCCGCGGAGTGCAAAAACGCACTCGAGAGTTTTCCTGGCCTCAAGGAAATCTTCTTCGACGACGACACCTTCAACTACCGCAAAGCGCGTGCCATCGAGCTTTCGAAAAAGCTGGGTCCGCTCAACTTTACCTGGAGCTGCACATCGCGCGTCACCACCGATTACGAGACGCTGAAGGCCATGAAGGATGCCGGCTGCCGTCTGCTGATCGTAGGCTATGAATCCGGGGACGAGCAAATTCTCAGAAACATCAAGAAGGGCGCCACCATAGACATGGCCATGCGCTTCACCGAGAATTGCCACAAGCTGGGATTAGTGGTCCACGGCGATTTTATTGTTGGTCTGCCGGGCGAGACCCGCGAGACCCTGCGCCGGAGCATCGAATTCGCCAAGAAACTGGATGTTGAGACGATTCAGGTATCGCTGGGCCACGCTTTCCCCGGCACCGAGTTCTATGAACACGCCAAAGCCAACGGATTGGTGAATATCGTCGGCATGGCGGACGCGGGCGGCCATCAACTGCCGAACGCCGTGTATCCGGGCTTCGACCGCGGCGAGCTGATGGATTGGGTGGAACGGTTTTATCACGAATATTACTTCCGTCCCAAAACTGCCTGGCGCGTGGTGACCAAGGCCATCAAGAATAATGATCTGCCGCGGCTGTTTAAAGAGGCGCGCGAATACCTGGCCGTCAGCTCCAAGCGCAAGCAATACGTCAAGGACCAGAAGGCCTCTACCGCACTCGAGGGGGCGGAGGAAAGCGTTTCGTAGATGGCTGCCGGCCGTATGGTAGCCGAGCGTCCGGAGACAGGCGTCGGTCCCAAGCGTCTCGATTTCAAGACTAAGTTGTTGACCGCCGTGGTGGTTCTGGCCAACGTTCTAGGAAATTTTTCCCTCTCCTGGGGAATGAAGCATCAAGCCGCTAAGCTGGCCGATTCGCCGCTGGCATACATCCAAACAATCTTCAGCCCGTGGGTCTTGCTGGGAACGACTCTGCTGATCCTGTGGTTTCTCGCGCGGATGACTTTGCTGAGCTGGGCGGATCTCAGCTACGTCCTGCCGGTGACTTCCATCGGATATGTGTTCACGGCATTCCTGGGCAAATACTTTTTCGGCGAGCAGATTACCTGGCAACGCTGGTTGGGAACGCTGGCGATTATGGTGGGTATGATCCTGGTGGGTCTGACAACGCCGAATACAACGGCCGAAGCTCGGGAGCATGGACGATGAGGTGGATCATGGTCGGGATCATTGTCGGTTCCACCGTGTTGGCCGACCTGCTGCAGAGCTTCGAAATGAAGCGCAACGTGGTTGCGGTGGAAGACCTGCGTCCGGGAAGGATCGGGCGCCTGCTGCGCGGGCTTGCGCAACGCGGACCGCTGATTCTGGCAGTCTGCTTCATGGCGATTTCCTTTTTCGCTTTCATGAAGCTGCTTTCGATAGCCGATCTCAGCTTCGCCGTGCCGGTAACGGCCGCGAGCGTGGTGCTGGAGACCGTTCTCGCGCGGCTGCTGCTCAAGGAACGAGTAAATCCTCTGCGGTGGGCCGGCGCCTTCTGCGTAGCCTGCGGCGTCGCGCTGCTGGCCGTTTAAGTGGTGGCTGGCGGCTGGTGGCTGGTGGCCGGCATCGCCGGCGGCTATCAACTTTTCGCCATCGCAGCCTGCCTCTGGCACCGGCGTGGCGCAGGCCCCCGGCCTGCGAATCGTCTCGGGGTCTCAATTCTAAAGCCAGTGCGCGGCGCCGATCCAGGTTTCTACGAGGCAATCCGCTCCCAAGCCATCCAAGACCATCCCCAATTCGAAATCCTGTTCGGTATTCGCGACCCGGCTGATCCCGCCGCCAACGAGATCCAGCGCTTGATCCAGGATTTCCCCACCACCCCCATCCGATTAATTCTATGCTCACAGGATGCGCCGAACGGCAAGGTAGGAGTGCTGATGGATCTGGCGCGCGAAGCTCGCCATCCCTTGCTCATCGTGAGCGACAGCGACATCACCGTTCCACCAGGCTATCTTCAAAATGTCACGTCGCCGCTGGCGGATCCCTCTATTGGACTGGTCACCTGCTTGTATCGGGCGGAAGCAGACAACCTGCCAAGCCGCTTCGAAGCGTTAGCCATCGCCACCGATTTCGCACCCAGCACTTTGGTTGCACCATTCGTAGGCGTCTCGGAATTCGGACTGGGGTCGACACTGGCGTTTCGGCGAGCGGATCTGGACCGCATCGGCGGATTCGCGGCCATCGCGGATTACCTGGCCGACGATTATCAACTGGGACGCAAGCTCCATTCGCTGGGCCTGCGCAACCTGATTTCGAAGGTAGTGGTGAGCACGCGGCTATCGGCTGAATCGTGGCGCGCGGCCTGGCAGCATCAGTTACGATGGGCGCGCACCATCCGGCTATCGCGCAGCGCTTACGTGGGACTCCCGGTGACGTTCGCAACTTTATGGGCAGTGGCCGCAGCCGCTGGCGGGGTGTGGTGGTTAGCTGCGGCGTTGCTCGCTATCCGATACGCCATGGCCATCACGTGCGGCTGGTTCGTTCTTCGGAGTCCGGATGTCTGGAAATACTTCTATCTGATTCCCTTGCGCGATCTGTG
>Ga0187871_10001881_pt1 | contig 17770 bp, 18 predicted proteins | sample June2016WEW_16_1_FD_132988 | JGI IMG/M metagenome (GOLD analysis project Ga0187871, IMG submission 132988) | Peatland microbial communities from SPRUCE experiment site at the Marcell Experimental Forest, Minnesota, USA - June2016WEW_16_10 | ecosystem: Environmental > Terrestrial > Soil >...
GACCAAGGGCACAGCCGTGCTCCCCACCGCGGGCTCGCGGGCCGAACTGTACAAGCAACTCGACGACATGGGCCTGTGACCCGGTCTTATAACGGTGACCTGGGCACCGCGCCTGACCGGTGACGGCTCGCTAGGACGGGTCGTCAGGGACGGCCGGCGGCATCCCAGCGGCTTCGCCCCCGGCCGGGGCCTCCCCGGCAGCGGCAGCCCCGCCCGCAGCGGCAGCCCCGCCCGCAGCGGCAGCATCGCCGGCCGACCTGTTCGGCACGCCGAGATGCCGCTCGATAGCGGCCAGGCGGTCATTTATCGTCATCAGCGCCCGCACGACCTCGCCGCGCTCCCAGGAGCGCTGGAGACCCCTGGACGGGCGCCTGGTTCCGGCCTCGCTCTCCTCCGTGTGCACTAGCTGGATAACCTTCTGCCGGACCCGGTTCAGGTCGGCGCCGAGCCGGACCAGGACCTGGGCGGCGACGCCCTCGCCCTCACGGATCAGGCCGAGCAGGATGTGCTCGGTGCCGATGTAGTTGTGCCCTAGCTGCAGGGCCTCCCGCAGCGACAATTCGAGGACCTTCTTGGCCCGCGGAGTGAACGGAATGTGCCCGGACGGAGCCTGCTTGCCGTGCCCGATGATCTCCTCGACCTGCTGGCGCACCGCCTCCAGGCTGACCCCGAGCGATTCGAGCGCCTCGGCGGCGACGCCCTCGCCCTCATGCAGCAACCCGAGCAGGATGTGCTCGGTGCCGATGTAGTTGTGATCGAGGATCCTGGCTTCCTCTTGAGCCAGCACCACGACCCGGCGCGCCCGGTCGGTGAACCTCTCGAACATCGTCACGCTCCGGGCAGCTCGGGCAAACCTGACGGTCCGCGCCGGATCCGGCCGCACGCGGTCGGTGGGACCACGGTGTCACCGAGTGCATGGCGCCGCTTCCTCTCAGTCTGCACCCGTGCCGGCAGTGCGGCAGCCACCGCAGCGCCGCTGGCCCCATCGGCGGACGGCAGCAGTGCCGCTTGCCTTGTGTAACACCGTTATGAAGCACTAGGCAGGACGGCGCCCACGCAGCCGCCAGCACGGCGTCACCTCCCGCTCTGCTGGCGCACGGACGATCGAGATCAGGGTAGATGCTGGTATCGCGGGCGACTGGGATACGTTGGTCGAAAGGGCCGTCCTCGCGGCCACTTGCTTCGCAGGAACTAACCTGACGCGTTCCATGGAGGCGCACAAGCGATGTCGACGATGGCGCATCTCGGTGTCTTCTCCTTGGCCAGGTGACGCTCCACGTCCAGACCACTCGCCGGAGAGGAGCAGTCACGTGCCGCTAGTTGTGCGGAACACCCCTCGAACAGATCTTGCGGTCGTCGACGGCCTGGCGCACGCGGGGGTGGCGACGGTGCACGAGGCCCAGGGCCGAACAGGGCTGCTGCGCTGCGACATCCGCCCGATCTTCCGGCCTGCCCGCGTCGCCGGCAACGCGCTGACCTGCGAGGTCGCTCCGGGCGACAACTGGTCGATCCACGTGGCCGTCGAACAGGCGCAGCCCGGCGACCTCCTCGTGGTCACCCCCACGAGCCCGTGCGATGACGGATACGTCGGCGACCTGCTCGCCGGGAGCCTGCTGGCGCACGGCGTCAGGGGGCTGGTCATTGACGCCGGTGTGCGGGACGTCGCGACGATGACGGAGATGGGCTTCCCGGTCTGGTCGAAGACGATCTCCGCCAAGGGCACGGTCAAGGAGACGCCAGGGAACGTCCAGACTCCAATCGTCTGCGGCGGCGGGTATGTCCGGCCAGGTGATGTGATCGTCGCCGACGACGATGGAGTCGTGGTCGTGCGGCGCGAGGAGGCGGCGACGGTGCTCAAGGCCGCCCAGGACCGAGAGGCCAACGAGGCGTCCAAACGGACCCGGCTGAACCGCGGCGAACTCGGCCTCGACATCTACGACATGCGCGATCGGCTCGCCGATAAGGGACTGCGCTACGTCGACGACGCGGACTCGCCGTGACCCAGACCGCCATCTCCTGCAGCGCCATGCGCGGTGGGACGTCCAAGGGCCTCCTGTTCCTCGCCAATGACCTGCCGGGCGACCGCGCGACGCGCGACGCCGTGCTGCTCGCCGCCATGGGATCTCCGGACCAGCGGCAGATCGACGGCATGGGAGGCAGCCACCCCCTGACGTCGAAGGTGGCCGTCGTGAGTCCGTCGCCCCGCGACAACGCGGACGTCGAGTACTTGTTCCTCCAGGTCTGGCCCGATCGGGCGGAGGTTTCCGACAGCCAGAACTGTGGCAACATGCTTGCCGCGGTCGGCCCGTTCGCGATCGAGCAGGGACTCGTGGCCGCGGGTGACCCGGTGACGCGCGTCCGCATCTGGATGCGCAACACCCAGACCCTCGCCACGGCGCTGGTCCAGACGCCGGGTGGGTGCGTCAGCTACGACGGACCCGCGCGCATCGACGGCGTGCCCGGCACCCACGCGCCCATCCCGATCGAGTTCGCCGACGTCGCCGGATCCTCGTGTGGCGCGCTGCTCCCCACCGGGAATGTGACAGACGTTGTCGAAGGAACGCGGGTGACGTGCATTGACAACGGCATGCCGGTCGTCTGCATCGCGGCGTCCGACCTCGGGCTGTCCGGGCACGAGTCACCGGCGGAACTCGAGGGCAACGCCGATCTGACCCGGCGGGTCGAGGCGATCCGGCGCGCTGCCGGGCCCTTGATGAATCTTGGAGACGTCACGGACGCGACGGTGCCCAAGATGAGCCTGCTGTCGCCCCCGGCGCACGGCGGCGCCGTCTCGACCCGGACATTCATCCCGCACCGCGTGCACGAGGCGATCGGGGTCCTGGGCGCGGTGTCGGTCGCCACGGCGTGCGTGCTGCCCGGATCTGTGGCGCACGCGGTCGCGGTCGTCCCGGCCAAGACCGAGGGCTCAACCGAGATCGAGGTCGAGCATCCCACCGGTTTCTTCACCGTCACCATCGAGGTGAGAGTGCCCGACGGCGCGGTCACCGTGACCAGGTCGGCGCTGTTGCGCACGGCCCGCCTGCTTATGCGCGGCCAGGTATTCGTGCCATCATCGGTGTGGAACCAGGGAGCTCCACTGTGATCATCGACTGCCACGGGCATTACACGACTGCTCCCTCGCCGCACAACGACTGGCGCCAAAGCCAGCTCACGGCGTTCTCGGAGGGCCGCAGCACACCGGCATACCCAGCCATCTCCGACGACGAGATCCGCGAGTCGATCGAGCAGAACCAGCTCCGGCTGCTCCGCGAGCGCGGCGCCGACATGACGATCTTCTCCCCGCGGGCGTCCGCCATGGCCCACCACGAGGGCGACGAGCGGGTCAGCGGCGAGTGGGCACGAGCGTGCAACGACCTCATCGCGCGCGTCGTCGAGCTGTACCCGGAGACGTTCACCGGCGTCTGCCAGCTGCCGCAGTCACCCGGTGCCGCGCCTGACTCCTCCGTCGCCGAGCTCGAACGCTGTGTCACCGAGCTCGGGTTCGTCGGCTGCAACCTGAACCCGGACCCGAGCGGCGGGAGGTGGACGGCGCCGCCGCTCACCGACCGGTACTGGTACCCCATCTACGAGAAGATGGCCGAGTTCGACGTGCCCGCCATGGTGCACGTCTCGAGCAGCTGCAACCCCGCCTTCCACGCGACGGGCGCGCACTACATCAACGCCGACACTACGGCGTTCATGCAACTGATCCAGGGCGACCTGTTCGCCGACTTCCCTGACCTGCGCCTGGTGATCCCGCACGGCGGCGGCGCCGTCCCGTATCACTGGGGCCGTTACCGCGGGCTCGCCGACATGCTGAAGAAGCCACCGCTGAGTGAGCACGTCATGAAGAACGTGTTCTTCGACACGTGCGTCTACCACCAGCCAGGCATCGACCTGCTTTTCGAGGTCATCGACGTCGACAACATCCTGTTCGGGTCCGAGATGGTGGGCGCCGTCCGGGGCATCGACCCCGAGACCGGCTACTACTTCGATGACACGAAGCGGTACGTCGACGCGCTCAGCCTGACCGACGCCGACCGCGCGAAGGTGTACTCGGGCAACGCCCGGCGGGTATACCCGCGTCTCGACAAGGCCCTGCGCGAGCGAGGACTGTAGATGACTGCCACGTTCCAGCCCGATGCCGACTGGCTCCCGTTCCACCCGGACCCCAGCAAGCCGGGCTACCTCCCGCCCCCGGGCGCGGTCGACGCCCACTGCCACGTGTTCGGTCCCGGCGACGTCTTCCCCTACGCACCGGAGCGGAAGTACACGCCGGCCGACGCAGGCAAGGAGCAGCTGTTCGCGCTGCGCGACTTCCTCGGCTTCGAGCGCACCGTCATCGTCCAGGCGACCTGCCACGGTGCCGACAACAGCGCTCTCGCGGACGCGCTGCTCGCCGCCGACGGCCGGGCACGCGGAGTGGCGACCGTCCGGCCCGGCGTGTCCCGGGCCGAGCTCACCGACCTGCATGCGGCCGGCGTCCGCGGCATCCGCTTCAACTTTGTGAAGCGCCTCGTCGACCCCAAGCCGGATGACTACTACCTGGGCCTGGCTGACCTCGTGGCCGAACTCGGCTGGCACGTCGTCGTGTACTTCGAAGCCGCCGACCTGGCCGAGCGCTGGCAGCTGTTCACCAGCTTCCCGACGGCCGTCGTCGTCGACCACATGGGCCGGCCCGATGTGTCGCAGCCGGTCGACGGCTCCGGCTTCGCGCTTTTCACGCGCTTCATGACCGAGCACGAGAACGTCTGGTGCAAGGTGAGCTGCCCGGAACGGCTGTCGGTCTCCGGCCCGCCGGAGTACGCCGACGTCGCCCCCTTCGCACGCCGCATCGTCGAGACGTTCCCCGGCCGCGTGCTGTGGGGAACCGACTGGCCGCACCCGAACATGAAGAGCCACATGCCCGACGACGGCGCCCTCGTCGACATCATCCCGCGGATCGCCCGAACCGATGACCTGCAGCGTCAGTTGCTGGTCGACAACCCTCTGCGCCTGTATTGGGAGGCCTGATGATGACGTACACCTCAGAGTTCGATGACATCCCGGGCACCCGGGTGTTCACCGCGGCGCGCGCGAAGCAGGGCTACCAGCTGAACCAGTTCTGCATGAGCCTGATGAAGCCGGAGAACCGGGAGCGGTTCAAGGCCGGAGAGCGGGCCTATCTCGACGAGTGGCCGATGACGGAGGCCCAGAAGCAGGCAGTGCTCGACCGCGACTACAACGCGCTGCTCGACGAGGGCGGGAACATCTACTTCCTGGCGAAGATCTTCGCCACCGACGGGCTCAGCTTTGTCCAGGCGGTCAGCACGATGACCGGCATGTCGGTGCCGGAGTACCAGCAGATGATGATGAACGGCGGGCGCTCGCCGGAAGGCTGGCGCTCCGTGAGGGAAGGTACCTGACATGGCCCGCATCACCGCCGGCTTGACCACCAGCCACGTCCCGGCCATCGGCGCCGCGATCGATCTCGGCAAGACCGAGGAGCCCTACTGGAAGCCCCTGTTCGCCGGCTACGACTGGACGAAGGCCTGGGCTGCCGAGAACGTCCCCGATGTGGTGATCCTCGTCTACAACGACCATGCGTCCGCCTTCACGCCGGAGCTGGTCCCCACGTTCGCGCTCGGCTGCGGCGACGAGTTCAAGCCGGCCGACGAAGGGTACGGCCCGCGCCCGGTCCCGGTCGTCCACGGCCGTCCCGATCTGGCGGCGCACCTGGCGGAGTCCCTCATCCTCGACGAGTTCGACCTCACCCTGATGTACAAGCTCGACGTCGACCACGGCCTCACCGTCCCGCTGTCCCTGGTCTACGGCCAGCCCGACGAGTGGCCGGTGCAGGTCATCCCGCTGGCCGTGAACGTGGTGCAGTACCCGCCGCCGACCGGTCACCGCTGCTACCGCCTGGGCCAGGCGATCCGCCGTGCCGTGCAGAGCTACGGCGGCGACCTCACGGTCCACGTCTGGGGCACCGGCGGGATGAGCCACCAGCTACAGGGGCCGCGCGCGGGGTTCATCAACTCCAAGTTCGACAACGCGTTCTTCGACCGGCTGATCGACGACCCGGAAAACCTGGCGCTCGTGCCGCACATCGAGTACGTGCGCGAAGCGGGCTCCGAGGGAATCGAGCTGGTCATGCAGCTGATCATGCGCGGCGCCATGGGCGACAAGGTCGACGAGCTGCACCGCTTCTACCACGTCCCCGGATCCAACACCGCGGTCGGGCACCTCGTGCTGCGGCCCGCCGACCTGCGGGCCGGGGCGGCGGGGTCCCGCCAGGAAGAGAACTAGACACATGCGGATCGCACTCGCCGGGGCCGGCGCCTTCGGCATCAAGCACCTCGATGGGCTCGCCGCCATCGACGGCGTAACCGTCACCTCCGTGGTCAGCCGCAGGCTGGAGCAGGCCGAGCAGGTTGCGCGGAAGTACGGCGCCGGCCACGCTTCGGTCGACCTTGCCGACGCCCTCGCCCGCGACGATGTCGACGCCGTCATCCTGTGCACCCCGACCCAGCTCCATCCGCAGCAGGCCATCGCCGCGATGCGCGCGGGAAAGCACGTCCAGGTCGAGATTCCGCTCGCCGACAGCTGGGCGGACGCGCTGGAAGTCGATCGCGTGCAGCGGGACACTGGCCTGATATGTATGGTCGGGCACACCCGCCGGTTCAACCCGTCGCACCAGTGGATCCACCGCCGGATCACCGCGGGTGAGCTGTCGATCCAGCAGATGGACGTGCAGACGTACTTCTTCCGTCGCACGAACATCAACGCGGCCGGCCACCCCCGCAGCTGGACGGATCACTTGCTCTGGCACCACGCCGCGCATACCGTCGACCTGTTCCAATACCAGACCGGCGAGGACGTCGAGATCGCCCATGCCGTGCAGGGGCCGCTGCATCCCGATCTGGGCATCGCGATGGACATGTCTATTCAGCTGCGGACGCCCAGCGGCCGGATTTGCACGCTGTCATTGAGCTTCAACAACGACGGGCCGATCGGGACCTTCTTCCGCTACATCTGCGACAACGGCACGTACCTCGCCCGGTACGACGACCTGGTCACCGGGCACGAGGAACCTGTCGACGTGTCGGCGGTCGACGTTTCCACCAACGGCATCGAGCTGCAGGACCGCGAGTTCATCGCGGCGATCCGCGAAATGCGCGAACCGAATTCCAGCGTTGGCGACGTCCTCCGCTGCTACCGGGTGCTCGGGGAGCTAGAGACTCAGCTCGCAAGCCAGCTGTAGCCCCCGACGCCGACCGACTGCTGCCACCTGCGCAGTTCCCTGGGCAGGTGGCAGGCTCGCTGTGACTGGCCTGGAGCTTGCGCGGCGCCGGGCGCCCGGGCTGAGGGCCCTTCACCCTGCTACTTCAGCTGATGGCGGGCCATCACGACACGCAGGATCTGGTTGGTGCCCTCGTAGATCTGGGTAATCTTGGCGTCCCGCATCATCCGCTCTACCGGGTAGTCGCTGACGTACCCGTAGCCGCCGAGCAGCTGGACCGCATCCGTGGTCACGGCCATCGCCGTGTCGGATGCGAAGCACTTAGCGGCTGCCGACGTGAAGGTGAGGTCAGGAACTTTCTCGCCGGACATGGCGCGTTCCGAATTGGCGGCGGCCGCATAGGTCAGCTGCCTGGCCGCCGCGATCTTCATCGCCATGTCGGCCAGCATGAACTGAATTCCCTGGAACTCAGCCACCGCGTGGCCGAACTGCCGCCGCTCCCTGACGTACCCGGTGGCATAATCGAGCGCGCCCTGGGCGATGCCCAGCGCCTGGGCGGCGATCGTGATCCTGGTGTGGTCCAGCGTTGCCAGCGCGGTGCGGAAGCCGCTGCCCTCGGGGCCGATCCTCCGGTCCGCCGGGATCACGCAGTTGTCGAAAATGAGCTCCCTGGTCGGCGAGCCCCTGATGCCCAGCTTGTGCTCGGGCGGCCCGAACGAGAACCCTGGATCGTCCTTCTCGAGCACGAACGCCGAGATGCCGCCTGGGCCGGCCGTCGGGTCGGTCACTGCCATCACTGTGTAGAACCTGGAGACGCCCGCGAACGAGATCCATTTTTTGGTCCCGTTAAGAACGTAATTGTCGCCGTCCCTGACGGCGCGCGCCTTCATCGCCGCGGCGTCGGATCCGGCCTCGGACTCCGACAGCGCGTAGGAGAACATCTCGCCTCTGGCGGTCGGTTCGAGATAGCGGTGCTTGAGTTCCTCCGATCCCGCCAGCATCAGGGGCACGGTGCCGAGCTTGTTGACGCCGAGGATCAGCGCGGTCGAAGCGCAGGCCCGCGCGACCTCCTCGATGACGACCGCCGTGGCAATGGCGTCAGCACCTTCGCCGCCGTAGGCCTCCGGGATGTGCACGGCGTTCAGGTCCGCCTTGACAAGGGCGTCATACGAGTCCTGCGGGAACTCGGCGGCCTCATCGGCCTTGGCGGCATTCGGGGCGATCTTGGCGTCGGCGAGGGCTCGCACCGACTCGCGGAGGGCCTCGTGTTCGGGAGTCAGGGCAAACGCGGGAAATTCCAGGCTCATGCCTCGATGGTAGTTCGGCTAGCCGACGATCAGCTCCCCGGGCCGCCGAGGCGCTCGCGCAATGCCGCGCCCTTGCGCAGGGCCGCCGCCCGCAGCTCGTCCTGGAACGAGACCATCCTGGCGCGCAGGCCCCCGTCCGATGCGGCGAGGATCCGGACCGCGAGCAAGCCGGCGTTGCGCGCGCCGCCGACCGCCACTGTCGCTACCGGGACCCCGGCCGGCATCTGCACCACCGACAGCAGCGAGTCAAGCCCGCCCAGGTGCGCCAACGGCACCGGGACCCCGATCACCGGAAGCGGGGTGACGGCAGCCAGCATGCCGGGCAGGTGAGCCGCGCCCCCGGCACCCGCGATGAGGACCCGGAGGCCGCGGCCTGCGGCATCGCTGCCATAGGCGATCATCTCCCGCGGCATCCGGTGCGCTGACACGACGTCGGCCTCGCAGCCAACGCCGAACTCGGCCAGCGCGGTCACCGCCGCTTCCATCACGGGCCAGTCGGAATCGCTGCCCATGACAACGCCGACCAGCGGCTGTCCGCTCATCCCCCGCCCCTTCCGCTCTCCCGCGCCGCTACTGCTCGGCGCCGGTACTCAGGTAACTGGCCGCGCGCCTGGCCCGGCCGGCCGCCGCCGCCATGTCGTCGCCGAGCGCGGTAACATGGCCGACCTTCCGGCCGGGCCGCACCGTCTTGCCGTACAGATGAACCTTCACGGCCGGGTCTGCCGCCATCACGTGAGTCAGCCTGGAGCGCAGGTCAGGATCGGCGCCGCCGAGCACGTTGACCATAACCGCTCCGCCTGCGGCCATGGTGGGCGCGCCGAGCGGCAGGTCGAGTACGGCCCGCAGATGCTGCTCGAACTGTGAGGTCCTGGCCCCTTCGATGGTCCAGTGCCCGCTGTTGTGCGGCCGCATGGCCAGCTCGTTGACCAGCAGGCCGTCCGCTGTCTCGAAGAGCTCCACCGCGAGCAGGCCGGTCACCCCCAGCCCGGCCGCGATGGCGACGCCAAGACGCTGGGCCTCGATGGCGCTGGCCTCCGCCAGCCCGGGCGCTGGCGCGAGCACCTCGCGGCAGATGCCATCCACCTGGACCGTCTGCACAACCGGGTACACGGCGGCCTGCCCGCTCGGCGAGCGGGCCACGAGCACGGCGAGCTCGCGATCGAAGGCCACATATTCCTCGGCGATCAGCTTGACCCCGGTCTCGAGCACCGCGTCGGCCTGGTCCGGCGACTCGCATACCCAGACGCCACGCCCGTCGTACCCGCCGGTGACTGCCTTGAGGACCACCGGCCAGCCGGCCACTTCCGCGAAACCGGACACCTCGCCGGGGCCGGCCACCGGGGCGAACCGCGGGCACGCCATGCCGAGCTTGGCCAGCTGGTCACGCAGCTCCTGCTTGTCCTGGGCATGGCGGAGCGCCGCGGGTCCGGGACGCACCCGGACACCGGCCTGCTCAAGGGCCAGCAGGTGAGCACCGGGGACATGCTCGTGATCGAAGGTCACCACATCGCAGCCGATGGCGAATTCACGCAGGTCATCGAGCGATCTGTAGTCGCCAAGGCGGGTCTGCGCGCAGACCTGCGCAGCGCTTTCGTCGGCAGCGCCTGCGAGCACCCGGAAGCCGATCCCGAGGCTGGGCGCGGCCTGGCAGGTCATCCGGGCCAGCTGCCCGGCTCCTATCATCCCGACTACCGGATCAGCGCCGCTCACCCGGGTAGCTTACGAGCTGTCACGCCGGGCCGCTGACTACCGGCGCGTCCTGCGTTCCCGGCGCACCGTGCGGGAAGAACACCGCGAAAACCGCCGGCCGCGGCCGCACCAGGACGACCTGGCCGCCGTCGGCAGCGGCCATTGTCCGGGCGAGGGCCAGCCCGAGCCCGGTGCCCCCCGGAGCACCGCTGACGCTGCGCTCGAATATCCGGGGCGCCAGCTCCGGCGGCACCCCCTTGCCCTCATCCCTGACTTCCACCACCACCGACCTTGGGGTCTGCGACGTCCTGATGGTGACGGTCCCCTCACCATGCACCAGGGCATTGTCCAGCAGGGTCGCTATCACCTGGGCCGCGCTGCCCGGCGTCACATACGCATGCAGCCCCTTCTCCCCGGTCACCTCGAGCTTCCTGCCCACCCGCCGGAACGCCGGATCCCACTCGACCACCTGCTGGGCAACGATGTCATCCACGCTGGCGAGGGCCGGCGCGCCGGATACCGACCGGCGCGCCCGGCCCAGCAGCTGGCCGACGACCTCGGCGAGCCGTTCGGTCTGGGCCAGGGCCGCCGCACCCTCCTCCCGCACCACGTCCGGGTAGTTGGCCGCCGCGATCATTTCCTCAAGCCGCATCGACAACGCGGTCAGCGGTGTCCGCAGCTGATGGGACGCGTCCACGGCGAAGGCACGCTCAGCGGACAGCAGTTCCGCGATGCGCTGCGCCGAGCCATCAAGCCCCTCCGCCACCCGGTCGAGTTCCGGCAGGCCGTACCTGCGGCCCAGCGGCCGCGCGGCGCCAGAACCGAGCAGGTCAGCGGCTCTGGCAAGGTCAAGCATCGGCCGGGTGAGCCGCCGGGCCTGAAGCACCGCCAGCACGACCGCCACCGCCACCGCGAGCAGCGACAGCGAGCCGATCAGCACGAGACCGCCCGCGATCCGGCCGGTCACGAACGAGTCATTGGCTGAGACCGTGACCGAGAAATCCCTGGAGGAGGCCCGCCCGAGGATCGTGCCACCGGGCGGCGGCCTGGTGCCGACCTCGATCGAAGCGGCACCGCGCTGACGGATGGCCACGTAGCGATCCGGCAGCGATCTCGCGACCTGGGCGGCGTCGGCAGGCAGCCCGGAATTCACCCGCTCTTGCAGGCCGGTCGCGAGAGTGGTGGCATCGCGCCGCAGTTCCTGGGATGCCTCGCTGGCCTGCAGGCGGCTCAGCACGAAAGCCAGCGGCACGCCGAGCAGCAGGACGGCGACCACCGCGACCGCGAGCGTGGAAACGAGCAGGCGACGCTGCACGGCTCAGCCCCCGGACCCGCCATCAGCCGCCGCGCCTGTGATCACGGGCACACCACCCAGCACGGCACCGGCGTCAGTCCCCGCGCTCGAACCTGAACCCGACCCCACGGACGGTGGTGATGAAGCGCGGGCTGTGCGCGTCGTCACCAAGCTTGCGGCGCAGCCAGGAGACGTGCATGTCCAGAGTCTTCGTCGAGCCCCACCACTTGCTGTCCCAGACCTGCCGCATGATCTGCTCGCGGGTGACCACCTTCCCTGCCTCGATCACCAGCAGGGACAGCAGGTCGAACTCCTTCGAGGTGAGATCCATCTCGGTATCGCCCAGCCAGGCGCGCCGGGCATCAGCGTCGATGCGCACTCCCTGCACGACATGTGTCTCCGAGGCACCGCGCCGCAGCAGGGCCCGGACCCTGGCCAGCAGCTCGGCCAGCCGGAACGGCTTTGTGACGTAGTCATCGGCACCGGCATCAAGGCCGATCACCGTGTCGACCTCGTCGACCCGGGCGGTAAGTATCAGTACCGGGATCGCCTGGCCGTTGGAACGGATCCGGCGGCACACCTCGAGGCCGTCGAGCCTGGGCAGGCCGATGTCGAGCACGATCAGGTCAATCCCGCCGCCACGGGCGGCGTCGAGCGTGGCTGGCCCGTCCGCGGCGACGCCGACCTCATAGCCTTCCCGGCGCAGTGCCCGGGCCAGGGGCTCCGAGATCGCGGGGTCATCCTCGGCAAGCAAAACGCTGGTCATGAACTGATCGTAAGGGGACCGGCCGGGTTTTCCGGCGAGCTACGCGCAGGAACTGCCCAGCAAGCGTGCCGCCCCGTCCAGCTGATCAGCGCATTCTGTCTCGCCGCCGCCCATTTCAGACCGGCGTCACGCCATGCCGGCGCCGCGAGAACGACCGGTCCTTGCCGCGCGCCACGGCAAACCTGCGGATGAGTTCAGCCCGCAGATCCTCTGGCTCGACCACATTGTCAACGACAAGTTCCCCGGCCAGCCGCAGCACGTCGATGTCGTCGTCATAGGCAGTCCTGAGCCGCTGCGTTTCGGCGTCCTTCTCGGCCGCATCGGTGATCTGCGCCAGCTTGTTGTAATACACCGCGTTCACGGCCGCCTCCGCGCCCATGACCGCGATCTTCGCGGTCGGCAGCGCGAGCGTGGCGTCCGGCTCGAACCCCGGGCCTGACATCGCGTACAGCCCCGCCCCGTATGCCTTACGGACCACGACGCAGATCTTCGGCACGGTGGCCTCCGCTACCGCGCTGATCATCTTGGCGCCGTGCCTGATGATGCCCTGCCGCTCCACGGCGGTGCCCACCATGAAACCGGGCACGTCAGCCAGGAAGAGCAGCGGCACGTTGAAGGCGTCGCACAACTGGATGAACCTGGCGCCCTTGTCCGCGGAATCGACGAACAGCACCCCGCCCTTGAACATCGGGTTGTTCGCCACCACGCCGATGACCTGGCCATCAAGCCGGGCAAAGCCCGTGACGAGCTCCCGTGCCCAGAGGGCATGGATCTCGAAAAGCGAGTCGGCGTCAACCAGCCCGCGCACGTAGCGGCGCATGTCGTAGGCCTGCCGCTCGCTGGCGGGCACGAGCGCGCGCAGGTCGGCCGGCTTCGGGTCGCGGGCAGGCCAGGCGGGCGGCTGCAGCTGCCAGTTGCCCGGCAGGTAGGACAGGTAGGAACGGACCGCCTCGATCGCCTCGCCTTCCGACCCGGCGAGGTGGTGACCGCAGCCCGAGACGGTGCAGTGCATCCGGGCGCCGCCCATCTCCTCCAGGGTGGTCTGCTCCATGACCACCATCTCGACCATCCGCGGGCTGGCCAGGTACATCGAGGCGTTCTGGTCCACCATCGACACGAAATCGCAGAAGGCGGGTATGTAGGCGCCGCCCGCCGCTGACGGGCCGAACAAGGCGCAAGCCTGAGGGATGGAGCCCGAGGCGCGCACCTGGGTGTGGAAGATCTTCCCGGCCCCCCGGCGGCCGGGAAACATATCGACCTGATCGGTGATCCGCGCGCCGGCCGAGTCGACCAGGTAGATCATCGGGATGCCAGCGCCGTAGGCACGCTCGATGATCCGGATGATCTTCTCAACGGTGCGCGCGCCCCAGGAGCCGGCCTTGACCGTCGAATCGTTCGCCATCAGGGCGACCGGCCGCCCGCTGACCGTGGCTGTTCCGGTGATCACCCCGTCCGCGGGCAGGCCGCCGGCCAGCACGTTGGCGAAAGCGCCGTCTTCGGTGAAGCTGCCCTCATCTGCCAGCAGCGCTATCCGGTCCCTGGCAAACAGCTTGCCCGTGGCGGCCGCGGCCTCGTGATACCTGGCGGCGCCGCCCCGCTCGATGCTGGCCCGGATCTCCGCAAGCTCGGGATGGCCGGCCGCGGGATGGCCGGCCGCGCCAGGGGGCTGTCCGGCCGCGCCAGGGGGCTGTCCGGCCGCATTCGCTTCTACGTCCACGGTCGCGAGCGTACCCAGTCGCCCGGTCCGTCGGTCCGCTCGGACCAGGCACCCCGCCGCCGGCCTCCGCCGGAGCCGCCCAGAATGGCTGAGTAACTGTCCGGAACTGCCCAGCGACTATACGCAGCTCCTGGGGCAGCTGTGCGGAACCGCTGAGCTACTGTCCGGAAACCCCACTGGAGCAGCCAGAACCGCTCCGTACCTGGTCAAGCGCCCCGGCCGGCCCCCGATCGCGACCGCGCTGACTTCTGTCCGGAACCGGCATGTCTCCCCGCGGGCGCACGCCTGGATTAGTAAAGTTCTGTCCTATGGAATGGAAGGAATTGGTCAACGCGGGCCTATCGCGCACTGTCGGCTATCAGCTGACCCGCCCGCCCGGACACCCTTCGCGGCGTCTGCCGCCACCAAGCGGCGACCGGATGCTGAGGGCGCCGGTGTTCATCTTTTCGCCAGCCCGCTCCGGGTCCACACTGCTACGGGTCGTCCTCGGCAGCCACTCGCGGCTGTACGCGCCGCCCGAATTGCCGTTGCTGCACCTGGCAGTCCGCGCGGAGACGCGATGGATCCAGGCATCCATGCGGGCCCTCGAGCTGACCCAGGAAACCCTGGACAACACGCTGTGGGACGCCGTGCTCGCCGATGTCCTGGCCCGTAGCGACAAGCCCGTCATCGTGGCCAAGACGCCGAGCAACGCCGTGATCTGGCAGCGGATCGCCGACTGCTGGCGGGACGCCCGGTTCATCTTCCTGCTGCGCCACCCGGCGGCCGTGGTGGCCTCCCTGCAGGCGTCCTGGCATCCGGACTGGAACCCCGAGGGATCCGGCACGCTTCACGACATCACGCGCAACGCCCTCTGGTACATGCGCAGGGTCGAGGAGGCGCGCCAGGCCCTGCCTGGCGTCACGGTCCGCTACGAGGAGCTGACCGGCGACCCCGAACGGGTAACCAGGCGGGCGTGCGATTACCTCGGCGAGAGCTTCGAACCTGCCATGCTGGAATACAGCCAGTTCTCGCACGCCCGGTTCGCTCCCGGGCTCGGCGACTGCTCGGATAACATCCGCTCCGGCCGTATCCGGCAAAGTGCACCGCTGCCCCGATTGGCCGAGGTGTCCCCTGCGCTGGCCAAGATGTGCGCCACCTGGGATTACAGCCAGCCAGGTACCGCCGGGCTACCGGCGGATGGCGACTCTGTCGCAGACAGCCTCCCTGCCGACCCGGCGTGAACCCGCCCGCTCGCCGAACCGGCACCTCACGCCGGGATCGTGCGGGTCCGCGGGCCGGCCCGCAGTACCTGGGAGGGCAGCTGGCGTCCGATGATGCGCTCCGCATCAGCCGCGGCCTCGATCAACGCGTCCAGATCGATGCCGGTCGCCACCCCCATGTCCTCGACCATGTGCACAAGTTCCTCGGTCGCGATATTGCCGGTGGCACCCGGCGCGTAGGGGCATCCGCCGAGACCGCCCACCGACGCGTCGAAGTCGGACACGCCGAGCTCGAGTGCTTCGAGGACATTGGCGAGCCCGGTACCGCGGGTGTTGTGGAAGTGCAGGTTGAGGGGGACGTCGGGGTACGCGGACCGGAACTGCCCGACCAGCGCCCGCACCCGCCCTGGCGTGGCCATCCCGGTGGTGTCGCCGAACGAGATGGTGTCCGCCCCGTCGGCGATGGCGCGCCCGGCCACCCGTACGACCCGGTCCACCGGAACGTCACCCTCGTATGGGCAGCCCCAGGCGGTCGACACGATGACCTGGCAGGCGGCGCCCCGCTGATGCGCCTGATCGATGATGACCGCGATGTCGTCCAGGGACTCCTCGGTGCCGCGGTTGACGTTCTTGCGGTTGTGAGTGTCTGAGGCCGATACCACGGCCTCGATCTCGGCGAGCCCGGAATCGAGCGCACGCCTGGCCCCGCGCAGGTTGGGCACCAGGGCCGAATAACGAACCGATGGCGCCCTCTCGATCCGCCGCCAGACCTCGTCGGCGTCGGCCATCTGCGGTATCGCCTCCGGGCGCACGAACGACACTGCCTCGATCCGGCGCACGCCGGTCGCCGACAGCCGGTCGATCAGCTCGATCTTTGCCTCGGTCGGCACCGGATCCTCGTTCTGCAGCCCATCGCGCGGTCCGACCTCACGCACCGATATCCGGTCAGGGAGATCGCTCACCCGCCGCCCTCCGATCGTCACTCGCCCGGCCACCTTGGCTTCCGTTTCGCGACGAAAGCCGCGATGCCTTCTTTCCTGTCCGCCGAGAAGGCGACGGCGCGCCACGCCGCATCTTCTATCTCCAAGCCGGCCGCGAGGTCCAGGCCAGCCCCGAGCCGCAGCGACCGCTTTGCATTTTTAACGGATACCGGTGAGTTGGCCGCGATACTCCTGGCCAGTGCGAGCGCCTGGCTGGCCGCGGTTCCCTCCGGCACCAGCCGGTCGGCGAGCCCGAGCCGCTCGGCCTCGGCCGCACCGACCCTGCGGCCGGTGAAGATCAGGTCGGCGGCCCGGCCCGGGCCAAGGCGCCGCAGCGCCAGCTGCGTGCCGCCACCACCAGGAACCAGCCCCACAGTGGTCTCCGGCAGCCCGAACTCGGCCGTCTGGTCGGCCACGATCAGGTCACAGGACAGCGCCAGCTCGCAGCCGCCGCCGAGCGCGAAACCTTGCACCGCGGCGATCACCGGCTGCGGGAGGCTGAGCACCGAACCGAAGGCGGCGCGGAAGACCAGCCGCTGGGCCAGCAGGCCGGCATCGGTCATGGCCGCCCGCTCCTTCAGGTCCGCGCCGACGCAGAAGGCGCGGGTACCCGCAGCGGCCAGCACCACCGCACGGACCCGCCGGTCGGCGGCCAGCTCAGCGCAGACCTCCGTCAGCCGGCTCGCCAGTGCGGTGTTGATCGCGTTCATCGCCGCTGGCCGGTCGAGCACGACCTCGGCGATCGCGCCTGTCACCTCGGCTGCCTCGTGCCGGTGCACCCGCACACCGTTTGCTGGCTCCACCTCTGCAGGCTAACCGGACCGGCCGCCGCCGGATCCGCTGGCCCCGCCGGCTCGCAGCCGCCAGCTCGCGGCAATCACGCCGGCCAAGCACGGCCGCAGGAGGGTCTTCCCGTGCGGGTGCAGCTTAAGGACGAGGCGCTCGCCCTCGGACAGGGAGGCTTCACTGGCCATAGGCCTCATCGTGGCATGGACGCGGCCATACGCGCGCCCGGCAAGTTACCGGAGATGAACGATGTCCCCGGCGCTGACCGGGACGAGACCGGCAGCCGACTCGACCACCAGCCGGCCCGCGCCATCGATCTCCCGCGCGATCCCGGTCAGCGCCGTCCCGCCGGGCAGCTGGGCCCGGACCCTGCTGCCGATGGTCCCGCAAAGGCGCTGGTACTGCTGCCGGAGATCACACACCTCCGGGTCGCCGAGTGCCTGGGCCCAGGCCAGGTACCAGCGCTCGAGCTGCCCGAGCACGAGGACGAGCAGCTGGTCACGGTCGGTCAGCGCCGCGCCCGCCAGCGCCATGGAGGTCGCCTGAGCCGCGGGAAGCTCGTCGCGGGCCGCCGACACATTGATTCCCGCGCCCACCACGATCGCATCGCCTGCCTGCTCGGCGAGGATGCCCGCCAGCTTCGCGCCATTGACGATGACATCGTTGGGCCACTTCAGCCAGGCAGCCACGCCACCCTCCGCGCGGAGGGCAGTGGTGACGGCGACGCCGGCCAGCAACGGCACCCAGCCGCGCCTGGCCATGGGCACCGCGGCGGGACGCAGCAGGACGGAAAAGGTCAGGGCGGCC
>Ga0187871_10001884_pt1 | contig 17746 bp, 12 predicted proteins | sample June2016WEW_16_1_FD_132988 | JGI IMG/M metagenome (GOLD analysis project Ga0187871, IMG submission 132988) | Peatland microbial communities from SPRUCE experiment site at the Marcell Experimental Forest, Minnesota, USA - June2016WEW_16_10 | ecosystem: Environmental > Terrestrial > Soil >...
AAGCGGCCGGTTTCGCAGCGCAGGCCAAGGCTCCGCACGCGCTCGACAAAATACTCGTACAGCTCCCGCGCGCGCTCGGGCCGGGCTGCGGCATCGAACGAAGGCCGCTTGCCCCGGCGCACATCGCCGAAAAGAGTAAATTGCGAGACCGCCAGCACTGCACCGCTGACGTCCATCACACTCAGGTTCATCTTGCCGGCATCGTCCTCGAATATTCTCAGGCCGACAATTTTCTCGGCGAGATAATCGGCGTCCTTTTCAGCGTCTTCATGCCCCACTCCCAGCAGCACCAGCAGGCCGAGCCCGATGTCGCCTGTACTCTTGCCCTCTACCTTCACGGATGCCCGGCTCACGCGCTGCACAACCGCTCGCATGAAAGGGTTGTATCACATGCAGCTCTGCTGTTAGCCATTAGCACCACGCTATGAAAATCCAAAATAGGCCCTGCCCAACCGGGGTTGACAACCTGGATTCCCCGTAGCAGAATCATTGGTAGGCGAACAAAAAGCGAAAATACGTCAGGCCCTGCGTTTTCGCCCTCCTGAGGTCTTTATGTCTTCCGTTGCCGTCAGCCCCGCTGTTCATAATATCTTTCGCAAAGACTCTGCTTGCGACCTTCGAGCCCGCATCGAGTCTTCGCTGGGTCAGCAACTCTCTTCCACCCTGCTGCTGCGGGAGCGCACTGCCCCACTGACCGCTCCTTTCGGAATCGCTGCTCTGGATGCGTTGACCGGTGGCCTGCCGCGCGGGGCGCTCACCGAAATCGCCGGCCCGGCTTCCTCGGGCCGCACCGGTGTGATGCTGGCGGCGCTCGCCGGAGCCACTCACCAGCAGATATGCGCGCTGGTCGATGCCAGCGACAGCTTCGATCCCGCTTCCGCGGCCGCCGCCGGAATCGATCTGGAGCGGCTCTTGTGGGTGCGTTGCAGTGCAGGAGCAACTTCTCAGGCGAGGAGGAACGCAGCCCAGAGTGGCTTCTCAAAGGCAGGGCTCCCGCGAAACGCCGGTTTTGCCTTTGGCGGCGTGTTGGAACAGGTTTTGAAAGTCACCGACCTGCTTTTGCAAGCCGGCGGTTTCGGTATGGTCGTGCTCGATCTCGGCGACATTCCGGTAGAGAGCGCGCGCCGCGTGCCACTTACTTCCTGGTTTCGTTTTCGCCGCGCCGTGGAGCCCACGCCAACCGTGCTGCTGCTGATTGAACAGGAGCCCTGCGCGAAGACCTGCGCCTCGCTGGTGCTACGAATGCAAGCGGAGGCGGTATGCGCATCAGATTCATCGCGTGACGCCTCAACTCCGGCATGCAGGATCGAGTCCGTCAATATCCCCCAAGTTCCGAAAACCAGCGTAGTCAGTCACGCAGACTTGCTGCGCGGCCTGTGTCTTCGCGCAGAGGTGGTGCGCTCTTGGTCGCAGCGCAAGCCGCCGCAATCGGCAGGCGCCCGGGTTGAACTCCGTGCTGCATTATGAGTCTGTGCCCCCATGTTCGCCTGCATCTACATCCCCGATTTCCCCGTGGAAGCCATTGTTCGCGCCGAGCCACTGCTTCGCGAGCATGCTGTTGCCGTTATTGAAGGTAAGCCTCCGCTGACACGCGTGGTTGCCCTCAACGAAAAAGCGCGCCTGCTGGGAATGGAAACCGGCATGACCAAGCTGCAGGCTGCTGTTTTCGCGGAAACGCCGGCTTCCGATTTGGCAAACTCCGATGTCCCACAACGTCGTACTATCTCATCGCCGCGGTTGGCGTTGCTGCGGCAGCGCTCGCGGGAGCAGGAGCAAGCCGCCCACGCCGCGCTGCTCGATGTCGCTCACTCTTTTACGCCGCGTGTGGAAGATGCTGCTGCCGACACGCTGCTGCTTGATCTTGCCGGCATGGAGCGACTGTATGGCACGCCGGCGAAAATGGGCACCGAACTGCAATCGCGCGCAGCCGCGGTCGGCATAGAGGGCAATGTTGCTTTGGCGGCGAATCCGGATGCGGCCATGCATGCCGCGCGCGGTTTTGATGGAATTACCGTCCTTCCGGCAGGCAGCGAAATCCAGCGATTAGGCGTGCTGCCCGTCGAAGTGCTGCTGGATGGCTTCGAGATTTCCTCGCAAACTGCGTCCTTCCGAGAGTCCACCGGGCGTGAGCGCGAGAAGTTTCGCGAGCAGATGCTCGATACGCTGGAGCGCTGGGGAGTCCGCGATTTTCGCACCTTGGCGCTGTTGCCGGAGCACGCCCTGGCCTCGCGTCTCGGACAACCCGGCGCACAGTTGCGACGCCTGGCCCGTGGCGAGAGCACGCGCACGCTGAACTTGTGCGAGCCGGCCCAACAATTCCAGGAAGCGATGGAATTGGAATCTCCCGTTGAAAATATCGAGTCTCTGTCGTTTGTTTTGAACCGCCTGTTAGAGCAATTGTGCGCGCGGCTGGAAGCCCGGGCCCTTGCCGCGCAACAGTTGTGGTTGCGCTTGCAGTTGGACCGACGCGTTGCCGATGAACAAACCACGACCGTGCAGGAGCTGAACGGGCTATCCCTTGAGTCCCACAGTGTGATACCGAAACCTGAAGTCGAGCGCGTTCTGCGGCTGCCGCTGGCCATGCGCGATGGCAAAGTGTTTTTAAAGTTGCTGCAACTGGATTTGGCGGCGCATCCGCCGGGGGCCCCGGTCATAAAACTATGGATTTCGGCCCAGCCGGCGCCGCCGCGAACAGCTCAAAGAGGACTTTTTCTGCCTCTCAGTCCGGAGCCGGAAAAGCTGGAGCTTACGCTGGCTCGCATCAACGCGATTGTGGGCGAACGGCGCGCGGGAATCGCGCGACTGCTCGATTCCCATCGTCGGAACAGCTTTAATGTGGAGCGCTTTATGACAGCCGTTGGTGACATATCCACGACATCATCTCTGACAATGTCGGAGGATGTTGGGTCGAGGCTGGCCATGCGACTCATTCGGCCTGCATATCAACTCACAGTTCATTTATGCGAAGGACGTCCGGCGGACCTCAATGTGGACAACGGGAAAACAGAGGGAAGAAATCTGCAGGGGATCGTCCTTTGGTCGTCAGGGCCATGGCGCTCATCAGGAGACTGGTGGGCAGAGAATGCGAATAGCGGGCCGTCCGGCGCATGGGACCGCGAAGAGTGGGACATTGCAGTGGCAGTTGCTCGCGATGGTAGCAATTCCGCGAACATTGGAGCTGAGGCAGAACAAAATGTGGCGCTCTATCGCATTTACCGTGACATCGGCACCGGCGAATGGTTTGCCGACGCGAGCTATGACTGACAACTGGCTACTGGCTACCGACAACTGCTTTGTACATTGAACTCCATGCTCGCTCCGCATTTAGCTTTCTCGAAGGGGCTTCGGTTCCGGAAGAGTTTGCCGAAGTTTGCGCCCATCATGAAATGCCGGCGATGGCGTTGCTGGATCGGGACGGGGTCTATGGGGCGCCGCGCTTTTATCTCGCGGCCAGGAAATTGAACATTCAAGCGCATATCGGAGCGGAGATCACATCGCTGTTGCCCGGCGTTGACCTGGAAAACCCGGCCGCACTTCCACGTCTAGCGCTGCTCTGCGCCTCTCGCGAAGGCTATCAAAACCTCTGCCGGCTGATAACGCGCATTAAATTGCGCGCTCCCAAGTACCCGATATCGATACCACACAGTAAGACTCGGTCCAGCGCGAGTCCAAACGCACTCTCACAATGTGAGACGAATGAAAGCCCGCTTCTGCAGTGCCGGCCGACCGCGTCGCTGCGCGACCTTGCTGAGCATGGTGCCGGGCTGATTTGCCTAACCGGAGGCGATGAGGGGCCCTTGACGTGTGCGCTCGAACGCGGCGGCATTAACGAGGGCCACAGGGTACTTGAGCAACTCACCTGCATTTACGGACGCGAAAATGTTTACGTCGAGTTGCAGCGCCACTATAGCCGCGCGCAGGAGGCCCGCAATCGGGCTGCTATCGAACTGGCGCACAGCCTGCATCTTCCGCTACTGGCGACCCAGGGCGCGCAGTACGCCAAGGCGGAAGAGCGGCAAATCGCGGACGTTTTCACCTGTATTCGTAACCATCGCACGCTCGATTCCGCCGGACGATTGCTGGCGCGCAACAGCGAGCGATATCTCAAATCTCCGCAACAAATGCTGCAACTCTTTGCCGACTTGCCGGAAGCAACGGCGAACACGCTGGAGTTGTCATCGCGCCTCCAATTCACGCTCCACGATCTCGGCTATGAATTTCCTCGATATCCGGTGCCCGAGGGCGCCACGATGGATACGTTTTTGCGGGCGCGCACCATGGAGGGCGCGCGCGACCGCTACCTACGTCCTGGCCAGCCCGAGCTGTGGCGACGGGCTCAACGACAGATCGAGCGCGAACTTGCGTTGATCGAGAAGCTGAAACTCGCGGGGTACTTCCTCATCGTTTGGGACATTGTCCGATATTGCCGCAAGCAGGGCATCCTCGTGCAGGGACGCGGGTCCGCGGCCAACAGTGCAGTCTGTTATTCGCTCGGCATCACCGCCGTCGATCCTATTGGTATGGACTTGCTGTTCGAGCGCTTCTTGTCCGAGGAACGCGGCGAGTGGCCCGATATCGATCTTGATCTGCCCAGCGGCGATCAGCGCGAGCGCGCCATTCAATATGTGTACGAGCGTTACGGCAAGCTGGGCGCGGCCATGACGGCCAACGTCATCACCTATCGCGGGCGCTCGGCAGCGCGCGAGGTGGGCAAAGCGCTTGGCTTCGACGGCGAGACCCTCGACCGCCTGGCCGGCCTGGTCAGCTCGTGGGAATACAAAGATCCGGGCGATACCCTGGAACGTCAATTTTGCGATGCGGGATTCGATTTGCGGCACCCGCGCATCCGCAAGTTCTTTGAGCTTTGCCTGGCGGTGCAGGACTTGCCACGCCACTTGGGCCAGCACTCCGGCGGAATGGTCATCTGCCAGGGGCAGCTCGATTCCATCGTCCCGTTGGAGCCGGCGACCATGCCCGGCCGCGTCGTGGTGCAGTGGGACAAGGAAGATTGTGCCGATATGGGTATTGTCAAAGTTGACCTCCTTGGCCTGGGAATGATGGCCGTGCTGGAGGATTCCATTACTTTGATCCAAAATCACTATCGGGAAGAGGTCGATTTGGCGAAACTGCCCGCCGATGATCCCACAGTGTATGACACATTGCAAAAGGCCGACACCGTGGGCATGTTTCAGATCGAAAGCCGGGCGCAGATGTCGTGCCTGCCGCGGCTGCACCCGACCCATTTCTATGACATTGTGGTACAAGTTGCGATTATTCGTCCCGGGCCGATCGTGGGACAGATGGTCAATCCCTATTTAATGCGTCGGCAGGGAAGGCAGGCGGTTGTTTACCCGCATCCCTCGCTGGAACCGGTTTTAGAGCGCACGTTAGGCGTGCCGCTCTTCCAGGAGCAATTGCTGCGCGTGGCCATGATCACCGCCGGATTTAGCGGCGGGGAGGCAGAGGAGTTGCGGCGCGCGTTTGGCTTCAAGCGCAGCGAAAAGAGAATGCGCGACATTGAAGTCAAGCTGCGCGAAGGGATGCAGCGCAACGGCATCTCCCCTGAAGCCCAAGCGCAGATCATTCTGTCGATAACCTCATTTGCGCTATATGGGTTTCCCGAGTCGCATGCCGCCAGTTTTGCGCTCATCGCCTATGCGAGCGCTTATTTGAAATGTCATTACCTGGCGGCGTTCACGGCCGCGCTGCTGAACAATCAGCCGATGGGGTTCTATCATCCCTCGACAATTGTGAAAGACGCGCAGCGGCATGGTCTTCGCGTGAAGCCGGTGGACATCACCTGTTCGGATTGGCTGTGCACGTTGGAGGTGGAGGGTAGTACTACAATGTGGGATGGCTTTGAAGGGGCGCGGCTTAAGCCGCGCCGGAAACAGGAAGAGAGTTCGGCTTTAGCCGCTGAGGATACTCGCATTGCATCGGCAACCGAGGTTCCTCGGAGGCTAAAGCCAATCTCAGAGAGAGGGCTTGTCGGCGTGCCTGAAGGCACGCCCCTTCAAAATCAAAATGCAAAGAGCTTAGCGCTCCGCATGGGGTTTCGTTATGCGAAGGGGTTGCGCGAGGTGACGGCACGGGCAATTCTGCGCGAGCGAAATAGGCGTCCGTTCGCATCCATTGCGGATCTGGCATGTCGCGTTCCGGAATTGCGCCGCAATGAATTGGTGCTGCTGGCCTCGATTGGGGCGCTGAATTCGATCGGAGGTGGCGAAAAGCAGGTCCCTCGACTTCGCGTCCGCCCGACCGCAACAGATGCGGTCGGAGAAGCTTGCGGACGCTCCGCTCGGGATGACAATCATAAAGACAGGGGCAGAGACGCGGGCCTGACGGCCCGCTCTGCCCTCCATCGCCGGGATGCGTTGTGGCAGGTGGAACGGGCGGCGCGTTTTGCCGGGCCGCTGCTGGAGAGTATTCCGGAAAGCGATACGGCCTCGCCGCTTGCGCAAATGTCGCCGGAGGAGCGGTTGGTGGCCGATTTTCATGGCACGGGATTGACGGTTGGGCCGCATCCCATGGCATACCGTCGCGCGGAGTTGCAGCGTGCGCACATTCTCTCGGCCGAAGATTTAAAGCATGCCGCGCATGGCCGGCGCGTGCGCACGGCCGGCTGCGTCATCGCGCGGCAGCGCCCGGGAACGGCCAAGGGATTTGTTTTTCTCAGCCTGGAAGACGAGACCGGCATCAGCAATGCCATCATCACGCCAGACATTCTCGAGCAAAACAGAATTTTGATTACGACAGAGAAATTCTTGTTGCTGGAGGGCATCTTGCAAAAGCAGGAAGGCGTGATCTCAGTCAAAGTGGAGAGGGTTGTGCCCATGCGTGAAGCGTACGCCGCGGACAAAGTCGACGTGACCGATGCCGATGTGCGCTCGCACGATTTTCATTGATCCGCAGTTTGTTTCTTCTCCGCCGAACGTCCTGGCTCCTGGCCGGGATACTCGTACACGCCACGTCCAGACTTGCGGCCCAGGCGCCCGGCCTTCACGTACTGCACCAGCAGCGGCGCTGGACGAAATTTCTCGCCCAGCGTTTTGTGTAGATACTCGAGAATATGCAGGCGGGTATCGAGGCCGACGAGATCGATCATCTCAAACGGTCCCATGGGGTGATTCAGGCCCAGCCGCAACGCCTTGTCGATGTCGGGCGCAGAAGCGATGCCCTCCTGCAGCATGTAGAACGCTTCGTTGCCGATCATCGCGTTGATGCGGCTGGTAATGAAGCCGGGCGATTCCTTGATCGCCACCACGTCCTTCCCCATTTGCCTGCCAACCTCGACAGCAGCGGCCAGCGTGTCGTCGCTCGTCTCCAGCGCGCGCACGATTTCCAACAGCTTCATCTTGTGGACGGGATTGAAGAAGTGCATGCCCACGCATTTAGGAGCGCGATAGGTCACGGAGGCGATTTCGGTCACGCTTAAGGAGGAAGTGTTGGAGGCGAGAATCGTTGTCGGGCGGCAAACCTTATCGAGCAGCGTGAAGATCTCGATTTTGGATTCCATCTCCTCGGGGACAGCCTCGATCACCAGGTCGGCTTCGCGCGCAGCCTGCTCCACCGACGAGGCGTACTCCAGTCGCTGGAACGCGGTGTCGGCGTCCGCCTTTGTGACCTTGCCCAGTTCGACCGCCTTGTCCAGATTGGAGCGGATCTCGGTTTCGGCTTTGCGCAGAGCGGTGGGCAGGATGTCCTCGAGGATCGTGCGATAGCCTCCCAGAACGGCAGCATGCGCGATCCCGCGGCCCATGATTCCGGCGCCGATGACGGCGATGGTGCGGATGTCGGCCATCCGGCTATGCTCCTCCCTTTTCCAGCGCTTCGATGACGTTGAAGAAATTCGGGTCCGACTTGCGCATGTACTCGGCCAACTTGTGCTTCTCGTCGGGAGTAATCAGGTAAAGACTGGCATTGATGCGGCGCAGGGTCGCGGCAATATCATCAACGTAATTCATCATGCGGATCAGTTCACCGGTAGCAGTCATATAATCCTTTCGTGCGGTTACCTTGAGAATTGCGCTGGCCGATCGCGGAGATTGCGATCCGCCAATCTAATATTTTCTTGCCTCAGTTGCGATTTCGTAAAGCGAGTCGCCTGGGCAGTTTGCGATCAAGCGACCTGGTGCAGGATAGCAGCTTGGTGTGCGGCGGCGAGCAGCACCGTCCCAGTCCTCCGCATCTCACCATTGCGCAGCATCCAGCACCCGAGTACAGCGACTGCATGCAAACCAACTCAACCCTGCTTGTCGAAGAATCCTCGGAGCTGTGCGCCTGCCTCGAACATCTAGCGGATGAGAAGCGGAGCGCCATACCTCTATCGACTTATCGGCTGCAGTTCAACAGCAGCTTCCATTTCGAGGACGCGCGAAAGCTGGTTCCGTATCTCGCCAAACTGGGGATCACCCATTGTTACGCTTCACCCATGCTGAAAGCGCGCTCTGGCAGTCCTCATGGTTACGATATCATCGACCACAATCAGCTCAATCCGGAGATCGGGACTGAGGAGGAGTTCCGGCTCTTCGTGGCCGAATTGAAATCCCACGGAATGGGACTGCTGCTGGACACCGTGCCCAATCACATGGGAGTCGGGCACGGGGACAATCCCTGGTGGCAGGACGTGCTGCAAAATGGCCGCGCATCCGTTTACGCCGATTTCTTTGACATCGATTGGGCGCCGCTCAAACCGGAGCTGCGGAACAAGGTCCTCATCCCCATCCTGGGTAGTCCTTATGGGGAAGATCTGGAAAACGGCAACATAAAGCTGGATTTCGAGGAAGGCCTTTTCCTGATGAGATACTTCGACAAGGTGCTTCCCGTCGACCCACAAACGTATCCACTCATCTTTTCGCAACTGGATTATCGGTGCGGTGCCATCCCTGCGGAGCTTCGAGATCTTATTACTGAGTTCGGGCGACTGCCTGCGAACGATCTCACCAGCCCGGGCGAAGTTAACCAAAGGCAGGAGCAGATGCCTGTGCTGCTGGAGAAGCTCGGAGATCTACATCGCGATTCGAGCCCGGTTCAAGCAAGTATCCAGGAAGCGCTGCGGTGTCTTAACGGGACGGCAGGACAGGCCGGCAGCTTCGACGCGCTGCATGAACTGCTGGAGAAGCAGGCATACCGGCTGGCGTTCTGGCGAGTCTCGGGCGAGGAGATCAACTACCGGCGGTTTTTTGATATCAACGATTTGGTCGGGCTCCGGATGGAAAATCCGCGGGTATTCGCGGAGACGCACAAACTGATTCGGAAACTCTTGGCGGAAGGGTCAATCTCCGGGCTGCGCATCGATCATCCTGATGGGCTGCTGAATCCGGCTGAATATTTTCTGCGGCTGCAAAGGCTATATGCGGCCAGCCGCTGCATGGGGGTAGAGCCTGCGTCGCCTGCGGCAAGCGATGGCATTGAGCTCGAGATGCATAGTCTCTTGGCGGCGCCCGAGTCTCAGAATGAGCAAGCGCCGCTATATCTGCTGATCGAGAAAATCCTGGAACGCGGTGAACATCTGCCATCAACGTGGCCGGTGGACGGCTCGGTGGGATATGACTTTGCGAACCTGGTGAACGGGGTACTGATCGATGGCCGCCACGAAGGCGTCTTCACCAAGCTCTATCACCAGATTATCGACGGCACGGTGCGCGTGGAGCGCCTGATCTATGAGAGCAAGAAGCTGGTAATGCGTCGCGCGCTCGCCAGTGAAGTCAACGTGCTCACGCACGTGCTGAACGAGATCTCCAATGGTGACCGGCGCGCCCGCGATTACACCCGTGGCGTGTTGCGCGAGGCGATCCGCGAAACCATTGCCTGCTTTCCGGTCTACCGCACCTACATCGATGAACGCGGATACGTCAGCGAAAGCGACCGCCGTTATATCCAGCAGGCCACCGAGTGCGCTAAACGCTACAACGGCACCATCGCGCCCGCCGCCTTCGACTTCCTGCGTCGCATCCTTCTGCTGGAAGGCAGCGACAACCGCGACACGCTGTACGGTTATCATCAGCGGCTTTATTTCACCTTGAAATTTCAGCAGCTGACCGGGCCGGTGATGGCGAAAGGCCTGGAAGATACCGCTTGTTACGTCTATGCGCGATTTATCTCCAGTAACGAGGTTGGCGGGACGCCGGCCGCATTCGGCATTCCGGTATCCGAGTTCCACCGCGGCAACCAGGAGCGGGCGGAGCGTTGGCCCGCGGCAATGCTGGCCACCTCCACGCACGACACTAAGCGTAGCGAGGATGTGCGCGCGCGGCTGGACGTGTTGTCGGAGATACCGAACGCCTGGGCGGCGCAGGTAATGAAGTGGCGGCGGATCAATCGCAGCCGCAAGGTGCAGCTTGCCGATGGCCGAGTCGTTCCCGACAGCAACGAGGAATATTTCCTTTACCAGACACTCGTAGGCGCCTGGCCTTTGCGGCTCCAGGGCGAAGCGCAGCGCAAGGAATTCGTGGGTCGCGTCCAGCAGTACATGGACAAGGCGCTGCATGAGGCCAAGGTGAACGCGAGCTGGCTGAATCCCAACCCCGAGTATGAGGCCGGAATGAAAGCTTTCATCGAGAGAATTCTCGCCCCCCGGTATCGCGGGAAGCTGAACCTGTTCTGGGACTCGATCGAAAAATTCCTGCCGCCGGTAATGTACTTCGGGGTTATGAACTCTCTCAGCCAGACCCTGCTGAAGCTCACCTGTCCGGGGGTACCCGATATCTATCAGGGCCAGGAGATGTGGGATTTCAGTCTGGTCGACCCGGACAATCGCCGTTCGGTCGATTTCGACCTGCGGAGACAGGCAGCGGCCGGCTTGTGTGCGCGCGCAAAAGGCGAAGATCTGCGCGACATCTGCGAGGATCTGTTGCAGGACTATACGGATGGCCGATTGAAGTTGTGGGTCACGATGCTGACGTTGAACTTCCGTAGCCGCCATCGCGCTCTATTCCGGCTGGGAGATTACTTCCCGCTACACGTGACTCGTGACCGCGACGAACATGTCATCGCTTTCGCGCGGCAGCATGAAGGAGAACTTGCGATTACAGCTGCGCCGCGACTCAGCTGCACGATCATGAAGGGCAGGGAAGAGCCGCCGCTCGGCACGGCGTGGGGCGATTCGGAGTTGGTGTTGCCGCCGGCGGCAACCGGCCGCCGATTGAGGAATGTTTTCACTGGAGAAAGATTCGTGCCGGACAAGTCTCTCTTATGCCGCGAACTCTTCGGCCACTTCCCGGTTGCTTTGCTGGCGCTCGATTGACCCATCGCGATCAGTAATCTCGACCAGTTGCGCCAGCTTCGCCGCGAGTTCAACAGTAAGCGAGCCTGATCGGAGCCGCCATCCCCAGCTACCGTCTGTCTCGCTGGGAACGTTCATTCGCGCCTCGCTGCCCAGCCCAAGCACATCCTGCATCGGCAGAACCGACAATGTGGCCACAGAGGTCAGGGCCGCCCGGATGAAAGCCCAGTTCACGCCTTCTTCTCCAATGCCGAGGTAAGCCGACGCCTGCCGCTTCTCCTCATCAGTCGCGGTTCCGTTCCACCAACCCATCACGGTGTCATTGTCGTGCGTTCCGGTATAGACGACGCAGTTGGGATCGTAGGTGTGCGGCAGATAAACGTGTGCGCCTTTGTTGCTGAACCCGAACTGCAACACCTTCATACCCGGAATCTGCAAGGCTTGACGAAGCTCGTGCACCTCGCGCGTGATGTAACCGAGGTCCTCGGCTATCAACGGCAGTTTGCCCAACGCCTCTTGCAGACACTGGAAGAAAGCTCGGTTCGGCCCTTTGACCCAGTGACCGTGGACGGCGGTTGGCTCGTCGGCGGGGATCTCCCAATAAGCCTCGAAGCCGCGAAAATGGTCGACCCGGACGATGTCGCAGGTCTTCAGCGCCCAGCGCAGGCGCTCAATCCACCAGCGATAGCCGCTGGCGCGTAGCGCGTCCCAGTCGTAGAGCGGATTGCCCCAGCGCTGGCCGGTTTCGCTGAATGCATCGGGAGGTACGCCGGCTACCACCGCAGGTGAAAGGTCTTGTTTCAGGCGGAAGAGTCCTGGATAGGTCCACACATCCGCACTGTCATAGCTGACGAAAATGGAAACATCGCCAATGATTTGAATGCCGCGACCTCCGCAGTAGGAGCGCAAGGCATTCCACTGCTCAAAGAACGCGAACTGCAGAAAACGTTCGTGATCGAGGAGGGTTTGCAGTTCGGACCGAATGCGAGCGATAGCGCCGGCTTCACGGCGTGCAAGCTCCGCCGGCCACGTATTCCAGGGTTGTTCGTCAAAACGCTCGCGCAACACATTGAACAGGACGTAGTCGTCCAGCCACCAGGAATTCTGCCGGCAAAACTCGTCGTAACGCGCGCGCGCTCCGTTGCCCGCCGAGCGCAGGAACTTCGCGGCGGCTTTCTTCAGCAGCGGTAACTTGTAGGCGCGGACTTCTTCAAAATCGACGGGCGACGTTCCGTCCCAATCGTCACTTAAACGTGCCCGGTTTACGAGCCCGCGTTCCGCGAGACGCTCCAGGCTGATCAGCAGGACGTTGCCGGCGAACGCCGAAGTACTCGAATAGGGCGAGTTGCCGCACCCAACGGGTTGCAGCGGCAAAATTTGCCACAGAGTTTGCTTAGCAGCGCTCAGCCAGTCGGCAAATTCATAGGCGGCCGGCCCCAAATCGCCGATACCCCCGCGTGAAGCCAGGGAGCTCGGGTGCAGCAGGATACCGGATGAGCGTTCACAATACATATTTCTTAGGTTGGAGAAAGCGAACCGACCGACCAAGAGAAGAACTCCAGCCGGTCATCCCGGCTGGCAATTGATAGTTAGGTTGGGAGTAGAGGTTAGGAACCAGCCAGGCTGCTCACCCGCTCCATCTCTTTCTTGTTGATCTTGATCTTGCCTTCTTTTTCCAGTGTGCCGCGCAGGTTCTCGACGTAGAGGTTTTCGAACTCCTCACGCTTCTGCTCCAACAGCGTTTCTCTCTCTTTGTCCCAGTCCTGTTTGATCTGCGCATCGGTGGGCTGCTGCAGGTCGAGAACTTTCAGCACCACCCCATTGGGACCGGCCTGAATCGGCCCGCTGATTTCGCCCGGTTTCAGACTGAACGCGAGGCTCACCGGACCGCTCATTGCGCCCAGCTCAGGGATCTGCGAAGTGCGGCCCACTAAATCGCTGGTCTTCACCGTAGCACCCGCTTCTTTGGCCGCCTTCTCCAAATCGTGCTCGGAATGCGCGCGATCGGCTAGTTCTTGGGTCTTCTGCGCCAACAACTGCTGGGCGCGTTGTTCTTTGAACTGCTGTTCAATTTTGTCCTTGACCTGCTCGAAGGTCGGCGTCTGCGCAGGCTGAATGTCCGTTACCTGATACACTACGTAGCCTGCAGGCGTTGCAGCGGTAGCCGGGGGATCGTTCTTCTTCGCCCCCAGCAGCGTCGTCATCAATTCAGGAGCGCTGCCGATACCCGGCAGCTGGTCGCCTTGCGACACCAAGCCGGTGGTAGTCACGTTGAGATTGCGCTCCTGCGCCGCTTTGTCCAGACCGGCGGTACGCGCTAAGGTCTGAATCGTGCTGGCTAAACTCTGCGCTTCCGGCTGCGCTTTTTGCTTCTTCAGGATTGGCTCAATTTCGGCCTTCACCTCGTCGAGCGGTTTCAGGCGGGCTTCCTGCTTGGCTTCAACGTGAATGATATGAAAGCCGTAGCTGGTTCGAACGACGCCGGTGGTCTGCCCGACGGGAGTACTGAAAGCCGCTTGCTCGAATTCCGGTACCGTGCGTCCGCGCGTGATCGGCGGCAACAAACCGCCGTCCTTTGTAGTGCTGGTGTCGTCAGAGTACTTCTTGGCCAGGTCAGCAAAATTCGCACCTGCCTTCAACTGCTTCGCAATATCTTCCGCTTTGGCCCGCGCGGCGTCCACGGCTTTCTGGTCCATCTTGCCATTGGCGTCAGGAGTGGGCGTCTTGATCAGGATGTGGCGCACCGTGACGGTCTCGGGGATGCGGAATTCATCCTGATGCTGGCGATAGTATTGCTGCAGCTCCTGCGGGGTAATCGACACCTTTTGCTCCAGGCTGTTCGTGTCGATGAGGATGTACTTGGCCTTGATCTTTGCCGGAATAGAATTGGCGAGCTGCTGTTTGTTGGCTTCGTAAAACGCCTTGAGCTCGACTTCCGTCGGGTTAATCTGCTTCTTTACATCTTCCAGCGAGAGCACGGCATATTCGAACTTGACCTTCGTGTCCTGCTTTTGCAGCTCTTCACGAATGTCTTTGTCGCTCACGGTTACGGCAGCACCAATTGCGGCCAGCAGTTTGTGTTGGGCGATTTCCGCCTTGATCTCTTGCTCAAACTGCTGCACGCCCATGTGGAAATTAGCATCCACCATCTGCTCATAACTGCTTTCACCAATGAAGTTGCCATTGGGAAAAATCGCCTTGCCGAATTCGCCCTGGTGTAGAAAGTCGCGCAGCTCGTCGTCCGTAACCCCCAGACCCATCTTGTCGGCTTCGTAAACCACGGCTTTCTCAGTGATCACGTTCTGCGCTGCGCGCTGCATCAGATAGGGCATCAGCGCGTCCGGCACATTGCCTTTGAACTGCTGCTGGCCGATGAGGCGCGCCTGCTGGGAAACTTGCGGAATTGTGATTTCCTGGTCACCGACTTTGGCCAGCACGCCTTGCGTGGTGAGGTCTCTGCCGAGGTAGTCGCCGAAAAGGCCTCCGGGCACAAGGGTGATGACCATCATCACGCAGATGACGACCAGGATACCGCCCAGCACGATTTTCTTAATGGGGCCGGGCTTTTGTAAGAATCGAAGCATGCGTTTGGAAACTCCGGAAAAGTGGGCTGAATTCTCGATTATAAATCAGCGGGGCCGGCGCCTTAGTTTCTCAAGCCCTCCAAGCAGCCACTCACCCGCCAAATTTCGCCATACAAGGCGACATGCTTCCCCGCTCCTGAACCGGTTATGTTGTAATAAGAACTACAGCATATGCAGAAATCGCCGCCAGGGCCGCGCCGGCGCCTAATCGCCGGTAAGCGCCGCATACGTGAACTCAAGATGATTGCCAAGGGATTGGCCTCGACCGACCACCCCATCATGGCGCACATCATTCCCATTCGTCGCTGCAATCTCTCCTGTGAGTACTGCAACGAATACGATGACTACTCCAAACCTGTGCCATTGCACACGATGGAGAGCCGCATCGATCATCTTGCGCGCTTGCAAACGTCCATCGTGACCCTCAGCGGCGGGGAGCCGCTGCTGCATCCCGAGTTGGACGACATCATTGTCCATATCCGCAAGCACCCGATGATCGCCGGCCTGATCACCAACGGATACCTGCTCACCGCTGATCGCATCAAGAAGCTGAACCGCGCCGGCCTCGACCATCTGCAGATCAGCATCGACAACGTGATGCCCGACGAGGTTTCGAAGAAGTCCTTGAAGGTGCTCGACAAGAAATTGCAACTTCTGGCCGAACATGCTGAGTTCGGGGTAAACATCAATTCCGTGGTTGGGGGTGGAATTCACAATCCACAGGACGCGCTAGTGGTCGCCCGCCGTGCCGTGCAGCTTGGCTTCACCTCGACCATCGGCATCATCCATGACGGCGATGGCCAGCTTCGCCCTCTGAGCGACAACGAGCGCGAGGTCTTTCTTAAAGTGAAGGCTCTCGATAAACGCCACTATTCCCGCATGAACTGGTTTCAGAACAACATCGCGAATGGCAAGCCAAACGATTGGCGGTGCCGCGCGGGCGCACGATACCTCTACATCTGCGAGGACGGACTGGTGCACTACTGCTCCCAGCAGCGCGGCTCTCCGGGTACTCCGCTCGAGAAGTACTCGGTGGACGACATCCGCCGCGAATTCCTCACCGAAAAGGGCTGCGCGCCGCACTGCACGGTTTCATGCGTGCATCAGGTGTCCTACATGGACTACTGGCGCGCCCCGCAGACCATCCGCAATCCTCAGCCGCCGCTCGCCGCAGGACAACTCGTGCAGATCGAATAGCGCAGTCCGCGCGCGATTGCAGCTCAATTGACGAGATACGCTGACGCTCCTGCATGGTAATTCGATAAACATCGAAGGGTGTGGCTGGGCGCCGTCTGCTCTCGCTTCAGGCCAAAGAACGCAAGAACCGATGAGGCCACAAAATGCATTTCGAGACGTCCAGCCGGGACACTTATGCCGGAGCGATGGTGAGTTATAATCAGTTTGCCCTTCTGCAGTTCTTCCTCACAAATGGGGCGCGTAGCTCAATTGGCAGAGCAACTGACTCTTAATCAGTAGGTTGAAGGTTCGATTCCTTCCGCGCTCACCATCTTTTCAATCACTTACAGAGGTTAATATTTTCGGGTGTGCCGTAAAGTGTGCCGTAAAATTTTCCCCGGCCCTCTACGCTCCCGGTTCCGTTGCCGAGCCCGTCTGGTTCAGTGCGACTCGCACGATCTCCAGCTCGGGATGCTGATATTGCATCGCGGTCTTCACATCCTTGTGCCCCATGGTCTTCATGACGGCCGCCAGGTTTCCGGTCTCTTTCATGACCCGCGTGCCGTAATCGTGCCGCCCACAATATAAGACCAACGCTTCCGGAAGCCCCGCCTTGGTACGAGCTTCACGAAAGCGCTTCGCCACTGTTGTGAGATGGCCCGAGCGAGAACGCTTGGAGGGGAAAACCCAGCCTTCGCGTCGCGCTCCGCAGCGAGCCCGTAGCAGCGAAATGACTCGGTCGCTCATCGGGACCATTCGCCTGCCGTCGGGAGTCTTGCTGTCGGGCACAAGGATGATTTTGTCTTTCCAGTTGATGTTTTCGATGCGCACACGGTAGAGCTCGCGCTCGTTCCGCATTCCGGTATCGCGCATCAGCATGACTATGTCGCGGAAAAGCAGCTTCTGCCTGGGTTTCCAATCACCGCTCTCGACCAGCTTTTCGGCAGCCGACAGAAGCTTCTCTTCCGCTTCGTCGTCAAGCCGCAAGTTCCGGCCGTATTCCTTCAGCAGTTTGATTTTGGCAGCGCTGTGAACCAACTTCCATTCTTCCGCTTTGTGAAGCATGCGGCGCAAGGTCCGGAGGGCACAATTGGTGTTGGCGGCGGCGCCGGCAAAGTTGATTCTGTCGACATCCTCCGCTGTGATCTGATCCAATCGCATCCCCGCGAGCGGGGTCGCAGCCAGGAGCCGCCAGCCGTCGCGATAATACGTCCTGCTCTTGGATTCCAATTTCGCACCCTTGACCCATTCAAGAAATCGCTCCGCGAACTCAACGAGCCCGGGAGCTTTTCGCGGTAGCGGATCCTTGCCTTCCATGACTTGCGCCAGCTTAATGGCCGCAATTGAACCCGCCCTGTTTCGGTTGCTCTCCTTGGTTGACCCACGGTATCGACGGCCCCCGACCGTGAAGTCATACCAGTAGAACTTGGACTTCTTCTTCCTAAGCAATTCCACGCGCGTCCTCCAGCATTGCCCGCACGGAAGGCGTTCGTGTGTTCTTCCTGATGTATTCGAGAAGAACGGCTACATCATAGCTAACCCTGCCCTCGATTTCTATCCAGCTGGGGCCGGTTCCCTCGCAGCGCCAGCGTTTGAGTGTGGCGGGCGAACGGCCGAGGATTTCCGCGGCTCCACGGGTGTCCACGAGCTGCGGTATTGAAACTCCTCCTGTGGTAGCGCTTGTTGATCTTGCCATGTCGGTCCTCCTCGGTGTGTCAGGGACACGCAAGCCTTGCCTTGGATTGCAGAGCGAACTTCCGGC
>Ga0187871_10001885_pt1 | contig 17741 bp, 17 predicted proteins | sample June2016WEW_16_1_FD_132988 | JGI IMG/M metagenome (GOLD analysis project Ga0187871, IMG submission 132988) | Peatland microbial communities from SPRUCE experiment site at the Marcell Experimental Forest, Minnesota, USA - June2016WEW_16_10 | ecosystem: Environmental > Terrestrial > Soil >...
CCAGATCGTGGAGATATTTCTGCACAATCACGTAGCTGCCGCCGGCAAAGTTGGCATCTTCGTCGCCGATGAGGACGGCCTCGACCACTGCCGTGCCCCTCGGATTCTCCGTCCCGTCGACGAAACCCAGGAGATCGCGGTCGTCGAAGTAACGGAAACCCTGCACTTCATCCACCGCGGTAACAGCGCTCCCGATGCGCGCCATAATCTGCGTGGCCAATTCAAAGCATAAATCCATGCGCTTGGCGCGGATGTGGAACAAGACGTCGCCCGGCGTGGCAACAGCGTGCCGCGCTCCAGAGCGAATCTCCCGGAAGGGATGCAGCTCTGCTGGCCCCGGCCCGCCGAAGAGGCGATCCCACGCGTCGGATCCAAATCCCATGACGCAGGAAAGTCCTCCTTCCAGGTCACGAAATTCCACCGCGCGCAGCAGTGCGGCCAGGTCTCCGCAGAACGAGCGCAAGGTGTCGCGATTCTCAGAGCCAGGGTTGATCGTCGCGGCCAGGAAGATGGCGGCGCGGGTGAGCGGCGCGTCTACCGGCTGCGCGAGGGCGGCGGGCAATCTACTTGTTGTTTCGGGCGCGTTCATTGGATCGGTATGGAGGTTGTCCTCTATCGAGTGCTATCCATGAAAACACAACTGCAGCTTGACTCACAACCGGTCTCAAACAATTTCGCGTTCTTTTCACCCGGAAATCACGGTCGTCACCGATCAAATCTCACGGACAGAACAATTGTCAAGCTAACGTCGCCGCGCTATCATCTGAGACTATCGTATCTGCGACGCCGGTCAGGCGACGCCAAGCCACTGGTGGACCCGTCAACACCCGATGTAATTGCTACTGATTCTCCACTGCGGCTTTGCAGTTCTGGTTGGCGCAATTGCAGCCGCTTTATGCAGAGGTCCCAAGCGCGCAGTCAAGGAGTAAGCGGCCATGACCATTGAGATGCGTAAGACCGGAGTCGACGTCGTCGGTGACGTGCCTTGGGGTACACACTTTTGTCTTTTCTACGAAACCCAAGCGGATCTCCTCGAAACAACCGTGGCCTACTGCAAGGCTGGATTGGAGAGCCAGGAGTTTTGTCTGTGGGTGGTTGCCGAGCCGCTTGCCGTGGAAGACGCAAAGCGTGCTTTGCAACGAGCCGTATCTGACTTCGACCGCTACTTGGCGGACCGCAGCATAGAGATTGTCGCCGCTCGCGACTGGTATCTGCAGGATGGCACGTTCGATCTGAACCGGGTCATTGGCGGTTGGAATGAGAAACTCGCGCTTGCATCGGCCAGAGGTTACGCCGGCGTAAGGGTCACGGGAGACACCGCATGGCTCGAAAAGAAAGACTGGAAGGACTTCTGCGAATACGAAGAGTCACTCAACCAAGCGGTCGCCGATCAGCGTCTGGCGGTGCTATGCACCTACCCACTCGCCGCATGCGGAGCTGGTGAAATCCTGGATGTGGTGCGAACCCACCAGTTTGCAGTAACCAAGCGGCGCGGCGGTTGGGATGTAATCGAAACCGCGGGACACAAACAAGCGAAGGCTGAAATTAAACGCCTGAACCAGGAACTCGAGCAACGGGTCACGATGCGGACCATCCAACTGACCGCCCTCAATAGCGAACTGACAAAGGAAGTACTCCAACGAAAGCGCGCCGAGGAGGCGCTGCTGCGTAGTGAGGCCTATTTAGCGGAAGCACAGAGAGTGAGCCACACCGGCAGTTTCGGCTGGAGTGTTTCCAGTGGGGATATCGTTTGGTCAGACGAAGCGTTTCGAATTTTTGAATACGACGTGGCCTGCAAGCCTTCCTTGGAACTCGTGATGCAACGAACCCATCCCGAAGACAGAGCGTTTGTCCAGAAAACAATTGATCAAGCCGCGCGGGATCGGAAGGGTTTTGATGTGGAACATCGGCTGCTGTTGCCGGACGGCTCGGTGAAATACGTTCGAGTTCTGGGTCATCCTTCAACCAATGATGAGTCGGGAAACTTTGAATTCGTCGGAGCAGTGATGGACGTCACCGAGCGCAAGCGGGCTGAGGCGCTGCGCGACGGAGAGAGCCGCATTCTGGAAATGATAGCCCGCGATGCTCCGCTGGAGGAAACACTCACGAAGTTGGTGCTGGTAGTGGAAGCGCAATTTGCCGGGTTGCTTTGCTCAATCCTGCTCCTTGATGAGGACGGGCAGCACTTGCGGCACGGCGCTGCCCCGAGCCTTCCTCGGACCTACACCGAGGCCATTAATGGCCTTGTGATCGGACCCAAGGCGGGCTCATGCGGCACCGCCATGTACCGCAGAGAACCGATCGTCGTCACTGACATTCTTCAAGATCCGCTCTGGGAGGAGTACCGACAAGTGGCCGAGCCCTATGGGTTTCGCGCCTGCTGGTCTACTCCCATCCTTGCGCATTCGGGCAAAGCACTGGGCTCATTTGCTATGTATTACCGCGAACCGTGCAGTCCGAGGTCCGCTGAGACTCACGCTCTACAAATGGCCACTCACCTCGCCGGCATCGCCATTGAACGCAAGCTGGCGGGTGAAGAGCGCGAACGACTGCGTCAGGTCCAGACGGAGCTCGCACACATGAATAGGGTGACGACGATGGGCGAGCTAACCGCTTCCCTGGCGCACGAGATCAAGCAGCCGATCACCGCAGCAGTCACCGACGCCAGGACCTGCTTGCGCTGGCTCGGGAGGGACAACCCCGACGTGTCAGAAGCGCGCGAAGCCGTCTCGAGAGTGGTAACAGATGTAACCCGCGCGGCCGAAATCATTAGCAGAATCAGCCTGCTGTTCAAGAAGGGCGGCCTGCAGCGGGAGTTAGTCGATATAAATGAGCTCATTGGAGAAATGGTTGTCCTGCTGCGTAACGAGGCCGCCCGATACTCAATTTCGATCCGCGCCAACCTCGCCGAGGGCCTGCCCAAAGTCTTGGCAGACCGTATCCAGTTGCAACAGGTATTCATGAACCTGATGCTCAATGGGATCGAAGCCATGGAGAATATGGGCGCCATAGGTGAACTTACAATCAGCTCCCAGCAAGCCGAGGCTTCTCAACTGCTGGTTTCGGTCGGCGATACAGGCGTGGGGATGCAGCCAGACGAGGGCGAGAAAGTCTTTAATGCCTTCTACACCACCAAGGATCAAGGCACCGGCATGGGATTGCCGATCAGCCGTTCCATTATCGAATCGCATGGCGGCCGAATGTGGGTCGCGCCCAACTCCGGTCGGGGTTCAATCTTTCAGTTCACGTTGCCCTGCGAAGTCATCGCGCATCAGGCTGCCTAGTCAGGCTACCTGCTCAGTAGCCGCACGAAATGTTGTTGGATGTTGCACGAACTATCGCGGAGTTATCTGACCATCGTCAACGATTTGTCGCGAGTACATCCCCTTTTATAGTGCGCTCAGAACCCAGTCAATGAGTACAAATCGCCGAAGTGTCAGTCGGCGAGGCGATGTTAGGATTGTCGGCATTGATTCTCTCGGGGAGGCGGTCAGCATGTTCGAGCTTGCGCACCAGCGCTTGACCTTTGCTTTTGCGGGATGTGCTGTGTTGGTTTGCACTCTGCTCGTCGCCAATGTGAGCGGACAGACGGCCTCGCCCACCGTAAGGGGCGATTACGCGGGAGTGCTTGGACCGCTGCATCTCGTGCTCCACCTGCAACGGGACACAGCGGGCAAATTGAGCGGTTCCTTAGATAGCCTTGATCAAGGAGCGCGCGGGATTCCATGCAGTGATTTCGTTCTATCAGGAGCGCAGTTCAGCTTTAATGTCCCTGCTGTGCACGGCAATTACAGTGGAACGGTGAGCGCGGATGGCAAGACGATTACGGGAACCTGGGACCAGGGAAGGCCCATGCCTCTGGTGCTGACTCAAACCACGACTCAAACCACAACTGAACCTGCGTTTGTTGCGGCGGAGAAGCCGTCGCCGGTTGATGGTGATTGGAAAGGCGCCCTCGACACTCCCGGTGGGCAGCTGCCTACGGTAATTCACGTGAAAAGCGATCGGTCCGGGAAGGAGTACGTTGCGTTCGATAGCCCATCTCAGCATGCGTTTGGCCTGGCTGGCGACAACGCAACGCTGAAGGGCGATCAATTCTCTTTCGACCTACCCATCGTGCACGGGCACTACGAAGGCAAGTTGAGCGCGGATGGTAAAACCATCACGGGGACATGGAATCAGGGCGCGCCCTTGCCCTTGAACTTTACGCGTACTGAGCCCTTTATCGCGGCGGAGAAACCGTCACTGGCCGACGACGACTGGACAGGAGTGCTCCAGACCAAAGATGGTGTGCTTCGTGTGGCCATCCATGTAAAGAGTGACAAGGGTGGCAAGGAATACGTGAGCCTGGACAGTCCAGATCAAGACGCCAAGAATCTCGAATGCACGGACGCCGTGCTCAGCGGTCGAAGGTTTTCATTCAAGGTGCCACAGGTACGCGGCTCGTATGCAGGTACGATGACCGAGGATGGCAAATCCATCGAAGGCAGTTGGACGCAACAAGGCAGTTCGATGCCTTTGCGCTTCGATAAGGCCTTGAGCGATGCTTCTGCGCCGACTGCCCCAACTGCCCCGACTGCCGTGCAATCTGCGCCACTGACGCTGCCTGAACTAAAGGCAAAGCTGGACGCTGAGTTGAAGCCGCTGGTGGGAAATCCGGCGCTTGCGGGCGCAAGCGGGATCGGGGTGGCGATCGGCGTATTTGAACGGGGAGAGCAGCGGGTGCTGACCTACGGCGTGGCGAAAGAGGACTCGCTATTCGAGATTGGATCGATAACCAAGACATTTACCGGCCTGATCTTGTCGGAAATGGTGGTGGACAAGAAAGTTTCTTTAGATACTCCGGTCCGGGAGTTGCTGCCTCCAGGAACCGTGGCTAAGCCGACGGGACCGGAGATCACGTTGCTGAGCCTGGCGACGCACCACTCAGGAATGGCACGCATGCCAGACAATTTTCATCCGGCGGATCCGGCAAATCCATATGCGGACTACACAGAGAAAGATCTTTACGAGTTCATTGCCAAGACCGGGCTGGCACTTAAGCCGGATGCCAAGTTCGAATACAGTAATGTGGGCATGGGGTTGCTGGGAGACGCACTAGCACACAAGGCGGCCGAAACCTATAGTGACCTGCTGAAACAGGATGTCTTAAGTCCGCTGCACATGGGGCATACTTTCATCGTGCTGCCGCCTGCCGAGCAAGCTAACTTTCTGGCGGGACACAATGGCATGGACAAGCCGGTTCATGCGTGGGATTTGGATGCGATGGCTCCGGCGGGCGGGATCCGGTCGGATGTGCGCGATATGCTCAAGTATATGGCGGCGCAGTTGCATCCACCCGCAGGAACCGTGGCACAGGCAGTTGAGTTGCAGCATGAGGTACGTGCGGACATGGACGGCGCGAAAATCGCCATCAATTGGATGTTCGATCCGCGCGACGCCAATTACGACCACGCCGGAGGGACAGGAGGATTCACCTCCTATGCTTTCTTCAATACGAAGGACGACGTTGCCAGCGTGGTGCTAGTGAACCGATCGAGTGGGCTGGCGGAGAGCTTGGGAGCGCAGATTGCCGAATTGCTGGAGGGTTTGCCGGTGCATCCGATTCGGCGTTAAGCGCCTCCCTGAAAAGTGGCTCGTTGTCCTCCCTAAGAATTAAAAAGTCAGCGCCGCGGTTCTTAAGTGACGTAGGCAGTAGTTTGCAGGCTCCTCTGAGATTGGCGGCGCCCGTGTTCGCAAGCAGTGATGGAGAGCAAATGGAACGGAAAATCCTCTCTGTGATCGGGTGCTTGATGTTATGCGCCTCGGTAGTTCCCCAGGAGCAGCCGCGGGAATTGAGGGGCGGTGGCCACTTGCTCGGCGAGACCGCCGTGCAGTTCTTCTCCGAAGGAATTGTTGTGGATATGCTACGAGCGTGCCAGGGAAAAGACTGGAAAAGTGTGAACCGGCTGTCAAAGAATGCGAGCAGTGCGTCTAAAACCAACGCAAAGGATTATTGTGCGAAAGAGATGCTCGCCAAGGAACAAGCAACGAGCGGGACGCGTCTGGAATACGATGGCCGCGGTGACGAGGAGACCATGAGAGCAGATACGTTCACCTTCGACGGCGGCCATTTGGTTAAGATAGACATGGTCTACGTCGCCCCGAGCGCGAACATTCAAGGATATCGTCCGAAGACCTTTGGCGAGCTCTTCGCCGGATTGCGGGAAGCCTACGGAGCACCGTCGAAAAGCTACAGCGAACCGGTGGTAAACATTTATGGCGTAAAGTACGACGCGCACCGCGCCGTGTGGATGGACAATCAGAACGTAATCAGCATCATCGAACAGCCCGGCGAAGGCGGCCGGACGGAAATAATCGCAGAAACACTTTCGGAGTTCAATCGCTCCGCACAAGCACCGAAGACCGCGAACCCTCTGCAATAACCGAGATCTCCTCTTCACAGGTTACGGGGCAAACTAGAAGTTATGTCCTTGTTTTAAAGTGGGTTTGCCCGACGAAGAGATCGATTGTTGATGTAGCACGCCATAGCACTCAAAACCCCGCGAAACTCCTGTCCGCCAGTTTTCCTTCGCCGAAAAATTCTTATCTCCTCCGTTTCGTGAGGGAATCTCCCCCGAAATCGAGCTTTAAAGTGAGCAGTAGAAACACCAAATTCAAACCAACTTAAAAGGAGACCTACCATGAAACGCACGAAAAGCTTCGCTCTCATCGCCTCTATCCTGCTGTGCCTTGCCGCTTTCGCATCGTCCAGCTTCGCCGCCAATCCTCTGGTCAACCCTCGCGGCCCAGCCGTCGATGCCAAGGGCAACCTCTGGAGCACGAGGATCGTGCTTCTCAATCCATCGACAGAATCGCTCATTGACCAACTGCCAAAACGTTTTGAATGACCTCGTGTCGCCAGTTTGCGCAGGCGGTTTCAGGAGTCAAAGTGTTCGAGCGCATCGAGAGTGTCTCATCTGCGTTCAGACCTATGCTGCCAGCGAGAGACCCTCGAACGCCTCAATTTGACGCGAGAGCTTTAGCGGCGCAAGCTCGAGCACGCGCCAGCAATAGCTCCACCTCGCGTGAATTGCGCGTCATGGACGCAGCGCGTTCGAACTCAGCCTGAGCCTCCGTATTGCGGTTGAGTTTCTGCAGAAGATCTCCGCGCACGCTTGGCAAAAGATGATAGTGCTGGAGCGAGCGCTCCGTCACTAGAGCGTCGACAAGTTCCAGGCCGGCCGCAGGCCCAAAAGCCATGGCGACCGCCACGGCGCGATTCAACTCCACAACCGGGGACGGTGCAATCTTCGCCAGAGTGCCATAGAGCTCGACAATCCGCCGCCAATCGGTTTCTTCTGGCGTGCCGGCGCGCGCGTGGCAGGCGGCGATTTCTGCCTGCAACACATACGGTCCGGGGGCTGTGCGAATTTCCTGCGCGCGTTGCAAAGCGGCTAGGCCGCGATGGATCAGAAGCTGATCCCACTGTGCGCGATTCTGATCGAGCAGTAAAATCGGTTCGCCTGCCGGCCCCACTCGGGCTTTCGAACGCGACGCCTGAATCTCCATCAGCGCGACGAGGCCATGAACTTCCGCCTCACCGAGAGCCAACTCAGCCACAATTCGGCCCAGCCGAAGTGCTTCTTCGCAGAGAGCGGGTCGGATCCAGTCGTCTCCTGCAGTGGCGGAGTAACCTTCGTTAAATATGAGGTAGATTACTTCCAACACGGACGACAATCTTTTGGCCAACTCGGCGCGGCACGGAACTTCGTACGGAACCTGCTTTTCCACTAGCGTGCGTTTTGATCGCACGATGCGTTGCGCGATCGTCGCCTCGGGAGCGAGAAACGCTCTTGCGATTTCCGCGGTGGTCAGGCCGCCGAGCAATCGAAGGGTAAGAGCCATGCGGCCTTCCGCGGGGAGCACCGGATGGCATGCCGTGAACACCAGGCGCAAAAGATCGTCTCCAATGTTGTCGTCGAGAACGGAATCGAAATCCGGCACAGCCATCTCTCTCTCTTCGAACTCGCGGCCGAGTTCTTCGTGTTTCTGCTTTAGGCGGGCGTTTCGGCGGAAGTGGTCGATGGCGCGATTTTTCGCCGCAGCCATGAGCCACGCGCCGGGTTTTTGTGGGATGCCCGATGCCGGCCACTGCTCCAGCGCCGCCACCAGAGCGTCCTGCGCCAAGTCTTCGGCGAAGTCGATGTCGCGGACGATTCTAGTCAGGCTGGCGATCAGCCTGGGAGATTCCATTCTCCAGACTGCGTCGATCGTTCGATGGAGATCGGTAGTCGTCACTTCTACCGATCACATCACCTTTGCATCCGATGCGCAAGCGGAAGCGCGTGCCGTAGTGGTGCAGTTTGATTGTCATCCTGTCTCAGGAGTCAGTTCGGCGCCGAAATCCTCCCCCTCGAATACCTGCCGGATCTCGACTTCCGACTCGCCCTCATGCGGATTCGGGCAGCGCTTCACCCACTCAACCGCCTCTTCCATTGATCGAACCTGCCATATCATGAAGCCGGCGATGAGCTCTTTGCTCTCGGTGAACGGGCCGTCGATCACGCTGCGCTTATCCCCGGAAAATCGAACCCGCTTGCCCTTCGAACTCGCCTGCAGACCGCCGAAGGCCAGCAGCACCCCCGCCTTCACCAGTTCCTGGTTGAACTTGCCCATATCCTCCAGCCTCTTTTGTTTCGGCAGGATGCCGGCTTCAGATTCTTTCGTGGCCTTGCCGATTACCATGACTCGCACTTGAAGCCTCCTTTGTGGCTCAGTTTTCTGAGCTTCTACTCTCACGTCGAATGAATGGGGACAAGATCGACAAAGGTTTTAAACATTTCTTGCGTAGCTTTTCTCTGACGATGGTTTGTTCGGGCCGTTGGCTTTGGAGGGCGTTGTCGAAGGCTGAATATGGCGGAGGGATTCGAATCCGCCCAATTATTTAAATCGAACGACTCACAGAGCACAGACCTCGCTTTGTCGTCTGTCAGTTTTGCCAGTGGCGGCAGGAAGGATTGCCATCCGTTGAAAACGACTTTCGCCCCTCGTAGCATCGAATGCAGGGATCTAAGAAAAGGCTGTTGGGCAGAAATCTCCGCCGCGATTATCGAGGCGGAGATGGATCGTATGTAATTGTCTCCAGAACCGCGCTTGTCTTACTGCCTTGGTCGGGGCTCAAGGACATACTTTTCCTATTCAATAGCCGTTGCAACTCGGCATATTTCGACTGCCGCTCATCAGGTCTGACCTTAGCGGAGACCTCGAGAATGCTACCGGCTGGCCATTCCCACAGCTCCAGCGCAAGATTGCGGAACGGGGGCTGAGTTGTCGTTTCCCAGTTCCTGGACTTGATGTTGACAATTCTCAGCGTACGTTCCCAATCAATCGAGACCCTGGCGTCCCGTAGCAGTTTTTTCTGCGATGGGTTAAGCAGACTGAAAATGTCGACGCCCATTTCCGGCACCCGCCGTGTCTTGTACTTGCGCTTTACTGAGTAATCGCTGTCTTCTCCGGCTCCAGTCCGATTTACTTCACACGGAAAGTGAGCGCGCAAACTTGAGACGTCAATCTGCTTGCCGCCCTCCGGCACGCGTACTTTCACCGTGAGATCGTTATCCACGCCCTGCCTGACTCGCACGATCACGCCCTGTCTTTGGAGATCACGTGTGTCGGTGTCGAAGAAATATACTTGGCCTGCCGTCTCTTTTGCAAAAATGAGAGATGCGATCACTTTTTGGATGGTCGGCGGGGAAAGCAAAAGCTTGACTTCAGCTGAACACTTCTTTTCCGCATGCAAATGGGACCCCAGAAACAGGACAGCGCTAATAAAAGCGAATGCGCCCCTACAATGTTTCCAGATGCTCATTCTCTAGCGACGCGCACATGAGTCGACGCCGGGCGTTTCCTTCTAATCGAAAATGTCAACTAACTTCCAGGCATTCTGATTGAGATCCCACTGACAAGGCTGTGACGACACAACCAACCGGAGACTTTGCCTCCAGAGTCACGACTCTACCAAAAACTTCACCAAGCCCCGAAGCCAATAATTTTCCTCAACGCTTTTCGGGATCTCCGTGTAGAGCCAATTCTTCAGCTCCCCCGGTCTTGTGCTTCTCGAACTCAGCGAGCAGACCTTCGTCCGTCAGATCGAGAGGGTGCGAATGCTCCCAGTCGTGGTGAGCAATTTTTGTCAGGCGCTCGATCACATCATCATCTCGCACCTCGATGGCCAACTCTCTGCGGGTATCAAAGCTGCCCGGCGCCAGGTTGATAGATCCAACGATCGCGCGGACATTGTCACTGAGCAGCATCTTGGCATGAAGTTTGAGGTGTTTCAACTTGTGAATCTTGACGCCGACATCTTCCATCATGCGCATCCCTCCCACGGCCTCAACGAGCTTTTCCTTCTTGAGCTTGTGAGGTGGGCGCGCCATCACGTGAATCTTCACTCCGCGGCGCGCAGCCCGGACCAGCCGCTCGATGATAACTGCATCCTGATAGCGCTCATTCTGAAGAAAAATGGAATCCTTCGCCTCGTCAATAAATTGGGCGATGCGCTCCCGACCGTTACCGCAGCACCAGATCAGATGAGAGTGTTCGTCCCCCGAGAAGTTCTTGCGATTCCAGTCGGCTTCAAAACATTCGATGATTTCGGCCACTTCGTGAGCATTCGAAGTAACGATGGCATAGTCGCGGGTTTCGGTCAGGTTTTTTGTTTCCCAGTTCAAGGACTTCACGAACGCCGCCGTGTCATCCACGACCATTGACTTCTCGTGGGTCACGTCATACTTGGGATTGCTGTCGATGACCTCGACTCCGCCCGCCTCAAGCTTCTTGCGCGACTCCGCATTTTCCGATTCGCCGTCGCGGCGGGCGGGATTCAGCATGATCCGCACCTTTACGCCGCGCTGCCTCGCGGCAATCACGGCCTTCAAGAGGGACGGATCCGAGAAAATGAACATCTTGACGCGCAGTGAGTTTTTCGCGCCGTCGATAGCAGCAAGAATCGGCTTGGCGGAATCATCGGGTAGCACAATTAAGGAACGTGACATACATCCTCCCTATCGAATTCATCCCGCGCATGCCGTTTTTCTGCCGCTCTGATAGTCGTAACGATTTCTCAACTACCGCGTGGCGAGCTTTGGGGATTTCTGTGTTGCGTCAGGCCGGCGAAGGATGAGAACCCCCGCCGGCCCAATCGCTATCGGCTTGCAGTTTGGCGCACTACAAAACGAGCTACTTACATGGCTCCCGCCACGCCGCGATTCACCACTACCTTGACGTCCACTCGCCGATTGTCCGCGCGTCCGTCGGCTGTCTCGTTGGGGGCTGCAGGATCAGCAATGCCCATCGCACCCGGGGCTACGATGTGCCTCAGAGGAACACTGCAGTTCTGCAGCAGGTACGCGACCACCGCTTGGGCGCGATCCATGCTCAATTGCTGGTTCATGGCGGCATTGCCCGACGAGTCGGCATACCCTTTTACCTGGATGATGTAGCCCGTCAAACCAATCGCGGCCTGCGCCAGAAGCGACAAAGCGGCTTTATCGCTATCGGAGATTGTGTCTTTTCCGCTGGCGAAGTAAACGGTTGCTTTCGCTTTGGTGTCATACTCCGAAAGGTCGTTGAAGCGCTGTGTCGTCGCCTGAATTTCCACTTGATTGACCGCGATGTCCCCCGCGTTCGCATCGCTGGCTGCTTGATTGGCCGCGCCCTGTTGCTGGTTGGCGGCTACCCCCTGTGCGTTAGCGGCTACGCCCTGTTGGTTGGCTGCGATGTTGGCCATGTTGGTCCCTTGCTGCTGCTTCGTCGGATCCAATCCAGCCTGAATCGTTTCGGCCAGGAGCAAGGCGTCCTTGTTGAGGTTGATGGTCTTGGCAACTACCCGGGCGTCAGTGCCGGTGCCTTCGACTTCAATCTTCAGGCCCGGAATCAAAGCGGTGACTGATTGCTCCGAATGACGCAGGCCCAAGCCCTTCGGCATCTGAACCTTCGTATCGTCCGTCAATGCGACGATCACGTTGGTTGACGTCTTGAGATTCTTCACCGTCAGATTTTCTCCGTCTCTCCCGGTGATCAGTCCACTGAATTTGACTTTCTTGCCGTCCGATGCGCCGTACGCCAATCCGGCGCACAGGATCCACAGCAATGCGGTGCGGGCTACGATCCATCTGCTGTTTTGCTTCATAGTAATTGTCCTTTCGGTGGCTGTCCTTCTTGACTTCCCGCGATCCGATTCATACCGGCGAAGCACAAGTCGTGACGAAGGGGATGTTAAGCAAATTCTTGATGCGTAGATACTGGCAAAACTAACAGCCGAGACTAACCCGCAAGAGTTTTGTGAAGACGAGGCCGCGAAACATTGTTGCCAACTGGTGAGAAAAAATCGGGCGCGAATATTCCGACCTTCGTCCTGATCTGGAGCAGATCGAGAGATCCTTAGAATTTGGTCAGTTCCTGCCCGCCTACGCTGTTCCAGCCGTCACCAGGGTTGTACTCCGCCATGGCTACGGCGACGCTTTCCGTCTTTTCGCCCAAATCCTTCTGGTAGACGACGCCATCAGTGCCGACAATGAAGGTCATAATTCCCGAGTTCCTGTATTCCGCGGGGTACGCGATAACTGCGAATCCGCCTGTCATCTTTCCGTTCGCGATGTAATCTTTGACGCCGCCTTGCGCCTTATCGCCCTGTTTCGTCAGTATCTGGAAGTAGTAGCCGTTGAACGGTTGTGGCTTGTTGCCCGCATTGGTGTAACCCACCGCCTTGGCGAAGTCGCCAAGCTCGCCCAGCGGACTGGGAGTCTGACCTTGCGAAGCCTGCCAGTACAATCCGTCTTGCTTGCCTTCGTCGCTGACGAACTTTTGGGCGTATTGCTTAGTGTTGTCTCCATCGTGAGTCGTGCTGAAGTATTCCCGTTGCGCATCGGCAATAGCACCGCACGCTGCGATTGCAGTCAACTCGCCCCTGCCAATACGGCGCGCAAGGATCTCATCCTTACCTGCCGCAGTGTCAAAATACCACTGGCCCGATTGATTTCGTCCTAAGGGAACTGGAAATGGATAATTGTCCGCGCCAACGTACAGCATCTCGCCGCCAGCTTTGATCTCGCGCCAGCGATTCATCTGGTTATATGCAGCGACGAAGTTCTCCAACGCAGTCTTGTCCTTTACCGCATCTCCGGAGAACAGAACCTCCTTGGCATCGGGGCCGAAGATTGCAAGCAAAGCATCCTGATTGCCTGACTTCGCCGCTTCGAGGAACGCTGCCCCTGCGGCTGCCGGCGACGCGAATGTTTCTTGAGCCGGTTTCGGCGTCTCCGACTTGTTACACGAGGCCAGCGAGAGGGTCAGCACGAACAGCGCCAGCCCTGTAGCCTGGATCTTATGGTGCCAAGTGAAGCGTGACATACGCACTCCTCCAAACTCCTGGTTCCGTCCTCTTTGTTCGCTGCAGATTTCGCGGAACGTCAGCGACGAAAACCGCCCCCGCCGCGATCCCCACCGCTGAATCGGCCACCACCGAACCCGCTCGAAGCCATGCTCCCCCAGCCGCGACTACTGTCTGCTCTCGACGACCAGCCGCCGGAGCCCCCAAGCCCGCCGGAGTGTCCTTCCATGCCACTGAAGGCCGTTGATTTTCCGCCGCCCCAATTGTCGTGTTGTGCCCACGAACTGGATCCCGAGGGATGATTGGCGCTGAAGTTCTGAGCGCTCTGCCGGTTCACGTTAACCGTGTTTCCGCTGACGTTTTTGTTATAAGAGTTACCACCGCCTCTGTAGCTGTTGTAGTTGTTCCCGCTATGGTTGTAGCCATTGTTGTAGCCATAGCCGCTGTGGTAGCCGCCGTTGTAGTAACCGCCGTGCCATGCTGAATTGCCGTAGTAGCTCCCGCCGTGATACACCACGGCCGTTCCGTGCCAGCCACAGTTCCAGCTGCTATACCCCCAGCCACAGCACCCGCCGCTCATCATCGCCCCAACCGCGATCCCGGCTCCGAACGAAAGCAAGCTGGCCGCTACCATGTCACCAGTGGAGTAAGCCGGCGCAACATAGCTGGGCACCACATAGGGATAGCCGTAAATCACAGCCGGGTTATATTGCGGGACATAGACGACCTGAGGATTTGCCGATTGAATAACGATCGTCTGCGGCGTCTGTTGCACAACCGTGATCTGCGGACTGGACTGGAGATTGCCTTTTGCTTTGGCCTGCGCGCGCAGAGTCTGGATGGCTGCCATCACATCCGCCGACTGATTGTGATATGCCTCTCCCAAGGAGGACGTCCAGGTAAGATTCTTCGCTAGATTGTCGAGCACTGAAGGAAATTGTGTGAGCGCTTTCACACTCGGATCCCACGATTGCTGGTCAACCGCTTGCATCAGAGCATTTCCCGTTAGGTTCTTGTTTTGCTGCAGCCAGTAGTCGGCAACGGCGACCTGATCCGGGAAGGTCGCACCCGCAAGAATCTGGGCCACCAACGCATCGGGATACAGTGCGATGGGCGCGACCAACGCTTGCAGGTCGCTCGTGCTCAACGGGGCAGGTTCCGTAGGACTCCGGGAGTCATTCGCGGGCGGTGGGCCCGAAGTTTGGAATCCGTACAAGATCTGTGGTGAAACGGTGGCCAAAATGAAGCTAAGCGCCGCCGAAAGGATTTTCTCGGTTTGTTTCGCGTTCATATAACTGCTCCAAGTTGAGGTCTTTCGCCAATGGATGTCGTTCCGTCCGGGGCGTTTCCCTGAAACCTGCGCGGTTACGACGTTCAGTTGCCATTTGTGACGATGAACTCAGCATTCGCTGTTCCGCACATCCCGTAAGTCGCACCTGATTGGCAAGCTCCCGCGGAGTACTTAAAGCATCCCGGCCGCTTCGCTACAACAGAAACGGAGCGATCGGAGCCGCCGATGATGGCGCCCGGCGGCTCAAACGGAGACGCTGGCCCGACATCGACAACAAAGCCGTTATCCTTCCCCGTGCTGTTCCAGGTAACGGTCGTTCCGACCTTTACGCAGAAAAGCGAATTACCTTTTGGGTTCGGAATGCTGGGAGTGGCGGACGCGGAATTCGCAGTCTTTTTCACATCTACGCTGCAAGGGTTAGTAGCCGATCCGCATGTGTTGGCGCTCGTACACAATTGCGCCGGATTTACCTCCGCGCAGGCGTACTTGTTGCTCTTCGACTGAGCAGTTGCGTTGCTCAGCAACAGCAGAAGCGCCAGACATGGCCAGCTACAACTGATTTTGAAATACTGATAAGCTTTCATATTCCGCCTCAAGATTCTCCGTTCAGCGCACGGAGGAGATCCGAATTACGTCGACCCGGAATGGCTTACGAATAGCGTCGCGGCTCGGACTGACCCGCTAATTGACGCCGGGCGTTCCCTGCCAATCGAGAACGTCAACCAGTTTCCATGGGTTCTCTCGCAAGTCCCACTGCAATTCCCCTTGGCTGTCGATGACAAGCTGAGCTGCCGGATACAGGACGCCAGTGCTCTTACTCTTATCCTGATCGTTTAATTCGAGCACGCCCGCGGTGAGGTTGAAGGATTGAGACTGAGTGTCGAAGAACGCTTCGCCGAATCTGATCTGGCGATTGGTCACAAAGATAATCTTTCGTCCCGTCGGCGTCGGCATCATCCTGATAAACGAGCAGTCATTCCCGAGCGTGCCAGTGATTTCGACGTGGCCCACTGCCTTCATTCTCTGCAGGGCGTTTACCAACCCCTGGTTCTGGCCCTTCTGGTACGCCTGGATCAGTATCTGTCTGTCTGCTGGAGTCGAAAATTGGTAGATGTTCAATGTCACTCCAATATTTGCCCCCAATTGCGTGCCCGTGCCGAAAGCCGTGGCGTCGATCGTTTCATTCTTTTCTCTCGCGATACCGAGAGTGCTTACCACCACGAGCAATCCCAACAGAAGTGCAGTGTGACTCACTGCCTTTGCGATCTTTACTTGTCCGTGCATAAGCTCCTCCGGTCCGATGAATTTGAGCTGCCTTACTGCGGTATGGTTATTTCGAGGGATGCCGCGATTGCACACGCTGTGTTCTTCTCGGCGTCCTGATTGGCGATCTCTACTCCGGCAGCATCACCGACAGTCATGGCTTGCACAACTGTCAATTGTGACAGCGTCGCGAAAACGCTTGTGGAATCTGAACTGATCATGGTGCTGCGGCTTCTGGGGTTGCTTCAATAATGACCGCTGCGCCGGGTCGCACCGGGGACACGACATAGCAAGGCAACGCGTTCTGCCAAGGCAACGTGAGAGAAGGAAAGTTCTTGGCGTAAGTTAATGCGTACTTCATATCCACGAAGCGACCGTGCGAATCGAATATGAATCGCCGTGAAATGTTTTCCAGCGTGTCGTCGCATTTCTCGTCCCTTACCGCTGTAAGGTTGTAGAACTTCGAATAATCGAGGCCCACGTTCGGCAAGTGGGGCTGATAGATGAGAAATGTGTTTGACACGGTCACAAATTGCGTCCCGAAAGGTGAGAACTGCTGGAAGATATAGGTCTGCTGATTTAAACCAAAACCAGTCACCGGAGGGCCGTCCACTTGGGCTACAAACCTGCCGGTCAATGACGGCGGTGGCTGTTTGCGAGAGCTCGCGCCAGAATCAATCGCAGTGATCGCACAAACAATCAGAAGGAGCGTGAATACCGTAACCAGCCAAGGAGTTAGTTTTCGATTCATCATCTCTGTTCTCCTCGGTCGCTGCCGCTGGCGCCGGTTCGACATCGCGTCGATTAATCGGATCAGGGACGACATCTCAGGCAGCTTTCGCTGCTTTCTGATACTCCTTCGACGGGCAGTTCGCGTCGTAGGTCATCTGCATCTGCCGAAGTTTGAGCACGCCGTAGAACACGGTAACCGCCATGGCAACAACCAGAATCGCGCCGAACCTCTTCTCCATGCCGTACGCACCCTCGCGGTTGGCGACATAGCTGGCAACGATCAAGCCGAAAATGCCGATGTTGATAGCCCAGTTCACCGGCCTCGACACGACGTAGTGTAGGGTGCCAAAGCCGGCGAGCTGGTAGAGCATGAACGGCAAGATCGCAACCATCGGTAGCAACTCGGAGGCACCCAGTGAGAGGTCAACAGAGCCGGGGGCCACAGCGTGCAGCAGCCGGCTGTGCGCCAGTTGATGGAACAGCGACGGAATCGCACACAATAAAGGAACCACCGCGAGCAACTCGAGCACCAGTGACCCGCTCCAGGCGCCGATCTGCGAGGAATGGTCGGAACTTCCACCGGATGATTGCGCGCCGATGTATAGTCCACCGACAATGGCCGCCGTACTGGACAGCATTAGCAGCTCCACCGTGATGCCAAACGCCTCCGGTTCGCCTGCCTTGAGCAGGAGCATGGCCAGGAAACCGGGGGTATAGAACATCACGCGCACGAGTTTTGCCCAAACCCGCTCGTCGCGTTCCGGCGGAAGAATTGGGAGTGCAAGTCCATCGATTCCAAGAGTGGGTCTAGCTTTATCTTTCGACATTCGGGTTCCCTCAAGGTCCAGACAAGGCTTCAGCTTAAAGAGCATTATGTGTATCAGAAACTGTCAAAAGTTACAGGTGCAGGCGTTTAACACAGAAGGGCACTTCAGTTGGAGTTGAGGCCTCGTTTCAATGAAAGACGGATCTTACAACTGTAAGAAGTGAGGTCCTAAACGGGCATACTCTGCCATGTCGTACTTTAAGCGCAGATCGCGGACTTCAGTACAGGAAGACCGACGCGCCGCAATAGGTCCTGGA
>Ga0187871_10001889_pt1 | contig 17707 bp, 10 predicted proteins | sample June2016WEW_16_1_FD_132988 | JGI IMG/M metagenome (GOLD analysis project Ga0187871, IMG submission 132988) | Peatland microbial communities from SPRUCE experiment site at the Marcell Experimental Forest, Minnesota, USA - June2016WEW_16_10 | ecosystem: Environmental > Terrestrial > Soil >...
CCGGATGGACGGTATCCGTCACGCGCGCCGCCCGCTCACCGGGCCAGCCTCAGAACCTCAGCCGCCGGCTGCGCGTTCGCCCGCGCCGGGCCATAGGTGGCGAGATGCACGTCCCCCGGGCGGGGCCCAGAGCGGCAGCCCCATCCACTAGTCAGCTTCACTAGAGATCTCCCTTCCCGGCTTGATCCTTGGCACTTCAGGCCATTCCCCGTGGTCCCAGGACGCTCCGGTGCCCTCGGGCCGTCTAGGCTGTCGCTGCCTGCCTAGCCAGAGCCGCTAGTCGGCGTTGCCTAGCCAGCGCCGCCCAGTCGGCGTTGCCTAGCCAGCGCCGCCTAGCCAGCACCGCCCAGTCTGCGCCGCCCAGTCGGCCGCGGCGGTCTCGTCGCCGGGCTGACCGACCGGCTCTGGCTTCGGCCAACAGTATGGGAATTCTGGGGGAAAACTAACAGTAAAGTTTCCTATTAGATAGGCTTTGTTGCCAGATTGAAACAGATTAAGCCAGGTGCCCCGTCCGTCCGCCGCTGCTGGCGGCCCGGCGTGACCCTGGCCAGCCGGCTCCTCGCCGTGTGCGAGCAGGTGCTGGGGGGACGTCATGCGACGGAGGGAAGGCATGGAGCAACGGCCTGGGACGCCCCGGCTGCTGCGGGAGCTGAACGACCGGGCCGCCCTCGAGCTGCTGCTCGGCGGCGGACCGATGACCAGGGCTCAGGTAGGCGAGCGGACCGGGCTGTCCAAGGTGACCGCGTCACAGATGCTCTCCCGGCTGGAGGAACGCGGCCTGGTGACGACGGTGGGGGAGTGGGCGGGCGGCCGCGGGCCGAACGCGGCGCTCTACGCGGTCGTGCCGTCCAGCGCGTATGTCGCCGGGCTGCACGTCGAGCACGATGAGGTCAGCGCCGGGGTGGCCGACATCACCGGCGAGGTGGTCACCCAGGTCAGCGTGGACCCCAACGGCGCCGCCAACCCGGCCGAGCTGGTCCGCGGCGCGGTGGCGGCCGCCTGCCGCTCGGCGGGCGTGGAGATGTCACAGCTCAACGCCCTGGTCATCGGAACGCCCGGCGTGCTGGACCCGAGCACCGGGGATCCGCCGCTGAACCCGCCCGCCTGGCACGAAGGGGGGCTGGAGGCGCTGCGCAGCGACCTGCGCCTGCCAGTGACGATCGAGAAGGACGTCAACCTGGCGGCCATGGCCGAGCGTGCGGTGGGCGTCGCCCAGGGCGCCGATGACTTCGTGCTGATGTGGATCGGGGTGGGCCTGGGGCTCGCCACCATCATCGGCGGGCGGCTGCACCGCGGCGTGGGGGGCGCCGCGGGCGAGATCGGGTACCTCCCGGTCCCCGGGGTGCCACTCCCGCAGGACGTGAGCCACCCGGCCACCGGCGCGTTCCAGTCCCTGGTGGGCGCCCAGGCGGTGCGGCCGCTGGCGGAGAGCTACGGCTTTCCGGCGCCCACGGCGGCGGCGGCCGTGCGGGCCGCGGTGGCCGCCGCCCAGGCCAGTGACAAGCGCGGCAGCGCCCTGCTCGACCAGCTGGCCGCCCGGGTGGCGACCGGGGCGGCGGCGGTCAGCGTGGTGCTCGACCCCGGTCTCGTCGTCCTCGGCGGCGAGGTGGGGCTGGCCGGCGGGACCGCGCTCGCCGACCGGGTGGCCGCGGAGGTGGGCCGGATCTGCCCGGCCCACCCCCAGGTGGTGCCGACCGGGGTGACCGGCCAGCCGGTCCTGTGCGGCGCCATCCTGGCCGCGGTGGAGCAGGCCCGCGGTAACCTGCTCGCCTCCGTGGCCGGTCCCTGAGCCCCGGTCACTTCCCACCAGTCAGGGGCAGGCCTGAGCTGGCCGGGTAGGTGGCACCATCCGCCGCGGGTGATCCCCGGAGTCCGGCGAGATGACAGGCTGGACATGCCTGAGCCGGCGGCAGTTCCCGTCTCGGTGCGCAGCGAAAGGGCCCTGGTCATGAACATGCCACCCGAGACCGCCGCCGGCCCGGTGAACCCGGCTGCAGTCGCAGGGCGGGGTGAGCACTGGTGGCCAGTGGCCCTGGCGATCCTGGCCGTGGCCGGCCTGCATGTGGTGCTGCCCGCGCAGTACCGGGTGAATCCCAGATGGGTGGTCCCCGTTGTCCTGCTCGTCTTGCTGGCCGTCCTGATCATCGGGGACCCGGGTCGCATCGACCGGCAGAAGGCCTGGCTGAGGGTGGTCACCGGCATCGTCATCGCCTTCATCACGGTCGCGAACCTGTTCTCCGCCGGCCGGCTGGTCGCCGAGATCCTGACGGCTAACAAGACGTTCGCGAACAACGCCGTCGGGCTGCTGGCTACCGGCGCGGTGATCTGGGCCACGAATGTGATCGCTTTCGGGCTCTGGTACTGGGATCTCGACCGGGGCGGCGCCGCCGCCCGCGCGCACCACCCCCGCGTGAGCCCGGCGTTCGTCTTCCCGGAGATGCTGCACACCGACTACGCGCCGGCCGCCTGGGTGCCGCGGTTTGTGGACTACCTGTCGCTGGCCTTCTGGACCGCCACCGCATTCAGCCCCACGGACACGTCCGCGATCAAGCCGTGGGCGAAGCTCCTCATGATCCTGGAGGCATGCGTATCGCTGGGCCTTGGCGCCCTCGTGATCGCCCGCGCGGTCAACATCTTGAAGACCTAGCGCATACCCGCCTGAAGACCCGAACTGGCCGGGGAGCAGTGCTCAGGCGCGATTCCCGCGGCCCGTACGCTGGGCCAGCCACTCCGCGTAGGACCTGGATTCCTGCGGGCCGGGCCGGAGCCCGCCGGGCAGGGCGTGAGTGAACACGAGTGCGGCGGTGGCTTCGAGTGTGCTCCGGTGCAGATCGGCGGGGCCGGTCGCCTCGAATCCCAGGGACCACCAGTCCTGGTCGGCCGTGTGGATCTCGGTGAGTTCCACCTGGCACCGCGGTTCGTGGCCGCGTTCCGGGGCACGAGCCACGATCTGCCCTCCGGCCAGGCAGAACTGGGTAAGGCGCCGCGTCTTGCCTACCGGCGTCCAGCGGGCCGGCTCACCGCTGTCCTGGCTGAGCGGGCCGCAGGGAGAGGACCACTTCTGCCAGGACTCCAGGCGCCCGCGGGCGCGGCCCGCCACATCGAGGCTTCCCGGGCTGCCGTGGTATGCCTTCAGCTCCAGCGCCCTGCCCCCGCGGATCTTCACCGAGAGCCCGCGCAACTGCGGGAGCAGGAGGTAGGTGTCCTCGCGTGATTCCGCCCTGGCCGCGAACTGCCCGAACCATCCGGCCACGGCGGCGTCCAGTCGCCCCGGGTAGATCCAGCGCACTTCGAGGCTCCGGACTCCTTCGGTGACCAGGCTGTCCGGCCGCCTCGTGGCGATCGTCACCTGCTCCTGCCCCGGTCCCGCCGGCCGGCCCGGCGGGTCCTGGCCGGGACACCGAGCAGGACCCGCCGGGCGGCCGGCTGCCGTGCGGCGCCCGCGTCCCTTCCGGCTGGTGGCGTTGCTGCCGACCCCCATGTGGCCCCCCAAGCTGGTAGCGCCGGAACCATGACTTCAGTCCCCCTATGCCCGTTACGCCACCGATCCCACCCTCGCGTGCTAGCAGGCAGCATCCTCCGACGTGCTGGCAGGCAGCATCCTCCCAACTGGGTGAGGGTGGCCCAAGCCCGCAAGCGTTGCCGTAATCCGCCGTCACTGCGGCTGCCAGGAATCCGCAGCCCGCGGTGAGGCCTCTTTACGGCCCGGCATAATTAGAATTATCACGATTTCCTTAGGCCTGACATTCATTTAGCTGGATAACAGTACAGGCCCCCAGAACGATTCTGTTACACTCAATTCAGTATTAAAAGTCAGCGAATCGGCCACGGTAACTAAGGCCGGATTTTTCCGGATATTTACCTTGCCGGGTTGCCTGCGTGTTGCGCCTGAGCTGACGGGCATTCGTCGGGGGACGTGGTTGGATTGCGCATTCTGATATTTCATGGATATCTCCTGCGGGGCACCGGGAGTAATATCTACAACGCGGAACTAACCCGGTGGCTGGTGAATGCCGGCCATGAGGTGCACCTGCTGTGCCAGGAAAAGAATGCGGCTGAATTCGATTTCGTGGATGCCGTCGGGCGTTGGCACAACGGGCGCCTGGGCGTCGAGGTTTCGCGTGAGCCAGTCCGGTGCACGGCCTACGTGCCGGACATCGGGGGCTTGCTTCCCGTCTATGTCGCCGATCGCTATGAAGGGTTCGAGGCCCGCACCTTCCCGCAGCTGACGGACGGTGAGCTCGAGCACTACATCGAGGCTAACGTCGCCGCCGTCGGCGATGTCGTGGCCGCGGTGGGGCCGGACGAGGCGCTCGCGAACCATGTCGTGATGGGCCCGGTGATCCTGGCCCGCGCGCTAGGCGGCCGGGTTCCCTATGCGGTAAAGATCCACGGCTCGGCGCTCGAGTACACGGTCCGGCCGAACGCCGACAGATTCGGGCCTTACGCCCGCGAGGGCCTCGCGGGGGCGGCCGCCGTGCTCGTGGGCTCCAGGCACACCGCCGAGAGCCTGTGGGAGGTCGTCCGCATGCCGGACCTTCCCGCGCGCACCAGGCTGCTCGGGCCAGGCGTTGATACCCAGAGGTTCCACCCGCGCCCGCCCCGGGAAGCCAAGAGCCGGCTGCGCGCGCTGGCGGCACGCCTGGAAGCAGACCCGCCAAGCTGGGGCGGGGAAGGCGACGCGGCGCAGGCTCTCCGGGCCGCCGACCCGACACGTGACCGGATCGTCAGCTATGTCGGGAAGCTCATCGTCTCGAAAGGGGTGGACTTGCTCCTCGCGGCGTGGCCGCTGGTCATCGAGCGCGTACCGGACGCCCGCCTCATGATCGCCGGCTTTGGCGCGTATCGTCACACGCTCCTCGGACTGACCCGCGCACTGGGCGAGGGTGACCTTCGGGCCGCCCGCGTCATCGCTCACCGCGGGCGGGAACTGGAGGGAGGGCCACCCGGTGAGCTTCATTTCCTGGCCGCCTTCCTCGACGGGCTCGCCGGGCCTGAGCGGGAACGCTACGTGAACGCTTCGCGGGCCGCCATGCAGCGCGTGCATTTCGCCGGGCGGATCGAGCACGATGATGTTTCCGAATTGATGTGCGTCTCCCAGGCCGTGGTCATTCCCAGCACGTTCCCCGAAGCGTTCGGCATGGTACTCGCGGAAGCCGCGTGCTGCGGTTCGGTGCCGCTGGCGGCAGCCCACTCCGGGCTAGCGGAAGTGACAGAATTGCTGTCCCCCGCTGTTCGCCAGGATCTTCGCGCTCAGCTGTCCTTCCGGCTGGGCCCGGGTGCCGTGCAGGAGATCGGCGACAAACTGGCCGGCTGGCTGCTGTTCACCGCGAATACGCCGGTTTCCTCAAGGCAGGCCCGCAAGGCCCTGACAGCACTTGCCACCGCCGAATTCGGTTGGCAGGAAGTGGCTGAGGGCGTCGCGTCGGCCGCGCGGGGAAGGCTCGCCGGCTTGCCGATGGTGCCGACCGGCTTAGGAGGGTGGCATCCGGGGGGCCAGCGCCGCCGGGCAGCCCGGCGGCCGTGTGAGCCCGCGGGGCGAGCGGGGGTCAGTCCGCCCGGGCAGTAGCGTCGTCTCCATGACTGGCCACGGCGCGAGCTCACCGTCGATGACCGTGCGGGCTCGCGAGTATCCGCTGGGCGCGGCCGTCAGACTGGCGCACCTTGACGATGACCCGCACCCCAGCCTGGCCCGGCTGCGCGCGGCCGAGCCGGTCTCCTGGGTGCCGGTCCTGGGCGGCTGGCTGGTGACCCGGCGCGACCTGGCCCTGGCGGTCATGCGGGACAGCGTGGCCTTCACCGTGGACGACCCGCGCTTCTCGACGGCCCGGATCGTGGGACCGAGCATGCTCTCGCTGGACGGCGACCAGCACGACCGGCACCGGCGCCCGTTCACCGGCCCGTTCAGCCAGGCCGCCGTGCACGAGCAACTGGAAGCGTTCGTGACCGCTGAAGCGGACCGGCTGGTCAGCGTGATGCGCCCGGCCGGGCGGGGCGACCTGAGCCGGGGCCTGGCCGCACCGCTCGCCGTGGCCGTCGTGGCCAGGGTGCTCGGGCTTGGCCAGGTGCCCCGGGGCACCATCCTGTCCTGGTACGACGCGATCGTCGGCGCGGTCTCGCAGCTGGCCGCGGACGACCCGGACGCGACGCTCGCGCCGTCGTCGGGAGTGACCGCAGGGATGGCGGCGTTCGGGCAGCTCAGCGACGATCTGCAGGCGGTCATCGAGAACGGCGCCGGGCCCTCACTGCTCGCGGACGCGGCCCGGCCGGCCCTGCGGACCACCCGCGGGCGCCGCGGGGCCGACGCCGGGGGTGCCGGCCTCAGCCCGGCACAGATCGTCTCCAACGCGGCGGTGCTCATGTTCGGCGGGATCGAGACCACCGAAGGGATGATCGCCAACGCGGCGTGGCATCTGCTCGGCCACCGCGACCAGCTGGGCCTGGTCCGCGCCGATCCCGGGCTGCTGCCGCAGGCCATCGAGGAGTCGCTGCGCCTCGAACCCGCGGCCGCCGTCGTGGACCGCTACGCTACCCGCGACGTCGAACTCGGCGGCGCCGCCGTCAGCCAGGGGGACCTCGTCAGGGTCTCGGTAGCCGGCGCCGGGCGGGACCCGGCCGCTTTCCCTGACCCGGACCGCTTCGACGTCCGCCGCGGCAACGCCGGGCAGAACCTGGCCTTCGCCCGCGGCCCGCACTTCTGCCTGGGCGTGCACCTGGCCCGGCTGGAAGCCCGTGCGGCGATCGCCGCCGCCCTCCGCCTGCTGCCCGGCCTGCGGCTCGACCCGGACCACCCGGCCGCCCCCCGGGGCCTGGTGTTCCGCAAGCCCCCGTCGCTGCCCGTGCTCTGGGACACCGTGCTCTGAGACACCGTGCTCTGGGACACCGTGCTCTGGGACACCGTGCTCTGAGACACCGTGCTCTGAGACACCGTGCTCTCGGACACCGGGGGCCTGCTAGCAGCCGCAGCTCTCCCGGCGGATCAGGCGGGTCGGCAGGACAACATCCCGCGGTTCCGGCTGGCCGTTGCGGACCAGCGACTCCAGGAGCTCGAACGCGGTGGCCCCGAGTTCCTGGATGGGCTGGCGGACGGTGGTCAGCCCCGGATGGAGCCGCCGCGCGACCGGGATGTCGTCGAAACCGGTGACCGCCACCTCGCCCGGCACGTCCACGCCGTGGCGGGCCAGCGTGTGCAGGGCCCCGAGCGCGGCCAGATCGTTGGCGCACACGATGGCCCGTGGCAGCGGCCGGCCCGCGCCGAGCAGCCCCCCGATGACCTGGGCTCCGCCGTCCGCGTAGTAGCTGCCCTGCCACTGCGGGCCCGCGGCGAGTTCCACGCCTGCGGCGCCGGCCTCGGCCGTCACCACCGCCCGGCGGGTCACATTGTCCGGGCTGTCCGCGACCCCGGACAGGTACCCGACCGCGGCGTACCCGTGATCCCGGATCAGGTGCCGCATCAGGTCACGCATGCCCGCCTCGCTGTCGCCGCGCACGCTGGCCGTGTGCGGCGTGGTGATCCCGGCCAGGTTGACCACCGGGATCTGGCGGCCCAGCCGGTCCAGCTGCCCTTCGTCCAGGACCAGGTCGTGCACGATCAGCCCGTCGCACTTGCGGGCCAGGGCCAGCATCCGCCGGCCCGCGTCGGCGTCCGTGGCCGCTACCGAGCTGATCAGCAGGCTGAACCCGCTGCGCTGCGCCGCCACCTCGATGCCCCGGTTGATGATGTCGGCGAACTGGAGGTTCTCGTCTTCCTCGGCGAACACCCCGCCAGGCGTCGCCTTGGGCACGCGCCGGTAGACGACCCCCACCGTCTCCTTGAGCTTGACGCTCAGCGCCCGGGCCGCGCCGTCGGGCACGAAGCCGAGCTCGGCTACCGCCCGGAGCACGCGATCCCGGGTGTCCGCGCGGGGGCTGCCGGTTCCGTTGAGCACCCGGGACACCGACGCGATGGACACGCCCGCGGCCGCGGCAACGTCGTAGATCGTGGGCGGGGCGCCGTTCACACCCGAAGCTTAGGAGACCTGGTACCCGACGCTGACGTCGCCCGCATCCAGACGCTCGACCGACACCACCGACGTCCTGGACGGGTCGCTGAACTTGAGCACCGTCTGGCCGGCGCTGCTGTCGACCACCACCGGGTTGTGCACCTGCCAGCCGCCATCCCAGACCGCCACCCGCAGCCGGGCGGACGGCAGGCCCTGTATCCCGTTGTCGCAGGCGAAACCGATCTCCTTGGCACTGCCGAACGGGATGGCGATCGTGGTGACGGCGCTGGCGCCGTTATTCAGGGACCCGCTCTGCACTTCGGCTTCCTCCTTGGCTGACGACGCTGAGTTGGCGAACGCTTTCAGGGCGGCGGTGTCCCCGTTGAACACATCCACGTCGACCGTGTTGCTGCCCACCCGGGTCGTCCCGTACTGGTGGAACGCCCAGGTCGACCAGGGCTGCGGCACCACCGGCTTCCCCGCCGGGGCGGACGGCTCCGCGATCCATAGCGGGTAGTGGCCCAGCCCGGCGCAGTTGCCCTGCTGGGCGAAGTCCAGGAACGTGTAGATGACGGGGGTGTGCCCGGTGGCCTGATGCACGTCCGCGCACCAGTTCCGGGCGTACTCCGACACGCGCGCCGGGCTGAGGTTGTCCGACGTCTCCAGGTCGAGGGCGAGCAGGTCACCGGCCTTCAAGCCGCGGGCCTCGACCACGGCCAGGAACGCCTGGGCCTCGGTGGCCGCCCCGTTCGACGGGTGAGCGAAGTGGTAGGCGCCGCGGACGATGCCGAGGTCGTTGGCCTGCTGCCAGTTGACGCCGAAATCGGGGTCCCGGATCGTCGTGCCCTCGGTCGCCTTGATGAACGCGAACGAAATCCGCCCCTTTACGGCGGACCAGTCGAACGCAGGCTGGTAGCTCGAGAGGTCGATGCCCTCCGCGTTGGCCACGGCGCCCTCCTGTCCTCGCACTCGCAGCGGCCGAAGCCGCCCACGGCCCACTCCCAGGTGGAGGCCAGGCGGTACTGCGTTGTTCCCGGTGCCCCCCTTGAGCAAGGTGCCCTATGGGGACGCCGGGTGCAGCCGGAATGCCATTATCCGGGGTGCCAGCATCCAGGGCCAGAGTCAGGCCACTGCACCATCAGGCACCTCCAGGGTCAGGCCACTGCACCATCAGGCCCCTCCAGAGTCAGGCCACCTGGGCCCGGAGCCTCAGTCCGCGGGGTGTGGGCCGGAACCCGGCCTCCTCCAGGGCCCGGGCCAGCGGCGAATCCTGGACGGCCGAGCCGTCGGCCCGCTCGATCGTCAGCCGGCCCAGCGCCCCGCCGCGGGCCGCGCCGGCCAGGGCCGCCGCGGCGGGCCCGAGCACGGCCGGGTCGCTGGTCCAGGACAGCAGGGTCTTGCCACCCCGCTCGACGTAGAGCACCAGCTCGCCCCCGGCCAGGACGACCAGGGCACCGGCCTTGCGGCCCGGCCGGTGGGCGCCCGGGGCCTCCCCGGGTCGCTCAGGCCAGGGCAGAGCCGCCCCGAACGGGTTGGCTGGGTCAGCTGCGGCGAGCACGGTCACGCTGGGGGCTGGCCCGGACGGGTTTTCGTTGCGGAAAAAACCGGGGGCGGGCGAGCCCGCACCCGGATCGCCTGCGCGCGCCCACGGATCGCCGGGGGTTTCGCGCTCGCCGGTCTCGGCGGCCAGCGCGCGCATCCGGTCCACCGCGCCGGGGAGCGCGAACTGCGCGGCGCCGAGGCCCTCGACGAAGTAGCCGCGGAGGCACTGGCCCGCGTCCTCCATGGCCCGCAGCACCGGGTAGATCGCCGCGAAGCCACCGGGCACCCGTTCCGTGGCGGCCGCGCCGCGGATCAGGATCCCGTGCCGGTCCAGCAGGGTCCGGGCCAGCGCGTGCATCCGCAGGGTCGGATCCGCGTCGGCGGGTGGCGCCAGGGACCAGCGCCCGGTGACCGTGGGAGGCCCGGTCCGGGACGGCATGGCCGGCCGGCCGAAACCGCCACGGCCCCGCCCCCGGGCTCCGGGCCGGCGCGGTCCCGGCCCGGTGGCGCGCCGCCGGGCCGGGACCGCGCCGGCTGAACCCGTGCCCGCCGGGCCGCTGTCGGCCACCGGACGGCCCGTGCCCAGCACCGTTCGCAGCGCGGCCAGCGTGTCGTTGGTGAGCCGGCCCGCCCAGACCAGGTCCCAGATGGCCGCGGCGACCGCCGCGTCGGTGGCCCCGTTGCGCTCACCCTCGGCCAGCAGCGCGGCCGTCCGGTCGGCGAGCATCCGGAAGAACATCCCGCCGCCGCCGTCCAGCGCGGCCAGGACCGCCTCGTGCACCGGGGTGAGGGTGATCTCACCCGGCCCGGGCAGCAGCAGCGGCGCGGTGTCCGCGGGGGCCAGCGTCACCCAGCCGTCACCGCCGGGCAGCCCGCCCGCACCGGACCAGACCACCTCGCCGGCCGCGGTCAGCTCGTCGAGCATGGCGGGCTGGTAGCCGGGCACCCGGGCGGGCAGGATCAGGGTCTCCAGCGCCGACGCGGGCATGGCCGCCCCGGCCAGCTGGTCGATGGCCTCGTACACGGTGTCCGCGCTGGCCCGCGGCCCGCGCGTGCGCCCCCGGCCCTCGCCCGCCGCGACCTGGGCCACGTTCTGCCACGCGGGCAGGAACCGGGCCAGCGCCGACGGCGGCACCGGCTCGGCCTCCTTGCGCAGCTTGGCCAGGCAGCGGCGGCGCAGCGTGCGCAGCACCGAGCTGTCGCACCATTGCGTCCCGCGCCGCCCGGGCACGAACTCGCCCTCGGCGATCCGGCCCCCGGCGGCCAGCCGCCGCAGCGCGCCGCTGACCACCGCCACCCCGAGCCCGTAGCGCTGGGCCAGGTCCCCGGCGGCGAACGGCCCGTGCCCGCGCGCGTAACGCGCCACCAGATCGCTGAGCGGGTCGGGGACCGGCTCGGTGAACGCCATGGGCACGCCCGGGGGCAGCGGCACGCCCAGCGCGTCGCGCAGCCGGCCGGCGTCCTCGATCGCGGCCCACCGGGTTTCGCCGGCGATCCGGAACTCCAGCGCCCGCCGCTGCCGCGCCAGCCCGGCCAGCCAGCCAGCGGCCGCAGCCGGGTCCTGGCTGCGCTCAGCCACCTCGGCGGCGGACACCGGGCCGATGGCGCGCAGCAGGTCCGCCACGCCTTCGAGGTCCCGGCAGGCCCGCTCCGGGGTGAGCCGCTGCAGCTCCCGCTCGGTCTGCTCGACCACCAGCGGGTCCAGCAGCTCACGCAGGTCAGCCTGGCCGAGCAGCTCGGCCAGCAGCGAGGAGTCCAGGGCCAGCGCCTGGGCGCGGCGCTCGGCGACCGGCGCGTCCCCCTCGTACATGAACGCGCCCACGTAGCGGAACAGCAGCGAGCGCCCGAACGGCGACGGGGCCGGGGTCTCCACCTCGACCAGGCGGATCTTCCGGCTGGCCAGTTCCTTCATCAGGCTGATCAGCCCCGGCACGTCGAACACGTCCTGCAGGCACTCGCGCACCGTCTCCAGCACGATCGGGAACGTGCCGTACTTGCGGGCCACCGACAGCAGCTGCGCGGAACGCTGCCGCTGCTGCCAGAGCGGGCTGCGCCGGCCCGGCTGACGCCTGGGCAGCAGCAGCGCCCGGGCCGCGCACTCGCGGAACCGGGACGCGAACAGCGCCGAGTTGCCCAGCTCGTCGGTGACCAGCTGTTCGATCTCCCCGGGCTCCAGCATGGCGATCCCGGTGGGCGGCGGCTCCTCGGTATCCGGGACGCGGATCACGATCCCGTCGTCGGTGTGCATGGCCTGCACGTCCATGCCCTGGTAGCGCTCGCGCAGCCGGGCGGCGATGGCCAGCGCCCACGGGGCGTGCACCTGCGCGCCGAACGGGCTGTGCAGCACCAGCCGCCAGTCACCCAGCTCGTCGCGGAACCGCTCCATGACCAGCGTCCGGTCATCGGGCACGTACCCGGTGGCCTCCCGCTGCGCAGACAGGTAGCGGACCAGGTTGGCCGCGGCCAGCTCGTCCAGGCCGTCGGCGCGCAGCCGCGCGGTGGCCTCCTGCTCGCCCGCCCCGGACAGCTCGCGGCAGTATGCGCCGAGCGCCCGGCCCAGCTCCGCGGGCCGGCCCGGCGCGTCGCCGTGCCAGAACGGCAGCTTGCCCGGCTGGCCCGGGGCGGGGGAGACCAGCACCTGGTCGGCGGTGATCTCCTCGATCCGCCACGAGCTCGCGCCGAGCACGAACACGTCACCGACCCGCGACTCGTAAACCATCTCCTCGTCGAGCTCGCCGACCCGGTGGGAGTTCCGGCCGTCGCCCCGCTGCGAGGCGGCCAGGAACACGCCGAACAGGCCGCGGTCGGGGATGGTGCCGCCGCTGGTCACCGCCAGCCGCTGGCCGCCGGGCCGGCCGCGCAGCAGCCCTGAGGTGCGGTCCCAGACCAGCCGGGGCCGCAGCTCCGCGAACTCCTCGCTCGGGTACCGCCCGGCCAGCATGTCCAGCACGGCCTCGAGCACCGGCCGGGTCAGGCTGGCGAACGGCGCGGCCCGGCGCACCACCTGGTGCAGGTCATCCACGGACCAGTCATCGAGCGCGGTCATCGCCACGATCTGCTGGGCCAGCACATCCAGGGGGTTGCGGGGGATGGCGAGCCGCTCGATCTGGCCACCGCGCATCCGCCGGGCCACCACCGCCGCCTGCACCAGGTCGCCCTGGTACTTGGGGAAGATGACGCCGCGGCTCACGTCCCCGACGTTGTGCCCGGCCCGGCCGGTGCGCTGCAGGCCGCTGGCCACCGACGGCGGCGACTCGACCTGGATGACCAGGTCCACCGCGCCCATGTCGATGCCGAGTTCCAGGCTGGACGTGGCGACCACGGCCGGGAGCCGGCCCGCCTTGAGCGCCTCCTCGATCTGCGCCCGCTCCTGCCGGGACACCGAGCCATGGTGGGCCCGGGCGACCTCAGGGAGTGCGCCGCCGGTCGACCCGGCCTGGGCCATGATCTCGGCGGGCGGGCCGGCGGAGGGTGCGGTGCCCGCGGTGCCGGCCCGGAGTTCGACGCGCTCGGCGGCCAGCTCGTTGAGCCGGGCGCAGAGCCGCTCGGCCAGCCGGCGGGAGTTGGCGAACACGATCGTGGAGCGGTGCCGCTCGATCAGGTCGAGCACCTGCTCCTCCACGTGCGGCCAGATGGACCGGCGGGCGGCCTGGCCGTCCGGCGACTCCTCCGCGCCGCGTGGCGTGTCCAGGTCGGTCATGTCCTCGACCGGCACCACGATGCTCACGTCGAGCTGCTTGCTGCTGGGCGGGTCGGCGATGGTCACCGGGCGGGCGCCGCCCAGGAACGACGCCACGTCCGCGGCCGGCCGGACCGTGGCCGACAGGCCGATCCGCTGGGCCGGGCGCCGGTCCGCGGTCAGCGCGTCCAGCCGTTCCAGGGACAGGGCCAGGTGCGCGCCGCGCTTGTTGCCGGCCAGCGCGTGGACCTCGTCCACGATCACGGTGTCCACCCCGCGCAGCGCTTCCCGCGCCTTGGAGGTGAGCAGGAGGAACAGCGATTCGGGCGTGGTGATGAGGATGTCCGGCGGGCTGGTGGCCAGGCGGCGGCGTTCTTCGGCGGCGGTGTCCCCGGTGCGCACCGCGACCCGGATGTCGGGCTCGGACGCGCCCATGGCCTGCGCGGTGTGCCGGATCCCGGTCAGCGGGGCGCGCAGGTTCCGCTCGATGTCGACCGCGAGGGCCTTCAGCGGGGAGATGTACAGCACCCGGCAGCGTTGCTTCGGGTCCTCGGGGGCGGGTGCCGCGGCCAGGCGGTCCAGCGCCCACAGGAACGCGGCCAGCGTCTTGCCCGACCCGGTCGGGGCGATGACCAGGGTGTTCTCGCCCTTGCCGATGGCCGCCCAGGCCTGCGCCTGGGCCTGGGTGGGGGCGGCGAACGCGGAGGCGAACCAGTCGCGGGTGACCGCGCTGAACCTCTCGAGCGGGTCCCTGCTCCCGGCGGTCCGGATGGTGTCGTCAGGCTCGGCGGGCGTGGTGTTCTGAGGCTTGGCGGTGCGTCGTGGCATTACCTCTAGCGTAACTAAGAATCCCTGCTCCTTATGCCTGATTGGAACACGTTGCCGAAGTGGCGGAAGCTGCCCGGTCAGGCCTGGTCAGGCCTGGTCAGGGGCCGATGCCTCAGGATGCGGCCCGGACCGAGCCGACCAGGGGGCCGGAGGTGCTGCGGACGGTGCAGACCACGGTGCGCTCACCCGCCGACCAGGCCCCGGCGTCGGGGTAGACGTAGGACTGCGCCAGCGTGGCCGCGGACAGCTGGGGGTTCAGGTAGCCGCTGAGCCGGCTGACGCAGCCCTGCCGGGCGCGTTGCTGCAGGGCCGCCGCGCCGGGATAGCGCGAACCGCTCACCCGGAACGTGGCGAACACCTCGGCGTCGTGCGCCTGCGCGCAGCTGAGCACCCGGACGCCGCTGACCCCGTTGGTGCCCGAGTCGAGGCACTGGCCGGCCCGGAGGCTGAACACGTGCGGCAGGGTGGCCGGCGCGGGCGGCGGCGGCCGGGCGATGATGGCGGCAGCCACGATCGCGGCGGCCACGGTCCACAGGCCGGCCAGGGCCAGGCCGGTGATGGCCAGGGCGCGGCCGCGGGCGCCGGACCGGCCGACCCGGATGAGGGCCAGCGGCCCGAGCACCAGGGTGACCGGGATCGCCGCGACGATGCCCGAGATCAGGGCGGCCACCGCGACGCCGTCGGTGGGCCGGCGCGGCGCCGACGTGGGCGCAGGCCCGGGCGGCGGGTTCGCGGGAGACGGCCCGGCTGGGGATGCGCCGGCCGGGGATGGGCCGGAGGAGGAGCTGCGCTGCTGGGGGACGGCCACGCGGGGCGGGGTCGCCGCGTCCTGCGCCAGCGCCGTCGGAGGTCCGCCACCGTCCTCGGCTGATGGGTCCATGTGCTCTCCCAGACGAACGTCGATGCCTGCCCGCGGAGCCAGCAGGCCGTGCCGAATTGGATGCGCCCAGGAACCACCAATTCTGTCATGCCATTGCGGGCGCCCCGTGGAGACCCTTCCCCAGCAGAACTAATTACATTCCTCAACGTTTGTTACGAACATGGGCCGCCGGTCCGGGCTGCTGGCCCGTGGCTGATCCGAGGCTGGTTCCTGGCTGGCCGGCGGCGGCACCGATCGGCGGGGCCGGGGGCGGCGAGCCGGGGTGGCGCGCGAGGGTGGCGGGTTGGGATGCTGCCGGGACGCCGGTACTCTCGCCCGCAGGATGGACCGGGGGTCCTGGGTGCAGCTATCGGGGAGGGCCGTGCGGCTCAGTGAGTTCTGGACGCGGATGCGTGCACAGTTCGGTGACGCGTACGCGAGCAGCGTGGCCAAGGACCATGTCCTGGCCGCGCTGGGAGAGCGGACCGTCGACCAGGCTCTGGCGGACGGGGTGGACGCGAAGACCGTGTGGCGGGCGGTCTGCCAGGAGTTCGACGTCCCGCAGAGCCTGCGCTGAGTTCGTGCGCTGGCCAGGGCCGGAGCGGATTTTCTCCGGGGAAGCGGCGTGTTGGCGTCACGGTCGAACAGTTGTTCGCTTAAGGTAGTGGCCTGGGACGGCCATTCGGGGTCTCCTTTCCGTGGCCTCGACCCGCGGCACGGCGACAGCAGAACGGCAGCACAGACGGCAGCACAGCAGCAGCGCGCGGAAATTGTCGGTGGCGGCACGTAGCTTCTGGACCGGCAACTGAACCAGTAACCAAGCTCTTGATTCCAACGGGAGTTCCCATGGCAGGCAGCGACAGGGCAGTCAACCGGACCGGCGGTGACAGGGACAAGTCCCTGGAGACTGCGCTCGCCCAGATCGAACGGCAATTCGGCCGGGGCTCGATCATGCGGCTCGGCGACGAGGCCCGCGCCCCGATGGAAGTGATCCCCACCGGATCCATCGCGCTGGACGTCGCGCTGGGCATCGGCGGCCTGCCCCGCGGCCGGGTCGTCGAGGTGTACGGGCCCGAAGGGAGCGGGAAGGCGCTCGCTCTGGACACGCCGATCCCGACACCCAAGGGCTGGATCACGATGGGCGAGCTGTCACCAGGCCAGGAGGTGTTCGCTGGGGATGGCTCGACCACCCAGGTAACCTTTGCCACGCCTGTCATGACGGATCATGAGTGCTTCCGGGTCAGGTTCTCCGACGGCACGGAGATCGTCGCTGACGCGGACCATCAATGGGTGACGACCACACTGTGGGGCCGCACCGAGCGGTGGTCTCCGGCGGTCGTGACCACGCGGGACCTGAGGGCGACCCTGCGGGCGCGAGACGGCCACACGCTTAACCATGCGATCCAGACTTGCGGCCCGCTGGAATATCCGGCCCAGGAACTCCCGGTGGCGCCGTACACGCTGGGGGCATGGCTAGGTGACGGAAGCACGGACGACGCGAGGATCACCTGCGTGGATCCGGAGATCCTGCGCGAGCTAGGGATTCTTGGGAGCAAGCGCATCCCGGAACGCTACTTGCACGGCTCCGTTGCCCAGCGGCTCGCGCTCCTGCAAGGGCTCATGGACACAGATGGAACTGTGCGCGCCGGCGGATCGGGGGCCGGCCAGGGATTTGGCAGTGCCGCATGTGAGTTCTGCGTGACGAACGAGCGACTGGCCAGCGACGTGCTTGAGTTGCTGCTTGGTCTTGGCATCAAGGTCACGATGCGCGAGGCCCCTGCGGTGCTCCATGGGCGTGCTGTCGGCACCTGGTATCGGCTGGGCTTCCAGACAGAACTGCCGGTGTTCCGGCTGCCCCGGAAGGCCGCCCGGCTCACGCCGCTGCGCACACGCAGGGCGAAGCTCAGGTATGTGACGGCCGTCGAGCCGGCTTCCTCGGTGCCCGTCCGCTGCATCCAGGTGGACCACCCAAGCCACACATACCTGGCAGGACGCGAATGTGTGCCGACCCACAACACCACGATCGCGCTGCACGCCGTGGCCAGCGCGCAGAAGGCCGGGGGCATCGCCGCGTTCATCGACGCCGAGCACGCGCTGGACCCGGACTACGCCAAGAAGCTCGGCGTGGACACCGACGCGCTGCTCGTCTCCCAGCCGGACACCGGGGAGCAGGCCCTGGAGATCGCGGACATGCTGATCCGTTCCGGGGCGATCGACGTCGTCGTCATCGACTCGGTGGCCGCGCTGGTACCCCGGGCTGAGATCGAGGGCGAGATGGGCGACAGCCACGTGGGCCTCCAGGCCCGGCTGATGTCCCAGGCCCTGCGGAAGATCACCGGTGCGCTGAGCCAGACCAAGACCACTGCGATCTTCATCAACCAGCTGCGCGAGAAGGTCGGGGTGATGTTCGGCTGCATGTCGTACGCGACCCGGGTGACCCTGGCGGACGGCACGCAGGAGAAGATCGGCAAGATCGTTAACCAGCGCCAGGACGTCGAGGTCCTCTCCTACGACCCGGAATCTGGGCGCATAGTCCCGCGCCGCATCGTCAACTGGTTCAACAACGGCCGCACCGAGCGGTTCCTCCAGTTCACCGTGGCCAAGTCAGGCGGGAACGGCAAGGCCCAGTTCGCAGCGACGGAGAACCACCTGGTCCGCACGCCTGGAGGCTGGCGCGAGGCAGGAGAGCTGATCCCTGGTGACCGGGTTGCCCTCGCCGAGCCCTGGCGGCTGAGCGGGCAGCAGATGGAGCTCATCCTGGGTGCGCTGATGGGGGATGGGAGCCTCTCGCCGAACCCGCGGGGCAGGTCAGGTACC